>Ga0194117_10000424_pt1 | contig 56063 bp, 42 predicted proteins | sample TA2MahsurfametaG_FD_160579 | JGI IMG/M metagenome (GOLD analysis project Ga0194117, IMG submission 160579) | Freshwater microbial communities from Lake Tanganyika, Tanzania - TA2015009 Mahale N1 surface | ecosystem: Environmental > Aquatic > Freshwater > Lake | place: Tanzania: Lake Tanganyika... | reverse complement strand
ATTCTAAACTGGGTCTTCGTGTTACTACTCCGTCCTATTCTAAACTGGGTCTTCGTGTTACTACTCCGTTCTATTCTAAACGTTAAAGCGAGCTAGTCGGAATTGAACCAACCTCTGCAAGGGTATGAACCTCGAGTGCCTCCAGGCTTAGCTCGTAAACTCAACCTATAATTAGTTAAAATTGGATACATTCATCAACGTATGCACTTTTCTGTCGTTGCTCTTAGCGCAGGGGTATAGGTTCGTTAATACTACGACTTTTCCTGAATTTAACTAGAACTACGTGTTAAATAGTGTAATTTATCGATATATCTAAACAGGTAAAATAAGGATTTGAACCTTAAACCTTTGAGGCATGAGCTCAATGCTCTACCAATTGAGCTATTTTACCGTAAAAAATTTCATCTTTGAAAATAAAACAAATTTATTTGAAATAATTTAGCGAACGTTGAAACAAATCAACAATACGTTGAGAAAAAATATAAATCATACTCACCACGAAAACAAATTTTGACGAGAATAGGTAAGAAACAATAAGCATAAAAGTAAGATCTAATTGTGACTGGTGCGTGAAGAATCGATAATTAAAAGTGAATCGTAAATTTAACAAAAATAGAAGCGAACATAAAGTAAAAAACAAGATATAAAAAAAAATAATCTCGTTGAGATAGGCACTACCGTTATCGAGTAAAAAGATTACATGACTTTTAGTTGACATAAAGAAATTCGAAGGGATCAAATCAGTTAAGGTGTTAAAATTGAAAGTTAGCAGTAACAAAATTTCGCCAAAAAAAAAGAAGAAACATCAAAACGAGAATAAAACGTAAACAGTCGTACGTGAAGTAATGGAAGTGAATTGGAACCGGTGTTGCATATAAAATTTTACGGAACTAGCAGATGCGTTGCCTTTAAGGGATGAGGTAAGTAATTGAAAATTACTATAAAAATTAGCATATCAGTAACTTGCATACGTTAAGATTGTACCTTTTTTAGGTCCGAACGAAACGACGAATACTAAAATCAACATGTAAATGGGGGTGAAAAAGAAACTAACTAGTCAACATCCTCGAACGAATCACGAAAGGAAATCGTCGCGAAGAACTTGAAATAATAAAAACTCTTTCCCAATAAAACCGGCGCTGTAAGGGAGTCCCGCGAGATTTAAACAAACACCGAACAAGAGAACGGAAATATCTAAAGAATATAAATAGGCACCACCCATTTGACGCATGTCAGTATTTCCGTTGAAAAAGTGGACTGTATACCCAACTAAAACAAATAGAAACGCTTTATTAAGAGCGTGAATAATTAGATAGATTAATACCTCTTCATAACAGCAGAAACCGCAACCACAAACAAGATATCCAATTTGACTAATAGTAGAGTAAGCAACTAGTTTTTTAATATCATTTTGGAAAATTGCCGTAATCGCTCCGAATGATAAAGTTAAGGCTCCGAGTAAAATTAAGTAGTAGTTCGTGAATAAAGTAAACTCGAACAAAACAGAAAATCGAATAATTAAAAATACTCCAGCAACAACTAATGTTGATGAGTGGATAAGTGCCGATGCAGGAGTAGGGGCTTCCATAGCATCCGGTAATCAAACATGAGCAAAAAATTGGGCCGCTTTAATTCCTCCGGAAGTAACCAGACAGAACGAAAAAAACGTCAAAAAATGAATAGCCGTATTTCCGATAAAAAGATAGTGGAAGGCCATAAACGGAGTTTGTAAAAAAATTAATGAAAGGTCCGTCGTGTTAAAAATAACAATAGTTAAAATAAAACAAATAAACATAAACATATCACTAATACGTGAAAAAACGAACGTTTTGAGAGCTGCTTTAATGGTATAGACACGAGTCGAATAAAAATTAACTAAAAGGAAAGAAAAAAGACCGATACATTCTCAAGCAAACATGATTAAAAAGTAATCATAACAGAAAAATAAGAAAATAACGCTGGTGGCGAAAAGATTTAAGAGATATAAAAGTCTGTTGATAAAAGCTTCTCGATACATGTATTCGACTCCAAAATAGAGTGCAAACATAGTTAAGGTTAAAACTAACGCAGCGGCGGTTAAGGCAAGACTGTCGATGCAAAATACTAAATGCGAGTCGATAATATCTAAACAGAAAAATCAACGACCAAAGTCGACATAGTAGTAACTTCCGTTAACAAGAATAAAGTACAACTCGTTGAGTGCTAGAAGTAAGCAACATGAGAAAGTCATAATTGAACTATAAAATGTTCCTACTGGACCAATTCATTTTTTAAACAAGAAAATAAATAAACAGTGCAAAATTAAGAATATTGGGAAAAATGAGAAAAGCGTCAAAAGACTAGACATTAAATCTAAACTATAAAATACCGGAGGTATGTTTAGAAAGTATAATTACAGGTTATACATTTTAAAAAAGTACTTGTTGTAACATCGCATTAAATGAAAATTACGATTTATGATAATATACTGAAAAGAGATTTGATAAGTTTTTTTCCATAATTGTCAATTAACTAAGAGTAATTGTAAAAACTTCATGAGTACAGTACGATAGTACTTATTATGAAGGGAAATATTTGATACTACTACGCTGGTAAAATACTGATTAAAAAAGTACGTTTTGTTCGCGGGTAGTAAGGACAAACTAGTAGCCTCATGTTCTAAACTGGCAATACCAAGTCTAAAAGTCCAATACTCTAAACTTTGGGTATAGTTAGAGCCGAGTAAGGGTTTTCATTTATATAATAAGCGTTTGAATATTTTGTAAAGACCAGCGTTAAAAAACACGTGAAGGGACTCAATAAGAAAAGAGTTAGAGGTAGTATAAAGACAAATTTTAAAAAAGGTGTTAGTGTTCATTTTCATAAAAGCTACAATTAAGTGAATATTACGAAATGTTCAAGACAGAACTGCCTTTTGAGTAATTTGCAATGATTGATTGACGTGATAAAAGTTTTGTATTGCATAACTCACGAGGCTCATTAAATCATCTTTATTGGACCCTGATGAGCGGGTGAGATATATGCGATGTACTTCAACTAATTATCCTGAGACAACAACACTAATACTGCTACTCCTACCCCTATTACTACTAAAACCGTTAATTCAAAAAGTGGAAAAGAATCAAAAATAGAATTATCATTAATACTTTGAGGTTGAATAGGAGCGGTAAATTCACTTTTTGCCAATTTGACCTCGAGTTTGTTGGTCTCAACGGGTGAGTACAAAGGTATTTCAATATTCAGATAAATAAGAATTAATCAAGCTGTTACGAGTAAAAGGAATAAAATGAAAAGAGCGCGAAAGTCGGTCTTCAAAGGTATTACTTACACCTGGACTTGAACCAGGACCCGTTAGGACAAGGTTTTAAGCCTTGCATGTCTACCAATTCCATCATGTAAGTATAAAAATTTTACGATCGTTTACCAGAATAAAGAGCCGAGAGAAGATACAAGTCTTTAACGAAATATTGTTCATTGCGGAGAAGAACGAAAAAAGGACTAAACGGGTTTGAAGTAATCGATTCACTGGTGACGAAATATAAATCAACTGGGTACTCAACGTGAGACGAAAAGTCTACTGCAAAAAAAGAAATATTGTGTGAATTCTCAGACAATGAAGCCGTAATATTAATTAACATGTCTAACTGGTCATCGGTTAAGAAATCATATTCCCATGTAGGTAAAACAACGTCTTTACTAAAATTTACTGACTTAGGGGTATTCGACGATGATGGTAAACTAAGACGCGAATGTCAAGGATTGATAACGCCACCAGTTAAAGTAATTGAACGACCTAAATTGGTGACAAGCAGTCGTCATGCATTGTTACTGAGTCGATCAATCCGGTCGTCAGTAGAATTAGATGAAAGGTTTAGAGCTGGGGTAGAAGTAAATACATTAGAACCTAAAGTTAAAAAAGTCGATACTCGTTTTAATAAAAAATGAAAACTAGACTCGTAGTAACACAAGAAATTGAACGATTTTTGAACGTCTTTAAAGTTTTGTGACCCAATGTGATTGGCAGAGGTTGATCCCAAAGATGATCGGTACATTAAGTGTCAATGAGCATTAAGTTGTTTTAATGTAGAACTCGAGTTAAAAAGGTTTTGTCGAGAGAAATTTGTGGAAAATCAAACATTATTTTTTGAGGAAGTCGAATCGAAAAATCCAGGTCCTAATAGTTTCTTAGCCGATGTTAGTTTGTGTGAATTAATCATACTTTTACGATGTAATAAGTTGTAACGATAGGATCATCTCATAATTTTTGCGGCGTCAGTTCGGTAAACCATACTTTCGGCAATTAAATAAAGTTCGTTATGTAAAGCATACTCAGCAACAAGTTGATAATCTAAATCACCGCAATTAAAGATTTCATACGAAACTTTGTTTTTGAGTCTAGCGTGACGACCGTACGAAGGCAATCATCGATCGATTTCTTTCGTTCGATATCTAGGCTCAGTTGGTAATTTTTTAGGTCGAAAGGCTGGCATATACATAGGTACTACACCCGGATACCCGCAGTCCGCATCGCGACCAGCTAATCGAATAACAGGTCGATCGTATTGAGGTATTAAATGTACAACATCAAACAACTGTTTGACAGGAAACGTGTTGAAGTCGATTTTACCTTTTCCATTCGCGTCAATATCCATTAAGGTAGCCGTTAAGAGAGTCGAATAATGGCGAGTTAAATGAGAGGTAGGGACGACCGCATCTAATTCACGAGCAGCTTCTCTCTCAATTGCAGCTTGAGCAGCAATAGATTTATAGGGATCTTGAATAACGACACTATAAATAGTCCGACGAATTTGACCTAAAACTGTCGGAAACGAGTGGGAATGAAATCCCAACACGTAACTCGTAATCTCTTCATAAACGATACGTAAAATGAAGTGAAGAAGTATAGGTAAAAAATTGCGTCAATGTTGAATCACTTCACGCTCACATTCGAGATGGTCACTAATTCGATCGACGATAAAAGCGTCTAGTCCTAATGCTGAGAGGCAAAGGATAAGTACATAAAAGACATACAAACTAAGAAGTACTTTAAAAAAGGAGCCTAAGCTGCGGAAGTAATTTGAACGATCCAAAGAACTTGTGTTCTTGAGAGTATAATTACGTCATTTCGAGTTTCGGAATGTGGTTCCGATATTAGCGGTGATTCGTCGATGTTTAGAATCACGTTCAATAAACAAACGATTTTTAGAATTTAAAGATGGTGGTAACATTTTAGCTTTGAAGTTGGAGTAGATTTTATTAAAAATAGTCATCCTCTGGAGAATTACACATCCAGACTTTACCCAACGGTAACGTTTTACTCTTTAAACTAGGGGATGGAGAGAAATTATTAGTATGTAACTCGATAGCATGAAATGAAATAGAATCCGACGAAGAGTGGTAACATTGAATATCACGTCTCCATTAAATTATTTAAGTAGTTAGTTTCAATATACAATGCAGCATTATAAAAGTCTTCAGATAATAAATAGTAGTTATAACAGACCTCCGTATCGTAAAGAAGAACGAACGAATTTAAATTGAAAGAGTTTGTACGATAAAGTGTGTTTCACGAACCAAAATTCAATAAAGAATGAGATGATTGATATGTGTTGATCTTATCGACAAAGAACATGTCGCAGCTGAAAGATGAGTGTTTCAAATACAGTATTTTGCTGGAAATTATGACTTCCTCGTGGATCATAGAGGGCAATCATTGAACAAAATTTAAGGAATAAGAAGAAACGTTTAAGGCTATTAGAGTCAAGATAAAAATATGGATCACTGAAGCGGCAGTTCATCGCGCTTGTGTCAACGAGAGTATTAGATTGATGAGACTTGAGCAACTAAAATCAAAGATACAAACCAAGAACGAAGTCTGTGACATACGCAAGGTAGAAAAAGTTATAATGATCAAAAGAAATATAACAACGATAAACAAGTGTATATCAAAATGCGCGTTGAAAGTATTAATCCCTAAATAGTTTCAAATGAAGTAATTGAGTAACGGTACAAAACTACTGAACAAAACTACTGTTATGGAAGCGTATAAGACACAGAAACCTAGTCACTTAAACGTGCCGCTGATAGTAAAGGGATTTGAAACTAGCATTACGAACGACTGATTTCGGACGTTATAGATAACTAACCCATGGGTTAACCCAACTAGTATACAAATTCCCAAGACTTCTAAAAAAAAAAGGTTGTTATTAAAGAAAAAAAAGAATTTGGAACCAAAGTTGTGCGAAACCAGGTCAAAGTTTAGCTGAATGAAGAAATAACTGAAAATAAATGCACCGGTTAAATAGAGCGATCGTTCGAGTAGTAACATTACTGAGTCTCATCTGGAACGCGTATGAAAAACTTGTACACCAATTAAACTAACTAATAACCCTAGCACTTCTGATGCGTCTCAGTTTCACCAACCCCCTCAAGTACCTTCCTGTACCGCTCACCAACTTCCTAAAAACAGGGCGAAACTATTTCAACAAACAACCTTGATTACAGCATTAGACGTTAAGAAGAGGGAAAACGAACCGAGAAATAAGTTGGTGGAGCGGTGCAAATTTACCAAGTACAAGATCGATGGCGATAGTAAAAATACGCTAAAGTAGAAAATAAATGGGTGATACTTATTCAAATTATTTGAGAGTAATAAATTAATGGCAGTTAAGTTCTTATCGCGAATTTCCCAATGGTAGTTGAGTCCAATGAAATCGAACATTTCAATACTATACACAATCATTACGGAAAAACAAAACCCAATTCAATAACCACTCGTGTGACGCGAATAAAGAAAGAGTGTTATAAGTAGACAAGTAAAAAAAAACGCAGGCAAATACGTAAAGCTTGTTCAAAAAAAGTTAAAGGAGTTTATAAGACTGTCATTAGGGTTTAATCGCGCAGTTCAGTCAGGCATATTTCCTAAACCACTTAAAGAGAAGTGAAAAACTTTAACTCCCTCATATAGAAAAATCGAAACGACTAAACACATAAAAACTACTAATTCATTTCGAAAAATGGCAATAATAGTATTACTTTTAGTAAAATTGCAAAAGGGTGAAAGACCACAATACTAAGTGGTCAGTGATAAAAAAAAATGCTTCGAAGTTATTATAAAATATCGAATTCAGTTCAAGTCAAACTATTACATAACTCACTTCAGTAAAACGCATCATGAGGAGACATGAAAACGGGTGGTAAGAACCATAAATACTCTAACCCGTATCATCCACCCATAAAAAATAGAATGAAATGAATTGATGCAATTACGAGGTGTAAGTACTCTGCTAAGAAGATCATTAGTAACATTGACCCACTGTATTCGACAGCATAACCCGCAACAACTTCAGATTCCGTTTCAGCGTGATCAAAAGGAGTTCGTTTTGACTCAAGTAAAAATAAAATAAAAAAACCTGAAGCAGCGGGGCTGTACAAAAACATAAATCAATATAAATTTTGACCAATTACGAAGTCATGAAAATTAGCTGATTGGGAGCTGAAAACTAACAAGGAATAGACAATAGTGACAAAAATATCGAGTGAGATAACGTGAACTAAAGCTCGTGCCGTTCCGATAATAGCATATCGAGATTGCGATAAAAGACCAACAACAGTAAAAAAGATGTTACCAAATAAAATAAGAATTAGATGATATAAAACCATAGAATCGACGTTTTCAAATAAAAACATCGAAGGACCTCAGACAAAATTTTGGGAAAACATAAGTTGACAACAGTACAATAAAGTTAAAAAGACGGGAGCAAGGGCAGTAGTTGGTCGAGGAATTAAAAAAGTTTCTTTTGTCACTAATTTAAATAAGTCGAGTGCAATTTGAAAAGCTCCGTTACGACCCATTAAGGTAGGTCCCATTCGACGCATAGCGTAGGCAAGAAGCTTTCGTTCAGTTAAAACAACAAATAGAGTAAACAGTACAGTAAAGAGGGCAATAATTAAACCACTTTCGCTCATTATATAAATTCATTTCGTCTTTAAATAGCATCTAGAATACTAAGACTCAAAAATATAGAGTCCCAATTACCAGAAACAACGACATAGCTAAAAAAAGAGTAACAAGTAATGTCGACGCGACATTATTAAACTCGTAAATATTAACTGAGTAACCAGGTCAAATAACTAGATTAATGTAAAAGCGTACAACGTGATCAAAAAGTCAGCGTTCATTGAAAAAGTAACCGGAATAGACGACAAATTTCCTAATTCATTTATCAGCAACTTTTTTTTGAAGGAAATCGATTAAAAAACCATCCTGTCAGATTAAATCGTTTAAAATAAAGTAGTCTCTCAAAAACGTGAAACTCATAATTGAGGATTTTTTCCAAATACGAGGTGTAGGTTTATCTTTTTTCTGAGCTCCAAACCATACAGCAAAGGTTCACAAAAGAAAGTTACAAAATTTGCTAAAGATGTAGGTAATAAGGAGTAAAATAGGGCGAGTAACAGTAGACATTCAAGAAAAGGTGATATTGATCGTAATCAGGTTGATATTATTATCAAACGATTTACTACCGTTTAAAATATTTGACAGAGCTGTTTCAAGCCATGTTGATTTGGTAAATGTTCGAGAATGTGAGTTCAGCTCGACGAGCGTGACGATATTCACTCATAAACACTACTGGTAAAACTTGCATACGTTTTTTACTAACTTTTCGAATATTTTTACATCGACTCATGAAACTTCGGGTATATCTAAAACCTCAATGTTCAATAATGTCTAAGTGGTGCATAATTCAAGCCATGTAAAGATAAGCGTATTGGTATGAGAATTTAACTCAAGGATTTCCTACGTAACCACCTTCAGGTTCGTAATAATAACGTCCACAAGGAAGCATACTAGCGGTACAATACATCGATAACATAAATAAAATGAATGCGATTGTTTGTAACATTGAGAATTGCATAGGAATAATGGGTAAATATCGATGATGAGGTTGATAAAGGTTATAAATAATAGGTAAAGCGGCTAATAAGACGAATCATAATCCCATTCACATTAAACCTTCGTAGTGAGAAGGAGAAACGACTAATAATCCCATGAGAGGTCGGAAGTATCAGTGAGGAGCAACTCCGTAGAAACGAATTTCATTTAATTCACTGATATTTCATCTTTCAAAGAAAAAGTAATTAACGGTACTAGCGTCAAAGTGGTGAGTAAAAAAATAAACGAAAACGTACAAAACTCAGTATCAAGCGTCTTGAATTTCTTTTAAAAAAGCGTCATAAAATCAGGATACGTAAGTACCAGATTTATCTTCGTAAACATTTTCCCCACTATCAGAATCTCAAGATTCATGACAAAACATAACGTGTAACTTAACGAGATATAAATAATATCAAGGAGTAAAGTAATGTAACATCATTAATCGAGTTAATTGATCAGTATTTAAATGTTTATTAGTAAAGATGATATAATATGTTTTATAAACGAAATTTAAAACAGAGTGGAAAATATTAGCAATAATAGTTAAAGTAAGGTCACTTAAATGAGTAGCACTTAGAGAAATTCCTAAAGCAACGATATAGTGGAATCAGAAAAAGGCATAACCTCCGAGAAGTCAACCATCAGATTCAGCTGTAACGTAGTTTTTAAGGTAGATTTTTTTTAAAATATGCATATAAGATAAAACGAAAAGAGTATCAACTCCACGAACGTGCATGTAGAAAACTTCAGCTCCGAATCGGGTTTCATTGAACATTTCTTCACGAAGTTCAACTACAAGACCTGGTTCAGGTAAGTAATATCATCCGAGGAAAAATCCTGATAAAAGTTGCATACAAATAGTCATGAATAGCATAAATCCAATAATAGACGAGACACTCGAGAAAGGAATAACGAGTCTATTAATAAAAAGATTTAAATACGAAAAAACTACACCAGAAAGAGAGACGAGGTTTCAACCTCAATTAGTAACGATATCGATGTTTTGAAAAACTGGATGGTATCCTCAGTGGGCACGACGGAAGAAGCGACCTTCTAACAAGATTAAATTAACTGAGTATTATGTTAATTTGGAACTTAAAATATTTAAACAAGTCGATAAGGATTTAAAAAAGGGCATTCTTGACTAATACTGTCAAACAAGAGCGTGGCGGTTGAAATCTATAACTAAACTTAGGAATAATAAACCGAAGAACAGTGTAATAAGTAGAGTATCATACAACCCGAGGAACGTTGCTCCAGAGACGAAGGGAAACAGGAAAATAAGTTCAATATCATACAAGAGGAAAAACACACAAATTAATAAGAATTGAATTGGTAAACGAATAGTTTTTTGTTTTGTCGGACGGAACCCACATTCGTAAAAATCGCGTCGAGCGGTTTTTAGGAATCCAAATCGTTTAAGAAGTTCTCGAAAACTAAAACAGTTAATAACATTATAAACAATAAAACCGAGAACGGTGACTGAACATACAGAAAAAAAAATTTCAAAATCTCCCAAACAAAAAGTCGAAAAAAAAGGGTGGGGGGGGGTAGTTAATAACGGCCTTCCAAAAGAACTTAGTATATAAGATAAGCCAAGCGGAAATCCTAGATAAAAAAGCCTGCGAAAAATAACGGTAAGCCTAGCGAATACGCGGTGACTAGGTTAACTGTAATAGATTTGTCCATCGCTTGTCATGAAATATACGATAAGGAAATTTTAGTGACTCTTTGCAATAGTGAGGTTAAAAATTTTACGTACAAAAAGATACACAAAATAACGTTATCGGTAAGTACTTACTTTTCCAGTCTTTTTATATACAATTTGACGAGCAAATCGAACCCCTCGACCTGTAAAAATATTAACAAACTTTGCTTGACGAATAGATTGACTCACTGAGAAGACATCGTGTTTAGAAGTTCCGAAAACGAAAACAGTCTTCTTATTAAGAAATCGTACAGTCGTAAAAAATGCTCGAATATATCACCGGTGAGAATATCCGAATTGATAAGTAATCGTATTACGATGATTTTTGTAAATGTAATAACCCTTACCTTTAATTCGTAATTTTCTAAAAAAGAGTCTGGAGAAGCTGTGGAAAATTTCTTTAAGTCGACGAAAATAGGGACGATGACCAACCGTCGTGTATCAATGAGAGAGATGAAAACATCCAGAAACATAATCATAACCTCATTGGAGTGAAGTACTTAAAATCGGGAACTTAAAATAATAAATATCAGAGTAAAGGTAAAAAAGCTTATTAGTACGATTCGAAGTAATAGGGGTGAGAACTAAAGCATTTCACTCTTTAGGGACGTAAATTCCAGTTTTCACATATGACAAGCTTCCTCGTCGAGGTGTCACAAATGCTAACATTCTGGTTCGAAGATTATATTTCCGTGTTGAACGTTTGTATATTTTTTTAAAATAGTTATTGTCTTTATTACCATACCACGGCACGAGTGGCCAGACTAAGAGGTCGCCTTCAACGTCTTTAATAGAGATTTCTTATAATTACGAAAAACGAAAGTGTGAGTAAACCGACGAAGTTTGCAAACAAAACTCAAGTGGGGGGTTAAAAGGAAAGTTTCAAGAACTTTAGTTAATCGTTCGGGAAAAGTTTTAAATTTCTGAAATTTTAAGTCGCGTAGCAATCAACGAACGTTGACGTAAAGTCGTTTGTAAACAGGTACGTATTTTCAGATAACCATATACTTACCTGATTTTCCTCGGGAGTTTTTACGGACACTCTTATCCACTTTACGGATATAAAAACTAAAAAGTGGAGCGTACTTCTCGAGTCGTTCGAATAAGAAATTTTTTAAAAAGTAGTGACTGTTAAAAGTGTATCCGTAATCTTTAATTTTATGTTGGGGAATTAAACCAAATTCCCCATCGCGCGTGAAACTGTCACACGAACCGTCCCGTTGAATGTGAGTTGCTAGTAAAAAACCGTGTAAAGTACGTCATGAAATAAAGTCGTCTTGCTTAGCGGAGTGCATAACTTGATGAAAACAATGAGTAAAGCTTCATGAAACAGCTTTCATAGTCTTGCCGCGTTGTCCGGCTCGCATTAAAATATTGGAAAGTTTAAGTAGAGGGATTTCGAACGTTTTTGAATAAAGGGATTTACTTTTTTTGAAACAAACAGGCATATCAACCATATTTACAATAAAAAAAGAAGTAATAGTGGCTTGACGTAAGAAAGTAAAATGTTCGGCAACATTCGACTCTTGCATTTCTCAATCAAGGGAGCGACGAACCGAATCTTGTAAATTATGCATATGCTCATCATACGAATTGGGGCGGTACAATGTATAGTTGCTAATGAAGAAATCACTATTATTAAATTCAAAACTAAAGTCTGTATTTACGTAGGTTTGTTGCTTTAATGAAAACAAGGTTAAATCGTTAGATTCAGTATAAATAATAACAACCTTGAGAAGAGATAGACTTATTCTCAGGTTAACAAAACAAAGGTAAAACAAATAACTCTAAAAAGTGTAATAAGAGTGGCGAATTAGATATTGGAAAAAGTTAAGAGAGCAGAGCGTTTTCATTTTACGAAGTGAACTCATCTTTGTCTTTTTGACTCCGCCGACCGCGTCTCGTTCCGTTGGTGCGAATTTTCGAGAATAGCCCGATTGTCCTTTGTTGGGGTAGAATCAATAAAAGTTGATGATTGTTCAATTACCATACCGGAGAATTCAGAGTCGCATGGGGAATAAAGCTTCATGGTGTTGTCGGAATTTATAATTAACTTTATAACCGTATGCGTTGCGACCAACAGTTCATCGGTAATAAGTAGGAAGTTGAAGTTTTTTGTAGTGTTTAGCATATCAGTAAAAATTAGCAAAGATATTCTTTGGGATCGAAATTCCATTAAATAAGTAGATATTCAGTAGTTTGGTAAAAAGTGCATCGTGTCGGACATTAGCAGCATAGTTTGTATCCGAATATCAAAAATTATATCAAAAAGTATTCATACCTCAACGATTAATGCAGGGGTTACTCATATTACCCAATTATTATTGAAAATTTGTCTTGAAGACTCAATACACGATTAGAAACCGGAGAGGAACATAGCAAATCCAATACACATGAAAGCAAAGGTTTCGATGAAAGCGAACCCCATGGTAGCGTAATTGAATAAAGCACTGTCTTGTTCAGGAGAATAAGCTACTCCTTTAATTAAAGCACCAAAAAGGGCACCAGTTCCTAAAGCGCATCCAGCAAGAGGCAATAAAACGATGGAAATAGAAATTAGTTTAGCAGCTTTGACGAATAACAAACATGTACATCAGAAAATATTAGAAAATTAATGAGAGTAAAAAGCTAGGGTAATCGCGAATAATTGAAGCGAGGTTAGACAGTCAAGAGTGAGGATTCAGGCTTCATTGAAATTCGACTGGTAATCTTCAATAACAGAACATGTAACTTAAAACCACGAGAACGAATATTAACGAGAAGAAATACAAAAACTGTTTTAAGGCGGAGATACAATAAGTCGTAAAGGTGTAAGTAACTTCTTGAGTTGCATATACCCGGCGTAACAAAGAAACTCAATAAATAAACAGTGTAAATAGAGCTAAGAAGAAAAATATGTTATAAAAAAGAAAGGCAGAGGCAAATGGACCATCACTTTTAAATCAAAATACAGTCTTTGACTGATGATAAGTAAAATGATCACGAGAAGCTGGACCCCATGATCATTTAAAAGGTTCGTGACTTAATTGAACATAGTCGATAAGACGAGTTTTTTGACATCACGTGGCATCGGTAAAATATCCAAAAAATGCGAAGAAAAAATGAGTATAAATTAAATAAGATAAAAAGAAGTTGACAACGATTATAATTAAAAACGATTTCTTTCAATTTGTTCAGCGCATTGAAATTTGAAGATGATAAGCTAAAAAGAGAACGATTGTGTAAAGACTCAGAAACTTAAAGAAAAATACTCGAGAGTATCAATGTCATCAAGAGTGAATAAACGAAACAGAGTAGGTGATTTCGTAGTAGTGAGGAACCATAACTCATAATGAAGCAAGTCCGAGTGAAAGTACATATCACAATTCGATGAGTCAAAATGTTTTATATCACGAAAATCAGACGCGTTTATCGCGACCTGTATAGCTACCATATCGACTACTAATTAGATTTTCACCGATTCAAGCAAATAAAAAAATAAACATAATTCAAGATTGAGCCATACTTCATTCAACAGGTTCTCAGAGAGGCTCATCGTCGATAATAAGAGCATCGGTAAAAAAAATAATAAATAAACCTCGTAGATATAAAAAACCTTCACCGAATGTTTTCTTAAAGACACGTAGTAGTTGAATGGCTCCGATTTTTCACTTGTATAAAAGGGTATAAAACGTCGTCAAATCAGTTTTAGCGGGGAGATTTACGTTCAATCGCAAAAACAGGACTACACTGTTAGTTTTAAAAAAGGCTGAATAAGTTTGTCCGAAAAATTTAGGAAATCAAACTCAAACTAACTTAAGAGGTTGGAAAGTGATCGAACTTCGAAAATCAAAATCAGAGGGGATGTTATAAATTTTTTTTTTTAAATTTCCAAAAAAAAGGATTTTCACGCGATTCATGGAGAGAAATACTCGCTTCAATAAGCTCAAAAGTACACATGTCGCGATTTGCACTTTCTCTCATAACTTCAATTACGGGAGAAAAGGTAAACGTATTGTCAATAATTCATAGAACGTAGTTATGTAAAAATCTCCCTAAAAGTTGTATTAGTAACACTAAAGTTTAGACGGTCTTCCTATAAACGAACTATTGACACGATTAAGATTAAATGTGAAGACGTTAAATTATTAAATTAGGCTAAAAATGCCTAATGCAAGAAAAAAAGCGAAAAGCACGATTAAATTTAATCGTTTTCTAACAACAAAAAGAATTGAGTTAGGCATGGAATAATAGTTTAGTTGTTTAAATTGTTTTTTAAATCTGAGCTGTCGAACAAGACTACCGCAATGAAGCAAACTAAGTGCAGGATGGGGTTATTAACACCCCCTTTAAAGAATAACGGCGACTAAAATACCTCCGACTCGATGTCGAATAGCTTCGCGATGTGTTATCAAACCTTTCGGTGTGTTTAGAATCAAGTGAGAAGCGTACGTGTTTGTCGTTAATACGAGAAGAGCTTTGAAACTAATCCGAATAGGATTAAAAGCTCGACTATAAATCTTAATGTTTTGCATGACCGAGTGTTGATCGATTCAAGCTGTATAAATACGATATTTTTTGGGAGTTACACGAACAAAACGTCGAATTACATTAAGTTTATACAGCAGGTTGATGAATTTTAATATTTTCTCATTAACAATTACTTCAAAAAAGAAATTTTTTCGAGCGATGTGGATTTTCAGGTGATTAATAAAAAACGTATAATCCAGGCGAACGATACAGTTGGAAACATAGGACTCGAACCTATACTATCTAGACCCAAAATCTAGCGCTTTACCGATTAAGCTAGTTTCCAGTAAACAACAAATCTGTTGAGATTAAAGATGGTGTACTTCATAAATAACTTTTTTATTACTATAAATGAATCAATACGAGTCGGCATAATTAGCGACGTTTCAAAAATATCACGAATTTAATAAGAAATTATTAATACAACTTAAAACGTATTCGAAGTAAAAAGGGCTTAAACAGCTGAAAACGTACTGCTGAACTATTTGAAAAAGAGATACAAAAAATCGCACATAAAAATAAAACTATCATATTAAAAAGAGGAAAACCGATACTAAAAACAGAGTAAGAACGTATCCTAGGAATTTAACTCACCCCATTTTTGTCAAAAAATCGTATCGGTACCGAGGTACACATCCGCGAATAACAATTAAAAACATTAAACATAAAGTGATTTTAACAGTAAATGCTAATGTATAATCGGTTGCGTAAAAAAATACCAAGGAACCGCTTACATACTGATAAATTAAGCTGCTTTCGACGTAGGTGTTAAAATTTAAAAAAATGTCTAAAAATGTCAATTATACACAAATGAAGAAGTAATCGCAAAGTCGTTAAAGTTTAACTTTAAAAACTCAACCCCGGTAAATCATTTTTAATTCGAATTTTAGAGGCGAGTCTTGAAAAACGTGCGTTGTTCATCGTTGAAACTTCCTATAGGGCAGTAAAATGAAGCGTCAAAATCTTCAAATAAACTCGGCTCGTGCATTGTCCGCTTCGTCTTGGAGTTTTATTCGAAATGGGCAACTCAAAAAATTAATAGGTCCGTGGATAGGGGACGATTGAATATTGGGTCAGGAATGGAGATTGCGATTTTTTCACAAAACTGTCAGAATAGCAGACTCAAAACCAGTATCTCTTAAACACAACTCCTCGACAGAACGAAAATAATGCAACGAGTATCCGTGTTTACTAATGTGTAGAGGGAAAACGTGAAAATGGGAACAAATTAGATTACCCTTAACATTTCAATGTAAAAAAACACAAGGCTGTTGCCTGGCTAGGTTCAGAAAGTGGGTACGTAAACCCTGTAGGACGTAGCATTTCGTACTTCGTGATCACGAAGAGGTTCAAATAGAATTTTGAAAACGCATAAATTCTAAGAGGAGGTTCATCTCTTTCGTGGATAGCGAATAAAGAACAGTCAACTCTCATGGGAAAACTTGTAACTCCGCTTCAGATCATAGGGGGGTATTATTTTTATACCATTCTCGCTTATATGGGAATCGTCTAATTTTAGGTGAAATGGTGCGACGGTACCGCAATAAAGTAAGCTTGGCACGGTATTTTTGAACATTATCCCATTTACGATGATGAGAAGCTAACAGAACTCAACTTCGAGTGCGAGTATAAGAATAAAAATCGGGACAAATTCGAGCGGCTACGAAAATTAAAAACTGCATGTAAAAAGATATTAAAGTCGAGGAAAATGAGTTGATTTTAAACAAAAGTGACTGACGATTATCGTAGAGGGTGCGTCCTTGTGAAGAGATAAGCAGAGTATAGCTTTTATAAGTGTAATTAGAAGATATAAAGTACTAACTACTTGAACGTCGGAAATGCTGCATCCAAGTAGAGGGGAGATAAACACATAAAAAACTAATATTAAGTGGCGAGGGAAATTCCATAAAATACTCGTTACGTTAAACCTGTAAAATAATTGATCGAAAGAAAGAGTAAAACGTTTTTTTCGACACGACTGAGGTGAAGAGCAAGAAGAGATAATGTGAAACGAAAATATTTCTATTTTCGGGTAAATGAACGCACTCAACGTAAAAATGCAATAGTTTTTGCAAATTTAGCGTTGAGAGCAGAATAAGCTAAGTTTGCTAATAACGTTAGGGTATTAAGTTTCTCCTCGTGAGATGAGTGGAGAAACTTGCTGACAATACCAGCTAAACGAAAGAAGCTATTTCGATTGAGATAGGCGACTAGGGCAAATATGAAAATTCATAACGACGACCCCATTGTTTCACCTATAACAATAATGGCGTAACAACATCAAATAAACTGTCCGTCTACGGCGGCATGATACAAGATGGGTGCTACGATGAACGAAACCATTTTTTGACAATACAAATCCAAACAGTTCATTAAAAATTGGAACAAACTCGAAACTCCAGTATTATACTAGGTTCACCAAAAATAAATTTAAATAAATAACTCGAAGAGGGTGGAACGGAGGTAGATTTACGGGTAAATTAAAGAGTCTACAAGATTGGCTTCGGGAGCGAATTGTGTCTATCAACTATCACGGCGAACGCCTGGTAATACACCGTTATAAGCCTGCACACGAAAGGGAAATCGTGACAATCTAACTTTATGAATAATGGAATATTGACGACCACTTTGAATACATCGATTGACCATTTTGGTTATAGACGATTTGCGAGGTAACGTAGAACGTCGATACAAAGCTGCATAGCGGTTAGCAAAAGGAATGGTTTTATTTTTTAAAATACTGTTAAATAGTTTATTCTTTAACTCGTACTTTACGTGGGCTTTGCGACGATTAATATCAAGAAGGTTTCATTGCATCTGGCGCGTATACATAATAATACACATTAACGGTCAACATCTCCGAAAACGATATCTAGAGATCCTAGAATGGTGACTAGGTCGGCAAAGTAATGACCTTGTGACATTCGAGACATGATTTGCATATGATGGTAAGCAGGTGTTCGAATCTTACAACGATAAGGGTACCCGGTACCATCCGAAATTAATGAAACTCCAAACTCCCCTTTAGGGGCTTCGACGGCTTTATAAGTAAAACCACGAGGAACTTTAATACCTTCACTATAATGTTTAAAGTGGTTAATAAGACTCTCCATTGATGTATATTTAGTATTATAATTCAATTTGTTATATTTTTCAGTATATAAAGTTTCAAAGAAATTAAAAAAATTGACTTGAGAATCAGTTGACCCCCCTTCAATACTATCACGATAAGAAACATTAGTCAAGTTGGCTAAAATTTGGAAAACAATATTGACACTTTCGTACATCTCACGAAGACGAATTAAGAATCGATCGTAACTATCCCCTCGTTTTCCGAGATATCCTTGAATCGAGAGAAATCAGTAATGGGCATAGGTTTCCGACTTTAAAAATCGCATATCTTTCTTAACGCCGACACTTCGAATTACCGGTCCGGTAACTCCATAACTAATAGCATCGTTTAAATTAATGCTACCGACACCAACTAAACGCGATTTTCAAATCCGGTTTGTGGTTAAAACAGTGAAAATTTCCGTTAATGATTTAAAACAGTCTCGCGCAAAGAGGGCGACATCCAAAAAAAATTGATGATTTAAACCGGTTCAGTCGATATCGTTGGGACGATAAAAGGCGGCATGCATCCGAGCTCCAGAAACGCGTTCGTAAAATTCCATCAGTCTTTCTCGCTCTTCAAAAGCTCAGAAGACTGGAGCCATATTTCCAACATCGAGTGAGTGGGTAGAGAGGGCTAAAAGGTGGTTAAGAATTCGAGTAAGTTCATCGAACATGACTCGAATTTGTACATACAGAGCGGTATGCGAAATGGTTTTAGTAAGTGATTCAATAGCAATACAGAAAGCATGCTCCTGCGTCATCATCGAAACGTAATCGAGGCGGTCAAAATATGGAAGAGATTTGAGGTAAGTTCGACTTTCCATCAATTTTTCTGTACCCCGATGCAAAAACCCGACGTGCGAATCTGCCCGCTCTACCAATTCCCCATTTAACTGAACGACTAAACGAAGTACACCATGGGCAGCCGGGTGTTGAGGTCCAAAATTTAGAACGAAACTTTTAACGCGTCGTTCTGACATTGAATTTTGTAAAAAAGTAGGTTGCCAAAAATTAAAAATGTTTGATTTCAAAATGTATACTAATTGACGGTTACTTTAAGTATATATACTAGCAAAACTTAAGGAGTGGGAGGCGATGTGTTGTACTACAAAGGCTGAAAATTTTAATTGATATATTTTCAATTATACATTCGTAGAATACGACTGCGATCTTCTAAATATACGAGGGGATTAAAATCGCAATCAGTTCAGGGTTCGTAAATAATGAACGAAGATAAAGTGAAAAAGTCGACCTCAAGATATTTGGGGATATCAAAATTTCGCGACCCAGCTCAGAAAATTCAGTCCGGTAAATGCGAGGACTTTTGTTTACTTAAATCGTATTTACTCTTATTGTTTTTATATTGAGTAAACTTGGTTAATCGTAACTGGTTGTGAGCGTGGAAATTGACCAATCATCGATGTAATGTATAGTACCGAAAGTTTACCGGAATTTGAATGAAATCACCGAGGTGAAGTTGCATGTGTGGATTGTGAGTTCGATGACCATTGACGTAAACTAAGTAATTATTGATGAGGTCCTTACTTGTATTAAGATCATAAACGAAATGAGAATTTAATACGAGACGGAGTAGTGATCATTCACGAATTTTGATCTCTCAATGACCCTTTCAACGACGAGCAATTGACAAGCGTTTAGTGAGAGCGTGTTGATAGCGGTAATGATACCCTAAAGAATAATTTAAGGCCGATCTAGCTCGCCGTCATATTCGTGAGTACCCAGGTTTAAAGCGAATTCGCTTAATATGGGGCTCATGGACTTGGAAAGGTTTTAAGTTTTTGTTGTACCGATTAATTTCATCTCCGGGACGAAGTGAAAAGTCTTTACAAAATTCGGGACGTAAAACTGCTGATGCAATTGTCCCTTCCGTAGGTGATGTGTATAATCGAGTAATGGGGTGTCAATGAGATTGAAACATATTTTGTAACAGGGTACTATGCTGCAAGAATCGAACAGGGGAAACGACTGACGACAGTAATTTCAATTTACCTGACTTACGAAGGTAAAAACGTTTAATATCTTCTTTATAAAAGAAAGAATATTGATATTTTCGAATTCGAGCTTTAATTCAAGAATTTTTTTTTGCAACAGTTGTGTATAATTTGTTTGTTTGAACAAAAAGAAAACCACAAAGTGAAAAAATGAAAGGTGTGTTGTATCGGCTGTAAAAGTTAAGATTGACAGGAAAAGTGGGGTGATACATAGGACATTTAAAGAAGCGGGGTTGTAAAGAACTGAATCTAGAAAAAAGACTTGCAAATAGTGGAGTAAAATTTAAAGAAGCGGGTGACTCGAAATAAATTCGACGATCAATGGGGGATTCGTATGAGAAGTTTGGCTTCGATCGAACTGAATTAGTGGCTTGGAAAGACTTTTTAATATGAAAATAACTATTCAATAGACTTTGTGGAGTTTTAATTCTAGAAAGTTTGGGTTGAACTACAGAACTACGTACGCGTCCGATAGAGGGGGAGAGACGATTTCACTTTGTCGATGCTAATGCTTTACGTTGTTCATCGTCGCGCGATAATTTCATACGCGACTCAAGCGAATTTTCACTAACTGGGATTAGAGTCAAATTAGGTCTCACAAGACGTGAGGGTGATTTTACAAAACGTACACTAGTAAAGTAAGTTTGCAAAAATTTTTTACGGGATCCCATGTTAAAACGAGCTTTGCGTCGTGATCGTTGTCGTCAGTAGCGGCGCGAGCGTCTTTGGGGAGTCCATGGACGATCTGGAAAACGATTTCGACGATCTAAAATTTTCTTAAATTTTTTTGCACGGGAACGTTTTGTAGGTAAACCTCGTTGTTGAGATCGTTTTTTATAAAGCGTTATGTTCGGAATATGGGTTACAGAGATTAGGCGACGACTACCAAATAGTTTCCGCAGATTTAATAGGTTAAAGTATAATCAGTACTTGGTTCGACCTGAACCGCGTGCTCCGGGCCCAACCAAATCTCGGTGAGGACGTTCGAGAATACTACGAGGATGGACACGAGACATGAATCTTACTTTTATTTTTAAGAGTTGCTGGATTTGATGTGAACGAAATCATCGATTCAAGAGACTTGGTACAGAACTTAAAGCGCGAGATCAAAAGAAAGAACGACGACGAAACGTATAATTAAACGACTTCATAATAGGCGAAATCGACTTTGTTTTAACAATGCGAATCCGACGGTCGAGGACTAGGAAGGGGGTAGTCAATTTACGACTACGACTAGATTTCCTTAACGCACGGGAAGAGTTAATCTTTCGCATACCTTGATTGAAACGAACACGACGACGAATTCTAAAAAGGGTTTCACGTGATACGAGATTTGAATTAGCCGAAGTGGATCCAGGATTACGTTTAAAAAACCGACTCATACCACGTGAGGCGAAAAATTTCACAAAGTGTTTAAAAGCTTGCAGTTTGTGATTGGAAAAAGGGTACTGACGTGCAGAATTGATCTTTAATTCAACAATTTTGCTTTTTTTACGAAGTTTATTCGCGCCGAGTTTGGTTTTAAACACGATATTGTCGAAAAATCGACGCCGAATAGTAAGGGATTTGATCGCCTTACCGGAATTAAAAATACGACGACGGGGTTTATTAAATCTTTTAGGAGTAAAAAGAAATAGACGTTTTTGTAAAAAAGTGAGTGCATCTCACCGATACTTCATCATGGATGATTTCATACGATGTTGAAATGCTTTAACATTAACTCGACGCATACGACGGCGCGTGTTTAGCATTCGATAATAAAATACGCGATAAATAGGTCCATGATGTCGAACATAGACACGACCTTTTCGGTTCAAATAAGGGGTTTGTCGAGGAATTAAGTATGACTTAGGGCGTTTTTTTAATTCGTAATCAGCTTTAACGGGTGCATATCGTGTTACGCTTGGATTAAACTTCTTAACTAAAGGAGTTAAACGAACTTGCTTAGTTAAATTTAATAGAGTTCGAACAAACGTCGCGCGACGAAAATTAGTAAGGTTACTTTGGTAAGAACGTCACTTTACGACGGGTCGTCGTGAAACGTTGTCGAAAACACCGACAATTCGACTCGTAACACGGATGTATGGATGCGACATCTGTAAATAAGAATTGTGAAACAGATGCTGATATGTGGAACGAAAGAATCGGTGGCGATTAGTGATGGAAGCAAAGCCTTGTGTACGACTACGTTTCTGTTTTGAAGACTGATTTTGATTATGTTTGGTAAAGTTGAATTTAAGATGTTTCATGAAGAAAATAGGAAGAAGAGGTCGGGTAGGCAGACCGTAGCGAGTGATTCGTCGTGATTGATTTCGAGTTCTGTAATTGGACATAACAGAAGTGGAGAATAAGAAAGATCGAAAAAATCAAGGATTAGATTTAACATGACTAATCAACCATGAACAAATTTGTACAAAAGGAACAAGAACAAGGAAGTCGGTATTTCTATAAAAATATGCAAGACGAGAGGCATAACCACTACTTAAGTTGGAAACACAGACTAATCAATGGGAATTATTTACATTAACTGGACCGAGTGTTAAGGGTGTAGCATTTACTAAGTTTTGTGATTCAAAACGCATAAAAAAATTATATTAAAATCAAGCATTAGATTTCTGGATAGGCCCATTAGACGGATTATTTTTTTTAGCTTTAGAGGGTTTTTGGATTTTTTTTTTCAGGAGTTTGTAGTTGATTTTTTCCTCTTTTTTATCTTTATTGAGTTTACGTTGCATAGTGACGACAAAATTTCGAATCGTTTTATTGTGGTGATAAGCAGTTCACGCATTCGACCATGTTCGTTGTCCACGGGAGGGTTTACCTAAAGCTTGGGCTCGACCTCGATAAGATTTAATTAAATATAAGCGGACTAAGTTTAAATATTGGATTTCCGAGATTTTGTAATTAAGACTCGACATTTTTGAGAGAATTAGATTAATGGAACGATGGATTCCACTGTCCAATTCACCAAATGACTTACGTTTATTATAAAAGAAGTGATGCAGTTCAAATCGACGTATAAATTTTACACGAGTAGTACGACCTATTCCACCAACTTCGTTGCAAAACGATCATCAATTACTATCAAAGGGGAGGACTTTACCACTATACAAAAAACCTTTTGTTCAGTAAATCTGTAAAACTTGTTCAAATTTCAATTATTTTTGAGCTTTTTTTGCTTTTTTTCGCAATTGTTTGGCTTTGTACAAAGCGAGTTTACGATTTCACGTAAACTCACCAAATTTAAATCCAACCATTCAAGGGTAAACTCATCGTAAAGTGAAACCCCGACCGGTGTAGATATGAACTCGAGTATTGCTATACATAGGAGTAATTACTGAACTTCGTTCATGAATAAATTTATCTTGATCGCATCATACATCATTACTTTGATTTAAAAAAATCTGACGTCATGTTCCAGCAGCTGCATAAGAAATTTTATAGGTCTTTTTATAAAAAGAGTCACGCTGATTTAACATTAAATTTGCACAAGTTTTGTGATTAAATTACTTTAATTTAGTTGTTTTACCTCAGGGAGTCCGAGGTCATTTCAAAGATTTTGTACGTCCACCGTGTGGGTGATCGACGGGATTTCGTGCAACTCCACGCACCATTGGTTTACGACCGAAACTACGTCAATACCCAGACTTAGTATTGGCTAAGTCACGTTTGATTTTTAAAGCCGATGAACCAAGCGATGCTAACGAATATAAAGAAAATGATTTACGAACTCCAGAGGGTAATTGGAGGACGGCTGTGTGAGAATTAACGTCGATTTTAGTCAAACGAGCAGAAGTTCCAGCACTTCGCACATACTGAATTCCAGCTCCCGGGTAAAGCTCAACAAGCGAAACTTTAGAAAGTCGTTTAATATGGGCGAGTAAAAATAAGGAGGGATTGGGATAGAACTTTCGAACTCAGTTAGTTCGGATAGGGAAATAAATAAACGAAAAAACTTTGAAACTGTCAGGAGCGGGTAAATAGGAGACGCTTCCGGATGAGAAAAACAGTAAAGCAATCAATTTATTACTAAAAGGTATAAGTCGAAAGGTAGATATAAAAGATAGAACTTTAAGGCGATTCGAGTAGTTAATTTGAGGTAAAATAAGGCGGCGTTTGAGACTAGATTTAGTTCACACGACAATTCGACCCGATTTCCCTCGTCCCGCAGTTGAAACTTTTCGTCAGTTTAGTAACTTATACGATTTTTTTTCAAATCACAGTGAAGTTAATTTTACAATATTCCGAGAGGCAGAGGAAACAATACGCATTTTTTTTAAAAACAAAATTAATTAATATATCGTTGTTAGTGTCAATAAAGTGAACACTTTGTAAAGTTCAATGGTTTTCAATAAATGGTGGGTAAACAAGAGGTTGATTAAGAATTGGAGTCAATGACTTAACGATAAATCCATCTCTTCGGCGTAGTACTGAGATTGATACGATAGGTGAGTAATACTATCAGTCATCTCTGACGATTCTTGAACTTTTTCGATGTTTAATGGTGTAGTAACGTACATCCACTCTACACCAATATATCGGTGAAAAAAATAATACGTTTGGGGATTGAGTTTTGAACTATAACGGATAACACGTCGAACGAAGTTCGACACAACAACTTCCTCTGAACCCGGGAAGTCGGTGGTGGAAGCTTTCTTTAAAATTAAGAGATTGTGTGTTAGATATGAATTACGAAACAAATTCAGAGTCAAAGCTCAACGGTTATATTTTCTAAAAAAGAGGTAATCTTGGGCTCAGTTGGCTAATAAATTTTGATAAAGCAATCAATTGTGGATATGTTTACGACGGGATCATGAACGGCGAGATAACTTTGTAATTCGGTGAATGGACTTTCGATAGTACGTAGTCGCTTTAAAAGTTACGTAATGATGGGCGAAAGCGAGCGCTTTATGCTCAGAAGAGAAAGTTGTGTTGATTAAATTTAGATATGATCACCGCCGTACCATTCGTTCGAAGTATTTAACTCAGATAAAACAAACCCTATTTTCCCTTGTAATTGAATAAGACCGAACAGTAAGGCTTCAGCAGTAGGAGGACATCCGGGGACATAAATGTCGACGGGGATAACACGATCACAACCTCGAACAACAGCATACGAATAGTGATAATAACCACCACCATTTGCACAACTACCCATCGATAGAATTCATCGAGGATCAGGCATTTGCTCGTATAACCGACGAAGAGTGGGGGCCATTTTATTAGTTAAAGTACCTGCAACAATAATCAAATCAGAATGTCGAGGCGACGCACGAAAAATGATACCGAAACGGTCCATATCATAACGACTCATAGCGGCATGCATCATTTCGACAGCACAACATGCGAGTCCAAAAGTTAAAGGTCATAAAGACCCAGCTCGAGCTCAAGCGATAACAGAAATTAGCTTGGTTGAAATTCATTCAAGTTTCATAAGTAGTCAATATGAGGGGGGAGGAGACAAATGGCTGATTAATATTGTTTGCGTCGAATGCATTTTCGAACATATTTTGATAAACCTTCAGGTCGAGCAACTCCATAAACAGAACGACGTTTTTTTTTATAAATGACCGGAGAGAAGTCGTATACTCCTCGAATTAAAGTGTAACCGACCCCGGGAAGATCATTAGCACGACCCCCTTCAACCAAAACTCGGTTGTACTTCGCACAAAGATACCCAATACCCGGTAAACGGGCAGTAACACGAAGGCCATTAGTTAAAGTAACTTTAGCAACGTGCCGAACAGCTGAATTGGGTTTTTTGGGTGACATTGTAGTGATTTTATTAACAATTCCTTTTACTTGAGGTCTTTTTTGAAGAGCGGGTGTTCTCGAAAAGCCTCGTAGGGGGTGATTTTTTGTTCTAAAACTTGCTTGCTTTAAACTAGCCAATTGTACACAGAGAAAAGTTAGAACACAAATGATTGTCACGTAATACCTAATCAAAACATTAAAATGATCAAACCACCAAACACGACAAATTCCTTCGAGGAAAGATCGACAGGCAAAGTGCGCAACATTTGACTCGAGGAACCAAATAAAACATTCATTCAACTTCGAAAAAAGAAAGTTGGACCGATTAAGTATAATAAAACGATAAAGATTAGACATAATAGAGGAAAGAGATCAAAAAAGAAGCTGAAAAATAAAATTTCAGCGACAAACATAATTGATCCAGGAAAACCTAAAAAAATTAAACAATTTACCAATCCCATTAGGAACAGTTTAGGACAAAGGAAATTTAAACCGTTAATTTCAGTGATCAATCGCGTCTTAAAACGTCGTCCAATCGCATCGACTAAAAGAAACGAATTAGTGGATAGTAACGCGTGGCTGATAAGCATACAAAAACTAGCGAGCATTAAGGCTGATTGACCTGAAATGACACAGATTGTCAATCAATGCATTTCTACAACTGTAGAGTAAGCGACGAGTTTTTTCAGATCGATTTGATAGAATAGTTTAAAAACAGCATCTACGATTCCAATAGTTAAAAAGGGATAGATAAAATAGAAAGTAGGTTCTAAATTAATAGTAATCAAACACTTCAACAAACCAAAGAAGGCGAATTTAACGAGGACACCACTTAAGAAAATGGAGAAATTCGTCGAAGCTTCGACGTGAGCTTTAGGCAGTCATCCGTAGAAAGGTCAAATAGGTAGTTTAACTCCAAAACCAATGATTCAACAAATGAATAAAAAGTTCAGTTCAAACGTCGAGAAGTAAAAACTACCAATTACACTAAAAGAAGAGGTTCCGCAAATGAAAAATAAATACAAAAAACTGAAAATTAGGAACATAGCTCCAAATTGAGTTCAGAAAAACATCAAGTATGCAGCTTCAACACATCGACGCGTTTTGGCAAAATTATAGAGAATAAAAAAAGACGGGACTAAAAGAAGCTCATATGCTAAAAAAAATAGAATAATGGAGTCGGTAAAAAACAAAAGGTAACCAGCCATCAAAATTGTTGTACAGTAAAAAATGAAGGCCATCACTTCATTAATATTATAAGCAAGACAAAATAAAATCGAAAGAGTGGTGATGATAATGAAGATATAAATAAAAGGAAAATAATATATGGATACGAGGTTTAAATTAAGCGAATTACTACTGATTAAAAAATCGTAACAATAATAGTCAAAAAAAAAAAAATTGAATTGATTTGCTGAATATCCAATATTAAAATTCGAAAAAAAATCTAAGATATAGTAAAGAACGCTAAGAGCGGTGAGGCTAAAAAAAGTAAAAAAACTTAAAACGTAGCGCATAAGGATAATAACTAAGTCCATTTTATAGAAAAGGTTTAAATAAAAAATACGAAAAATGAATAGCGTGGCGATAAAAGTGAAAAATATAAAAATACTGTAATAGATGAAACCATACCACAACAAAATTACTTATCAATACGACCGAAGCAATGTGTTGACGCGGCTTCCGCCATTCAACTTAATACGTTGGAACGAATTAAAATGAATTAGAGTAGGGGTCGGGATTTTCGTTGCTGCTCGTTTAAAGAATTTAATAGCTCGACCGGGACGCAGATTCTTAAACTCAAAAATGAATACACCTCCACGCATTTGAATTTGTCAACTATTTAACTTACCCGCACCTTTCCCCATACGCTGTCCTTTGGGTTTTTTAGTTAATGGAAGATGAGGGAAGGTATTAAATCAGACTAGTCGTCCGGTAATATCGGGCTTTCTAACTGCTTTTTTTAAAAAGACTTTAAATCGAAAGATTTGGCGTGACGACATACGGAGGGGTTGTAAACTTTTGAGACCGCAATCACCGTAAGTAAGCTTATTTAACGTTCATTTGTATACTGTTCGATTTTTTTGTTTTGATTTACGTTTGAATTTACGAGGCTGTAAAAGCATAATGGTACACACGGACATTTAAAACAGGGTTCAGGAAATGACAAGGAGTAAGTCGTCAGTAAACGCGCAACCAAAGACTAAAAAGAACGCAGACGTTAACGCAGTGTAGTAATACATGGGAACTACACGGACATTCAGTTCAATAATAGCTTGAAAATCTGAACCAGCGGTTGAATTTAGTAGTCGAATATTTTGAATGTAAAAATACAGACCAATAAAAAGAATTAAAAAAAAGAAAGGGTATAGAGAGAAGAAGTAAGAGGACCGAACTAATGTAAAAATGAATAACTTAGAGAAAAAACCTCAAAAAGGTGGAACTCCGGCCATTGAGAACAGAGAAATACTAATTATTTTCGTGAAAAAGTGAGTAGCTCCTAAGTTTAAAAATGAAAAGAGAGTTTTCGCATCCGCGTTTTTAAATTGATAAAATGTAAAAAAAATGATGTATAAGCTTGAGTTGTATATTCACATATAACTTCAAGATAAAACAAGAACTTGGATAAACTCATAAATAGCGACCAAATGTACACAAACGAAATTGCAAGATTGGGGGATATAAAAAGGGTTGTTTAAAAGATGGGGTAATTAACTCACTTTACGAAAATAAAGGAGCATCATGTAACTACTTTTTCGGACGGGTAGTTGTTTGTCAAATTGATCGAGAACAAGTTGGTTTTTTTGACGAGAAGTAAACTTACAAGAGGCTAATGAGAGGCGATAGTCTCTCGCTCATTTGTGTTTTTTATTCGTATTTTTTCGACTCTTTAAAACGGCCAAATATGCACAATCAAATTTTTATAGGATGAAAACGTAGTCTGTGACGAACGTCCCACTAATGGCTAAGAAGACGAATAACGTATTTAAGATACTACTCATGGCTAAGAACGCCTTAATATAATAAGACTCACAGAGAATAAACACAAGAATAATCAATCCAAAGCTGAGCATTAGAAGGTTGACAAACACATTGAAATAAAACAGCTCGTTTAAGTAAATTACGAAGAAGTAAATAAAGAAATAAAATATAAAAAAATAGAAGAAAACAATATAGAAAAATAGAGCATGAATAGGAATACCTTTGAAAAAAATGGGTTTTCAGAAATAAAAAGGAACTAAACCACATTTTAGAAAAACGCAAAATAAGAAACTAAATCAAGTTAAGGAAGAGAAGAAAATTGACTTCAAGTCACTGGAGGCGATAACGTAATAAAAAATTGACTCAAGAATATGTCAATCGAAAGTTAAAAACTGTAAATAGAAAAGAGTTAAAAAAAGGAACAAGTTTAGAGAAGAGATTAACGAAATTCAGAAGAAAAACATCAAAGTTTGTAAGAAGGCAAAGGGTGTAGACTGATTAAAGTAAGAGTGATTCGTTAAACTAAGGTTGTTATAAAAATAAGTAGAGGAGAAAACAGAAGTAATGAGAAGTAATGTGATGAGAGTTGAGAGGATCTCAATAAAAAAAATAACGGTAAAGATATTATTTGAATAGAAAAGAAAAACCATTCACAGGAAAAATGAGTAAGTGACGATTGTATAGTCGAAAATTTCTTGAGACGAATAATAGAAGGAAGAGGCATAAGCAACTCAAATAAGGACGAAGATAAAACTAATCAGGTAAGTCACTTTCAACTGAAACGAACTGAACAGTAGGTGTCCAAATCATACCGACAGGACGGGGCTAGTCCAAGAGAAGTTAACCAGTAAAATTACTAACAAGGGTGTAGTAAGAATACCTAAGATATCTAAACCGGGGGTATAGTTAAAAAAAGTACTGTTGGCGAATGCGGAATAATTCGTAAAATCTTTCATATTCGCGACTAGGTACAAAATGGTAGAGAAAACAAGGAAAGTGTAAAAAATAACCGTAAAATAAGCTAAGCTTCACATAGACGATTGGGTAACAACTCATCAATCAAAAAAGGTAAATAGTGTAAACAAAATTATTTAAGCAAGGGGTTAAAGATCCCTGAGGCATTTAGAAATAAAAAGAACGCAAGCGATTAAAACGAAGGAGAAAACAAGGTACACAAACAAAAAATGAAAAAATCACGCACTTGGTGTAAACATAAAAGGGAGTCATCGATAAGAAATGAAAGAGGTATTACTAACTGTGGAAACGAGGGTACTATTTGTAGTCGAGAATAGCTTATCATGAAGAAACCAAAAGTCACCTCACAGAAAGACGTTAATTGAGAACGTTACTATGCAAAACAATAAACCTCTTGATAGCGAGGAGATAAGCCTGCGAAAGGGGTTCGAACCGACAAACCTGACGGTGCATTGAATGGAACCAACCATTGATACCAGCTTTACACCAAAAAGCTTCTTCCTAAAAGATTCGCAGGAAAATACGTTCAAGTTTCAGATTACCTAAACTGGTTAACTGTTAGAGACAGTTGAGGAAATGTAGTTGTTGTAATCGAAATAAGTCGAATCGCTTAGACTTAAGACAACTGTTGCGGTTTTAAGGAGTAGTACGTTCGTTTCGAAAAAAGGAAAGGTACGTTTCGTCATAATCAAAGCTTCAAGGCCTTGATCAACTGAAATTAATCGATTTGAAACAGTGTAGTAAGTATGAACCGAGGCTTTAAACTTATAAAATTTGAACACAAATTGCTCTTTAGAGTTAGTTTTATGGGCAATGGGGGCTTTTGTTAACGTATATGATTTACGTCGTATAGGTAAAAACGCAAACTTAATAACTTTGTTTTTCGTTTTGGTTTTCATTACCGAAGTTTTAAGATAATAGAATCAAGTAAAAAGGAGATAAGATTGTTTAATAAGAATGGTCGATTTTCCCGGGGTTGATGGAGAATTTGAAATATTTGATAAGCGGAGGTCGTTGAGTAAATATGGGGCGATTAAAGATACGAATGTAAAATTATATACAACGCTATAAGGTTCTGCTTGTAACGGTTGCTTAATTTCGAAGTTTTTAGAATGCGTACGGATTAAATTAAAATTTAAGTGAAAATTAGATACCAAATCGGGCTAGCAGGAATCGAACCTGCATTATTAGAGTGAAAGTCTAAGGTCCTAACCATTAGACGATAGCCCGGATTTATAAATTATAAAAAATATTAGACTTGAATAGATACAGGAATTTGAATTAAAATATCGTTAACTGAATCGTAACAAACTTCTTTCACACCAATAGAAGGGGATGATTTTCGAAAAGGAGTACTTGTGTCACCATATTGTAACATTAGGTTACGTAAATCCTTCTTATTATTAAAGGTCGTCCCATGCAGTTCGGAAACTTCGCGTTCTAATCAACTTGCGTTGGGATACAACTCAGAAACAGAATTAACACTAAATCTGTCGTACATACTGGCCGATTCAACGCAAAAAATAAAGAAACGATCATGAGTTGTTAAATTATGAAAATTATATACTAAAATAGAGTTAGAAGTGGAAACGAAGTCAACAAATCGATTAGATTGGATAGCGGTGGAAATTGGAAGTTCATAAGAAAATAAATCGACTAATTGGCTCGAATAAAAAACAGACGAAAACCGAAAATGCGCCGCAAGGTAATAAAATATATTTTTTGAGATAACTACAGAAACATTTTTTGAACCATGTTGATCATGACTTAAATAAACGTGACTTAAGTTAAAAAGAACATACCGAAAAAAGAGTTTATGACCTTGAATGATATGTTTCAAGTTGGATTCGAACCAACGACCCCAAAGTTTTCAGCCTTGTGCTCTACCAACTGAGCTATTGGAACATTATTTCAAAAACCTCTTCGAGTTTTATTTTATATCCTTCAATAGAGAAAAAAAAAAAGGATAACAAGAAAGGGGGTATTATTATCTTATCCTATATAACATGTAGTACAGGGGTCGGGGTGTACTACATGTTATTTAGGATAAATTTTGTCTGATGAAATATAGACAATAAATCGAAGAAGTGGCCGAGCGGTCGATGGCGACAGACTGTAAATCTGTTGGGTAACCCACGTTGGTTCGAATCCAACCTTTTTCACTTGCTTAATATTCCCAATAATTTAACTTCATCTAATGCACTAGCAGCTCTTTACAATCGTAAAATAAAACTTTACCGAAATAAAGATAAACGTCATTTTCAATTTTTGTTACATCGTAAAAACAAAGAATCCCAACTCAATATGAACTTCGTAAACCCGAAAATGTACGAAAATATGTGACCCCATACAGGCGATCTTAATGAACGACGCCAACTTTACAGTAATACTAGCAACACTTCCGTTTCCCGTCAATTAATGAGACGTACAGCGTTTACAAATTCAAACACCCTATTAGCTTTTGCTAGCAGTTGAAATGAATTCTGATCAACCGAACAAACTAAATTTATTGGACCGGCTTTATCTTTTTTACATAACGATATTTACTTCTTTGATTACTCTTCGAGACGTTTACGTCTCTCTCGATCACCTATCTTAAGTCCCAACCTTAAAACACGCCAAGCTTTAAATAAATTGCTATCTTTTTACTTAGAGTTTACCCATCGGGTTTTACATTATTGTCGAATCTATGTGCATTTCCAGAGAAACTTTTATTCAGAAATTAAATACAATTTATATCTCACTTTTACATCAAATAAACTCTTTGTAAATTTAGTGAGTGATGGAGGTACGAAGTACAATTACTTTTCTTTGTCCGTTGGTCTGTTCCTTCGTTTTTTAAATGGTAAAAAAGCTTTGAAAAAAAACAAACTCATTAAACTGCTTTTAATGAAGTACGTTCGAAAACTGTTGATTGTCTCGGAAATCCGAGACCTAGTTATATACACCAAGAGGACTCCAGTATTCTTCAGTGAATTATGTACTGTGCTACTTTCGCCAATTATTCGTCCTTTTGTCAATCCTTTAACCTCGTTCCTTTATGACGACACTAAATTAAACTCGGCTAAACCGAAAGTTGTCGTTAAAAAAATTTTTTTTTACAAACCAAAGTCTTTTGGAACTATGAAAGCCCCTTTAAAGGGTCGTTTAAAGCGAAAAATTATGAGAAGAATTATTCGAACTAATCGTATCTGCGATTAGTTCCTACATACGACATATAACATCAAAAAGTGGATTATACTTATCAAAAATAACTATGAGTTTGACTATGGCTCGGAGTGAATGCGAGCGGAACCTCTTGACACATGCGAATTTTATTAAGTTAGTACGTTTAACTTAATAGTGGAAGGGTGAGTAATGTTCCAAATTTTGCCTAGAAGATCATGTTAATCGTGAATAGTAACTATCTCGACGTTTAGATAGAGTTCGGTTACGGGACTACCTCTGTGGTGGGGGTTTTATTCTAACCAAATCTCTTAGATGTAGAGTGAATTCTTAATAAGAGTGTTAAGTTACGGAAAAGTTGGATACGCTTCTATATAAATTGGAACTCGAGTAGGTATTGCACGAAAGTGTAGCCGAGTACTCGTAGCTGGATTGAAAGATCGACCAGTCACACAGGGGATGAAAAATACCCTGCCGTCGGCAGCAGTGGAGAATATTGGTCAATAAGCGAGAGCTTGAACCAGGGTTTTGCGGAGATGAGAGATTGATAAAATCGTGAAGGCTAGGAAAGCTGTAAAGTCTGTCCAACGGTGAACAAAATGACATTGAGCCGAAAGAGAATCCCGGGCTAACAACGTGCCAGCAGCTGCGGTAATACGTTGACGGGGGAGCGTTACTCGCCGTTACTAGGCGTAAAGTGCGGCTAAACGGTTTAAGAAATTATAGATAAAACCGAAGGGGTAGCGAAAGCATCTATTAAACCTTAATACTAGATGAGAGAGAAGGGGGTTAGCAATATGTATTGCCTAGAGATAAAATGCTGATAGGTTATAACGATTCTCAAGGGCCTCGGCAGCTAACCACTTCTTTTCTGACGTTGAACCGCTAAAGTATGGATATCAAATAGGATTGGAGACCCTAGTAGTCCATACCCTGAATCAATGGGCATTATATGTGATGTAAATATTCGTCGTGTATCAGCTAACGCTTAAATGCCTCGCCTGGGAAGTAAAGCTGCAAAGGTAAAACTTAAATAGATTGGCGGGAGTTTGTATGAACGGTGGAGCGTGTGGTTTAATTCGATAATCCACGGGTAATCTTACCAATGTATTGAAAAATTTGTGATGATAAATTTAATGAGAATTTTCGAACGTTTTTTTAATTGGTACTGCATGGCTGTCGTCAGTTCGTGTTGTAGAATGTAATATTAAGTTATTGAACGAACGCAACCTTTACTGTAAATTTCATATCAATCTTTTGTTAAAGATACTGGTAAACTCGTTTACTTGCTTAACGAAATTAGATATTATTTACATGACTACAAAGCGGGTGTTTCTTCTGGTATTCAAAATTTCTAATACGTTATTTGTCATTATACTTTACGAATGGGGAGGCTAAATCAGTTGTATAACTCGAGTTGAATAAACTTAAGATGTTATGCCTAGCCCCTCGCACAGTGGGTAGTTTTTTTTGAAAGAAGTTAACGAACCTCAATAAAATACTTCGTCTAGTTTAGTTAGGAAATTGCAATTCGATAACACTTTAGAATCAGTCAACCCTCAGTTGCCGATTCAAGAAGCGTTATTGCCAGTTTTTTGTGGTACTAGATCAAGTTCGTTCGTGTTCAGAGTTAAGATTGCGGTTAAAGGGAACTAATTGGCGAGGGCAACCAAAATCGCAGGGTAAAAATTTACGAAAGTAACGATGTTGTATTGCGCGTAGTTTTACTCTCTACCATTCTTCTGGTCTTGTACCGCTCTTAGAGTGCAGCTGAATTAAGCAAATCCTTAAGAAGTTCATGTTCCGTTGATGCAAAGAGTGTATCGCGACCGTGTAATTTGATTCAAATTCTTCTAAATCAACTAGGGTGATTAGAAGTTTACAATATTGTTGTATGCAAGCTTTTGTCGTTTACATACATGTTGTATTTTGTTGAATTGGTCCGCTACCGCCGTTCCGTTACTACCTTTAATCAAGTTATAAGATAACTAAAGCAGTACAATTAAATCTTTAGCGGAAGTATACTTGGTTATTTTCTAGGGTTATTAATAAATGTGTCGATTTCGTTCTGTAAGTAGTGGAGAGTATGACTAAATTCGTTGTAAAACGAGTCTAGCTTCTCTGTTCTTGGGTACGGTACCGGCACGCCCAAATTTACGAATAGCTGTAGTAGATATTAAAGTATAAACCCCCTCTCTAGAAGTTCTCAAAAACTGTACGAATAAAATCTACGGGAGTTATGTGCTTGTACTTGATCATCCTGTCGGTATGTAAGTCGTCTCATCCCTGATGCTTATTAAACTAATTGAAATTAACTACTAATCTTCTAAAGCTCTAGCTTTAGAAGAAAGTCGCTTAAGTAAGTTATTAGTTGATTTATCCGAAGAGGTTCAATAAAGCAAAGTAAAAAAAGAAGATAGGAAGAAATTCTACTGTATAAATAGTTGGATTGATTTTCGACTTGCTAACGTGAAGAAACCTACTGCTTTAGGAGACGAATAAAACTTTGTAATGTTAAATTGTTATAAGTCCGTGTTTTAAATCTGAAGGTAGATTTACTTATTACGTAGTAATTTTTATCGCCGGGTATGATCTTTGGATCATGCTAAACCCTCACAAGACTAGGTACGAAGTCATGACCAACGTAAGGAGGTAGGAGACTCACGAATCTAAAGGGAGGAGTTTACATCACGTTAGCGAATTATAAACAAGAGTCCCATTCAAACCTTTACTAGGTAGAACATGAAGCTTAAATACGGGTTGTCTGAGCTATGTAGAGGTGTTCAACTTTTTTACAAATCCATTCTTTTAATGTGGTATATTCGACGAACACTACTCCTATTACTATATTTCTTGTGGCTAGTAATAACGATTAGTAAGTATGTAGTTTTACTGCACTAAATGTAGTGCTTTGGAAAAACTGCTAGACAAAACTATTTAGTGTCGAGGGTAACTCGAATTTAAAGGAATTAAGTATATGTTAGAGAGAAGTCCAACGTCGGCAGCCGAGAGCTGAGACCCTTCGATTAAGATGAGGGAATCTTTCGTAGTAATTGAATTAAAAGGGACAATCGTTTAAAATCTTAATGTGAGAACCGATTCTTTAATGCAAGTAATTGTACTCAGTGAATGTAAGATTTTAACCTGTTTTGAGGGAGTGAAGTAGAAGTCAAGTCATTATGGTCTAAATATGTTGGGCTACACATGCGCTACAAGGGTAAAAACAATGAGATGCGAAGGAGTAATCTCAAGCAAATCTTAAAAAATTATCACAGTTCGGATTGTAGACTGAAACTCGTCTACATGAAGTCGGAATCGTTAGTAATCGTAAATTAGTATGTTACGGTGAATGATCTATCAAACTTTGCACACACCGCCCATCACGCCCGAAGAGTTGTGACGGCTTTAAACTTGATCGTGGAATTCAAAGGGCGTTAAAACTTTCTCCGATATTTTAGTATTTGAAAGTTAGGTTTTTTAAACTGGAACGTGAGAGGTGCAAATCTTTCGCGGCCAGATTAAGGAATTTTAACTCATATTAAAAGCAGGAACTGGCGCAATTCGTTGCGAACTCCCTTACTCAAGGCGTATACAAGAGTCGAGATTGGATTTCGCAGGTGAGTCAAAGACGGTATGGTAATTTGGGCGAAGTTGACACAAGGTAATGGTAGGGGAACCTGTTTTTGGATTACACATATTTTAATTTAGTGTAAGTAGTCTGCTAAATATTTATTGTATTTTTGAAAAAGATTAAGATACGTCGCATTAAGGGGATGCCTAGATGTTCGATATAGGAAAGGTGTGGAGGGCCTATATTTATTGTGAGTACTGGCGCTACTGGGAGCAATAAATAAAATTATACTAATAAAGTGAAGTGAACCAACTCATTAACTTTATATTTAAAAATCAACTGAGAAAGGGAAAGTAGCGGTGAGCGAAATCCTGTAAGCCCATGACTAGGTGTACAACGGTATAATATTGTTGAATCGATAACCAAAGAAGGTGCAAGTCCTGTAATGCTAGTGATATTTTAGGGGTATAGTTTAATGGTAGAACAGCGGCCTTCAAAGCCGCATGCGTGGGTTCGATTCCTGCTATCCTTGTTATTTTATTTTCCCCTTCCGATATTTTCTACACAACAAATACTCTTAAAAAAAAAGACAAAAGATTTAAAAAAACTATAAACTTTAGTTTGCTAACTCGCGCTAATCACCTCTCGTTCACGACAACCGCTCCTTATCGACGTATTTTTCACTCTTCACGTCTCTCCGTAATTAAAACCAAGTCAAGTTCCAACTGACTTAAATTTCGGCATCAAAAAATTTTGGCCAAGGTCACGCCCAACGTAATTTCGCCAACTAATTTACAGTTATTCCCGTTAGTTTCTAACGTAGGTGACACTGTCGATACCATAAATAAATCCAAACGTCGTCGTTTACGTCAATCACTGTCTCGTGTGCAAGAAGTATACCAAACCCCTCGTTTGAAAGTCAATTTCTCTACCCAACACTCGAACACGGTTCGAGATATAAACGAAAATCGATCACAAGCTTACGCTCGTTGACGTCGTCAACCAACGCTCCATACACATCGTTTAACTATAAATGACTTAATCTTTACCCACACTTTAGAACAAGGAACATGATATTTTCAAAACAAAACCATTAACCCATTCTCTCTTCGTAGTTATATTCTGTTCCATTTTAGCTCTATTTTAGTTCAAAATCTTATTGATGATTACTCCAAACTATCGGGGATTAAAACATTGTCAGCTTATCCACAGCTTAATGATCGTATAGCATCCATTAGTCGATTTTTCTACTTTAACAAATTAAGTTGTTTGACTTCTATGACTACCTTACCTTCATTCAATTCACCCTCTTTAAATTCACTCGAAGAGATCACACCTTATTATAACTATACAATTTTACTCTCTCGTATCAAGACGATAAAACAGGGCTTTGAACTTAAAAAAAGTGCAATGAAGCAGAAACTCCTTAATTCAGTTATATTACTTTCATTCCGTTACATGTCGTACTTACATTTCCAACGATTTTCATTTCTTTCAAAAGGTCATGGTCGTGTCTTTACTTATTTCTTAAGTCGTTACCGATCTATCCGCCCCGCGGTTTCGTTGTCATCTCGAAATGCGATTCTCTCTCGAATCCCCATTTCATACAGTAATCGACTTTATAGACCTTATTTAGGAATGGCCACTCCTTTGCGACATTTTGTGAACGATAACTTAGTTGAACACTGTTCAGACAACCATTTAAATTACGGCTCCTTTACGCAGTTAACTAGCTCAATTGCAAGTGCTGTTCATACTGTTAAAAATAGTCTCGTTGCAAAGGAACATGCTCCTCAAATTCGCTATACTACGTCACTCGGGGTTTTGCAAAAACCTTCACCCTTCGTCACCCAAACCCACCATCTTCAAGCTTCTCGACGGCTTTTTATCTCCAAATCAAATCTTGTTTTTGCATCACCTCGAACTAATCGGCTGTTGTATGAGCACCCTCTTTTATTTAAATACTTCTTCTGAAATCAATCAAATCTCGGGACCCGAATTGATTCAGTTATTGGACCATCTTTTGTACGACCTTTTATGAACGAGGTTCATAAATACAACTTCAGCACTCGTCTAAAGTTATTCGAGCACTCTAATTTGTGACCTTCACAACATTTAAGTTACACTGTTCGACGACATCTTCTTAAACGAATTCATAATGTAAAGTTTGTCCCCACTGTAACTACGTGATATTACGACACTCTAGTTAAATTTATTGAACACTACACTTCGCGTCGAGTTTATCTCAAATTTAATCCATTTATTGAGAATTCATTACCTTATGCAGATGCGGTGCGTTGTCAAATGTGAGAAATTCGAGTTCATGGTTTCCAAAAAATACTCGGTCATCGAATTTTCGTAAATGAATCGCTTCGTATTTTGTCTTTGGCTTTGCGATTTAAAGACCCTGCTTTTCTTTCTCATTGAATGAAAACTATGCTCTATCGAATGAGCTTCTGAAAATATCGTTTACTTTTCCGGTACGTTAAATTCACCATGCGCTACCTTTTTTGAGCTTATTTTCCTGATATGGGATTTAAAGGTTTGAAATTTGTTTTGAGAGGAAAAATCAGTGTTGCCGGTAACGCTCGAACTAGAACGCTTGTTTATACTATTGGTGAAACAAGTCATGCGAAAGTTAATAATCGAGTATTATCCGAATTTACAACAATTAACTCTTTTACAGGAGTTATGGGTTTCTTAGTCTCTTTTTACTTTTAATATTTTTTTTCTGTGCAATTTACCGCCGAATATTCATGACTCGAATCTTATTTAGACAATGATGCATTTTGATTAGAAGATGTCCTCAGTTGAGACGAAACGTTTGATCTCGCCTTTTCTGATTACAATCTCTATTTTTTTTTCACAAGTGCTTTTTTCGTTAACAGTCATTTCTTCCTTGACTCAGTGACGAAAATGTCCTTCTTAGATATTCTTTTTTTTTCTGACACGGATTCATTTAATTCGTCTCGCGAATTATTCGATTTTGTTATGTGAGATCATTTATCGTTTATTAGTAACAATTTCTTTTTTTCCCAATTCCTCTTCTACACGAATTACCAAGATTTTATTGCTACTATTGTTCATCACTCTCCTGAATTAACTCTAGCTTTCGATGACTTTGTCAACTCGTACTGACTTAGTTATGTAGTAAGCTATCTCCCTTCCGCCGCCTTCGATGTTTTCAGTGACTCGCTCCATTCAAGCGTTGCTGAATTTATGGACTTCATGATGATGTTCGTAGTTTTCGTATGACTTTTAATTTTTTCGTTCCCCGTTTGTCAAGCCATGGGTTGAAACAATCCTTTAGAAATTTATACCGTTCGTATCGTTACTTGAGTATTCTATATGTCTCGGTCGTATCGTCAAGAATTTGAGTCAGCTCTTAAAACCTTCTTCCTCCTATTCTTTTACATGAGCATGATGTTAATGACCTGAGATGATGATCAAGAAGAGATGATTGAAGGAACTTCAGCTGTATTGTTTAATTTCTTTTTACTTATCTTCGCTTACTACATGCTAAAAGTATCTATTCATTACTTATCTTTCCTCGAAGCTTCTATTTCTGAGGGACGAAATTTCACTTTTATCTTAACGCAATTCCTTCGCGATACAACAAACAATCTTGCATTCGTACTACGGTATTTAACACTTTTAGCTCGTTTAAACATTTACGACCTTAGTGATGATATTCTAGACTCCTACTACATCTTTTTAGGAGATTTTGACGATGACGAGTATTACATGGAAATGTTTTTCTCTCTGACTCCTACAATGTTTTTTGACACTGACAACAACGACGATCGTTCTTTCTTCCTTGAAGACGAGGTTGATTTTAGTGGAGATCTATTTTCTCTCTACTTCGTTATGTTAGGAAAATTCTCTCTGTTCAGTTTCTTCGGTTTGGAAGAAATTGCTCGTGTAGGACTTGCTTTATTTATTACTTACTTAATGGTATTTGAAGTCCATGCTTTAAATCGTTCTTATGTCGAAGATAACTATCTTTCGACGAAACGATTTTCGTATATCAACTCAGTTAAACGAGGTTTAAGCCGGATTCTATAATCATTGCACAAATTGAAAACTCAGCTTTTAAGTGGATTTTAAAAAAATATGTTACTACTACGTTACAAATTTTACTCGATTAAAAGATCGAGATACCGTTCGGAAGCACGTCTCCGCGTCATACCACCTTCTTCAATATAAGCGTAAAAAACTTAAAAGCGGTTCTATAACCTTTGTTTTTAAGCAAATGTTTTACGGTGAGTGGTTAATTGCTCAGTGATTTGAAATGGAATTCTCTAAGCAAGTCAGCTCATCGGATCCCCAAAAAGGGGTAGAACAAACTATGCGTTTGCTTGAATGATCTTGAGACTTTAAAAATTGTTTACTTGTTGGAGTTCTCGGATTAGCAAGTTTTAACTACATCTCTTCCAACATCGAAAACTATTATAACTCATTTATTGCGGGGGGGTACGAAGAAGTGGTTATTCGAACCGGGATCGAAGCCGTATTTACGCAAGCTAGCCCGCGTCGACTAAACGGATCATCGCACCTCATGTTAGACATTACAACCTCAATTGTTGATTTAGCCATGATTTTCGATTTGTTCTAAATTTAAAATAATTAATTTTGTTTTTAGGAGATTTAAATACTCTATTTATCTTTTTTCTTTTAATTTTAGGCAGCCTTCTACTTAATACAAATACAGCATTACATCTACTACTTACCGCTGAGCTGCTTTGAATTACGCTTTATTCCATTGTCCTGTTCGTAGGTTTAGTTTACGACAATTTAAATATCCTCTCCCTCACTTTCTTTTTCTTAGTATTTTCTGCAATTGAATTTGGAATTGGTCTGGTACTTCTTCTACTCCAACACATCCTTCTACGAACGCTTAATTTAAATGACGCTGATATGAACGTTTTTAAATTTGTAAATCGATTTAATCGTCAGATTTATACCAATCGAATTAATTGAAAGCTTTAAATGCCCATATGCCAGATTTCTGTGTCCTTTAATTTTTTTAATTCGACAACTGCCCCTCTTTTTAATGTTAGTTCTAACGTTTCGTCATACTTTTACAACTTAGTCTTTAATCCAGCAAAATCTGCATTAGCCCACGTTAGCTTCCTTGCTTTATTTTGAAATCTTGCTATTTGAATGAAAGCTCGAACTATCTACGTTGTTAACAACTGGATCTATACAACTAATCACCGTCGAATCGCTGTTAACTACTTTTGATTCGTTATTTTTGCAGGAATTGTAGGAATGGCACTCGCTACTATTATTCGTCTCGAAATGGCTTACCCTGGTTTAGGAATTTTAGCTGGTGATAGTTTACAATATTTAAGCGTAGTAACTGCTCACGCAGTTGTTATGGTTTTCTTTATGATTATGCCCCTCCTGTTTGGAGCATTTGGTAATTTCTTATTACCAACTCAACTAGGAGTACACGATGTCGCTTTCCCTCGATTGAACAGTGCTGCCTTCTGATTTTTACCTGCCGGATTAATTATGCTTTGTCAGTTAGTATGTCTTGACCGTCGATATCAACGAATGAACTGTTATAATATTCGTGAAATTCAATCTATTCTTCGAAATAAACATTTCGTCGATCTCGTAAACACTGTCGATCACCGTGACTTTTTAAATACGGTTATGGTCGCACTTCGATTTAAAATGAATGGTGAAGATATTACTAAATCTGAAATGCTTCTTTTCTTTCAACTTGGTGTATTAAATTTTAATATGAATGGTCGAAAACAAGGATGAATGTTTGAAGACACTGCTCAAATTAATTCTCACTCCTTTTTAGCTGGAGAATCTTTATTGTATAAAACCACATCTTTTATTGATAACTTGTTTACGTCCTTCTTAAATAAGTACTACTGAAGTAACGCATCTGTTTTCGGTGATTTCCTATCCTCTAACTCGACTCGGTCTCATTCAGCTTCTATGTTCTCATTAGTTGAAGTTTCAGCTTTACCTCTATTGAACACATGAAATTCAACTAGTGTTATTGGATCACTTTCACGGTCGTCGTTATTACTAAGTGAAGTACCTTCGCAATCCCTAATGAGTCAAAAACTGTCTTTCCAAAATTCCCTACCTACATCGTTTACTACAGATTTATTAATTGTCCAATCTATCGCCTCTTTTTTAAGAGGAGTGTTAAACGCCCCATTATACCTTTTAAACAATCTTAACGAAGGTATTTTGTTTGCTAATGTAAACTTAGTTGTTAAGTTCACTTTCAATGCTTTTAATCTCGTCGATTTTTCGAATTTCATCTTTAGCAAAATGGTAGCTTCTCAAACTATGTTCACCTCAAGCTTCATTCCTACGAACTCCGACAATGAGCTAACTCTCTCATCTAACCTAAACAACACTTTAGGACTTGAGGATAAAGTTTCCTTCTCCAATGAAGAGTTAACATCTAACTTCCGTCAACAACGATTTCAAACCCCTGTTTTCAAATATAACTATAAAGTAGGAAACTATTTCGGAAAACCTGAGAAAACTTTCTATCCCCACATGTTCACTACGCAAAGTGAACTTACTGGAGGTATTCGAAAAGCTGGATGATTCTTTAACCCTATGTTCTCAAGTCTCCTTAAAGCTAATATCGGTCTTTACTTCGATTTCGGTTCTTGAGCCGATACTACCTCTGACAAAGAATCTATTTGAGCAACTGGAGCCGTACGACCCACTGACGGATTCTACAACTTCTTCGCTTTATTAGCTGATAACTCAAGTTTTATTAATCGTCGCTGATTAGCTATTAGTGTTATGGATCAAAAATTTTATAAAATGTTCGCAACTAGTAGTATGCAACAACGAATCTACGGTAACTGACGTCAACTTAAATTCACTCGTGAAGCTTGACGATGCCGTTTACTTTCAGCTCGTCATCAAAAAACTTTGTATAAACGATATGTCTCCGAAGAAGGTCTTTTCTGATCTGTTGAACGGAACGCTAAAGATGTTTTACCAGGTTGAGCTATGATTACTCCATTTGCCGCTCGAACTCGATTTACTGCTATTGGTAAAGTTGATATTGGGTTAATGGGAGTTTTTTTAGTTTTAAATTCATCAATTGTAAGTTCTGCCAATTTTTTAGTCACTTATCGATATTTATCTACTTTAAATAACCGAAAAATGCGAGATGCTAGATCGTTCTTTACTGAAGGGGTTATGGTCGCTTCTTGAATGATGATTGCTGCAAATCCTATGCTTGCAATTGGTATTTTAATGCTTCTTTGTGATCGTCATTGACAAACATCTTTCTTCGATTACTCTGGAGGTGGTGATACGGTTCTTTTCCAACATATGTTCTGATTCTTCGGACATCCTGAAGTTTATGTTATTATGATTCCAGCCTTCGGATTTAATAACACTTTACTTTCGTTCTATCTAAGAAAACGAGTTTCCGCTCGAGCAAGTCTAATGTATTCCATGTATACGATCGCCTTCTTAGGTTTCTTCGTTTGAGGTCATCATATGTACATGGTTGGTTTAGCCCACACTACTCGTATGCTCTTTAGTACTTTAACCGTTATGATTTCGGTTCCCGCCGCTACTAAGTTAATGCACTGATGCGTTACGCTAGTTAATAGTTCTTTCTGAGTTGAATTACCTTTCCTCTTTAGTCTACTTTTTATCTTCTTTTTCGTTTCCGGTGGTATTAGTGGAATGGCAGTCGCCCACACTGGTATGGATATTTTGTTCCATGATTCGTTTTACGTTATTGGTCACTTCCACGTCATGTTTGCCGGAGCCGCCATGTTTGCTTCTTTTGGAGCCTTCTATTTTTACTTCCCTTCTATTTTCGGAGTTAAATTTAGTCGAATTTGAGGATATTTACATATCGTTTACTTCTTATTAGGTCAATTAATGACAGTCATCCCTATGTTCTGATTGGGTTATTCTGGTATGCCTCGTCGTGTTCTAGATTATCCTGCATCTTTAGGAGGTTGACATGCTATTGTCTCTGCCGGTCACTTACTTAGTGTTGCAGGTTTAATGGCCTTTTTTATTATGATTTTTGATTCGCTTCGACAAGGTCGCGCCGCTACTCGGAATAGCTTCGGAGTTTCTCGATTTAATACTCGGTGAAATTTCTATCTTTACGAAGTTGCTCGTACTCGTTTTGTTCAACGAAAAGGTTGATATATTTCGCGATATAACCAACTTGACTCACTATCACTTAATAAATTAAACTATACTAACAACGAAGTCTTAGAAACTACTCTCTACTCTTATGTTTTAGTCAAAGTTTCATAGTGTGTAAACTTAAATGTTAAATGATATGTTTTGTCTGCAGATTTTGTCCCTCGTCACCCTATTTTTTTTCATCAGTACATACAATATCTTAACTCTTTGATATCTCGCCGGTATTTACTTAGTCTTATTAGGAAGTTGACTATTGCTTGATGACAGTGACATTTTTATTGGGTTTCTCTGAGTTATTGATTTAGGAGTTGGTCTTGTTTTTTTTATTTTTATATTACACTATTCAACTTTTTTACATCAAAAAGCTAACGTTGATAAATCAAGCCGGGAAATTTGTTTTATCTTCTTTTCGAGTTGTTTCTTATATTTTTTCTTATATTTTTTCGTTAGTCCCATCGACATTGATTATGTTTCAGGTTTTGCAAAAACATGATTTTTTTATCTAAGTTGATACGATTACTACGATTTTTTTTACTCTTACACTATCACAGATCTTAATCTTTTACGCGAAATTTACTTCTATAATAATAGTTTTCACTTTTTCCTCATTAACGGTATGTTATTTTATGGTATCGTATCGGCTATCTTACTTTGTTTTTTAATTAAACGTATTTTCAGTTTTTTAAATTATAATCAGTTAGTAAATTACGATATGTTAAGCTATACTAACGCTACGTATTTCATTCGAAATCAAAATTTTATTAAGCAACAAGCTACATCTACTGGTACAAGGGTTTGACTTAAAACTAAAAAAATCAGTCTCTAGTGCTTTTACGCTTATCGTGGGTTAGCATTGCTGATAATACAAATATTCGGTGGTTGCAAGTGTTTCACCTATACCACGGATTCGATCGACGTCGAACTCGTTTGGGTTTTTTCGTTAAAGGATCTGCCCGAGTAGTTGAACCTCCACGTATCGAATACAAAGGTTTCAAGTTTAAATTTTCTCGTAAAGGTGATATTTGTCGATCAATTATCGTTCGTACCAAATTCCCCACTCCGCGCCTAGATGGATCCGTTTTATACTTTCCTCAAAACAATGCATTAATTATTAAAAAAAAACAAGATTTAAAGTCGAAATACGTTTTTGGACCCGTTTCAGCTACAATTCGGCGTAAAAAATTCAAGACCATTTTTAAAACTATTCTGTAGTAGTTTTATCGGTGGTTATAGCTCAATTGGTAGAGCGCTGGATTGTGGCTCCAGAGGTTGCAGGTTCAAGTCCTTCTTACCACCCAACGAGTATTTACTTTTTAATATAATACAATTTATTTTGTGCTCTACACGTTCGGAACCCTTTTCGAGTCAACTTACTCAAGCTTATTAGCGAATTTCGCAGTCATGCCCTTAGAGTATCCTATTATCAATGATATCGTATCCAACTCGTTACTTTTTACCGGTTCAACTCCCGTAACCGTATTTACACCGTTAATTGACTTTACTACATTAACTACCGAGTTAGGTTTTTTCGATGATTTTGCTAAATTATGCGCCGACGCTACAACTAAATCCGTAAAATTAGATGAAGTTGAGGATGATTTTTCAGCCTATATTGAAATGGAAATGCGTCGTCGTGAAAAAAAATTCCCTCATTTAACTCGTGATCAAATCTGAGAAATTATGGATGATCATGGTTCTTCTCGCCAAATGGATATGTCCAATGCTTTATTTGACGACCTTGAAAATACCCCTATCGATTATTCGAATAAATTTGAACACAAGGGTCATATTATCGATGTTTCCAAATTGTCGTACACCGAAGTTATGAAACTCTCAACTGAAGTCGACGACATTACTAAATTTGAATCGTTAGAACACGTTCGTAGTCTCTATTTAAGTACGTGTCCTACTGTCAAATTATTTTATGCTGAACCCTTCATCGCTTCCCCGTCCTTCATTCATAGCGATCTTGGTTTTTTACATATTTTACAGTATCAATTTTGACTTTGATTCGTTTTCATTTTCTTAATTGTTTTCTTTTTTATTTCATTTCTTTGTGTTGTCCGATGATGTACGACTCGAAATCAAACTCGGCGGGAGACTCGAGGAGTAAGTCGATCTAAATGTGGTGACCTAATTACTGCAACTGTTCCCGTAACGTGAGCTATCTCTATTATTGTAAGTGAAACGACAGACGCCACCGATGTTTATGATGGTTTCGGTACGGAAGAAATCATTATTGGAGTCCGAGCCTATCAATGAGGTTGAGAGTATTATTATCCCAAAAACGTAGACTTAAATTATAATTTAAAACCCAGCTATTCTACTTTTGTTGGAAATTCGCTTAAATACAATTCAGTTTACGAACGTAAACTAGATGCAAACAACGTTTGAAAATTTTATCAACAAAAATCTGAAGACGCTGTTATTACCCCTGCCCACTTATTAGTTCTTCCATTAGATAATTCTAAAATTTTTAATTTCATGAATTTTGACAATATCGGTGCAAACGCGTTAAAAAACTCGAACGCTTTCCGTAAGATTCGCGATCACTCAAAGGTATATAAAACTAATTTAGTAGCTACCCCTTCTGTTTTTGCTGATAAATACGTTCGGCTCAATTCTTTATACTTCACTGAAAATGACTTAAATAACTCATTTAATTATGGATTAAAACGTCAACACAATTTAACTTCATCGTCCGCAACCACAAACGTTCAAGCTACATTTTTAGATCGTCAAAGTATGACTAAATTTTTAAATTATAATTTAAATTATAACACTAGTAATAAAGCAACTGAATACTTTAAATCTAACTTAAACGCAGTCGATAAAGGAGACAACTCTTCCGCTGTCATCTCTACTACAACAAACTTTAACAACCTTTTTGAAGATTCGAATACCTTCAATACAAGTAACTTAAAGTTATTAGCTGCTTACCCTAATATTCCAAAAGAAATGGGGGACAATTCAGATAAAAAAGACGTTCGATATCCGTTACAAAAATTGCTATTCCACTCGTCTCCTGAACGTTTAGCTTCGAAAGTTAATTCTTCTCGTTTACCTGATCACTTGTCAATTTCTTCCGGAGAAGACGTTACGAGTCAACTTCCTTATTTAAATGAACTTTTCGAAACCAAGGGTCGAACCGATAAATTCGAAGAATTATCCGGAATTAATGGTGGAATTCCATTTTTTGCTCAATCGGCTAGACTTTTCAAAAAGCTTGAATCTCATAGAACTAATCTTAATTTATCACAAGGATTTAATAGCCTAGACTCTACCAATAACCAACGCGACAACAATTTCGTCTCGAGTTCAATTCTTGACGAGGCTCGTCGGTCTAACGCTGGTTGAACAGATTCAAGTGTTTTTAATAAATTAGCTTCCAATCGAATGAGTTTTGGTTCTACATTACCTCCAATTATCTCTTCAAATCCTGAACTTAATTTATTAAATTTTGATAGAAAACAATTTAAAATTGCATCTATTCAGCATAACGCTATTGACGCTAACAAACAAGTTACAGTATCTAAAATTGTTCCTGCAACTTCAGGACAACAAGTAACGTTATTATCTGGATCCGCTGATTCAGCACCTTCAAACTTAACAGCTAACTATTGAAATATGTACTGATCTAATACTTCACCAGATTTCCGTATCGAAGCTGCACTGAATTCTTCATTAAATCCTGAATTTTTTTATTTACCCCCTTTCACTAATTGCAATGAATATGATTTCCGAAATGCCCAAGCACTTGAAATGTTAGAAGATGCTTTTTGAGAAAATTCATACTCAACTTCAAATCATCTCGATTATCTTAAAAGCCTTGATAAGGCAACTTTAACCGTGGATCCGACTGCTCATAAATTTTTGGCTTCTCAACTATTTTATAAAGCTAATCTATCGTTGGATTTAACTCAAAAAGTTCTAGTAACTCCTGCTTTCCGTGACCTTTCGACAGTTGGAAATTTTTATTCCAACAACATTCAAATGGATGATTATATTTCACCTGCGAACTTAATGAACACAAAAGATTTTGCCATCTTCCCTATGATTTCGAACTTAACCTCGTCGGATAATTCTTATGTTAGTTCTAAACGATTAGCTCAGTTGTATGCCAAAAATTCAACTCTGTTATTAAATTTAAACACCTCCTTCAATTACCCCCAATCTTATTTATCTGTACTAAATAATTTCCGAGGTGACTTTGAAGATTTCAGTTGATATGTAGACATGTCGTCAAAAGCGGCACCTGCATTATTAAACTCAAATTCACTTCAACAACTTAACGTCGACTTGACTTCCAACTTCGAATCAGAAAATACCGGAGCTCGCTACTCTAATCCCGTGACTTTACGAAGTACAGCTAAAAATTCTATTGTTACCTTTTCAGCTCTTCAAAAAGTTTTCCGTGCTCGGTTTGAAGACGGTCGTTCAAATGTACGTTTAAATCACTTTGCTGATTTGAGTGTAAAACAACCTCTCATTATGGGTAAACGACTCGCGTTCGAAAAGTTACTCGGTAAAAACAAAGAACGTTTCTATAACACTTCTTTTTATACCAATAATACGTTCGCTGTTCTAAACTCCTTGTCGAGCTCAAATAATTCTCTTAACACTTATTTCTTCGATTTCCCATTTTTACTTTCAAATTTAAGCGATTCAGCCCACTTTGTTTGATTTGATTGATACACTCAATGAAATATGAAGGAAGTCCAACCTGCCTCAGTTGCTAAACAAAGTTTAGCTGGAGTTCAATACTGACGTAAGGGTTACGAGTACTCTGCAAACGACTCGACGTTCTCTTCAGAAGCTGAGAATTATTTTACGAGAATTTCACGAGCTCGTAAGAATTACCTTCCGCTCTGAGTTTACACCCCTTATTTATATACACGATCTAACGTCTGATCTCCTAATTCCGACCTTGATCAATTAAATTTAAACCAACCTCTAAGTACCGCAGACTGAGGTCGTATTTTTGAAGATATGACATTTTTTGAAAAAAAAATTGCATTTGCGCAAAATACTTCCAACGTTTTTACTCCAACATTTTCGAACTCTCATAAAAGTACTTGAAGACCTTATCAATCGATTCAAGCTTACCACTATAATTTAGCAAAATTAACTGATATTTTAACTCGAAGAGAGTACTTACTCCGCCAGTATTTAGAAACTAATAATAAAATTATTAATTTACCTAAACGTTTTAGTGCTAGTCCTAACAACCCTTTATTGAGAGAAATTAAATCTAGCTTTTTGTTACTTGACCCCATCACCTATAACACTGAATCTTTCCGAGAAACCTTTTATCATTCGGTCACTGGATTTTACTATTTTTTAGCACATAGCCAAATTATGAACTGAAGCGAAAAAGTGGGAACCCGGTTTAGTATTAATCCTACTATTATTCAAAAATCACTAGGTCTTCGTACCAATGGAACCGATCCTCTTCATAATGCCCTATTATACTATTTCTTAGACGATAGTTCTAAATCTGGTCGCGTCTTAGGTAAAAGTGATGATTTATATAAAAATCAGTACCGTCCTATGCGAAAAGGTATTACAAATATGTTAAGATTACATGGTACAGGAGCTGTAGCTCTACCTATTGAAGTACGACTTCAAATCCTAGCCTCTTCGCGAGACGTTATTCACTCATGAGCGATTCCTTCTGCCGGTATTAAGATCGATTGTATTCCTGGTTACACATCTCATCGAATTATGACGTTCTTTACACCCGGAATTTATTGAGGTCAATGTATGGAAATTTGTGGTCGATACCACCATTGAATGCCTATTATTTTATATTTCATGAAACGAGATCTATTCTTTTTATGATGTACACATTTTATGTCCCGATCTGACTTTGATACAAGTTGAGGTATCAATGACAGACAGTTCACGGATTACGTTAGATTTGTCTCATATGATCGGATGACATGATTAACGGAAATTAGCAAACAACTATAATTAATATAATGTATTTAATGCTTTACCGCCAATGTTCTAATAATACTAAACCTTTTAACAAACCATCTAAACTTTTTTACATGTACGCTCACTCTCAATCATACTATAAAATTTCATGTGCACCCGATCATACTTATTTACACAAATGTTGATTAAGCTCGGAAACGTCAGTAGCTCTAGTTAGTACACCTAGTTCTGTTTGTGGCTTAGCGCATCGACGTGTTACTACTCGTAAAGGTTCGTTGGTAGACCCTACTATCCTTCACACAACCACTATTACGTACACGACAAATCGGCTAGTCGTTAACCTTTTGAATCAGACTCTCGGATTACCGTCGGTGAACAGTACAGTTTTATTTTGGTTCTCCGAATATTGAGCTTCCAATTTTGTTAAAAATTGATGAGCGGTGTTTTTCTATACGACGTTTTTTACAAACTCTAATCTACGAATGTTTTTGTTATTTGACAAGTCTTGAATGAATAACGTGACTGTGCCTGCCACTCGAGGTCTTCTCACATCGTCCATCCACAACACTCGTTATATTTAATACAGTTATTTAGTGCGTTACCCTAAACATATCCTTACTGATATCTCATCGCCTCAAGCATCTCATATCAACGAGTATTGAGCTAACCAATATCTAACTTTCTGCTCACGAGATAAATACTTTAAAAACACGACTTTAAATTTAAAAAACCGCCGCAACTTCTCTAAAAAATCCATTTTTCGAAAAAAATTTTCGACCGTTGCCTTCACAACCATCGTTACATCGAATAATGCAAATCCTGAAGTACAATTTAACTCAAAAGCAGCAAGTCGACTATGAAAATTATTCGACATTAATTTTTTGAAACGTGAAAAATTGTATACAAAATTAAAATATTCTCGAAGTCCTGCCTACGATATTGTTTCAGGTGGAGTTGCTGCTTTATTTTCTGCATTTATCGGATTTTTAATCTCCGAAAAATTCGGAATCGAATTAGTTGATTCCGGTGATTTCTACACATTTTTCATGTATATGGTGTTTTTATTTTTTTCGATGCGACCCTGTATTAAACTGTTAAGTAAGGAATCGATGCTTTACAGTTTTTTAAGTCCTAAGTATTTAACTAACTACGTAGTTACAATCATTGTATTACTGTTTCGATTTTGTCAGGTTAGAATGACGGGCCGAAACTGACGCCTATTTGTTTTACCTTTTTCATTAGTGTTAATCACATTTATCAATATACTTCTCTAACGAAATGTAGGCACACTTCTCTAGTGTTTACTTCATATTAAATTAATATCTTAGCGTACACAGTGTCCTTTTCAAAAAATGTAGTTTTACGAGTACGTCGAACAATGGACTTTTTCGACAGAATATAGGATAATCAAATTCTAAGGCTAAAGCAGCGAACATCGATAGTAAATAGTAGTGTGAACGAAAGGTTAAAAGTCATCAAAGAAGAGAAGTGAAATAGAACCTGAAACTTAATGTATAACCTGTTAAAGCTTAAGCGATAGCGTACCTTTTGCATAATGGGCTAGTGAGTTAATGAAGATAGCAAGCTTAATTTCTAAATAGGCGTAATGAAAATATACCAAAGTTATCTTTATTAAACCCGAAACTAACCGATCTAATTATGAACAAGTTGAAAGTTAGTAATAGCTGGAGGACTGAACCCATGAATGTTGCAAAATTCTGGGATGATTTGTAATTAGGGGTGAAAGGCCAATCAAGGTTAGTGATAGCTGGTTCTCTGCGAAAATTATTTAAGTAATGTGGAAGTGAATACTAACTTAAGGTAAAGTAATCTTTAAATAAAACGATTGAATATCGGGTAATATTTCGAGAAACTCCAGAATGTAGGTTATCTAAAAATACTTCTAGTCAGACGTAATCGCGCAAAGGTGATATGTCAAAAGGGAAACAGCCCAGACTACACGCTAAGGTGTTAAATACTTATTAAGCTGAAAGATAGTTAATTAATCTATTATTTAGGGGATAGGCTTGGAAGCAGTCATTCATTAAAAAAAGCGTAATAGCTTACTAAATAAATATATTATTCTGAATAAAAATAAAACCATTAATTAGCTGTCGACAATGTATAGACAATCAAATAAGTAACCGAAGCGCTAGAAGCTAAATTAGCTTGGTAGCAGAGTGTTTTGTAATTCGTTGAAGATAAGTTGTCAAACTTGTTCGAGAAATCAAAATCAATTATACTAGCATTAGTAACGTTAAATAACGTCAGATTCGTTATCGCTGTAAGTCCTAGAGTTTGACCACTAGGGATATCCGTGGGCAGAATTATATCCCCTTAAAAAAAGATGAAAGTCGTATGTTTAATGGGTTTATTGTCGTTACTTTTGTTGCGGGTTGTTTGTAGTTTGTCAAATGAAAAGTAATTCGTAGTAGAACAAGAAATAAGGCAGTGCGAAGGTATTACTTGGTAACAAATAATACCTAGTAAAATATATAAAATCCAACACCGGTGGACGGGTAGAGTATACTAAAGCGATGGAAGAATGTAGGTGAAGGAACTTGGCAAATTAACTCTGTAACTTCGGGAGAAGGAGGGCGTGCTTAATAATACGTAACAATTGTACGAAGCAATTCATAACAATTAGTACTAAGATTATGTACGTATCACGAAAATAGGGATAGCGACTGTTTACTAAAAACACAGGACTCTGCTAAATTTTATAATGATGTATAGAGTCTGACGCCTGCCCAGTGCTGCAAGATAAAAGATTATAAGTTATAGCTTATTGGTCTAAGTCCCAGTAAACGGCGGCTGTAACCCTGACGGTCCGAAGGTAGCGAAATTCATTGGCGGGTAAGTTCCGTCCTGCATGAATGGCGTAACGACTTTCCCACTGTCTCCAACTACTATCCAGTGAAATTGAATATTAGGTGAAAATGCCTAGAATGAGCAACGGGACGGAAAGACCCTATGCACCTTTACTGGAACCTTATATAGATTTAAATTTCTGGTACTAAACGGTAGAAGTAATTCGTTGACCGTTTATACTGAAATTTACTTTTAAGTAATTCATCAATACAGTCTTATTAGGCAAGGCCGGAGGAGTGTAACCCCTTACATTGCGAAGATGGAAGCGTTGAACGGACTTAAAGATTATGAAATTGTAAGGATGCCAGTTTCACTGGGGCGGTGGCCTCCTAAAAAGTAACGGGGGTGTACAAAGGTTTACTAAAGCATATTCTTATGCGTCTATTACAATGAATGTAGGTAAACTTGATTTTTAAACAGACATGTTTAAGAAGGGTGTTATAGAATTAATGCCTGTCATAGTGACCCAATAATATTATTTTATTGATAAAGTTATTGATTATCGGATAAAAGGTACGCTAGGGATAACAGGCTAATGATTTCCAAGAGTTCACATCGACGAAATCGATTGGCACCTCGATGTCGGCTCATCATATCCTGGTTGAGAATAATCTTCCAAGGGTCGGCCTGTTCTGCCGTTAAAATGGTACGTGAGCTGGGTTTAGAACGTCGTGAGACAGTTTGGTCCCTATCTGTTGTTAAACAGAAAAGTAATAGAACCTTGCCTTAGTACGAGAGGACTGGGGTGGATTAATCTATGGTTTGACGATTGTTTAGACAAAGCATGTCGTTACGCTACATTAAGACAAGATAATTACTGAAAACAATATAAAGTAAGAAGCTTTTCTATAAACTTTTCTTAAAGATAATTCAAAGACTATGAACTAGAATATGTTTTAAATGGTAAGGAGAAACCAAATGGAGTTTAAAACAATATATTATCGAATTCTTATACTTTTAAAAAGGGACATAGCTTAACTGGTAGAGCATTTGACTTTTAATCAAACGGTTGCAGGTTCGAATCCAGCTGTCCTTAAGTATTTTAAAATTATGAAACGTTAAACCCAATAATAAAGTTAAAAACATAAACTTAAACTGATTACAATTTTATACTGTAATAAGTACTTCGCTTCTACAACAAATAAATTACTCTTCCTGTTATGAATTGTATTTGCTAAAGACTACCTTATTACGTCGATTCAAAATCACTCATAGTAAGCCACTTCTTAACCCATTCTTAAAGCCCACGGTTCAGCCCGCCCGAGTTGTTTATCATGAGGAGCCGAAATTTATCACCGAGACGAATGTGTGTAACAGTATCATTCGAGAAGACTTGCCACGGAAAAGTCGTCTTTTTTTACTTCAATTAAAATTTATTAATAGTAGTTTAGGCGATCGATATGTTATTCACACACACAATCGTTCAATGTTTATGTCGTATGACAATCCTTCATGAACACCCTTTATTAACGTTCGTAAAGTCTATAAAAAATGACTTCATACGTACGACTTTTTGTTGAATCTTTTTTTTGCACGAACTTGTGTTTTTATGTTCGCTCCTAAAGCAATGAAAGAAGAAGCAGTAGCATTTAATTGATCTTACGGACTTTTACCATTCAATCTCTTTAAGTATGCATCCACTTCATTTTTTATGCGTGATGTTCCTTACGGGGAGGAAGGGACGCGAGCTTACTCCAAACTTGCATTTACTGGTGTGAATGTCGCATTTGTAGCCGATATTAATTACCATAAAAAAACTTTATTCCATTTAAAATCAACTGGTTATTTTGTTATTGGTCTTGTATCGTCAAATCTTAATCCTTGATTAGTACATTATTCTATTCATGCAGGTTGCAATACTCTATTCACTCAATACTTTTTTATTCGATTTATGGCCTACATGCGTCAACAAGGAGAATTTTTCCGATTTACTCAAAATAGATCTCTTTGACTTAAATAATTATTATACGAGCTAAGCCTGGAGGCACTCGAGGTTCATACCCTTGCAGAGGTTGGTTCAATTCCGACTAGCTCGCTTTAACGTTTAGAATAGGACGGAGTAGTAACACGAAGACCCAGTTTAGAATAGGACGGAGTAGTAACACGAAGACCCAGTTTAGAATAGGACGGAGTAGTAACACGAAGACCCAGTTTAGAATAGGACGGAGTAGTAACACGAAGACCCAGTTTAGAATAGGACGGAGTAGTAACACGAAGACCCAGTTTAGAATAGGACGGAGTAGTAACACGAAGACCCAGTTTAGAATAGGACGGAGTAGTAACACGAAGACCCAGTTTAGAATAGGACGGAGTAGTAACACGAAGACCCAGTTTAGAATAGGACGGAGT
>Ga0194117_10000407_pt1 | contig 57718 bp, 49 predicted proteins | sample TA2MahsurfametaG_FD_160579 | JGI IMG/M metagenome (GOLD analysis project Ga0194117, IMG submission 160579) | Freshwater microbial communities from Lake Tanganyika, Tanzania - TA2015009 Mahale N1 surface | ecosystem: Environmental > Aquatic > Freshwater > Lake | place: Tanzania: Lake Tanganyika... | reverse complement strand
GGGCCGCCGAGGATGGCTTCTTCGCCACGCGCGGGCGTCCCTGGGACGCGCCGCGGCAGCGCGACCAGTGGGAGAACACCGCGACGCTCGATCAGTTCCTCCCGCAGACCCTCTCCGGTCAATCGGACTACGTCGCGACCGGGAACCCGAATCTGCGGCTTGACGCCGAGATGGCGACGGAGAAGGGGCTCTTTACGAATCGGCCGAAGGTCGCGGGGAAGACGACGCTCCCGTCGTTCAATCCGACGATGCCGACAGAGCCGTATTGGGGGACGCTCCGCCCGATGATCACGGCGGATGCCGCGTGCACGATCACGCCTCCGCCGACCTACTCCGAGCGTCCCGGGTCGCCCTTCCATGCGATGGGGCGGGCCTTCTACGACTCGGTGCGGGTCCTCTCGGAGGAGAAGAGGCAGATCGCCCTCTTCTGGGCGGATAATCCGGTGGCGACGGGGACCCCGGGCTTCCATTGGATCAGCGTCGTCAATCAGATGATCGCGCGGCGCGCCCTCACCGCGCCGCAGGCGGCGGAGCTCTACGCGCTCACCGCCATTGCGATCCATGACGCCTTCATCGCAACGTGGGCGGAGAAGTATCGCTCGATGGTGGTGCGCCCCGTGGCCTATGTGCAGCAGGTCTTCGATCCGGCGTATCGCACGGTGATCCCGACGCCCCCGTTCCCGGAGTATCCGAGTGGACATTCGGTGCAGTCGGCGGCGGCGGTGCGGGTGTTGATCGATCTGCTAGGTGACACGATCAGCTATGTGGATTCGAGTCAGGTCGACGTGGGCCAGTCAGCGCGACCGTTCGCGAGCTTCTCGGCGGCACGCGAGGAGGTGGCGTGGTCGCGCGTCTGGGCTGGGGTGCACTATCTCCCGGCGGTGCTCGATGGGATCTCGCTCGGGGAATGCATCGGGCGACAGACGGTGGGGCTGCGCGGGCGAGTGGCCCGATGAGGGGGCGATCCCTCTGGCCTATGATCGGTGCGCTGCTGATCACGGCGTGCCGAGAGCACACACCAACGGTCGGGGCGTGGGAGCAGGGGGATGGCTATCGCTGGCGTGCCCTCGACGTGGGAGACGCCGCTTCATCGACGCGTGACGCGAGCGCCGGCTTCACCGCGCTCACACCGTCGCAGACTGGGATCACCCATGCGTACGTGCTCGATGCACGACGCGCCCTCACGAATCGCGACCTCCTGATCGGGGCTGGTGTCGCGGCAGGGGATATCGATGGCGATGGCTACCCCGATCTCTTCGCCGCCTCGGTCACTGGCCGCGCGACGCTCTATCGCAATCGCGGCGGGTTCTCCTTCGAGGATGTGACGGCGTCGAGTGGAGTGCGCATCGATTCACTGAGTGTCGGCGCGACCTTCGCCGATGTCGATGGCGATGCCGATCTCGATCTGGTGGTCGGGACGCGTGGTGGTCCGGTCATGCTCTGGCAGAACGATGGCACAGGGCGCTTCACTGATATCACCGCGATGAGCGGGCTCGTCGGTGGTTACGGCGCGACGACCCTCACCTTGACCGACGTGGATCGCGATGGCGATCTCGATCTCTATGTAGCCACGTACAAGACGCGCAACGCGCTCGATGTGCATCCCCCGCAGGCGCGCGCCTTCGATCAGGTGGTAACCAAGCGTCCGGATGGGAGCTACGCCGTGAAGCCGGAGTGGGCGGCGGACTATCGGATCGAGGACCGCCCCGATCTCGGTGGGATCGTCCGCTCGCAGCGCGCCGACCCCGATCTCTTCTTCCTGAATGATGGGACGGGACGCTTCACGCGCACCCCGATCCAGGGGCCACGCTTCCGCGATGAGGCAGGTCGCCCCCTCGCGCAGGAGCCCGACTTCTTCACCCTCGCCGCTCGCTTCTACGATGTGAATGGCGATGGCGCGCCCGACCTCTACGTCTGCAACGACTTCGAGGATCCCGATCAGTTCTGGCTCAATGACGGCACTGGGAACTTCCAGCTCGTCCCGCGCACGGCCCTCGCCGCGACGAGCAACACCTGCATGTCGGTCGACTTCGGCGATGTCGATCGCGACGGCACCGTCGATCTCTTCACCGCCGACATGCTCGTGCCCACGCTCGCGGCGCAGCAGCGACAGATCCCGACGCACACCCCGCTGCCGAAGCCGTTGGGTGTGGACGGAGTGCGTCCGCAGTGGATGCGCAACATGCTCCATGTGGGGCGCGGCGACGGGACCTGGGCCTCCGTCGGTGATTTCGCCGGCGTCGCCGCGACCGATTGGACCTGGGGATCGGCCTTCCTCGACATCGACCTCGATGGCTTCGAGGATCTCATCACACTCAATGGACATCACTGGGATGCCCGTGATGCCGATACGTTCGATCGGATCCGTGACGCCTTCCCGCGGGTGCCTTGGAACGAGGAGCAGCAGGAGTTCCCGCGACTCGCGATCCCGAACATCGCCTTTCGCAATCAGCGCGATCTGACCTTCGCGGCGATGCCGAAGGGGTGGGGGCTCGGGGAGATCCCCGACATCGCCCATGGGATCGCCCTCGCCGACCTCGATCTCGACGGCGACCTCGACGTCATCGCCTCACGGCTCGATGCGCCGACGGCCATCTATCGGAATGACGCGACCGCGCCACGCGTCGCGGTGCGCCTCGCCGGTGACGCGCCCAATCGCTTCGGGATCGGTGCGGTCGTCCGCGTGCGCACGAGCGGGGTCCCCGAGCAGCAGAAGGAGATGACCGCCGGTGGGCTCTATCTGAGCGGGGGCGAGCCGCAGCTCACCTTCGCGATCGATCCTGACTCGGTGGCCGAGCTCGAGGTGCGCTGGCCCGATGGGCGGGAGTCGATCCTCCGTGAGGTCCGAGCGAATCGCCTCTATGAGATCGCGCAGACCGGCGCGCGTCCCAGTGGCGCAGCACCGATGACGCCAGGCGCCAGGGCATCGCCGGCACCGCTCTTCGTCGATGCCACCGCCCTCCTCGGCGGTCATCGCCACACCGAACTCCCCTTCGACGATTTCCGTCGGCAGCCGTTGCTCCCCAATCGCTTCAGTCAGCTCGGCCCGGGGCTCGCCTGGGTCGATGCCGATGGCGATGGGCGTGAGGACCTGGTCGTCGGTGCGGGACGCGGTGGTGCACTCACCCTCCTACAGAACAGCGGTGCGCGCTTCGCGATGCGAACCCTCGGCGCACCTGCGACCGGTGATCTCACGACGATCCTCCCGTGGCCCAGCGCATCGGGGGGCATGGACTTGATCGTCGGACAGTCGAACTATGAGGCGGCCACGATGGAGGCGGCGCTCGGACGTCCCTCGGTCGTTCGGTACGCGACGCGTGGCGGCACCTCGAGCGCTGCGACGGTTCGCGAAGGTGACACCGCGAGCGTCGGCGCTCTCGCCGCTGCGGATGTGAATGGTGATGGATGGCTCGATCTCTTCGTCGCGCCGCGCGTGATCGGGGGGGCGTGGCCACTCCCCGCACCGTCACACGTGTTGCGCGGTGGCCCCGATGGGCGCTTCACGGTCGATACCGACAACGCCTCGGTCCTGCGCACACTCGGCTTGATCTCGTCGGCGCTCCTGGTCGATCTCGTCGGTGATCATCGCCCTGATCTCGTCGTCGCGGTGGAGTTCGGCCCGGTGCGAATCTTGGAGAATGTCGGGGGACGATTCCGTGATGTCACCGCCGCGCTCGGGCTCGACGCGATCCGCAGTCGGTGGAACGGTCTCGCCGCCGGCGACTTTGATGCCGATGGGCGTCTCGATCTCGTCGTCACGAGTTGGGGACGGAATCTCCCGTGGGGCGCCTCACCGGAACGCCCGCATCTCCTGATCGCCGGTCCGTTCGGGGAGTCAGGTCCCGGGCTCCTCCTTGCCCGCGCGGACTCGATCACCGGGCGTGAGATGCCGCTCGAATCGTTCGCGCGCTTGGGCGCTGCCATCCCCGCGATCCGACGCCGCTTCGCCACGCATACGGAGTTCGCCGAGGCGTCGGCGATGCAGCTGCTCGGTCCCGACTCGATGCGGGTCGCGCGGATCGGGGCGACGACCTATGACCATCTCCTCCTGATGAACCGGGGAGCCCGATTCGAGGCGCGCCCACTCCCTTCGATGGCGCAGTGGGCCCCGGTGCACGGGATCGCCGTCGCCGACTTCGATGGCGATGGGCGCGAGGATCTCTTCCTGGCACAGAACCTCTTCCCAACCGAGATCGGGACCCCGCGCCTCGAGGCGGGGGTCGGGCTCGTATTACTCGGGGATGGGCGGGGTGACTTCCGTGCGATCCGGCTGAGCGAGTCTGGGATCGTGATCCACGGGGATCAGCGGGGGGCGGCGGTCGCCGACTTCGATGCCGATGGCCGGCCCGATCTCGCGGTCGCCCAGAACGCTGGGCCGACCACTCTATGGAAGAATGTGACGGGACGCCCGGGGCTGCGGGTACGGCTAGCTGGATCTGGGTCCGAGAACCCCGCCGCCGTCGGGGCGCTGGTGCGCCTCGAGGGGGAGGGGTGGGTCGGTCCGGTCCGGCCGGTCACACTGGGCGGTGGCTACTGGTCGAGTGGATCGGTGACACAGGTCCTCTCGGATCTGCGGGCGGCCCGAACCGTCTGGGTCCGGTGGCCCTCGGGGCAGGAAGCGCGGTATCCGGTATCGGGGAACGTTCGGGCCATGGTGTTACGTCCGAGTCCGACCCCGCGTCCCTAACCTGATGTGTCGCGTATTGCCAGATGTAATAGGAAGTCGTACGTTAGGCCCTCGTTACACCCCTGTGACCTGACAGCGTCCGCTGCCCGGGTCCGATCGTCCACCAGGAGCCAGTCCCACATGATGAATCGCCACGTCGCGAGGCTCACCGGCTTGTTGCTCGTCGCCAGCACCCTCGGGTGCGTCAGTAACGACGACTACGAGATCACCGATGTGAGCAACAAATTCGAGGTCGCCCCCCTCTTCCTCGGGGTCGACGAGGGGATCCCGGTCCAGATGACGGCCACCCAAGGGGGGAAGACCGTCGCCGTGACCTGGGCGAGCTCGAACACCAACGTCGCGACGGTGAATGCGTCGGGACGCGTCTCCACCAACTGCGTCCCGGCGACGGGTGCGACCTCGTGCTTCGCGGCGATCACCGCGACGCAGAGCGGTGGTGCCAAGAAGTCGGCGAGCCTGACCGTCTATAACCTCGTCGGCATCCCGCTCACGAGCGGGACCGCCGTGACGGGGATCAGCGGCAAGGTCGGCGACTATATCTTGTACCGCATCTACGTCCCGGCTGGCTCCACGAGCCTTAAGTTTGAGATGAGCGGTGGGACCGGGGACTTCGACCTCTATGTCCGCCCCGGCTCCCCGCCGACCACCTCCACGTGGACCTGCCGCCCGTATGCGGCGGGCAACACCGAGACCTGCACCTTCGCCAATCCGGCGAGCGGCACCTGGTACGCGATGCTCGACGTCTACGAAGATGGCGCCGGTGTCTCCCTGAAGGCGACGGTGACCCCGTGAGCGCCTCGACCATGATTACCGAAATCTCTTTCCCGAGGTCTCTCATGTCGCGTGTGTGGTCCCATGCTTCCCGTCGCGCGCTGGTCGCGCTGGCGGGTCTCGCCCTGACGGCCAGCGTTGTGGCCGCGCAGAGCGCGGTCTTCACCGGCAAGGTGACGTCCTCTGGGCAGCCCCTCGGGGGCGCTAGCGTCGGCATCGCCGAGCTCGGTGTCGGTGCCACGACCTCGGTCGATGGCACCTATTCCTTCACCGTGGCGCTCGGCGCCAACGCGGGGCGGAGTCTCACCCTGCGCGCGCGCGCGATCGGGTATACCCCAAAGGCGCAGACGGTGACCCTCTCCGCCGGCCGGTTCACCAACGACTTCGCGCTCGCCAAGGACGTGCTCAACCTCGAGCAGATCGTTGTGACGGGCGTGGGCGACGCGACCTCGCAGAAGAAGACTGCCTTCTCCGTCGGCGTCGTCGACGCCTCGCAGATCAAGGAGGCGCCGTCCTCCTCGCCGGTGGGCGTCCTCGCGGGCCGCGTGGCCGGTGCGTCTGTCGTCACCGTCACCGGGCAGCCTGGGGCGGCGCCGGCGATCCGCCTCCGCTCCTCGACGAGCCTCACCGGCTCGGCCGACCCACTGATCATCGTCGACGGGACGATCTCCCGCCTCACCCTCGCGGACATCAACACCGAGGATGTGGAACGGATGGAGGTGATCAAGGGGGCGGCGGCCAGCTCGCTCTACGGCTCTGACGCTGCGAACGGCGTGGTGCAGATCTTCACCAAGCGTGGGGCGCAGCTCGCCGAGGGGCAGACGACCTTCACCGTCCGCAACGAATTCGGTCAGAGCTGGCTGCCGAACAAGGTCCCAGGAAACACCTCTCACGAGTTCCAGCTCCTCCCGGACGGGAACTTCCGACGCGATGCCGGCGGCAACCGCGTGCAGGAGCCGGACCGCGTATCCGACAATCCGTACCCGATCGTCTACGACCAGCTCAGCCAGGTCTTCCGTCCTGGGCAGTTCATGACGAACTACGCCTCGGTCGGCCAGCGTCGTGGGAGCACGAACTTCAACGTCTCGTTCCACAACTCGCGTGAGACGGGCGTGCTCGGCCTGCTGAACGGCTTCAACCGCCAGAACTTCCGTATCAACCTCGATCAGGCGATCACCGACGAGCTCACCTTCTCGGCGGGCGCCTTCTACGGGCGGTCGAGCTCGGACGAGGGGGAGAACACCGGGATCTTCTTCGGCCTCCGCTTCCTCGAGCCGAACATTGACCTCCTGGCGCCGAACACCGATGGCTCGCCGTTCAACGCCATCGTGAGGCAGCCGCCCCTCTCAGGGAACGTGGTGAACCCGCTCTATGGTCTGAACAACACCGACATCAACCGCGATCGCGACCGCTTCAACGGGACCTTCCGCCTCACCTACAAGCCGCTCAGCTGGCTGACGGCGGAGGGGAATGTCAATTACGAGCAGTCGGGGGATATGTATAAGTCGTTCAACCCGACGGGGTTTCTCAACTCGGCTGGCGCCGTGGATGACGGGAGCATCTTCCAGAGCTCGACCCTCTCCCGCACCAGCAACCTCGGCGCGACGCTGACGGCGCAGAAGAAGTTCTCCTGGTTCACGAACACCACGAAGCTGGCGTGGGTCTTTGAGGACCAGTCGATCAACAACGTCAACGTCTCCGCCGTCGGTCTCACGGTCCCGCGGGTGCCCGAGTTCAGTGCCGCCAATCAGAGCCTCGATATCTTTCCGGGGTCGCGCTCGGTGTCGATCCGCGCGAATAACCTCTTCGCGATCACGACTTTCGACATCAAGGACCGCTACATCTTCGACGGGCTTGTGCGTCAGGACGAGTCCTCGCTCTTTGGTGTGAACCAGCGCCGACAGCTCTACAATCGCGTTTCGGGGGCGTATCGCGTCTCCGAAGACCTGAAGCTCCCTGGGGTCGACGAATTCAAGCTTCGCGCCTCGTACGGCACGGCGGGGCTCCGTCCGGGCTTCGACGCGCAGTATGAGATCTTCTCGCTCGTCGGCGGCAGCCCGACCCCGGTCACGCTGGGGAACTCGGACCTCCGCCCCGCCTTCTCGAAGGAGACGGAGGTCGGCTTCAACCTGACCTTCCTCCAGAACTTCACCTTCGAGTACAGCTACTCGGACAAGATCACGACCGATCAGATCCTCCTCGCCCCGGTCTCGGCGGCGACGGGTTATCGCAACACCTGGACCAACGCCGGCACCCTCACAGGGAACACCCATGAGGCCGCGCTTGGCGCCGTCCTCCTCTCGCGCGGTGACATGTTCTGGCGGGTCAATCTGACCGCCGACCGCACGCGCCAGAAGATCACCGAGCTCAACGTGGCCCCCTTCCTCGCGGGCCCGGATGGGAACACGGATCTCTTCCGCGTGGCCCCGAATGAGCCGTTCGGCGTGATCTACGGCTACAGCTGGATCCGCACTGCGGACGAGCTCGCCGCCTCGCTCACGTCGAAGAAGCTCGCCGGCACCGCGGCGGACTACAAGCTCAACGAGGAGGGCTTCTACGTGAAGGCCTCCGACTGGCGCACGGTTAACGAGAAACCTCTCCGTCGCTTCGCCGAGGACGGGACATCGCTCTTCCAGATTGGGGACGTGAACCCCGACCTCAACCTGGCGCTCGCGACCACCTTCCAGATGGGGGGGCTGAGCATCAGCGCGCTGCTGACCTCGGTGCAGGGGGGCGATATCTACAACTATACCCGCCAGTGGCCCTTCAACGAGCAGCGGGACCCGCTTTACGACCAGCGCGGGAAGGTGGAGGAGGAGAAGAAGCCGGTTGGCTACTACCAGACCTTCTACAACAATTTCGATGCGAACGACTTCTTCGTAGAGGAGGGGAGCTACATCCGTCTGCGCGAGCTCGCGGTGAATTATCAGCTCCCGAAGGCCCTGGTGAAGCCGGTGAGTTTCCTCGGGTTCGAGAACGCGCGCCTCGGGATCGTCGGCCGCAACCTCTGGACTTCGACCAACTACTCCGGTTATGATCCGGATGTGACCGGCACCTCGGGGCTCGGTGGCAATCCGTTCGTGTATCGCGTTGACTACTTCACCTACCCGCAGTTCCGCACCTTTACCTTTATGTTCGAGCTCGGCTTCTGAGCCGCGCCTATATGAGGAGATCGACGATGCGAATGAAGACCTTCCGTGGCCTGGGCCTAGCTGCCGTGCTTATGGTAACGGGGTGCAAGTCGCTGGACATCACCAATCCGAACGCGCCGGACGCCTCGCGCGCGCTCGCCGATCCCGCCGCCATCGAGGCGGTGGCGGCCGGCTCCATCCGGCAGTTCATCAGTGCCTATGAGGGGAACTCCGCGGTGGCGCCCCTCACCACGATGGCGCAGTCGTACAGCGCATCGTGGAACAACTTCAACATGAACTTCTACTCGAGCCTCGACGCCGACGGCACGCGCAACAGTCGGTCGTGGCAGAACGATCCGGCGGCGGCCGGTCGGACGAGCATCGAGCAGTACTGGCAGGGCTACTACAGCGCCCTCTCCCTGGCGACGAACGTCTTGAAGGCGATCCGCAAGAACGGGCTCGTCATCAACACCGCGTCCGACACCAAGCGGGCCGAGGCGGTGACGCTCCTGATCCAGGGGGCGGCCCTCTCCGGGATCGCGATGAACTACGACAAGGGGTACATCATCGATGAGAACGCCGACCTGGCGAACCTCACGTACTCCAACCGCAAGCAGGTGCGGGATGCGGCGCTCGCCAAGTTCGACAACGCGGCCGCGATCGCGACGGCGAACAGCTTCACCACCCCGCCGGCCTGGTTGAACGGGCATGGGTACTCCAGCGCGCAGATCGCGCAGGTGGCGAACACGATGGCGGCGTACCTCCTCGCCAACTGGCCTCGCACCGGCGCCGAGAACGCCGCGGTCGATTGGGCGAAGGTTGTGAGCTACGCCTCGAAGGGGATCTCATCCACGACGCCGTTTAACTTCCAGTTCGAGGGTGACGGCTGCACGGCCTGGTGTCCGGAGGTGCTGGTCTGGTTCAACTCGCTCGACACCGCCCGCCTGCACACCCGTGTGGCGAATCTGCTCGACGCGTCGCAGAAGAACCCGTGGCCGGCGGGCGGCAACCCGCAGCCCAACTCGGCGGACAAGCGCCTCGGTGACGGGTCGTTCGGGACGGCGTCGATGGTGGCGGGCTTCGGGAACAAGCCGAAGACCGCGAACGGCGGGACCGACTTCGCCTACTCCTCGCAGGCGATCTTCAACATGGCCCGCGGTTCGTACCACCAGTCGAACATCGGCCATATCCGGTACGATGCCACTGGCGTGCAGTCGCCGACCGGGATCTACTCCGGCTACGGCACGGCGCCGGTCTTCTCGGCCGCGCAGAACGACCTGCTCTGGGCGGAGGGGCTGATCGAGACGAACACGAACCTCGCCCTCGCCGCCACCAAGATCAACAACACCCGCGTCGGGCGTGGCGGGCTCGCCGCTGCCGCGGCGGGGGATGGGCAGGCCGGGCTCCGCACCAAGCTCCGGTACGAGATGGAGATCGAGCTCCTCGGGCTCGGGGCGGCGCCGTACTACTTTCGCCGTCGTGTCGATGGGCTCGTGACCGGAACCCCGCGCGAGATGCCGGTGCCCGCCAAGGAGCTCGGTGTCTTCGGCCAGGCGCTCTACACCTGGGGCGGGGCCACGCCGAATTCCCCGACCCCTCCCTGATCCACGGGTCGGCTGATCGCTGAGGACCGAGGGGGAACGCCGACTGGCGTTCCCCCTCGGTCGTTTCACCCCTATCCTTGAGGGTATGCCCCCCCGGCCCTCTCCCCTGCGTCGCACCCGTTTGGTCGCCCTCCTCTCCCTCTGGGGGGCCCTCGCGGCCCCGCTTGGCGCCCAGGGGGCGTTCGCGACCCTCAAGGGCGTAGTCACCGATGCGGTCACGCAGCAGCCGGTGGTCGGTGTGCGGGTGGTCATCGCGGCCACCGGGCGCTTCGCCACCACCGACTCCATCGGGGTCTTCGAACTGAAGGAGATCCCCTCCGGGGTGATCCGCTTCTTCTTCACGGCGCCCGGCTATCCCCGCACCACGCTGGTCCTCGCCCTCGCCAAGGGGGAGACGATGGTCCAGCGGTTCGAGCTCGAGGGGACGAGTGCGGAGGTCGCCTCCAGCGACTCCACGGGGGGGAAGGTCCAGCGACTCCCTGCCACCGAGGTGACGGGAGAGCCATCGCGAGGCGTCCGCTACGAGGACTTCGAGCGCCGGCTCAAGACGGGGCGCGGGCAATATGTGACGCGCGAGGTGATCGAGGAGCGTGGCTACAACAACCTCTCCGATGCGGTGCGCGGGCTCCGCGGCGTGGCGATCGAATGTGGGAGTCGGGGGTGCCTCGTCCGCATGGCGCGAGCCCTCCCCGGCTGCTACCCGCAGTACATCGTCGATGGGCGCCCCGACAACTTCTTCGGCCCCAACGTCGCGGTGCGCGACATCGAAGGGATCGAGGTCTATTCCGGTGCCTCGGATGTCCCCGGTGAGTTCGCGGGGACCGATGCAGGGTGCGGGGTCGTCGTCATCTGGACGCGGAACGGCCCACCCCCGCCGCCCCGCCGTCCGTAACCACGCGACCGGGGACGGCTAGAACGCCGTCCCGAGCAGCATCGCGTTCAGCACGAGCCGGTCCATCGCGCGCCACCACCCGCGGAACATCGGATCGTTGGTGAACATCACGACGTTCCCACGCCCGACGCGCTCCTGCACGATGAAGCTCGTCCCCCGGAGGAGCTTCTCGCTGTTCTCCGGAAAGGTGAAGCCGGCACGGCGGAGCGGCCCGGTGGTGGGGAAGACGCCGACGTTCCCGCCCTCCTTCGAGAGCCCGTAGGCATCGCTCCCGCTCACGAGCACCGTCATCCGCTGCTGCTCCATCCCGAGCGTGAGCCAGTGCGTGAGGTCGAGCACCACATCGAAGTGGCTCCCGGGAAGGTCGGCGAGGCGTGCCTCGCAGGCGCTCGGGCTCGCGGCCGCCTTGAGGGAGTCGAGCGGCGCCGCCGCGGCCGCCGCGGACTTGGCGTCCTTCTCGGGGCAGTCGATCCGCCGCGCGGAGGTGAGGTCGACGTCCTTCCCCATCGCCCAGCGCGTGGCGCCACCGAAGGTGATCAGCGCCCCACCATTCTGCACCCACCGCCGGAGATTCTCTCCCTTGCCGAGTCGACCGAGCCCACCGCTCGGGACGAGGATCACGTTGAAGCCGGAGAGATCGCCATTGAGGGCGTCGGCCGCGATCGGGGTGAAGCGGATCCCGTAGCGCTGCTCGAGACTCCACCAGATGGCGCCATAGCTCGTCTGCGAGATCCCCTCGTTCGCCACCACGGCGATCCGCGGCGCCTCGAGCGAGACTACCTCCGCCGATCCCGTCCCGTACTGCGCGGCATCGGGGAAGGCAGAATTCACTCCCCGCACCTCGACACCCGCCGCTTCCGCGAGCGCATGCACGCGGTCGGCGAGGGTGCCATCGTTGCGGGAAACGCGTGCGACCCAGGTCCCACGTGGCCAGATGGTGTTCCCGGCCTGGATCGGCTTGGAGGCGATCGCGACGCGATAGCCCTCCTGCAGGAGCTGCGCCGCGAGCTTACCGGCGCCGTTGCGATCGTTCTTCCAGAGGAAGGCCGAGGTCGCGTTGCGCCCGTCTACGATCCCACCGCTGATCGTGTGCGGGAGCCGCTCGCCGTTGAGCATCGCACCACCGGCACTCGACAGCAGCGCCCCCGTCACCGCGGGGGCATCCTCGGTCCAGAACGCCTCGACGCCGAAGGCCACGGGGAGCGCCCACGCCGAGATATCGTAGAACTCGAACCCTTCATCCTCGCTCCCGTCGCCCGGGCGCGCCTTGTTCCGCTCGAAGCGGGCGAGCTGCTCCTTGGCGAAGGTGGGATCGAGCTCAGGGTCGGGCTCCAAGACCGCCTTGGCGACGCGGCCCTGCGGCTGTGAGAGGTCGATCACATAGGCGCCGGCAGGGAAGGTGCGGGCCCCCACGGCATCGGTGGCGTAGCTGCGGGCCTTGGTGCTCGCGAAAGGCGCCGTGGTGCGGGTGACCTCGATCCCATGCCGCAGGAGCGCGGCGGCGAGCTCGGCGGCGCGCGCGGGATCGTTCCCGGGGAGGAGGACCACGCGCTTCATGGTGCCGGTGCGGCCGTCGCTGATCGCCTTCTGACGGAAGGCGGCATAGTCGCGCACCATCTCGCGCGCGCCTTTCGCCGAGGTCTCGAAGGTCGCGAGCGCGGCCACGTAATGCTTGGCGATCCCGTCACGGAGCGAGAGGAGGGTGCCGTCCTCTCGCCGCTTGAGGAGGGCGGGGCCACCATCGGTCTCGTAGGTGGTCCCCATCGCACCATTCAGGCTCGGCCACGAGTCGTAGTAGCCCGGGTAGTAGAGATCGAAGGCATCGCGCACGAAGTAGAGCCATCCGCGCTGGTCGAAGGCAGCGGCGTTCCCGCGTCCGATCCGCTCCCCCCAGCTGAAGGGCCACCCGGAGATGTTCGCATTCACCGGGCGCGCCGGCGGCGCCATGTAGTAGGTGCTGGTGTAGCCGTGCAGATCGGCGACGACCATCGGATGCCAGCGGAGGAGCCCGCCGACGATGTGCTGCACCTCCTTCTGCGTCATCGCCATCAGGTCGCGGTTCATGTCGAACCGGTAGTGATTGAAGCGACCCGAGACCGACCAGGGCTGATTGCGCTGCTGTTCGAGGGCGAGTCGATCGGGGCTGCCGACGGCGATCGAGTTGCTCCAGGCGGCGAAGCGCTCATGTCCGTCGGGATTCGAGCTCGGGTTGATCACCACGACGGCGTTCTTGAGGAGCGCGACCGTCGCGGGATCCTCGGTGGCGGCGAGGTGATAGAGCAGCTGCATCGAGGCCTCGAACCCTGGGACCTCGTCGCCATGCACCGAGCCAGAGAACCAGACGACGGCCGGCGTGCGCGCGACCAAGGCATCGACCTGACCCTGCGAGAGCCCGCGCGGGTCGGCGATCTTGTCGAGGTCGGCCCGGATGGCATCGAGACGCGCGATGTTCTCCGGCGCTGAAACGAGGTAGATGCGCATCGTGCGCCGCTCGTTCGAGGCGCCGATCTCCTCGACGCGCACGCGATCCTTGGCGGCCTCGGTGATCCCGAGGAGCACCCGCTCCTGCAGATGGTACTGCGTGTGCCAGGTGCCGACGGCGTAGCCGAGGATCGACTCGGGGCGAGGGATGCCGGCGCGATAGGGGCCGTTGTAGAAGGAGAAGTTCCGGTCGTCGCGGAGCGAATCGACGGGGACACGACCCTGGGCGGTGAGGGCGGTGAGCGGGGCGGCGAGGAGCGTGGCGAGGGAGGCGAGGGCCACGAGCGCGGACGCGAGACGACGCATGTCGGACTCCGGGGAGTGATGGGCCATCGAGGGCCCGGGGACGACTAGAACTCGAGCTGCGTGCCCAGCTCCACCACGCGATTCGGTGGGAGCTGGAAGTACTGCGTCGCAGAGCGGGCGTTCCGCGACATGAAGGCGAAGAGGTGTTTGCGGAAGATCCACATCGAGCGGCCGTGCTTCTTCCAGGGGCCGCGGCGCGGGATCAGCTGTTCGCGGCCGAGGTAGTAGCTCGTGTCGAGGGGACGGGCGGCGACGCCGGCATCGCGGCACTGCTGCACGACCTCCTTCACGTCGGCGCGCTCCATGAAGCCGTAGTGCGCCGTCGCGCGGAAGAAGCCCTGCCCGAGCGCCTCGATCTTGGCGCGCTGGGACTTCGGGACCTCGGGGATGTCGTCGGTGAGGATTGAGAGGAGGATCACCGTCTCGTGCAGCACCTTGTTGTGCTTGAGGTGATGCAGGAGCACGACGGGGACGCCGGTCGCCTCGGAGGTCATGAAGACTGCGGTGCCAGGGACGCGCACCGGGGAGCGTCGATTGATATCCTCGAGGAAGGTGTCGAGCGGGAGTGACATGTCAACGACCCGCTCGCGGAGGATCTCGCGGCCCCGCTTCCAACTCGTCATCAGCGTGAAGAGAGCGATCGCGACGAGGAGCGGGACCCACCCGCCGTGCCAGATCTTGAGGAGGCTCGCTCCGAAGAGGGAGCCATCGATGAGCAGGAAGAGCAGGAAGAACGCCGCCGACTGCCAGCGTGGCCATCCGAAGCGGGTCGCGGTCACCACCGTGTAGACGGTGGTCGTGATGATGAAGGTCCCGGTGACCGCGATCCCGTAGGCCGCATCGAGCCGCGCCGACTCCGGGAAGGCGAGGACGATCAGCAGGCAGCCGATCATGAGGGCGTTGTTCACCTCGGGGATGTAGATCTGCCCGAACTCCTTGGCGGAGGTGTGGGTGATCGTCATCCGCGGGCTGTATCCCAGCTGGATGCACTGCTGCGTGAGCGAGAAGGCGCCGGAGATCATCGCCTGCGAGGCGATGATCGCGGCGAGGGTCGCGAGCCCAGTGAGCGGATAGAGGACCTCGCGCGGCGCGAGGAGATAGAACGGATTCGCCGCCGCGGTCGCGTCACGCAGGATCAGCGCCCCCTGCCCGAAGTAATTCAGCACGAGCGCGGGGAGCACCATGATGAACCAGGCGAGGCGGATCGGGCGACGGCCGAAGTGCCCCATGTCGGCGTAGAGCGCCTCCGCTCCGGTGACCGCGAGGACCACGGCGCCCAGGATGAGGAAGCCCGCGGTCCCATGCGTGACGAGGAAGCGCGCCGCATAGCCGGGGTGCACGGCGAAGAGGATCTCCGGGGCGTGGAGGATCTCGCGCACGCCGAGGAATCCGATCGTCGCGAACCAGACGAAGGTCACTGGGCCGAAGATCTTCCCCACCGCCGCGGTCCCGACGCGCTGGGCGAGGAAGAGCCCGACGAGGATCATCAGTGTGAGCGGGACCACGAGGGGCTCGAGCGCCTCGGAGCCGACCGCGAGGCCTTCGACCGCGGAGAGCACGGAGATCGCGGGGGTGATGATCCCGTCGCCGTAGAGCAGGGCGGCGCCGAAGAGGCCGAAGCCGATCAGGATGGCGCGGTAGCGGAGGTCGCTCTGCCGGAGGAGTAGGGCGAGCATCGCGAGCATCCCGCCTTCGCCGCGATTGTCGGCCCGCAGCACGAAGACGATGTACTTCACGCTCACCACGAGGATGAGCGCCCAGAGGATCAGCGAGAGGACCCCATAGACATTCTCCGGGGTCGGAGCGATCCCGTACTCCGGCTTGAAACAGGCGCGGAGCGCGTACAGCGGGCTGGTCCCGATGTCACCATAGACGACCCCCAGCGCGGTGAGGGTCAGGATCGCGAGGCGCTTTCCCCGCGGATTAGGGTCGACCCCATGATGACCGCCAGCGTGAGATGCTGACGGTACGGAGTCCGTTGAAGCAGAGGGGTCCGACATCGCGAGGGAAAGCTAGCGATGCCGGACCCCGGGTGCAGCCTCGTGGGCCGCCTCGCCGCTACTCGTACCGCAGCGCGACGATCGGGTCGAGGCCGGCGGCCCGCCGGGCCGGATAGACCCCGAAGATCACCCCGACCAGCGCCGAGAAGCCGAAGGCGAGCCCCACCGAGGAGGCGCCGATCTGCGTCGTCCACCCCAGCAGCTTGGTGAAGGCGGTCGCCCCGCCGGCCCCGAGCAGGATCCCCAGCCCACCCCCCAGGAGGCAGAGCACCACCGCCTCGATCAGGAACTGGAAGAGGATGTTGAGGCGGGTCGCGCCGAGCGCCTTCCGGATCCCGATCTCCCGCGTCCGCTCCGTGACCGAGACGAGCATGATGTTCATGATCCCGATCCCACCCACGAGGAGGGAGACGGCGGCGATCCCAGCCAGGAGCATCGAGAAGACCTGCGTCGTCTCGCCCAAGGTGCTCAGGAAGTCGGCCTGGTTGCGGATCTGGAAGTCATCGGGCTTATCGGGGCGAAGCTTGTGCTCGCGCCGCAGGACCTTCTGCACATCGGCCATCGCGTCGGGGATCCGGGCCTCGTCCGGAGCAAGAACCGAGATCGAGCGGAGGCGATTCGACCCGAGGATCCGGAATCGCGCGGTTTGGATCGGGATCAGCACCTGGTCATCGGGGTTGCTGAACGGATTCGCCTGGCCCTTCGACTTGTAGACGCCGATCACCGTGAACTGGATCCCGCGGATGCGGATATCCTCACCGACGAGGGCCTCGGGGGTCTGGAGCCCGAGGTTCTCCAGGACGGTGGGCCCCACGATGGCGAGGCGCTGCCGGCTCTGGTCCTCGGCGGCGGTGAAGAAGCGCCCGGCGGCGAGCTCGTATTTGCGGACCTCGGGGAAGTTGGCCGTCGTGCCGACGACCTGCGTCCCCGCGTTCTTGTTGAGATACTGCACCTGCAGGTTGCTCGACATCTCGGGCTGGACCGCGGTGATCACGGTGCCGCGATCCTCGAGTGCCATCGCATCCTCGAGGGTGAGGCGACTCCGCACGTCGAACGACATCACCCCGCCGGCGCGGGCCTGCCCCGGGGAGACGGTGAGGAGGGTGGTCCCGAGCGAACTGATCCGATCCTTCACCGCCTGCTGCGCGCCGCGCCCCAAGGCGACGACGGCGATGACGGCGGAGACCCCGATCACGATGCCGAGCATCGTGAGGAGGGAGCGCATCTTGTTCGCGCGGAGCGCCCCGAGGGCGACGCGGATGGTCTCGGCGAAATCCATGGCTTATCGGCTCCCGCCGCCGCCACCGCCCCCACCGCCGCCGCCGGTCGGGCGACCGCCCCCAGCACCACCTGCGCCGCCGGTGCTTCCGCCACCCAAGGGAGAGCCACCGCCGGTCATGGCGCGGAAGCGCTCCGTGCTCTGCTGTCGCTGCGCTTGGAGGGCAGCGGCACTCAGGAGGGCGACCTTCTCCCCCGGCTTGAGGCCGCTGATGACCTCGGTGTAGTCGTAGTCGGCGACGCCGAGGCGGACGACGCGCGGCTCCCAGGTACTATCGGCCTTCTGGACGAAGACGAGGCCGGAGCGGCCGCCACTGCGGCGGGCGCCGTTCGGCGCGCCACCGGTCGTGGCGCCATTCATCCCCTGGGGGCGTCCGCCAGCGGAGCCTCCAGCGGCGGCACCGCCCGTCGCCCCTCCGCCGTTCCGGCGTCCACCGACGCGCGGCGCGGCGGAATCACCCCCGGTGCCACGGGCACGGCTCCCATTGGTGCGGGCGGCATCAGCAAGGCCGGTGCTCGGACGTCCGCCAGCGGGTGCACCGCTCGCTGCGCCGGGTGCGCCATTCCGCATCCCGGCCGCCCCACCGAACCCACTCCCTTGGCTCGCCCGGATCTGCGCCTGCACGCTGTCGGGATCGAGGCCGAGGAGGGGGGCCGCCTGTGCCGCCTCGCGCACGGAGCGGACCGCCTCGTTCGCCACGGCGATGACCTCCTCGCGCCGCTCGGAGACGATCGAGACCTCGCCATTCATCCCGGGCATGAGGAGCCCGTCGCGGTTGTCGAGGGTCACGAGCACGGGGAACATGGTCACGTTCTGCTGCACCACCGCCTGCGGTTCGATCTTCTCGACCACGCCGCGGAAGGGGCGATCGGGGAAGGCGTCGACGGTCACCGTCGCCTCGAGGCCGGCGCGCACGGCGCCGATGTCGGTCTCGTTCACGAGGGCGCGGGCGCGCACGCGCGTGAGGTCGGCCATCTTCACGATGGTGGTCCCGCCACCGACGGCGCTCGTCCCCGACTGCACGACCTGTCCCAGGGCGACGGGCTTCTCGATGATCGTCCCGAGCACCGGCGCCGTCACGCGCGCCTCCTCCAGTCGCTGCTGCGCGATGTCGAGCGCGGCGCGCGAGCGGACGATCGCCGACTGCGCGTTGGCGAAGTCGAGCTGCGCGGCCTCGTTCTCCTGCGCGGTGATGATGCGCGCGGCGAGCAGCTCATCCGAGCGCTTCTTCTGGATCGAGGAGACCTCGAGCCGCTTCTCCGCCGCCTCGAGATCGGCCTTCGCCTGATCGAACTGGTTCTGCACGTCGCGCGTGTCGAGCTGCACGATGAGATCGCCGGCGCGCACCAGCGTCCCGGTCTCGACCGGCATCTGGATCACCTGGCCCGATGCGCGGGACTTCACCTCGACGACGTTGATCGGTTCGATCACTCCGGTGGCCTCGGCCTGCACCACGATGGTGCGCCGGGCGATCTCCGTGGTCCGGATCACGAGGGGCTGCTCGGCCTTCTTCCCGCACGCCGTGAGCAGGGCGGCGGCGGTGAGGAGCAGGAGGGGCTGACGGGTCACGGCACGAACTCCACAGGAGGACGAAAGGAAGGTGGGCATCAGAGATCCCGCCCGATGAGGGCCTCGATCTGCGCCCGCGCGGTGCGGGCATCGAGACGGGCCTGGATCAGCGCCTGACGCGCCGAGATGAGGGTGCTCTGCGAGGCGAGCAGGTCGAGCAGGGTGCCCGCGCCGAGGTTGTAGCGCTCCTGCTGCACGCGCAGATCCTCCTCGCCGGCGAGGACCGACTGCTGCTGGATCTCCACGCGCGCTTCGGCGGTGCGGAGGGTGCCGAGCTGCTGGATCATGAGCTGCCGCGCGTTGAGCTTGGCGTCACGGAGCGCGGCTTGCGCGTTCTGCTCCGCGAGACTCGCCTGCAACACCTGCTGCTCGCGATTGAGCCCGTTGAAGACGGTGAAGTTCACGCGGAGGTTGGTCGCGATGTTCTTGTTGCGCGTGTCGCCGAGGAAGGCGAAGCCGGGCTGCGAGGCGGCGTAGTTCTGCGAGAGCCCGAGCGAGAGGGTCGGGAGATAGGGGGTCTTGGCCGCGCGCGAGCTCTGCTTGGCGGCATCGGCGGCAGCGATCGCTTGTCGGACCGCCGGGCCCTGTTCGGCGAGGGCGAGGAGCTCCGCGTCGCTCCGTGTGACGCGGAGCGCGGCGTCGCGTTGGTCGTCTGGCGCCGCAGTCACGAGCGTCGCGGAGCCGACGAGGCGCGAGAGACTCGCGTTGGCGCCGGCGAGGGCGTTCTCGGCCGCGAGGACGGCGAGACGCGCATTGCCGACGGCGATCACCGAGCGTAGCGAGTCGGAGCGGGTGGCGGCGCCGGCGCCCACGCGGGCGTTGGCGGCCTTGAGCTGCTCCGCGGCCTGCTCGAGCTGCTTCGCGGCGGCGCTCTGTTGCTCGCGAGCGGCGAGCACGGCGTAGAACTGCTGCTTCACGTTGAGCGCGACGGTGAACTCCTGCGCGACCTCACTCGCCTCGGCGGCATCGACGCCGGCGCGCGCGGCCTGGAGCTCGAACCACCGCCGGCCGCCGTCGAAGACCTCGAGATTGGAGTTCAGGCTGTGGCTGGCGCGCCACGGGACGTCGTTCGGGAGGATCGTGTCGAGGTCGAGGAGGTACCGCGTGCCGTTCTGGCGATTGGCGCCCGCCCCGAAGGAGAGGGTGGGGAGGTAGGCCGCATAGCGCGATCGCACCGTCCCGGCCTGTTGCCGGACATTGTTGCGGGCCTGCACCGCCGCCGGCGCGTTGCGCTTGGCGAGCCGCACCGCCTCGTCGAGGGTGATCGGGCGCGCCGCCTCCTGGGCCCCGAGGGCCATGGGGAGGCACACCACCATCAGTCGGACCATCCGCCGCATCAGTTACCGCTCCTGGCGACCGCGCTCGCGCGCGCGCCGCATCTCGTCATATCGGGTGCGCTGCTCGGGGGTGAGCATCGCCTGGATCTCCTGCCGCGCCGCCGTCCCGACCGAGTCGAGCGATGGACGGACCGGGGCCATCAGGGAGTCGTACCCCCGATTGCGCGCATCGAGGATCGAATCGAATCGGGCCCGCTGCGCCGCGTCGAGTCCGAGCTCGGTGGAGATGCGCTCGCGCATGCTGCGGGGATCCCGCCATTCGCGTGCCAACCGCTCGCGCAGGATCACGCGGTCGGCGACGATGCCGAGGATCGCGCCCACCACGACCATCGAGGCATAGAACGCGAGGGCCTTCCCTTTGGTTCGAGTCATGACATCTCCTAGCGGGGACCCGGGGCGAGGTACGCCCCCGGTCGGTCGTCATCGAAGAGCCCACGACGGGCGAAGGTCGGCTGCACGTCGGCCGGGGTCTCGATCTGCGTCTCGTACGCCATCCGGGTCTCCACCGATCGGGCGCGCATCCAGAGCGACCCGGCGACGATGAGGGTGAGCCCAGCCGCGAGGAGTCCCACGCGGTAGGTCCGCTCGGAGATCGCCCACCACTCGCCCTCTTCATGGCCCTGCGCCACGCGGGCCAGGATGCGTGCGTGAAGCCCATCCCAGTAGGCCGGATCGGCTGGTGGGGCGGTGAGCGCTCGGAGGTGCTCGGTCAGTTCGTCATCCCGGTGCAGCGCCGGGCCGCGGGTCTCTTCGGTCATACGTCACTCCTCAGCGCCCCGAGCAACTGGCGCAAATGGGATCGGGCATAGTGCAGGTCGGAGCGAGCCGTCCCCTCGGGGATCCCGAGCATCTGGCCGATCTCCGCGTGGCGGAACCCCTCCACGTCGTGCAACGTGATCACCGCGCGTTGCCGCGCGGGGAGCTCGGCGAGCGCCGCCGCCAACCGACGGCGCACCTCCGCCGTCTCCGCGGGATCGCGGTAGGGCGACGCCACCGTCTCCGGCAACTCGTCGGCATCCCGCACCTTCCGCCGACGGGTGATGTCGAGCGCCGCATTCGCCACGATCCGGTGGAGCCAGGCCCCGAAGGCCTGATCGGGGCGGAAGCGCTCCAGCGCGCGGTAGGCGTGGAGGAACCCTTCCTGCACCGCGTCCTCCGCATCCTCGTGGTTGAGCACGATCGCCCGCGCCACCGCGTACGCCCGCCGCTGGTGCCGAAGCACCAGGGTGCCGAAGGCCGCCTCCTCGCCCCGCTGGGCGGCGAGGATGAGCTCCCGCTGGTCCGCTGGCCGGTCAGGCACCATGCGGACGGTGGTCGGGGTCCAGGGGAGGACCATCGTGGTCATGCGCGACGCTCACGTGGCACATCCTCATATACGTCGGAGCGAGGGCTGACGTTGGGGCGTTACAGGGACCAGGGGCCAGGGACCCAGGACCAGGGGTCAGGGAACAGCGGGCCCCGCGAGTCCGAGGGTGGGTGCGATCCCGCGCATCGCCTCGATCACGAAGGCGATGTGTGCCTCGAGTTCGACGCCGAGCTCGGCCGCTCCGTTAACGACATCCTCTCGGGAGACCCCGCGAGCGAACGCCTTATCCTTGAGCTTCTTCCGCACCGAACTCGCCTCGAGATCCATCACGCTCTTGGAGGGACGCACGAGGGCGGCGGCGGTGATCAGCCCGCAGAGCTCATCGACGGCGAAGAGGGCCTTGGCCATCTGGCTCTCGCGCGCGACCCCGGTGAAGGGGGCGTGGCCGAGGATCGCCTGACAGATGTCGTCTGGGTAGCCGAGGGTGCGGAGGTGGCGGACCCCCTCACTCGGGTGCTCGGCGTCGGCGGCCTGTGCGTCGTTGGGGAAGCGCTCGTAGTCGAAGTCGTGCAGGAGGCCGGCGAGCCCCCAGCGTTCGACATCTTCGCCGAAGTGGGAGGCGTAGGCGCGCATCGCGGCCTCGACGGCGAGCATGTGGCGCCGGAGGGAGACGTTGGGGGTCCACGCCTCCATGAGGGCGAGGGCGCTGGCACGATCGGGAAGGGTCGACATGGGAGGCAAGATACACCGCCTCGACCGCGTGGTTTCCTTAAGGATCGGGCTAGGAGGTTCGCCCCGCCGGAGCCGACGCGGCCCGCAGCGCATTCAGGATCACCGCTACATCGATCCCCTCCTGGATCAGCGCCCCCACTGTGGGGGGGATGAACCCGAGCGCGGCGACGACCATCGCCGCACCAGAGAGGACGAGTCCGGCGACGATGCTCTGCCGTGCGATCTTCACGGCGCGCTGGCCGATGCGCACCGCATCCTCGACGCGCGTGACATCATCGGCGAGGAGCACCACGCCAGCCGCCTCGGCGGAGATCCCGCCGCCGTGCGCGGCGAGGGCGACCCCGACCGTCGCAGCGGAGAGTGCGGGGGCATCGTTGGTGCCGTCGCCCACCATTAGGACGCGGTGGCCGCTCGCCTCGAGTGCCTTCACCGCGGCGACCTTTCCATCGGGGAGGAGATCCCCCTGGGCCTCGCTGATCCCCAACGCCTCAGCCATCGGGCGCACATTCTCCACGTGATCGCCGGAGAGGAGGACGGTGCGGGTGAGGCCAAGCTGCGTGAGGCGCTGGAAGAACGGAGGGAGATCGGCGCGGAGGCGGTCGCCGAAGGTGATGACACCGATCATCGGCAGCGCGGCCTGCTCGAGGGATTCGACCACCACATAGGCGCGGAGCCCACCAGCGGTGGCCGGGTGCAGCGCGTCGAGGGCGGTGCGACGCTCAGGGTGATGCTCCCCGACCAACGTGCGATTCCCGACGCTGACGCGGTGCGCGTTCACGAGGCCGGTGACCCCGCGCCCCGCATGCTCCACGATCTCGCGCGCCGAGGGAATCTGTAGCTTCCGAGCGGTCGCCTCATCGAGGACGGAGCGCGCGAGGAGATGTCCACTCCCCATCTCGATCGCGGCGGCGTAGCGCAGGAGTTCGTCGGCGGAGGCGCCATCGATTCCTTCGACGGAGGTCACCGCGGGCCGGCCGTGCGTGAGGGTCCCCGTCTTATCGAAGACCACGGTGTCGACGCGCGCGAGGAGTTCGAGCGCGGTGCCATTGCGCACGATCACCTGACGGCGGGCCGCGCGGTTGATCCCACCGATCACCGCGACCGGGGTCGCGAGGAGGAGCGGGCAGGGGGTCGCGACGACGAGGACGGCGAGGACGCGCAGTGGATCGCGTGAGATGACCCACGCGATGACGCAGGCGAGGATCGTGATCGGGGTGAACCAGACCGCCCAGCGGTCGGCGAGACGTTGGATCGGGGACTTCTCCCCCTGGGCCGTTCGGACGAGCTCGACGATGCGCGCATAGAGCGAGGCGCTGGCGAGGGCGGTGGCACGAAGCACCAGCGGCGAGGCGGTGTTCACCACGCCGGAGCGTACTTGCGCACCCGGCCCCACGCGCTCGGGAATCGGTTCGCCAGTGATGCGCGAGGTGTCTAGCGAACTGGAGCCCTCGACCACCTCGCCGTCGCAGGGGATCATCTCCCCGGGGCGCACCAAGAGGAGGTCACCGACGGCGATCCGCTCGACCGCGACATCGGTGACCGCGGTCCCGATCAGCGGGTCGCCGGCCGCGGGGCGCTCCGACGCGAGGCGGTGCGCGATGCGTGGCGCTGCCGCCTCGAGCTCGCGCACCGCATCCGACGCGCGTCCTTCGGCGTAGCGCTCGAGGAGTTCACCCCCCGTCTGCATCAGCACGATCACCAAGCCGGCGATCGGCTCCAGGAGGACGATCGCGGTGACGATCGCGAGCATCGCGACCACATCGGCGGCGAACTCGCCACGGAGCATCCCCTTGATGGTGCGCCAGGCCACCGGCGCCCCGAGGAAGACAAGTCCCGTCATCAGGGTCGGGACTGACCAGCGCGCGAGCTCGGGGTGCAGACGGAGCGCGAGTCCGAACGCCAGGATCAGGAGCGTCTGGATCGGCGCGGCCGCCGCGGCGAGCGGAAAGGGAAGCGCCCTGCGCCCCTCGAGGGACGCAGGGCGCTCGGCGGCCGGCGACTCGGCCGCGGTCATCTCAGTGCGACTCGGTCGCGGGTGCCGCCTCGTGATGGGCGTCGAACTTGCGGTTCGTCAGCGTCATCGTGATGAGGACGACCGCGAGGATGCCGATGAGGCCGATGATCAGGCCCTTGAAGGCGGCGGCGGTGTCGCGTCCGGACATCGGGGTGCCAGTGGTCATGGGATCAGGTACCAGGGGTCAGGGGACAGGATCAGGCGACGCGGACGGAGACCATGTGGTCCTTGTCCGTGAGGGTCTTCATCACGTCGAGGCCCGAGGTGATCTGGCCAAAGACGGTGTGCACGCCATCGAGGTGCTTGGTGTTGGGTTCCGAGAGCACCATGAAGAACTGGGAGCCGCCCGTGTTCAGGCCGGCGTGCGCCATGGAGAGGGCGCCAACGGCGTGGCGCTGGGGGTTTCCCTTGGTCTCGCACGTGATCGTCCACCCCGGGCCGCCGGTGCCTGGCGGGCCCTTCGGCGTGCCACCGATCTTCGCGTTGGGGCAGCCCCCCTGCACGACGAAGTCGGAGATCACGCGGTGGAAGCGGATCATGTCGTAGAAGCCGTCGTTGGCGAGCTTCTCGAAGTTGGCGACCGTGCCGGGCGCGTCCTTCTCGTGGAGCGTCGCGACGATGGTGCCCTTGTTGGTCTCGAAGGTGGCGGTCTTCATGGGGGGAAAGGCAGAGAGTGTTCGAGAAATCTACCTAGCGGCGGGGACGCCTGCCCAGTGAGACGGTGAAGAGATAGTACCGGGGGACTTTGCACCCATTTCGGAGGGCGGGTTCGAAGGTCCACTGTGCGATCGCCGCCTTGAGGTTGGTCGTGTACCAGCCCTCCGGCGACTGCAACATCGCGAAGGTGGTCATGTCGGGGCGGCCCACGGTATCGACGAGGACCTCCGCCTTGATGGTGTCGCCGCGGCTCCGGCGAAGTACGGCCGGCGGGACAGGCCGCTTGATCGGGGGCGGTTCCATCTTCACCGGCGTCGGGACGCGCTCCACCTCGAGTCGTGGATCGAGTCGCGCATCCTCGCGGGCGAGCTCGCACGAATCTTTCGGCGGGGCGAGGAGCTGTGCGTTCTGCACCGCGGAGCTCCGGCGCGCGGGGGCGCAGGCGACGGCGATGCAGACGAGCGCCATCGCCGCGAGCGCTGAGGTGCGCAGGGTGTGATGAGGCGAGGAAGCGGCAGCGGGAGAGAAGGCCATCGGTCGGGAGTCAGAGGGCAGCGGAGGGGCAGCAGTCGGCGAGGACGCACTCGCCGCAGCGCGGCCGGAGCGCCGCGCAGGTGCGGCGCCCATGCCAGATCATGAGGTGCGAGAGCTGGGTCCAGCTCTCGCGCGGGAAGAGCGGGATCAACGCCTGTTCGATCTTCACGGGATCGGACTCGCGCGTGAAGCCGAAGCGGGCGGAGAGTCGCGCCACGTGGGTGTCGACGACGATCCCTTCGTTGCGACAAAAGGCGTTGCCGAGGACGACGTTCGCCGTCTTGCGTCCGATCCCGGGAAGGCGGACGAGTGCGTCCATCTCCGTCGGGATCTCACCGCCATGTTCGGCGACGACCTGTCGCGCGAGCCCGAGGATCGACTTCGCCTTGTTCCGATAGAACCCCGTGCTCTTGATGACCGCCTCGATCTCCTCGAGCGAGGCCTGCGCGAGCGCCTGCGGGGTCGGCCAGCGGCGAAAGAGTTCGGGGGTCACCATGTTGACGCGTGCATCGGTGCACTGCGCCGAGAGGACGGTCGCGACGGCGAGCTCGAAGGGATTGCGGTGCGTGAGCTCGCAGTGCGCGTCGGGGTAGGTCGCTGTGAGTCGACGCTGGATCTCGAGGGCGTGCGCGCGCAGTGCCTCGCCACGTAAGCGAGCGGGGCGTCGGGTCGCGGTCTTCTTCGCGGTCTTCCTTTTGGGCGCGGTGCGCGGTGACTTCTTGGCGGCCATGATGTCAGCGTGCCGCGTGCCGACGCCGCTGCGCGAACGCCACCACCTCGTCCACCCCGCGCGTGTTGAGCACATCGCCGGCGGTGAGCCACCCCTTCCGTGCCATCCCGATTCCCAGTGCCATGTTATCGAGGCCGTCGACCGAGTGTGCGTCAGGGCCGATCTCGTGTAGCAGATGCGCTGCGGCGCGAGAGTCCATCATCCTCTGAATATACGGGAGCGGGCCGGTGGCTCCTGCTCCTTACCCCGTCACGAGTGATTCGGTCTCGTCGAGGAAGGTGTCGATCGCGGCTTCAATCTCTGCCGGGCGCTCCACGTACGGCACATGACCACAGTCGTCGAGCCAGCAGGTCCGTGCCCCGAGCGCCTCAGCGATCGCCGCCGCGGAGGCGAGTGGGATCGGGTCCTGCCGCCCATGGACCACGAGGGTGGGGATATGCAGCTGGCGCAGGGCGGGGAGGAGGTCGAAGTCCCCGAGCGATTCCCAGGTGGACTGCTGCACGCGCCCGGTGACGCGGAAGGGGGTGAGGTCGCGCGCCCGCGTGGGATCGGCGAAGTAGCCGGCGACGCTCAGCTCGAAGATCCGCTGCTGGTAGGCCGCGGGGTCTTGGGCGCGGAGGCCGCTCGCCTCGAGCGCCGCGCGTAGCTCGGCGATCTGCGGGCTCCGTTGCCGCGCGGCCATCTCCGCCTCGAAGGTCGCGCGATAGGCGCGACTCACCGGGGCCGGGTTGATGAGGACGAGACGACGCGGCATCGGGCCGGCGCGTCCGGCGGCGGATTCGATGGCATAGAGCAGGGCGAGGAGGGCGCCCCACGAATAGCCCACCAGCGTGAGCGGCCCTGGGGCGAGCTCTGTGATCACCGCGGCGCAGTCGGCGACATGGGTCTCCCAGGTGATCGGGGTGCGGTCATCGGTCTTGGAGCGTCCCCCGCCGCGCTGATCGTAGAAGAGCGTGCGCCGCCGCCGTGCGAGGAAGAGGAGTTGCGGCAGAAGGTAGTCATGATGCGCCCCTGGCCCACCATGGAGCACGAGCATCGTGCTGTTCGTTCCCTGCGCAGTGCTTTCAGCTTCCAGCCTTGAGCCTCCAGCCTCCAGTGGGCCATAACTACACCAGTACAACGGGAGCGCAGTGCTCTCCGTGGTCCCTGCGTGCATCGGAGCGGGAATCGGTGGCATATGGGTCAGAGGAAGGTGCATGCGATGCGCGCGGTGTTGCAGTGCACGCGCACGGTGTCGTGGATGTCCCGGCCATAGCCCCCCGCGATCACGATCGCGACGGGGACGCCGATCGCCCGCGCCGATTCGAGCACGAGGGCATCGCGACGCATCAAGCCGTCAAAGGTGAGCCGGAGGCGACCGAGGGCGTCCCCCTCGTGGGGATCGGCACCCGCCAAATAGCAGACGAGATCGGGCTGAGCGGCGGCCAACACCCCGGGGAGGGCGTCGGCGAGTCGCTCGAGGTACTCGGTGTCCTCGGTCCCATCCTCGAGCTCGATGTCGAGTGTGCCCGGGACCTTCCGGAAGGGGTAGTTCCGCCCGCCGTGCATGGAGAACGTGAAGCTCGCTTCGTCTCCTGCGAGGATGTCGTGCGTCCCATTCCCCTGGTGCACATCGAGATCGATGATCGCGACGCGTCGGATCCGTCCTTCCGCGCGCAGCGTGCGCACCGCGATGGCGACATCGTTGAGGACACAGAATCCCTCACCATGGCTGGCGAACGCGTGATGCGTGCCGCCGGCGAGATTCATCGCGATCCCCTCCTGCAGTGCGTACCGCGCCGCTTCGAGCGTCCCGCCACTCGCCCGGAGCGAGCGCTCCACCAGACCTGGACTCCAGGGGAATCCCATCCGTCGTTGCTCCGCCGCGGTGAGGCGACCGTCGAGCACGTGGGCGAGATAGGCGGCGTCGTGGACCCGTCCCGCATCGACCAAGGCGAGCCGCTGCGGGTCATGGACCCGACCCGCCGGGACGATCCCCTCGGCCACGATCGCCTCTCGCAGGAGCGAGTATTTGGCGATCGGGAAGCGGTGGCCGTCAGGGAGCGGGATCGTGTAGTGCGCGCTCGACCAGACGTGGAACGCCATGCGGATCTCGGGTGTGGGAGAGCGGTGAAGGGTATACTACTAACAGACCGGCTCCCGCTCACCCCGTCGATGCCCAAGTCCCCGCTCGCGGCCCTCGAACGCACCCGCGCCTTCGCCGAGCTCCTCACCGTGGTCGCCGAGCATCCGGAAGACCATGCCGCGCAGGCCAGCATGATCACGGCCGTCTTGGAGAGCGCAGAGCCCGAGGCGTTGGTGATGGCTCCCGTCGTCGGAGGCCTCGAAGTGAACGGTCTACCGGCGGATGTCCCGGTCGTCGCGCCGCTCCTTCAGCGGGCGGGGATCCTCGAGCTTGGGCTCGCCGCGCACATCACGGAGGACCAGCTTGCCGAGGTGGTACGACTGCTCGCCCGTGTCGCCTCGGACGACGTGGACCAGTCAGCGATGGAGGCCGGCTTCCGAGCGTTGGCGGGGGGGACGGTCCATGTCCGTTTTCGTCCGCGCGCGGTCCGGCCAACCGCCGTCATCGATCGCATACCGGAAGAGGCGCCGCTCGCCCTCCCCTCGCATCCTACCGAGGAGCTCGGCGCCGTCCTCATGCAACTCGAGGCGATCGCGACCCTCGATCCGCCAGATGAGGATTTGGAGCGCGAGGCCGTTGCCCGCCTGATCCCGATCGTTCAGCTCGCGAGCAAGCATGGTCGGGATGACGAGATGATCGATGGGCTCCACGCGCTGTTGGTGGTCGAGCAGGAGGCACAACGGGATCCGCGTCGCACAGCGCGGCGCCAGGCCATCACGGAAGCGTTCCAGGCATTGGGTAGGACGCCGCTGATCCGACGTGTCGCCGAATTGTGCATCGTTCAGGCCGATGGGCCGGACGCCTCGGTGACGCAGGCGATCCTCCGGCGCTTCAAGGATGACGGCGTCCGGGAGATGCTGGGCTACTGGTCTGCCGCTCCGACGCCGGCTCAGCAGGATGTGATGCTCCGGGTGATGCGGACGATGCCGCGGCTCTATGTAGCGCTGAATGCGCTGATCCGGGGCCGCGACGTGCTGGTGGCTCGGTCAGCGATCGCCGTCCTCGCTGACGTCGCGGACGGTCGGGCGGAGGAGGTGTTGCGCGAGCACACACGCCATCCGCAGGAGAAGGTACGACGAGCGGCGCTCGCCGCACTCGCGCGGTGTGGCTCTGAGCTGGCGCAGGTGGCGTTGGTGGCGGCGGTCACGATGACATCCCAGCGGTCCGACTCTGTGCGATCCAATCCCTCGCGCGCCCTCGGGGTTCGATGGCCGTTCCGCGACTCGCCGCGGTGCTGGAGAAGGAACGGAACCCCGACGTCCTCGCTGCGGCGGTGATGACGCTTGGGGTCATCGCCACGGCCGAGACGGTCGCGCTCCTCGAGCGGCTGGCGCTTGGCAAGGTTCGTGCGCCGGTGGCCTCGTCGACGGCCGCGCGCATCGACGCCTGTCGTGCGCTCCTCGCCGTGCGATCGCCGGCCGCCATGGTCGCGCTCCAGCATGTCGCTTCGGAGGCTGACCCTCAGGTGAGGTCAGCCGCGCTGCAGCTCGTGGCGGCCGCCTCGCGCCGCGGTACGACCACGATCCCGGCCGCGCTCGGCTGACCCCGCTACCTGCGGGGTCAGCGTGCCGTGAAGTCGGTCCGCGCCGTCACCACCCCATGCCGCGAGCATCGATGGTCTCAGTGGGAAGGGAAGGTGATGGGGTGGATGTGGCGTGCAGATGTCAGCGACCCTCGTAGACCTTGCGACCGGCGAACCAGGTGGATCGGACGCGTACCTGCGGCAACATCGCGTCGGGGATCCGCAGGAGATCCTGGTCGAGCACGACGAAGTCCGCATGCTTCCCGGGTGTGAGTGAGCCGAGCTCGCGTTCTTGGAAGGCGGCGTAGGCAGGCCAGATCGTCATCGACTTGAGTGCCTCCTCGCGGGTCATCCGTTGCTCGGGGAACCACCCCCCGACCGGCCACCCCTTGGCATCCTGGCGCAAGACGCTCGCCTTGAAGGAGATCAGGGGATCGACGTACTCCACCGGGAAGTCGGAGCCGTTGGGGATGATCGTCCCGGTCTCGAGGAGCGAGCGCCAGGCATAGGCGCCGCGGAGCCGCGTCTCCCCGAGGCGGTTCCCCGCCCAGTGCATGTCGCTCGTCTGGTGTGAGGCCTGCATGCTCGGGATCACCCCGAGCGCGGCGAAGCGCGGGATGTCGTCGCTGTGGAGGATCTGCGCGTGTTCGACGCGGAAGCGATGGTCCGCCGTGGGACGGGCGGCGAGCGCCCCCTGATACGCATCGAGCACCAAGCGATTCCCGCGATCGCCGATGGCATGCGTGTTCACCTGGAAGCCCGCCACGAGGGCGCGGTCCGCCACCTCACGGATATGCGCGGGGGCTGAGACGAGGAGCCCGCTCGTCGACGCGTCGTCGCTGTACGGCTCGAGCAGGGCGGCGCCGCGCGACCCCAGCGCACCGTCCTGATAGAGCTTGATCGACCGCACCCAGAGACGACCGTCAAAGAGTCCGCTCTGCGGGCCACGACGGAACCAGGCCTCGAGGGTCGGCGCATGGTCCGAGATCATCGCGTAGAGGCGCATGTCGAGCGCGCCCTCCCGACCGAGCTCCTCGTAGAGCTCGAGGGTCTGCGCCGAGGCGCCGGCGTCATGGACCCCGGTCAGTCCCCAGCGGTGCATCTCGGTGATCGCGGCGGCGATCATCCCCTTCACGTGTGCACGCGTCGCCGCTGGGATGCTCCGCTCGACGAGCCCCTGCGCGTTGTCGACCAAGACGCCGATCGGCTCACCACGCGCGTCGCGGATGATCTGTCCCCCACTCGGGTCCTTGATGGCACGTGTGAGACCGGCACGCTGCATCGCGAGCGCATTCACCACGGCGGCGTGGCCATCTACCCGCTCGAGATAGACCGGGTGATCGGGGACCGCGCGCGAGAGCGCCTCATGCGAGGGCCACCGCGTATCGCCCCAATCGTTCTGATCCCACCCGCGCCCGATGATCCACTCCCCCTTCGGCGTCTGCTTCGCCCGTTCCACCACGCGCGCGATCACCGCGTCGTACGATGTGGTCCCGACGAGGTCCACGTTGCGGAGTGACTGCCCGAGCCCGAGGACGTGTGCATGGGCATCGGTCATCCCGGGGATCACGGTCAGGCCATCGAGGTCGAGCACCTGCGTCGAGGCGCCAGTAAGCGCCATCGCGCCGGCGCGATCCCCGACGAAGACCACGCGCCCCCCACGGATCGCCATCGCATCGACCACGGGCCGGGTGGCATCAGCGGTGTAGATGCGGCCATTCGTGACGACGAGATCGGCGGGCGCCTGCTGGGCCGTGGCCGGGTGCGAGACCCCGACGACGAGAACAAGGAGGAAGGCGAGATGACGAGGCATGCGCAGGGAGGACGTAAGATGGACGTGCGACCGACTCAGCGAATCCTACTGCCGACCCACGAGGCGCGGAACGCGAGTTCGGTCGCGGTCGGGGTACGACCCGCCGCCTCGAAGGACACGACCTCGACGTTCGGATCCTCAGCGAGCGTCAGGGGAGCCGAGCGTTCCCCGGCACGCCCGACCCAGGTGACACGCAGCGTGGTGCCGGCGCGACGGCTCGCGAGCAGCTCGCGCAGCGCTGCCGCCGTCATGACCGGCGCATCATCGATCCGCGTGATCCGATCCCCGGTGGTAAGCCCCGCCAGATAGATGGGGCTCCCGATCAGCGGAGCGCTCGCGAGGACGAGCCCACCCGACTGGTCGGTGAATCGGACGTCGCCGAGCCAAGCCTGTCCAGGGCGTGCGGGCCGCACGAGGAACCCCGCGCGCGCCAACAAGGTCTCATACGCCGGTCGTTCGCTCCCGATCACATAGCGCGCGAAGAAGTCCCGCGCGAAGGCGGTGTCGCGCGTCACCTCGGCGAGCACCGACTGGACATCCGCCACCGTGTAGGTGCGCACGGGGGCGAGTGAGGCTGTCTGCTCGCGGCCGAAGCGCGTCCACATCCGCCGCATGACGTCATCGAGTGTCACCGGCTCCGGTCGGTCGCGCAGGGTGAGATCGAGCGCGAGCCCGAGCGCCTCACCATACGTGTAATACGAGAGGAAGGTGTTGCTGCGATTCTGTGGATCGATCGAGACCGCGGCATCCACGAAGGGGGCCTGCTGACTCATTGCGACCGCGCCGCCAAAGCCACGAGCCGGGGAGACCGTCATCGCGTTCACCGCGCCGGTGAGGCGACGGGCGTACTCCGTGGGGGAGACGATCCTGGCGCGCGCGATCGCCAGCACGCCGTAGTAGTTCGTGAAGCCCTCGGCGAACCAGAGCTCGCCGCTCATGTTCGCCTGCGAGAAGTCGAAGGGCTCGAGCGACCGTGGACGGATGCGCTCCACGTTCCACGCATGGAAGAACTCGTGTGAGACCGTGCCAAGGAGACCGATCATGTTGCCCCGGAGGTCGCTCGACGACGTGAGCGAGGTCGAGTTCCGGTGTTCCATCCCGTCGCCGGCGCAGGTGATGCGGTAGCACGCGATGAACGTGTAGCTCCCGAAGTCGAAGCGCGGGAGTTCGCCGAAGATCGCCGCCATCTCGTCGACGACCTTCCTCGTGAGGGTCGCGAAGGAATCGACCTCGGCGTGCGTGCCCTCGTGGTTGACCGCGAGGCGGATGCGCTGCGTGCGACTCGCCGGCCCCACGTCCCAGCTCCGGACATCCAACGCACCGAGGTGCGTAGGGGAGTCGAGGAAGTAGGCGAGGTTCGGCGCACGGAAGGTCTCGCCGTCGTTCGTGGTCTCGAGTTGCGTCGCGATCTGCCAGGCGGGATCAGGGCGGCGGAAGGTCACGTCGATCGGGCGCGAGGCGAGTGCGGGCGCGTAGGCGAACGTGGCTGGGATGTTCAGGTGTGCCTTGGTCTCGTCGATCCCGGCATAGGTGCCGTCGGCGCGGTCACCGAAGAGGGTGTAGCGGAACAACACCTCGCCGCGGTGGCCGGCGACCTCCCACGCATGTGGGGAGACACGCCTGACGGTCAGCGCTCGGCCCGTCGCGTCGGTGGCCGCGACTCGATAGACGTTCTTCGCGAATTCATGTAGGGCATACCGCCCCGGTGAGCTCCGGGCCATCTCCACGCGCAGCGGGCCGGTGGGGACCGCGGCGAACCTGATGGTGATCTCCGCTTCGTGGTGCGCCCGATTCGGGAAGGTGATCTCGTAGCGGATGGGAGCGGTTGGCTGGGCCTGTGCCGGGAGCACACCTACTGAGAGGATGAGCGCACATCCGAAGAGCAGCGATCGAAGAGTGGGCACCCTGACAAGCTACATGGGGGGCGTACGCCCCGTCTTCAAGGTGCGGTACCGGTCAATGACAGCCGAGTCCAGCGGGGGCCGGGGCTTGGCCAGTAGGGCCTCGATCCCCTCGATCTCTCGAGGCACCGCCGCCGAGACCCGTTCGACCCCAGCCGGGGTCACCAGGTAGTCGTCCTCGATCCGGACCCCGATGTTGGCATAGCGCGCGACCGCTGGCCCGATCTTCGCCGTCAGCCGTCGATTCCCCGGCGTGTCGGGGAGGATCGTCAGGAGGTTCTCCCGCACGTAGATCCCCGGTTCGATCGTGAAGGCACTCCCGATCCCGAAGGTCCCGGTCAGGGTGTACTGCTCGGGATCGTGCACCACGAGCCCGATCCCATGCCCGAGGCCATGCATGTAGAAAAGCTGCAGCTGAGGACAGGTGCGCGGTTGCTGCGCCGTCCCGCAATCGTAGGTCTCCTCAGGAGACTCGATCAACCCGAGGCGGGCGAGGCCGTTCCGCAGCACCGCGGTCGCCGAATCGGTCATCGCGCGTGCCGGACCCCCCAAGCGGATCTGTCGCTCGGCGGCGACTTGGGCACCGAGCACCACCTCGTAGATCTCGCGCTGCGCGGGGGAGAATCGGCCGCTCACCGGAACCGTGCGGGTGATGTCGGCGGCGTACCCGTCGTACGAGGTCGCCATGTCGAGGACGATCACCTCGCCCGCCTGCGCCACCCGCTCCGACCGGTTGTAGTGCAGGGTGGTCGCATTGGGACCAGAGCCGACGATCGATCCGTACGCGGGGCCGTCGCCACCGGCCTGACGCCAGGTGGCCTCGGCGATCGCCTGCAGGGTGAACTCGGCCACGCCGGGCTGCACCGCGGCGAAGGCGGCGAGGTGGCCCTGCGCGCTCAGCTCCGACGCGATGCGGATCCGCTCCAGCTCCGCCGGACTCTTTCGGCCGCGGAGGCGGTTCGCCTCACGCCGCGCATCGACCACCTCGATCTTCGGGTTCGCCGTGCGCAGGCCGTCGATGAACTGATCATGGAGCGAGCGCTCCGTCATCCGCGAGCCGATGTCGCCGAGCACGTGGAGGGTCCTGTGAATGGCGAGCAGGGAGTCGAGTACGGTCGAGAGGTTCGCGGCATCGCGTCCCTCGAGGCCGAGGCGCGGCCGCACGCCTGCGACACCAAGGCGGGCGCCGGTCCACACCTCGCGCGCTGGGTCACGCCCCTGCACGAAGAGGAGGTCCCGGCGCTCGGTGCCCTTCTTCACGATCACCAAGGCCGATCCCGGCTCGGTGAAGCCGGTGAAGTAGAAGAGGTACGGGTGCTGGCGGAAGGGGACGTAATCGGGGACGGGCTCTGGGGCTCCGAGGGCGAGGATCACCCCGTCGGGAAGGGCCCGGACGAGGGAGTCGCGTCGTGCCGCGAACTCGGCCACAGGGAGCTGCGCCGTGAGGGGCGCCGCGAGGCTGGCGAGGAACGCGCCGCGCAGGAGGGAGCGGAGGGGGGAAGGCATAGGTCTCGAGAAGATACCATCACCAGCCGCCGGTGCGTTCAGGTCGCCGATGGGCGGCGGAGGTGACCTCAGCACCCGACCCGGTATCGCCGTAGACTTCAGCAAGGTCCACCCTTGTCCCCGGAGTCGCGTCGTGATGTCCTGGCGTCCCCTGGTCCGGAGCTGTGCGCTCCTCGTGCTCTCTGCACTCCCGCTCGCCGCACAGTCGCGGCTGACCTCGCCCAAGGAGTACTTCGGGCATGAGATTGGCGCGGATTACGTCCTCCCGAACTACACCAAGTTCCTCGCGTACTGGGAGACCTTGGCACGGCAGTCGGATCGGATGGAGCTCGACACCATCGGGAAGACGGCGGAGGGACGCCCGCAGGTGATGGCGATCGTCTCGAGCCCGGAGAACCTTCGCAACCAGGAGCGCTATCGCCGGATCGCTGAGCGGTTGGCGCGCGCCGAGGGGGTGAGCGAGGCCGAGGCGCGGCAGCTCGCGAAGGAGGGGAAGGGGATCGTCTGGATCGATGGTGGGTTGCATGCCACCGAGGTGCTCGGCGCGCAGCAGCTGATCGAGACCAACTGGCAACTCGTCTCGGGGACGGATGAGGAGACGCAGCGCTTCCTCAACGACCTGATCATCGTGATGGTCCATGCCAATCCCGATGGGATGGAGCTCGTCAGCGATTGGTATATGCGGGAGAGCGATCCCAAGAAGCGGGGGATGAACATCCCACGCCTCTATCAGAAGTACATCGGGCATGACAACAACCGCGATTTCTATCTCGCGGCGCAGCCCGAATCCGAGAACATGAACCGGATGCTCTACTCGGCCTGGTATCCGCAGGTGATGTACAACCATCACCAGACGGGCCCGGCGGGGACGGTGATGTTCGCGCCCCCCTTCCGTGATCCGATGAATTACAACATCCACCCGTTGATCAAGACGGGGCTCGATGTGGTGGGCGGGGCGATGCACAACCGCTTCATCGTCGAGGAGAAGGGCGGGGTGGTGATGCGTTCGGGCGCCGGGTACTCCACCTGGTGGAACGGCGGGCTCCGCACCACGGTCTACTTCCACAACATGATCGGGTTGCTCACCGAGACGATTGGTAATCCGACGCCGATGGAGATCCCCTTCATCGCGAACCGCCAGCTCCCGAGCGCCGATCTCCCGATGCCGGTGAAGCCTGGCGTCTGGAAGTTCCGGCAGTCGATCGACTACTCGGTCACCGCGAACAAGGCGGTGCTTGATGTGGTCTCGCGCAACCGCGAGCACTTCCTCTTCAACATCTGGAAGATGGGGAACGATCGGATCCAGCAGGGGAATCGCGACAGCTGGACGATCTGGCCGAAGCGTGTGGATGCGGCGCAAGCGCGGATCGCGGCGGAGAACCGCGGCCGCGCGACCGCCGGTGGTGATGATGCGATGGCCTTCCTCGGCGGGATGGCGGCGGCGGGACAGTCGCGGACCGGTGCGGGGGCGCAGGCGCTGATGGGGGTGCTCAACGATCCCGCTCTGCGAGATCCGCGCGCGTACATCCTCTCCTCTGATCAGCCCGACTTCCCGACGGTGGTGAAGTTGATCGTCGCGTTGCAGAAGGCCGGCATCGATGTCCATCGTGCGACCGGGCCGATTGCCGCGGGCGGCACACGCTATCCGGCAGGCTCCTATGTGGTGAAGACGGGCCAAGCTTTCGGCGCGCACGTGCTCGACATGTTCGAGCCACAGGATCACCCGAACGACTTCCGTATCCCCGGTGGGGCGCCGACGCCGCCGTACGACAACGCGGGGTGGACCCTCGCGATGCAGATGGGGGTCGAGTTCGTGCGCAGTATGGACGAGGTCACCGGTCCGATGGAGAAGATCGCGCCGACCGCGCGTGTGACGCCCGCAGCTGGTACCGTCGCCGCGGGGAGCGTCTGGTCGCTCTCGCCGGCGTACAACGACGCCTTCATCGTCGTGAATCGCCTCCTCAAGTCGGGGAGCCAGGTCTCGCGGAAGGCCGATGGCACCTGGATCATCCCGAACACTGCGACGAGCAAGGGGATCGTCGAACGCGCCGCGCGCGAGCTCGGGCTCTCCTTCGGGGCGGCGAGCACCAGCGGTGCGACCACCGTCAAGCCGATGCGGATCGCCCTGTGGGATCGCTACGGCGGTTCGATGCCCTCTGGGTGGACGCGCTGGCTGCTCGAGCAGTACGAGTTCCCCTTCGAGGTGGTCTATCCGCAGCAGCTCGATGCGGGGAACCTCAACGCGAAGTATGACGTGCTCCTCTTCGTCGACGGCGCGATCCCGGCGATGCGCGCCGCTGGCGCCGGTGGTCGCGGCGACTTCATGGGGGGCGCGGGAGGGCCCGATACGACCGCGTTGCCGGCGGAATTCCGTCGGATGGTGGGGAGCATCACTGCCGAGCGGACGATCCCGCAGCTGAAGCGCTTCGCGGAGGCGGGCGGGACGATCATCACGATCGGGAGCTCGACGAACCTTGCCGCGCACTTGGGGCTCCCGATGAGCAATCATCTGGTGGAGCGCACGCCGGAAGGGGCGGATCGCCCGCTGGGGAACGCGAAGTTCTACGTGCCGGGTTCGCTCCTCGAGGTCGCTGTGGATAGCACCGCGCCTGGCACGCTCGGGATGGGACGCCGGGCGATCGTGATGTTCGACAACAGCCCGGTTTTCCGCCTCGCCCCTGATGCGGCGGCGCGTGGCGTGCGGCCGCTCGTCTGGTTCGACACCGTCTCGCCGCTCAAGAGCGGGTGGGCCTGGGGTCAGAACTATCTCGAGGGTGGGGTCGCGGCGGCGGATGCGCAGGTCGGCCGCGGGATGGTACGCCTCATCGGCCCCGAGGCGCTCTTCCGCGCGCAGCCGCACGGGACCTTCAAGCTCGTCTTCAACGGATTGATCGGGACGACCCGCGCGGGCATGTGATCGCGCTCGTCGTCGGACTGCTCGGCATCGTCGGGGCGTACGTCGGGGTCCTCCTGGGCCTCACGTCGCCCCTCGTGCCGTTGGGGATGGCGCTCGGCACCACCGCGGTGCTCGGTGGGATCGCGCAGCTCGCGATCGTCCGTGCGGGGCGTGAGACCCCGGCGCTCGCCCGTACGGTGCGGTGGGTCTTCGGGGGGATGGCGGTCGGGTTCGTCGTCGTGCTGCTGTTGCCGGCGCCGGTTGCTGGTGGGCCGCTGCTCTTTGGGTTGCCGCGCGTCACGGCGATCCTCCTGCTTGTGGTCGGTGCGATGCCGTTGGTGGTGCTCCCGATCGCCTACGCGCGCGCCTTCGACGCCGAGGTGATCCCACCGACGGAGCGCCGTCCCGATGCGTGAGGTGGTAGGGCTCGCCTACTTCGCGATCTGTGCGGCGATCGCGGTCTGGGCCACGCGTCGCACCCGCACCGCCGATGACTTCTTCGTCGCAGGGCGCGGGGTGGGGCTCGTCCCCTTCGCCATCGCCGCGATGGCCTCCACGCTGAGTGGGTTCGCCTTCATCGGTGGGACGGGGCTCGTCTATTCCCTGGGGATGACGGCGATCTTTTTGATCCTCCCCGCTGGTGTCACGAACACCCTTGGCGCGTGGGTGCTGGGGAAGCGGATGCATCGGTTGGGGAGCGCGCGAAAGCTGCTCACCGTCCCCGATGCGTTGGCGGCGCGCTATCGCTCCCCCGCGACGCAGGGGCTCAGCGCGGTGGCGATCCTCGCCGGGGTCGTCGGGTATCTCGCCACGAATGCGCTCGCCTTAGGCGTGGTGATCGATGCGCTCTTCGCGACGGGGCTCGGGCCAGGGATCTGGATCGGTACCGCGGTCACCTTGGCGTATTCGGTGAGTGGCGGGATCCTCGCAGGGATCTACACCGATGTCTTCCAGGGGCTCGTGATGGCGATCGCCTCGACGGCGGTCTTCGTCTTCGCGCTCGATGCCGGCGGCGGGCTCGCGGCGATCACTCGCACGATCGAGGCGGCGGATCCGACGCTACTTGGCCCCTGGGGCGCCCGCGGCGCGATGACCGCGCTCTCGTTCTTCTTCGTCTTCGCGGTGGGCTCGCTCGGACAGCCGCAGATCGCGCACAAGTACTACATGCTCTGCGATCTCGCGCGCCTCAAGTGGTATCCGGTGCTGATGACCGTCGCGATGGTCCTCTCGCAGCTCCTGCTCTTCTCGGTCGGCGTCACGGTGAAGGCGCTCGTCTTGCGTGGGGAGATGCCATCGCTCGCCTCTCCTGATGAGGCGACCCCGCAGTTCCTCCTCCGCTTCGTCCCGGTCGTCCTCTCCGCTCTCGTCTTCGCCGGGGTGGCCGCCGCGATCATGAGCACGGTGAACTCGTTCTTGAGCATCGGGGCGGCCGCGCTGACGCATGACCTTCCGCGTGCCTTGGGGCGCGAGCCAGTCCGTCAATTGCTGATCGGGCGCATCTGGACCGTCGTGATCGCCGTCCTCGCGGCACTGCTCGCGCAACAGGCGGGACTCTTGGTCGCCTTCCTGGGGATCTTGGGCTACGGGCTCTTCGCCTCGACCCTCGTCCCTGCGCTCGCCATCGGACTCAATTGGACCGGCGCCACGCGCGAAGGGGCCCTCGCCTCGATCGCCACCGGACTCACGCTGACCGTAGGACTCGAGTGGCTCGTCTGGTCCAAAAAGCTCACGGTCCCCCAAGGGATCACCGTCACGGGGATCACCCTCGTGACCTCACTCCTGGTCTTTCTCTCGGTGTCATGGCTGACGCGAGATCACGCCGCCGCTCAACTCGACCCCGACGTCCGCGCCATCATGCTAGACAACTAGAGCAGTGACCTGTCCGCTGACACCTGTCCCCTGCTACCTGAGTATCCCCTTCGCGATCGTCTGCAACTGCATGTTGCTCGTCCCCTCGTAGATCGTACCGATCTTCGCATCGCGATAGAACTTCTCCACCGGATAATCGGTGGTATAGCCGTAGCCACCGAAGAGCTCGACCGCGAGTGAGGTGACCCGCTCGCAGACCTGCGAGGAGTAGAGCTTCGCCATGGCGCCCACCTGCGCGATGTCGTGTCCCGCATCGCGGAGCCGCGCCGCGTTGTAGACCATCAGGCGTGCCGCCTCGAGCTCCGTCGCCGCCTGCGCGACCTGGAACTGGACCCCTTGGAACTCGGCGAGCGGCTTCCCGAACTGCGTCCGCTCCTTGAGATACGCGACCGCCGCATCGAGTGCGCCCTGCGCGTTCCCGATCATCTGCGCGCCGATCCCGATCCGCCCTTCGTTCAAGGTCTCGATCGCGATCTTGTATCCCTGACCCACGGGACCCAACACGTCGGCGTCAGGGACGAAGACCCCGTCGAGGATCAGCTCCGTCGTGCTCGACGCGCGGATCCCGAGCTTGCTCTCCTTCTTCCCGACGGAGAAGCCCTTCGCCTCACGCTCCACCACGAAGGCGGTGATTCCCTTATAGCCCTTGCTCGGGTCGACCGTCGCGAAGACGATGTACAACCCCGCCTCGGCGCCATTCGTGATCCAGAGCTTCCGCCCGGTGAGCGACCATCCTCCCTCGACCTTCGTCGCGCGGGTCTGCAGCGCGAAGGCATCGGAGCCACTCCCCGCCTCGGAGAGGGCGTACGCGCCCACCGTGCCCGAGCAGAGGCGCGGCATCCAGCGCGCGAGTTGCTCCTCGGTACCGGCAGAGAGCAATGGGTGCGCGACGAGCGTGTTCTGCACGTCGACCATGATCGCCGCCGCAGCGTCAACCTTGCTAATCTCTTCGACGGCAAGCGTCACCATCATCACCGAACCGGCGGCGCCGCCATGTGCCTCGGGGGCCTGGATCCCCATCAACCCCATCTCGAAGTAGGCGGAGATGAGCGCGGGATCCAGCTTACCCGCCTGTTCCATCGCTTGGACGCGCGGGGCGACCTCGCCGCGCGCGAACTCCGCCACCGCATCGCGGAAGGCGAGTTCGTCCTCGGAGAGCATGGTCAGCGCGGGGCGGGCGAGTTCGGGAGCGATGGTCGGACGCGACATCGGACACCACGGTTGGGGGGAAGACCCCCGAAATCTAGCGGCGCACCGGGTCGTAGTTCAGGATGGGTGCGAGCCACCGCTCCGCCGTCGCGAGCTCCATCCCCTTCCGCGCCGCGTACGACTCCACCTGGTCCTTCTCGATCTTCCCGACGCCGAAGTACTTCGCCTCAGGATGCCAGAAGTACCACCCCGAGACCGCCGAGGCCGGCAGCATCGCAAAGCTCTCGGTGAGATGCACGCCGACATTCTTCTCCGCATCGAGCAGATCGAAGAGGGTGCGCTTCTCGGTGTGATCGGGGCAGGCGGGGTACCCCGGGGCCGGACGGATCCCCTGATACTGCTCGCGGATCAGCGCCTGGTTGTCGAGCGCCTCGTTCGGGGCATAGCCCCAGAGCTCGCGCCGCACCCGCTCGTGCATCCGTTCCGCGAACGCCTCGGCGAGACGATCCGCCAGCGCCTTGAGGAGGATCGACGAGTAGTCGTCATGCGCCGCTTCGAAGGCGGCGACCCGTTCGTCGAGCCCCACGCCGGTGGTGACGACGAAGGCGCCGAGCCAATCGGTGACGCCGGCGCTCTTGGGGGCGACGAAGTCGGCGAGCGCGAGATTCGGGCGCCCATCCTTCTTCACCATCTGCTGACGGATCGAGTACACTGTGACGCCGCGACCGGGGAGGATGATGTCCTCCTTCCCGTCGGAGTGCGCTTCGAAGAACCCGACCGCCGCACGCGCGGTGAGCCACTTCTCGCTGACGATCTTGTCGAGCATCCCCTGCGCATCACGCCAGAGATTCCGCGCCGCCTCACCCACGACGGGGTCGTCGAGGATCGCGGGATACGACCCCGCGAGCTCCCAGGTCTGGAAGAACGGGGTCCAGTCGATGCGCGGCACGAGTTCCTCGAGCGGCACATCGTCGAAGACGCGCACCCCCTCGAAGCTCGGGCGGGGCGGGGTGACCCCGGCCCATGAGAGGGCGACCTTGTTCGCGCGCGCCTCCTCGAGCCGCTGGCGCGTCGCGTCGTTCTGCCGCGCGGCCCGCGCCTCGCGCGCCTGTTGATACTCGGTGCGTACCTCCTCCACGAAGTTCTCGCGGAGCCCATCGCTGAGCAGGCTCCCTGCCACGCCCACGGCGCGGGAGGCGTCGAGCACATGCACCACCGGCGCCGAGTAGTTCGGCGCGATCTTCACCGCCGTATGCACCTTGGAAGTGGTCGCCCCACCGATGAGGAGGGGGACGGTCCACTGCTCGCGTTCGAGCTCGCTCGCAAGGAAGGCCATCTCCTCGAGCGAGGGGGTGATCAGCCCGGAGAGGCCGATGATGTCCACGTCGTGGGTGCGCGCGGCCTCGAGGATCTTTGCCGCCGGCACCATCACGCCGAGGTCGATCACCTCGAAGTTGTTACACTGGAGCACAACGCCGACGATGTTCTTCCCGATGTCGTGCACGTCCCCCTTCACGGTGGCGAGGAGCACTTTCCCCTTCGCCTGACGCTCGCCACCTGCTGCGGCCTGTTCGGCCTCGATGTAAGGGATGAGGTGCGCGACCGCCCGCTTCATCACACGCGCCGACTTCACCACCTGCGGGAGGAACATCTTCCCCGCGCCGAAGAGGTCGCCGACGACGTTCATCCCCTGCATCAGCGGCCCTTCGATCACCTCGATCGGGCGATCGTACAGATGCCGCGCCTCCTCGGTGTCCTCCACCGCGAACTCGGCGATCCCATGCACCAGCGCATGCGTCAGCCGCTCGTTGACCGGGGCTTCACGCCACGAGAGATCGACCTTCCGCTGCTGCGCCTGGCCCTTCGCGTCGTCGGCGACGGCGAGGAGCCGCTCCGTGGCATCGGGGCGTCGCGCGAGGATCACATCCTCGACGCGCTCACGGAGGTCGGCGGGGATGTCCTCGTAGATCACGAGGGCGCCCGCATTCACGATCCCCATGTCCATTCCCGCCTTCACGGCGTGGTAGAGGAAGGCGGAGTGGATCGCCTCACGCACCGCGTTGTTGCCGCGGAAGGAGAAGGAGACGTTGCTCACCCCACCGGAGATCCGCGCATGCGGGCAGCTCGCCTTGATCTGCCGCGTCGCCTCGATGAAGGCGAGCGCGTATCGGTCGTGCTCCTCGATCCCCGTGGCGACGGCGAAGATGTTCGGATCGAAGATGATATCCTGCGGCGGGAAGCCCACGTGCTCCACGAGGAGCGTATAGGCCCGCTGGCAGATCGTGACCTTCCGCTCGACGGTGTCGGCCTGCCCCTGCTCGTCGAACGCCATCACGATCACCGCGGCGCCGTACCGACGCACGAGCGTCGCCTGCTGCAGGAAGGCCGCCTCGCCCTCCTTGAGGGAGATCGAGTTCACGATCGACTTCCCCTGCACGCAGCGGAGCCCCGCCTCGATCACCTGCCACTTGGAGGAGTCGATCATGATCGGGACCTTCGCGATCGCCGGCTCCGTCGCCACGAGGTTCAGGAAGCGCGACATCGCCGCCTCGGCGTCGAGCATCCCCTCGTCGAAGTTGATGTCGATGACGACGGCCCCCGCCTCCACCTGCTGGCGCGCCACCTCGAGGGCCTGGTCGTAGTGCCCGCCGAGGATGAGGTCGGCGAACTTCTTGGATCCGGTGACGTTGGTGCGCTCGCCGACGTTCACGAAGTTCGAGTCGGGGCCGATCACCAGCGGCTCGAGCCCGGAGAGGCGGAGGACCGGGGGTGGCGTCGGGATCGCACGCGGCGCGATATCACGGACGGCGTTCGCGATCGCGCGGATATGACCGGGGGTCGTCCCGCAGCACCCACCGACGATGTTCACGAGCCCCGACTCCGCGAACTCCTTGAGGATCGCCGCGGTGAAGGCCGGGGTCTCGTCGTAGCCCCCCATCTCGTTGGGGAGGCCGGCGTTCGGGTGCACTGAGACGCGGCAGTCGGCGATGCGCGAGAGCTCCTGCACGTAGGCGCGGAGCTCCTTGGCGCCCAGGGCGCAGTTGAGCCCGACGCTGAAGGGGCGCGCATGCATCACCGAGGTCCAGAAGGCCTCGGTGGTCTGCCCGGAGAGCGTGCGCCCGCTCGCATCGGTGATCGTGCCCGAGATCATGACGGGCACGCGGAGCCCGCGGGCGGCGAAGACCTCCTCGACCGCGAAGAGTGCCGCCTTGGCGTTGAGTGCGTCGAAGATCGTCTCGACGAGGATGATGTCGGCGCCGCCGTCGAGGAGCCCTTCGGTCGCTTCGACATACGAGGCGACGAGCTCCGTAAAGGTCACGTTGCGCGCGCCGGGGTCATTCACATCGGGAGAGATGCTCGCGGTGCGATTCGTGGGGCCGAGGACGCCGGCGACCCAGCGCGGGCGTCCGTCCTGTGCCTCGAACTCGTCGCAGAGGCGGCGCGCGAGGGCGGCCCCCTCGACGTTGAGCTCGCGGACCAGCTCCTCCATCCCATAGTCTGCCATCGCGATCCGCGTGGCGTTGAAGGTGCTCGTCTCGATGATGTTCGCGCCCGCCTCGAGGTAGGCGCGATGGATCCCGCCGATCACATCGGGGCGGGTGAGGATCAGGAGGTCGTTGTTCCCGCGGAGGTCGCGCGGCCAGTCGGCGAAGCGCGCGCCGCGGTAGTCGGCCTCGGTGAGGCGATGCTGCTGCACCATCGTCCCCATCGCACCATCGATGATGAGGATCCGCTCGCGCGCCTCGTCGTGGAGGCGGGCGTTGCGCGTCTCGCGCGTGAAGGGGGGCTGGCTCATCGGGGGGTCACCTCCCCGCGCAGCCCCTCGGCGGGGGTACGCGGATGCGGGCGGAGCCCGAGGATGTGGCATAGGGCGTACGCGAGGTCGGCGCGGTTGAGCGTGTAGAAGTGGAACTCCGTCACGCCGGCCTGCGCGAGTTGCTGACACTGTTCCGCAGCGACGGTGGCGGCGATCAGCTTCCGCGTCTCCGGGTCGCCATCGAGACCGTCGAAGACGCGCGCCACGCTCGCCGGGATCGCGGCCCCGGTGGCTTGCGCGAACTTCCGCGTCTGCGTGAAGTTCGTGACCGGCATGATCCCCGGGACGATCGGGATCGTGATCCCCGCCTTCCGCACGCGGTCGAGATAGCGGAGGTAGGTCCAGTTGTCGAAGAACATCTGCGTGATCGCGCGCGTGGCGCCAGCGTCGATCTTGCGCTTGAGGTTGTCGAGGTCGGCCTGCGGGGAGAGTGCCTCGGGGTGCGTCTCGGGGTAGGCGGCGACGGTGATCTCGAAGTCGTGGCGCCGCTTCAGTCCCTCGACGAGATCCGAGGCGAAGGCATAGCCCTCGGGGTGCGGCGTGTAGGTGCCATCGCCATTGGGGACATCGCCGCGGAGGGCGACGATGTGCCGCACCCCGACCGCCCAATAGTCATCCGCGACCGCATCGACCTCGGCGCGGGTCGCTCCCACGCAGGTCAGGTGGGCGGCGGGGACGAGGGAGGTCTCCGTCATCAGGCGGCGCACCGTGTGGTGCGTGCGCTCGCGGGTCGAGCCGCCGGCGCCGTAGGTCACCGAGACGAAGCGCGGGTTGAGGGGCGCCAGGCGGGTGATCGAGCGCCAGAGCGTCTCCTCCATCTCCGCCGTCTTGGGCGGGAAGAACTCGAAGGAGACGAGGAAGGGGACGGGTAAGGCGAGAGAGCTCACAGCAGACTCCAGAAAGCACGAAAGCCCGAGGCGTCGAGGCGCACCGGGCTGGCGCTTTAGCGGGATGTTTTACGTGGCCGCAAGTTGCCTCGAAATCGCCACGGAATCGGTTGTGACTAAAACCTATCATCCGGATGAACGGATGGCAAGGGCAGGGACCAGGTGAGAGGGACCAGGGGTCAGGGTCCTGTTCCCTGATCCCTGGTCCCTGACCCCCTGATATCAGAGTGCGCCCCGAATCGATGGGAGGTGCGTCGAATCGGTGATGGCGGGCTCGGGTCTACCCGACAACCTCCCCCGTCGCCCGCGGACTGGACGCGCCTCCCCCTCCGCGGCTGTGGACCTCTCCCGGTTGGACCGACCCTCACTCACCTCCCATCTGGAGTACCGTATGACCCAGATCCTCGCTCGCCGGCGTGCCATTCGCGCCGCCCTCTTCCTCCCCATGGTCTCGGGGCCGCTGCTCGCGCAGAGCTCCGGAACCACCGCGCCATCGACCCCCACCGAGGTCGTCGTCCAGTGCCTCAATGCCGCGGCGACCGCCTTCGTGCAGTGCCTCACCGACCTGCCGTGGTACGCCGAGGGGCTCTGCTACAGCAAGTACGCCGCCGACGGGATCCTCTGTGCCCCGTCGACGCTCCTCAAGTTCATGATGGCCTGATGGACACCCTGGTCGAGGCCCGTGGGGTCCAGCATTCGATCGACACGCGCGCGATCCTCACGGGTCTCGACCTGTCCATCGCGCGAAGGGAAGTGGTTGGGGTGGCTGGACCGAATGGGGCGGGGAAGTCCACGCTCGGGCGACTCCTCCTCGGGTTCCTCTCCCCGACCTCGGGGACGATCACCATCGGGGGGACCGATCCGATGACCTATCGGCGGACCCGCGGGGTGGGGTTCCCCCATGAGGATGCTGGACGGGGGTGGGAGTATGCGACGCCCCGTGCCCTGCTCGCCCTGCATGTCGATGATCTGGGGGCGCTGACGCGCGACCCCATCTGCCGCACCCTCGGGATCGCGACGCATCTCGATCGACGGGTCGCGACCCTCTCCAAGGGACAGTGGCGCGCCTGTCAGCTCGCGATGGTGCTCCTCCCGCGCACCGCGTTCCTCCTCCTCGACGAGCCGGAGGCAGGACTCGATCCCGGCGCACAGGGACGTCTCCACGAGGCAATCGCGATGCGTGCGGCGGCGGGGGCGGCGATCCTCTTCCTGTCGCATCACCTCGATTCCCTCGCGACCGTCACGCAGCGGATCCACCTCCTCGTGCGCGGGGGGTTCCACGATCGGATCGATCCCACCGAGATGAGTCTCGCCGCCTTGCGCCTGCGGTATATGCGCGGGGTCGATGCGGTGCTCGCGAACCAACTGATGCGCGGGAGGGCCGCCTGATGCTCCCCCATCTCCTCATCCGACTCCCATCGGCCTGGCGCGCGCCCGCTATCCTGCTCGCCACCTGGCGGCGCTGGGGTTCGATGCTCGCGGCCTGTCTCGCGAGCGTCGTGCTCCTCGCGAGCATCGATGGCACGCGCGCCGAGCTCGTGATGGCGATCCTCCTGTATGCGCCCCCCATCCTCGCCCTGATGGTGATGGGTGGGGTCTTTGCCCATTGGCGTCGCGCCTCCGTCTGGACGACGATCGCCCAACGCGCGGGGGCGGGGCTCGCCGACGGATGGCGCCTCCTCGGGCTCGCGGCGGCTCTCCACCTCCTGCTCCTCCTCCCGATCGCGGGGCTCGCACTCCAGAACATGCCCCTGCCACCGCCGGCAGCCGACGTCCCGCACGCCGTCGAGCGGGCCGCCGTCTTCGTCTCGGCCTGGGGATCATCTCCTTCCTCACCGTCGCGACGGTCGCCGTCCTCGCGCGACGCGGGGTCGCGGGACTCATGATCGGCTGGATGGCGGTCCCGGCGGTGCTCGCCTTCGCCGGTCCGGTGATGGGTCTGGAGAAGGAGGTCACTGAATCCCTCGCCTACCTGGCGCCCCCCTTCCATGCGGCGGCCCGTCTGCACGATGTGCTGATGGGGGAGAGCGCCGACCTCACGCGGCGCGTGGTCACGCATCTCCTCACCTTCCCGATCCTGTGTGCGGGGCTCATCACCCTCGGGCTGCAGCGATTGGTCGACGCCCCGACCGAGGTCGATCCCTAACCACTCCGGAAGCATCCGCTGCCGTGGTGCGCGCTCAGGTCACCGCGCGGCCGAGGACGGTCAGGAGCGGGGCGGGGGAATCCACAGGGGAATTGTGACGGGAGAGGGGGCCGCAGAGGTAGTGTGGGGTGTGACGGCTGGCACGTCGACGGTCGGAGCGGTGGTGGTCCCATGGCGCGGGACGCGGAGGGCTGGTCATACTCCCGAGACCGCGCCTATGTCGTCCTCGTCCCCCTCCTCCCCGATCGACCCCTCGCTGCCGTTGCGGGCGAAGGCGGGCGACCGCCAGGCCTTCGCGCAGTTGGTCGAGCTCTGCTATCCGCGGTCGCTCCGGTTCGCCCTCCACATGGTGGGGAACCGGGAAGATGCGGAGGAGGCGGTGCAGGACACTTTCGTCCGGGTGTATCACCACTTGGGCCAGTTCCGGGACGATGGGCGGTTCGAGCCCTGGCTCTTCCGGATCCTGGCGAATCGGTGTCGGACGGTGTTGGCGAAACGGCGGCGGCATGCGGAGGTGATCCAGTACGGCGACGTGCCGGATCATGATGCGCCGACGGCGGTGGATGGGCTGGATTGGATGGAGGAGATCCACAAGGTGTTGGCGACGCTCCCGGTGGAGCAGCGCGAGGCCTTCCTCCTCCACCACGTGGAGGAGTTGGCGTACGAGGAGATCGCCGCGGTGACGGGGGTCAAACTCAGTGCGCTGCGAATGCGAGTCAAACGGGCATGCGATGTGTTGCGCGTGCGCCTTGCCGAGGTGAGACGGGATGATCGATGAACGAGATGCGGTGATCGAGACGGTGCGCGGGCGATTGCGCGCCTCGGTCGCAGACCAGGCGGACCCACGGGCGGTGGCGCGGATCCTCTCCGCGGCCTTCGCCGCGCCGGCGCCATCGCGCTGGCGGCGGTGGCTCGACGCGTGGCACCTTCCCGTGATGTCGCGCGTGGGAGCGGCCGTGGTCGCGGTGATCGCGCTCGCGGCGGGATTCGTCGCGCGCGGGGTGTTGCCGAACCGCGCGCCCGTCGACCCGATGGCGGTGACGGGGGAGTTCCCGATCCCGGTGACGCCGGCGTCGGATCCGCGCGCCGGTGCGGTCGCGACGCAGTTCGTCTTCGAGGCACCAGCCGCGCAGGCGGTCGCGCTCGTCGGTGACTTCAACCGGTGGGTGCCGACCGCGGCCCCCCTCGTGCGGCTCCCATCCGGGGTCTGGACGGTCACGGTGCCGCTGATGCCGGGGCGTCATGTCTACGCCTTCCTCGTCGATGGCGCACGCCTCGAGGCCGATCCGCGGGCCGCTACGGTCGTCGACGCCGACTACGGCCGACCGAGCTCCGTCGTGATGGTGCCGGGCCGATGATGCCGACCCTTTCATCTCACATGCGCGCGGCGGGCGTCGCGCTCGTCGGACTGATGTGCGGTGCGCCGCTCGTCGTCACCGCGCCCCACGCGCAGGCGCCGTCACAGGCGATCGCCCTTGCGATCCCTGACGCCAAGGCCCGACAAGCGGTCGAGCGTGAGATCGCGCGCGCCGTGAGTCGCGGACTTCCTTCGGCGCCTCTCGTCGCGAAGGCCATGGAAGGGATTACCAAGCAGGCGGCCCCCGACCGCATCCGCTCCGCCGTCGCCGCGCAGGCGCAGCGACTGGAGCAGGCGCGTGGGCTCCTCGGTCCGACCCCCTCCGAGGCGGAGCTCGTCTCAGGCGCCGAGGCGCTCGCGGCCGGGATCCCGACGGCGATGCTCAAGCAGGTGCGTGCGGCGTGGCCCGCGCAGTCGGTGGTGATGCCGCTCGATGTGCTCACGGAGCTCGTGGCGCGCGGCGTGCCGCCCAAGCAGGCGCTCGAGCGCGTCGTCACGCTCATGCGTCGTGGCGCGACCCCGGTGCAGATCGCGGGGCTCGGCGCGGCGGTGCAGGCCGATGTCGCGGCGGGACTCGCCCCCGATGCCGCGCTCGAGGTGCGCGCGCGCGGCGTGATGTCGCTCCTCCCGTCGCCCGCCGCGGCGGCGGCCCTCGCCCCGAGCGGTCGCCGCCCGTAACGCGTTCGCGGACCGTGGCGAGTGCGCCACGGACATTACGATGCGGCGGTGAGGGAGGGAGGCGTATCCGCGCTCGCCGGGGTACCTTCGAATCATGCCGCGCCGTGGTCCCCCCCTCGCGCTCGCCGCGCTCGTCCTCTTCGGGCGAGTTGTGGGCGCGCAGAGTGATCCGGTGCTCCGTCTCGACGCTGGACTCGCGACCATCCAGCAGCCCGCGATCGGCACGGTGCGCGGACGCGAGACCTCCGATGCCGCGCTCCTCGCCGCCTTCTGGCGACGCCCCCTCGAGCGATCGACCCTCCTCGCGAGCGGGAACCTCACCTACGCGCGCGATTCGCTCGCCGCGATCCAAGGGGTCGCCGTCCTCTCGACCCCCTGGCGTCGTGAGCCGAATCTGCGCACCGATGTCGGCGTCGCGGGGGCGAGCTTCTCGTTGCGGAGCGCCGGGACCGGTGGGAATACCAATGCCTTCGTGCGACAACACGTCGTGCGCACCGATGATGGCGGGTGGGTCGGTGGGGCGATGGGTCGCACGCGCCGCGATGGCGTGCCCAGCGCGACGACCTCCACCGACCTCGGGCTCTGGCGGCGCTGGCGATTCCTCTATGGCAGCGCCTCGGTCGCCTATCAGCACTCCACCGACTGGCTCCTCCTCTACACCGCAGGCGACCTCGATGCGCGAGCGGAGGCCGACTACGATCTCGTCGATCTGCAGTTCGTGCTGCAGGCGCGGGGTGGACCGCACGATCTGACCCTCTCGTGGACGCGACGTCGGGTCTTTGCCGACGGCCCCATCTCGCTTCCGGCGCTCCAAGGGAGCGGCACCTTCCAGCTGACCGATCGCGTGGCCCTCCTCGCGACCGTGGGGCGCCAACTCGCTGACCCGATGCGCGGACTCCCGCAGGCCGATCTCGCGATGGCCGCGGTGCGCGTAAGTCTCGGTCCCCAGCCCCTCCCGGTCATGCCGCGTGCCGTGATCGCCGAGGCGCTCGTGCACACGGAGGTCGGGACCGACTCGAGTGGTGCGACGATGACGCCGCGCGCGATCCTCGAGATCCGCGTCGAGGCGAGCGATACCGCCGCGGTCACCGTCGCCGGCTCCTTCTCGCAGTGGGAACCGATCCCCCTTCGATGGGAGGAGGGGGTCTGGATCGCACGCGCCCCGATCGAGCGCGGCACACATCGGCTCGGGGTCCGCGTAGGGAACGGGCCCTGGCGCGCCCCGCGGAATCTGGCCCGCGTCCGCGACGGCTTCGGCGGCGAGTCGGGACTCTTGGTGGTACCTTAGCGCCCATGACCACATCCTCGCGTCGTGACTTCCTCACCGGGCTCGCCGGAGCCGGTCTCGCCCTCCCCATGCTCTCCGAGCGCGCCATGGCACAGCTCGTGCGCGCGAATCTCGTCGCGGGGGACCGATCCCCCTCGGCGCTCGCCGACGACGAGAGCTACTGGTCGCAGATCCAGCGCGCCTTCGACGCCGACCGCGTGATGATCAACTTGAACAACGGCGGGATCTCACCGACGCCATCGCATGTGCTCGAGCAGTTGATCCGCGACCTGCGCTTCGTCAACGAGCTCCCCGTCGAGCACAACTGGCGGATCCTCGAGCCGCGGATGGAGAGCACGCGTCGCGAACTCGCGCGCGAGTTCGGATGTGACCCCGAGGAGATGGCGATCAACCGCAACGCCTCCGAAGGGATGGAGACGATGATCCTGGGGCTCGACCTCGCGAAGGGCGACGAGGTCATCGTCACCAATCAGAACTACGGTCGCATGCTCCAGGCCTGGGAGCAGCGCGAGCGCCGCGATGGCATCGTGCTCAAGCAGGTTGCGTTCCCCGTCCCACTCACCGATCCGCAGTTCCTCGTGAAGGCGATCGCAGCGCAGATCACCCCACGCACCAAGGCGATCGAGCTCCCGCATATCACGAATCTCACCGGGCAGATCCTCCCGATCCGCGACATCGTTCGCCTCGCGCGGCCCAAGGGGATCCCGGTCTTCGTCGACGGGGCGCACGCCTTCGGGCACTTCCCCTTCACGCGCGACGCGCTCGAGTGTGACTACTACGCGACCTCGCTCCACAAGTGGATCCATGCGCCGATCGGTGCGGGATTCCTCTCGGTGCGGAAGTCGGAGATCCCGAAGCTCTGGCCCCTCATGGCCGCGCCCAAGACGAAGGACGCCGACATCCGGAAGTTCGAGGAGTTCGGCACCCACCCGCAGGCGAACTTCAATGCGGTCTCGATCGCGCTCACCTTCCATCGGGGGATCGGGATCGATCGCAAGGTCGCGCGGCTCCGCTACCTCCGCGATCGCTGGGCGAAGGCGTTGCTCGCCGAGAGCCCGCGCGTGAAGGTCCTCACCGAACTCGGCCCCGACAAGGCGGGTGCCATCTGCATGTTCGATGTCGAGGGGATCGATCCTGGTGCGCTCGGCGGCTGGCTCATGAGCAATCATCGGATCGTCACCACGCCGATCGTCCACCCCGAGTTCAAGGGGATCCGCATCACCCCGAGCATCTATACCACGCCGGATGAGCTGGATACCTTCGTCGAGGCGGTGAAGGTCGCCATCAAACGAGGGATCACGTGAGATATTGGCTGGTCAAGTCGGAGCCCGACGTCTTCTCCTTCGCTGACCTGCAGGCGGCGCCGAAGAAGACCACGCATTGGGACGGCGTTCGCAATTATCAGGCGCGCAACACCCTGCGCGACGAGATGAAGCGGGGGGATCGTTGCTTCTACTATCACTCGAACGCCGAGCCCTCAGGGATCGCAGGGATCTGTGAGGTGGTGCGTGAGGGGTATCCCGATCATACGGCCTTCGACAAGAAGGACCCGCATTACGATCCCAAGTCGAAGCCCGACGCGCCGACCTGGTACATGGTCGATGTGAAGGCGGTGAAGGCGTTCCCGCGGCTGATCGCCCTCGGCGAACTGCGCGATGTCGCAGCGCTCAAGGGGATGGTGCTCTTGCAGAAGGGGAGCCGGCTCAGCGTGCAGCCGGTGACCAAGAAGGAGTGGGAGACGATCTGCGCGATGGCGGGCGTCTCCGCCACCTGACGCGCGTGCGGGAGCGCTAGCGGATCACGCGGATCGGCACGCCGACCTCGAGCCCCTGCCAGGCGCGGTCGGCGGTCCACGCGGTCCCACCCTGATCCTGTCCCGTCGCCAGACAGACGGCGTCGCCGAGGGAGAGCCCGCGATCACGTGCGGCGGCATGGATCGTGGTGGCGCGCTCGATCATCTCCCCCTCGAACGGCACCACCTCTACCGCAAGTTCGTCGAGGATCGCCCGCGCCTGGGCCGGCGCGAGTCCTCGGCGCACGAGCACGTTGGCGACCTCGAGGAGGTTCACCGCCGACATCACGGGGAGTGCTCCGGCCGGCAGTGCCGCGGCCCCGACCTCGCCCGAGAGCATCGCGAGCAGGGCCGAGGCATCGAAGATGTGCGGCCCCTCACTCACGCCAGAGGCCCTGCTTCCGTTGTGCGAGCAGCTCGTCCGCGAGCCCGGCGACCCCTGCGGGACCGAGTGCTTCGCGCACCCGAGCATGGGCCGTGGCGGCGCTGGCGCCGAAGGTGCGAAGGACGATTGCATCGTCCCGCACCTCGACGGCGAGTTCGGCGCCGGGGGCGAGTCCGAGCGCGCGGCGGGCGCTCGCGGGGAGGACGACACGTCCATTGGCGTCGAGGCGGGTCTTCTCTGTCATACCAGCAATATATGACAGAATCTCGATAGTTGCCATACTAGCCTGTTGTGGTGGGAGGGTGGTCGGGCGATGAAATTCGCCCTGACCTCCATCGTCCCCATCACCAGATGCCTGCGGATGGCATCTGATTCCTTCGGCGGGAATCAGATCAGATCGAGGAGCATTGTCAGACCGCTCCCGAAGCCGATCGCCACCACGGCGCGACGTACCCAGCGCTGTCCCACCCGTTGGGCCAGGAGCGATCCCCCGATCCCGCCGATGGTCGCCCCGATCGCCATCGTGATCGCCACTGGCCAATTCACGATCCCGCTCCCGGCGAAGATCACGACGGCCACGAGGTTCATGAGGCCGCCTCCCCAGTTCTTGAGACCGTTCATCTGATGGATGTTCGTGAGCCCCATGAGGCCGAGGGCGGCGAGCATCAGGATCCCCGCGCCGGCGCCGAAGTACCCACCATAGATCCCGACCCCGAACTGGAAGACGAGGAATCGCCGTGGAGGGAGATCCAGCGTCCCGTCGGGGCGGGCGATGGTTCGCGTGGCGATCCAGGACTTCAGCAGTGGGCCCTGGATCATGAAGAGGACGGTCGCCCCGAGGATCAGATAGGGGACGAGAGCGGCGAAGCGCCGTTCGGGGGTCCAGAGGAGGAGGAGCGCGCCGATGATCCCGCCGAGGATACTGGGGACCGCCCACGCCTTGGCCCAGCGCCGAGCCCCGCGCAGTTCGGCGCGGTATCCCCACATCGACGACATCGTGCCCGGCCAGAGGGCGACGGTCGAGGTCGCGTTCGCCGTGATCGAGGGGATTCCCAACGCGACGAGGGCGGGGAACGTGATGAGCGTCCCCCCGCCGGCCACGGCATTCATGGCGGCGCCGAGCGCGGCGGCGAGCGCGGTGAGGGGGAGGAGGGTGGTCTGGTCCATCGGACAGGAGAAGGATAGTCGAATCTGACATCCGTGCCGGTGTACCAACCGCTATCTTTCTTCGATGGGCGGACGCACATGCGTCCGTCGCAGGTTGCGCGCCCTGCGCGACCGTTCCTCACCCTCCGCAGTCGGGACCTTCCACGATGTCCGGCACGACGACTCCCCCCACCGGCGACCATCTCGAGATCAAGGACTCTCGCACGGGTAAGATCTACTACGCCCCGATCACCGACGAGACGATCCGCACCGCCGACCTCAAGCAGATCAAGGTCAATCCCGATGACTTCGGGATCATGGGCTACGATCCGGCCTTCATGAACACCGCGTCGTGCCGCTCGGCGATCACCTTCATCGACGGCGACAAGGGAATCCTTCGGTATCGCGGGTATCCGATCGACCAGCTCGCGGAGAAGTCGAACTTCCTCGAGACCGCCTGGCTCCTGCGGCATGGGGAGTTGCCGACGCAGAAGGAATACGACGAATTCCAGCACCACATCACGTACCACACGTACGTGCACGAGAACATCAAGCGCTTCATGGAGGGGTTCCGCTACGACGCCCATCCGATGGCGATGCTCACCGCCGGCGTCGCGGCGCTCTCCTCGTTCTATCCGACCTCCAAGAACATCTACGATGAGACGGAGCGCGACATCGCGTTCATCCGGCTCCTGGCCAAGATGCCGACCCTCGCCGCCTTCGCGTACCGGCATGTGAAGGGGCTCCCGTACGTCTATCCCGACAACTCGCTCTCGTACGCCGAGAACTTCCTCTCGATGATCGCGCGGATGTCGGAGCCGAAGTACGAGGCGAACCCGGTGTATGCGCGGGCGATCGACATCCTCTTCATCCTCCATGCGGACCACGAGCAGAACTGCTCGACCAACGCCGTCCGTGCGGTGGGCTCGTCACATGTCGATCCCTACTCGGCGATCGCCGCCGGCGTCTCCGCGCTCTACGGCCCGCTCCATGGCGGGGCGAACGAGGCGGTGCTCCGCATGCTCGAGGAGATCGGTGATGTGAAGAACATCCCGGCCTTCATCGAGTCGGTGAAGAGCGGGAAGGGGGCGGCCCGCCTGATGGGCTTCGGCCACCGCGTCTACAAGAGCTACGATCCGCGCGCCAAGATCGTGAAGTCACTCTGCGACGACGTGCTCCGCGTCGCCGGGCTCACGAAGGACATGGAGATCGCCCTCGAGCTCGAGCGCATCGCGCTCAGCGATGAGTACTTCATCTCGCGCAAGCTCTATCCGAACGTCGACTTCTACACCGGGCTGATCTACCGGGCGATGCACTTCCCGACGGACTACTTCACCGTGCTCTTCGCCATTGCGCGGACGGCGGGGTGGATGGCCCAGTGGGAGGAGCTCCTGCTCGACAAGGAGCAGAAGATCGCGCGGCCGCGGCAGATCTATACGGGCTTCGCGGAGCGGCCGTATCAGGCGAAGGTGGATCTGTCGCATAAGATCACGAAGTAAGTTGGAGGCTGAAGGCTGGAAGCTGGAGGCTGGAAGCGTAAAGCTTTCGGCCTCCAGTTTTTTGCTTTTAGCCTTCAGCCTTCAGCCCTGCTCTTACAGCTCCCTCTCACCGGGCACTTCCCACAGTGCTTGACCCGCGCCGTGCAGATGAGCGCGCCCAGCTCCATCAGCGCCTGGTTGTGCGTCCAGGCTGCTTTCCCGGTTCTCGGGAGCGTGGCCTCGGCGATCGCCCAGATCGCCTTCTGATCGCGGGCGCGCTTGGGGTGGAGCTTCGGTGCGAAGACGCGTGTGAGGAGGCGCGCGACGTTCGTATCAACCAGCGGCTCGCGCCGCTCGAAGGCGAAGGTCGCCACGGCGCCCGCGGTGTAGGGGCCGATCCCCGGGAGTCGGCGGAGCTGGTCGGCCTCGGACGGGAATCCCTCGCGCACCACGGCGCGCGAGACCTTGTGCAGGTTCCGCGCGCGAGCGTAGTAGCCCAACCCCTCCCACTGCGCGACGACCTGCGATTCCCGCGCCTTCGCGAGCGCCTCGACCGAAGGGAAGCGATCGAGGAAACGATGATAGAAGTCGATGACGCGCGAGACCTGCGTCTGTTGGAGCATGAGCTCCGAGACGAGGATGCGATACGGGTCACGGGTCCTGCGCCACGGGAGATCGCGCGCGTGGCGGCGATACCAGGCTCGAAGCTTGGAGCCGAAGGTGCGGAGTACGTCCGGATCGATGCGTGGCGTGCGCGGTGCCACGCGCTTGGCACGACCGGTACCGCGCGGCACGCTCAGTGCGGATCCCAGCTCGGGACGGCGGAGAAGAGGCCGCCGTCCACGATCAGTTCGCGGGCGAGGAGCAGGCCGAAGACGATGCTCAGCGCGCCAGCGGCGAGACGCACGCTGCCCTGCATCCGCGCCACGCGGGCGCCGGCGTAGACCGTCGGTGCGGCGAGGAGGAGGGTCACGAGCATCATCCCGACGATCGTCCCGAAGCCGAACATCAACAGGTACGCGGCCGCCTCGAGCGGTGCTCGGATCGTCGAGAGCACGAGGAGCGCCACTGCCGCCGAGCCGGCGAGTCCATGCACCACCCCGACCCAGAAGGGGCGATGGAGTGACGGCGCGCTGGGCTCATCGCGCTGCCGGAGGTTCGCATACCCGAGGCCGATGAGCATCAACGCTACCGCGAACTCGAGGCCGAGTCCGATGCGGGGCGGGATCACTAGCCGGAACCCGATGATTGCTCCGCCGAGGAGGAACAGGGTGACCGAGTGTCCGATGCCCCAGACCGCACCGATCCGCGCCGCCTGCAGCCAGGAGCGCTGGCGCGCGACGATCGTCGTTACCGCGACCACGTGGTCAGCGTCGGTGGCGTGGCGCAGCCCCAAGAGGGCGCCGAGGAGGATCGGGATGAGACTGTCGATCATCGGGCGGAATGTAATCGCCCGTTCGGTTCAGTCCGGCTGTCGGCTCTTAAAGAAGGCCCAGACTACTTCGGCGAACGCGACATCGCGGTTCTGTGCGCCCCGTGACGGCGCGGCGGGCATCAGCACCGTGCGGCTCGGCGGGATAGGAATTTTAATCGGGGTGGGCCGTCGATTCGCGGAGCATAGGGCGGGATCGCCGACCTCGCCAGCGCCGCGTGGCGGGTGGCGACCGGCCTCCGATCTCGCGCTCGATCTCGCGCTGGCCGCGCCTGCGCCGCGGGAACTTCCATACCGGTGCGTGGCGGGGCGTCGGGGGGCGTGTGCTCAGGTTGGCGTGGGGGCGTCGGGGCGTCGGCGGACGGGCGGGCGCAGCGTGTCGTGCCCCGGCTCGCGGGGGCCCGCGTCGATGGGGGCTCCGCGGCCCGGCGTGCGACTCGCGGGCGGCGCGGATCCGGAGGTGGGTGAGGATCTGGTCGATCACCGCCGTCTGCGTGATGC
>Ga0194117_10000395_pt1 | contig 58406 bp, 63 predicted proteins | sample TA2MahsurfametaG_FD_160579 | JGI IMG/M metagenome (GOLD analysis project Ga0194117, IMG submission 160579) | Freshwater microbial communities from Lake Tanganyika, Tanzania - TA2015009 Mahale N1 surface | ecosystem: Environmental > Aquatic > Freshwater > Lake | place: Tanzania: Lake Tanganyika... | reverse complement strand
TTCAAACATCGGGCGGGCGCTGCTATAACCCGCCCGTTCGCATGGCGATGTCCCCGTAGCTCAGCCGGATAGAGCGGCGGTTTCCTAAACCGTAGGCCGGAGGTTCGAATCCTCTCGGGGACGCCATTCTTCGTAACCCTCGAGGCAAACACAAAATGAGCGTGCGTGCGGGTCGTGAATTTCTGGCGATTCCCGGGCCGACGACGGTGCCCGACGAAGTCCTGCGGGCGATGCATCGTCCGGCGGTCGACATCTATTCGGGCCCGCTGCTGGCGTTGACCGACGGCCTGCTCAAGGACATCGCCCGCGTCTTCCACACCAAGGGCCACGCCTACATCTACATCTCCAACGGCCATGGCGCCTGGGAGTCCTCGCTGACCAACGTGCTGTCGCGGGGCGACAAGATCCTGGTGCTCGAAAGTGGCCGCTTCGCCATCGGATGGGGCGAGAACGCGCGGCGCATGGGCGTCGAGGTCGAGATCCTCAAGGGCGATATGCGCCGGGCCGTGCGGCCCGCCGATGTCGAGGCGCGGCTGAAGGCCGACAAGGGCAACACCATCAAGGCCATCCTGGTGGTTCAGATCGACACCGCCTCGGGTGTGGTCAACGACATCGAGGCGATCGGCCAGGCGGTGCGCGCCGCCGGCCACGACGCGCTCCTGATGGTCGACGCCGTGGCCTCGCTGGGCTGCATGCCGTTCGAGATGGACAAGTGGGGCGTCGACGTCGCGATGTCGGGCTCGCAGAAGGGCCTGATGGCGCCGCCCGGCCTGGGCTTCGTCGCCGCCAACGACCGCGCCCGCGCTGCGCACAAGAAGGCCGGGCTGCGCACGCCCTACTGGGACTGGACCGATCGCGAGGGCGACCAGCACTACCAGAAATACGCCGGCACGCCGCCCGAGCATCTGCTGTTCGGCTTGCGCCAGGCGCTCGACCTGCTGTTCGAGGAAGGCCTGGAGAACGTCTTCCGCCGTCATCGCCTGCTGGCCGAGTCGGTACGCCGCGCCGTCGGCACGTGGAGCGAAGGACAGGCGGTCGGCTTCAACATCGTCGAGCCCAACGAACGCTGCGACACGGTCACGACGGTGCTGTTCAACAACGGCTACGATCCCGAGGCGCTGCGCGCCTATTGTAACAAGCAATGCGGCGTGATCCTCGGCCACGGCATCGGCGATCTGTCGGGCAAGGCGATCCGCATCGCCCATATGGGCCACGTCAACGCGCCGATGATGCTCGGCACCTTGAGCGTGGTCGAGATGGCGCTCAACGCGCTCTCCATCCCGCACGGCAAGGGCGGCGCACAGGCGGCGATCGACTATCTGTCGCAGAACGTGAAGGCGTAGCGTTACGCCAAACCGTCATCCCGAGCGCAGCGAGGGATCCAGGGCAGCCTAGATCCCTCGCTGCGCTCAGGATGACAGAGTCTCAGCTCGTCACCAGGCCGCCATCGACGTTGTAGCACTGGCCGGTGATGTTGCGTGCGCCGGGCGAGGCGAGGAACACGGCCATGGCGGCGATGTCCTCCGGCGTGTTGGCACGGCCGATCGGGATCGGCTTCTGGAACTCCGCCAGCATCTTCTCGAAATCCTGGCCGCGCTGCTCGGCGCGCTCCTTGACGATGCGATTGACCAGCTCGGTGAGCGTCACGCCGGGGCAGATCGAGTTGACGTTGATGTCGTGGCGCGCCAGCTGCTGCGCCGCCGTCTTGGTCAGCGAGATCACCGCGCCCTTGCTGGCAGCGTAGATCGCGTTCGAGGTGCCGGCGAAGCCGCGGCCGGCGATCGAGGCGATGTTGATGATGCGCCCGCCCTTGCCGCGCTTGATCATCTCGCGCGCTGCCGCCTGCAGGCAGAAGAACACGCCCTTGGCGTTGACGCGGTGGATGCGATCCCAGTCGGCCTCGGTGAGGTCCATGATATAGGCCGAGCGGGTGACACCGGCGTTGTTGACGATGACGTCGAGCCGACCGAGCTCCTTCACCGTGCGCGCCACCATCGCCTCGATGCTGGGCACGTCGCCGCAATCGGCCTGGATGGCGACACTCTTGGCGCCGAGTTCCTCGGCCTTGCGCGCGGTGCGCTGCGCCGCCTGCTCGTCGATGTCGGAAACCGCCATGGTCGCGCCCTCGGCCGCCATGCCCAGCGCCGTCGCCTCACCGATGCCCGCCCCGGCGCCGGTCACCAGCACCACCTTGTCCTTGAGGCTCGCCATTTATTCCCTCCCGCGACGGTAAATTGAATGTGAGCAGCGCCACCATGCCGTTCCCGGCGGCCGCAGGCTAGCATCCCCGGCAAGCGAAGGGAGGGAACCGCCATGCGTCGAGGTATCGCAATTCTATCGGCCGCCATTGTCGCGGCCGCGACGTCGGCTTGGGCGCAGACCACGCCCGCACCGACTCCAGCGCCGGCGCCGCCGGCGGCACCGGCGCGGCCAGTGTTCCAGACCACCAAGGTCGAGGGCACCGACAACGTCTACATCTTCCGCTACATGAACCATCAGTCGATGTTCGTGGTCACACCGGCTGGCGTGATCGCCACCGACCCTATCGGTTATGTGCGGCGCGAGGCGAGCAAGGTCTATGTCGATGAGATCAAGAAGGTCACCAACCAGCCGATCCGTTACCTGATCTACAGCCACCATCACTACGACCACATCGCCGGCGGCCAGGCGTTCAAGGATGCCGGCGCCACCATCATCGCCCATCGCCGCGCCAAGGAGCGCCTGCAGCAGATCGACGATCCGTTCACACCACTGCCCGACGAGGTGATGGAGAACGAGCGCACCATCACTTTGGGCGGCGTCACGCTCGAGCTGAAGTACCTCGGGCCGAACCACTCCGACTCGACCCTGCTGATGCGGCTGCCGGCGCAGAAGATCGTCTTCGCCGTCGACTTCATCGGCGTCGGCGCCTTTCCCGGCCGCGGCATGATCGATTCCTACCCGATCGAGTGGGAGGCCTCGCTCAAGGCCGTGCTGGCGATGGATTGGGACCGCCTGATCCCCGGCCATCCCGGACCGGGCGACCGGCTCGGCACCAAGAAGGACGTGCAGGATCTGCTGACCATCCTGCAGGAGGCCTCGGCGGCGGTGAAGGCCGCGGCGCGCGAGGGCAAGTGCTGGGACGCGGCCGAGAACGAGATCAAGCTCGACAAGTACAAGGACATGCCGGGCTACGCGACCGGCCTGCCCATGGTGCTGCGCCGCTACTGCGGCCTGTGGGGCCGGGGGACGTAGTTCCCTTCTCCCCGCGCAGGACAGGGGCCGCGGACGGCCCCGAGGGAGAAGGTGCCGAGCACCAGCGAGGCGGATGAGGGGCTTCCCGGCCTCTCATCCGCCTCTTCGTTTGTTGGACGATCGCGAAGCCCCTCATCCGCCCTTCGGGCACCTTCTCCCCGCTTGCGCGGGAGGAAGGATTCAGCGAATCACATCAGCGACCCACTGCTCGATCGCGCGCGCCGGCATCACACCGGACTTGCGGCCGACCTCGCGGCCGCGGTGGATCAGCACCATCGTCGGAATGCTCTGGATGCCGAAGCGCTGCGCCAGCGACGGTTCGGCGTCGGTGTCGACTTTCGCCAGCCGCACCTTCGGCTCGAGCGTCGCCGCCGCCGCCTCGAACTGCGGCGCCATCTGTCGGCAGGGACCACACCACGCGGCCCAGAAATCGACCAGCAACGGCAGGTCGCTCTTCTCGGCGTGCCGCGCGAAGTGCTCCGTGTCGAGCGCCACCGGCTTGCCCGCGAACAGCGGCGCACCGCACTGACCGCATTTGCCACACACGCCAGGCACCAGCTTCTCGGCCGGCGCACGGTTCAGCGTATGGCAATGGGGGCAGGCGATTTGAATTGTCTCGGTCATGCCTTCGAGATGGCACCGCCCGCGCGCGGATCAAGTGCTATCGTCCGTGCGATACGAGCATGGAGCGCATGATGAAACGGCGGATCGCGGTGCTGGGCATGGGGCAGATGGGATCGGGCATGGCCGGGCGGCTGGCCGAAGCCGGCCACGACGTCTTGGGCTACGACATCAACCCGGCGACCCGCGAAGCGCTGACGAGGACCGGAATGGCGATGGCCGAGTCGATCAAAGCGGCGCTGGCCGGCCGCGAGATCATCCTCACCAGCCTGCCCGATCCCAATGCGGTGCGCGCGGCGTGGCTCGGTGCGGGCGGGCTGATCGCCTCGGCCGATCCGGGGAGTCTCTGCTTCGAGCTCAGCACCATCGATCCCCAGACCATGCGCGCGGTCGGCGAGGCGGCGGCCGCGCGCGGCCTCGACGTGGTCGACTGCCCGGTCAGCGGCAGCCCGGCCGAGGCGCGGCTGGGCAAGCTCGTGCTGATCGCCGGCGGCGAGCGGCAGACCGTCAACCGCGCCGAGCCGATCCTGCTGTCGCTGGGCGAGACCTGGAAGTACACCGGCGGCGTCGGCACCGCGAAGGTGGTGAAGCTGGTGAACAACATGATGTCGATGGGCAACGTGCTGATCGCCTGCGAGGCCTTCGCGCTGGGCACCGCCGCCGGCGTCGAGCCTGATACGCTCTACGACGTGCTGTCGGTCAGCGGCGGCCGCTCGCACCATTTCACCAAGCGCTTCCCCAACGCGCTGAAGAACAACTTCGATCCCGGCTTCAAGATGGAGCTGGGCGAGAAGGATCTGGCGCTGGCGATCGATCTGGGCCGCACGACGAAGATGCCGACACCCGGCGCCTCGACTGTGCGCGAGCTTTTCGCGATGGCGCTGTCGGAAGGCTATCGCGGCCGCGATATCGTGGCGCTGCTGCAGATGTACCAGGAATGGGCCAGGCGCGGCGCCGTCTAAACGCCTTCCCCCGCCTGCGGGGGAAGGTAGAACTACGGTGATTTCGCCCGCAACCCCGCACTACGTCCCGACAACCGGCCGAACACCGCGCCCGACATCAGCCCGGCGCCGCCGAGGTAGTTGCCGTAGAAGATGCCGCCCACCAACTCACCCGCGGCGTAGAGGCCGTGGATGGTCTGGTCGGTGATGTCCTGCACCTCGCCGCGCTCGTTGATGCGCAGGCCGCCGAAGGTGAAGGTGATGCCGCAAGTCACGACGAAGCCGGTGTAGGGCGGCTGGTCGATCGGCAGCGCCCAGTTCGATTTCGGCGGCGCGATGCCCTTGGTCTTCACGCCGTCGAGGATCGCCGGGTTGTAGTCGCCGGGCTGGCAGGCGGCGTTGAAGTCGCGCACGGTGCGCGCCAGCCCCTCGACATCGATGTCGAGCTTCTTCGCCAGTTCCTCGATCGTGTTGGCCTCGGCCTTGGTCACCTGCCGGATGCGGTACTCATCGCGTACCATGTCGATGGTGCGCTGGTCGAAGATCTGCACCGCCGTGCGCAGCGGCTGCTTCATGATCTCGCGGCCGTACTTGGCGTAGGTGTGGTTGCGGTAGTCCGCGCCCTCGTCGACGAAGCGCTCGCCGTTGAGGTTCACCACGATGCCGATCGGATAGGAGTGCTTCTGGAAATTGTCGAGCACGACGCGATCGCCGTAGGGCGGCGCGCTGATATCCCAAGCCACGGCGTGACAGGTCGACCAGCCACCGAAGGGCTGCGCGCCGATGTCGAGCGCCGCCTTGATGCCGTCGCCGGTGTTGTGCCGCGTGCCGCGCACCCGGCAATGCTCCCAGCCCGGTCCGAGATAGCGCACGCGCATCTCGGGATTGGCCTCGAAGCCGCCGCAGGCCAGCACGACGGACGTCGCGGCGAGATCCTCGAAACCCTCCGGCCCCTTCACCGCGACGCCGACGACCGTGCCCATGCGATCCTGCAGCAGGCGCGTCATGCGCGTGGCGTAGCGGATCTCGATGCCCTGGCGATCGGCCGCCTTCAGCAACTGGTCGACCAGACCGTAGCCGCCGCCCACCGCCTCGATGTTCACGCCGCCGTAGAAATGGTGCTTGCCGTTGAGCTTGTAGGATTGCCGGCCGAACATCGGGATGAAGCGCACGCCGTTGCGCCGCATCCAGCGCATGGTGTCGCGCGAGCGGCCGATGAGCAGCCCGGCCAGCGTCTCGTCCGAGTTGTGCTCGGTGACATGCATCAGATCGTGCAGGTAGGTCTCGGCCTTCAGGGTCGGCAGCACGATCTGCTCGGCCTCGGCCGGCGACAGGTCATCCAGGATGTCCTGCCGTAGATCGTCCAGCCCGTCATGCACGAAGCGGAAGCCGCCAGCGGTGAACAGCGAGTTGCCGCCGCGCTCCTCGACCGACGCCTTCTCCAGCATCAGCACCCGCGCGCCCTGCTCGCGCGCCGAGAGCGCGGCGCAGATGGCCGCGTTGCCCAGCCCGACGACGATGACGTCGAACTGTGAGTCAGTCGGCATATCGGCGCACCCTCAGGTATACGGTCACAACGATCATCGAACGCCCGGAGCCCAGAGGCGCCAAAGCCGCGCGGCGATGCCCGCGTATGCGGCAAAGATACACAGCGCATAGAGGCGCAGAAAGCTGCCGGCCAGCTCCTGGAACTCCACCCATCTTGGCACCACCATGCGGCCAGTCTTGTCCATCGAGGCAAACACCGCCGCGACGCCTTTGGCCGTGAGGACGACGACGAGAGTGCCAGAGAGAATGAATGAGATCGTCGCCGCGGACGTCGCAAACACCAGGAACGGATACCGGCGGCTCGTCGCTAGCGCACCGAAATAGGCTGCCGTCGCCACCAGAGCCGCCATGATAAATTGAGCCACTGACGGCACTCGGGCCACAGCCAACTCGACGGATCGGGCCAAGATCCCGCCGGAGAGGTCATACAGCAAGCCTTGATCATTGATAGCGAGTCTCACGAAGAGCTGTACTGGACCTGGGAGGAAGAAGATCGCGCCCATGGCGGCGAAGGCGAACACCATGAGCGAGTTGAACGGGGCGTGGAACGGCTCCCCTAGTCCCGCTGACAGTTGCGCCGCGCCGCCCAGGGCGAACAGCCAGCCGAACAGACAAACGCCCAGCGCGGCGGCGAATCGAATCAAGTCGTTGTCCGCATATCGCCAGACGAGCACCGTCGCCAACAGGGCGCTGCAAGATAGAACAGTGAAGCGCCACAGATCGCGCCTACTCACGTCGCGACTCCGGCGCGACGACCAGATCGCGTCCCGGGCGTTCGCAATCGGCACGGCTGCATTGCGCGTCCCTGAGGATGAACACCGGTGAGGCACGCTACCACCCGTGTATAGTCACCCCAAGAGGGAACGCAGAGGGGCGGGCGGCACAACGCTTCGTCGATCGGTCGCGGTGAGTTTGACTTCGAGCGTGACGGCGTTGGCGCCGTTTCGCGTGCGCAGCTTCCGGTTCCAGTGGCCGGCCGATCTCGCGACCGCCTGGGCGTTCGAGATGGAAGCCATCATTCTGGGCTGGTACGTGCTGGTCGAGACCGGCTCGGTGCTGTGGCTCACCGCCTTCGGCGCGCTCACCTTCCTCGGCGTGCTGCTGGCGCCGATGTTCGGCGTCGTCGGCGATCGCATCGGCTATCGCAACTTGCTGTGCCTGATGCGCCTGACCTACGCGGCGCTCGCCGGCGTGCTGCTCACACTCATCTTCACCGGCAGCTTGACGCCGATCCTCGCCTTCGCCGTCGCCATCCTGAGCGGCCTGGTGCGGCCCTCCGACCTGGTGATGCGCAATTTGCTGGTGGGACAGACCATGCCCGCCGATCAGCTGATGGGCGCCATGGGCATCTCGCGCACGACGGCCGACTCCGCGCGCGTCGCGGGCTCGCTGGCCGGCGCCGGGCTGGTGGCGGTGCTCGGCATGGGTCCCGCCTATGTCGCGGTCGTAGCGCTCTATCTCGGCAGCCTGCTGCTGACCTTCGGGGTGACGAACACCGCCGTGCGGCCGACGATCGCCGGCACGCGGGCGATCTCGCCCTGGCGCGACATGCGCGAGGGTCTCTCCTATGTCTGGAACCAGCCGCATCTGCGCGCGGCGATGTACCTCGCCTTCCTCGTCAACCTCACCGCCTTCCCGCTCACCGGTACCCTGCTCGCCTATGTCGCCAAGAACGTCTACGGCATCGGCCAGACCGGTCTGGGCTGGCTGGCGGCGAGCTTCGCCTTCGGCGCGCTGGTGGGCTCGATCGCGCTTTCCACGCACGGCGCCAACATCCGCCCGGCGCGCATCATGCTGGCGGCCGGCGGCGCGTGGTACGCGCTGCTGATCGTCTTCGCCTTCATGACATCGCCGGTGGCGGGCTGCGTCCTGCTGATGGCCGCCGGGTTCGCCCAGAGCCTGTGCATGGTGCCGATGGCCGTCATGCTGCTGCGCGCCACGGCGCCGGCCTTCCGCGGCCGCGTCATGGGCGTGCGCATGCTGGCGGTCTACGGCATGCCGCTGGGCATCCTCGCCGCCGGCCCGCTGGTGGCGCGCTTCGACTACGCCATCACCGCGGCGATCTTCTGCGGCGTCGGCCTGCTGTTCACCCTGGTGATCGCGCTACGCTGGCGATCCGCGCTGTGGAACCCCGCGTCGTCAGCCAACGGCTGATCCCAGGCCCGCCGGTGGCTCTAGTGCTTCTCCGCCTCGTCGCATTCCGTCACCGAGACCCGGCAGAAACCGCGCCGCGCCTCGCCCGCGGTGTCGACGCACGCACGCAACGCCGCCGCCTGGGCCGCCGCGCGGTCGGCCTCGATCGCCCAGCCGAACCCCGGCGTGCCATCGTCGGGATCCATCGCCACCGACACGCAGGCGCGGCGGAACGTCCGGACGAGGCGGCATAGCGAACGTGTCGCCGGGGGCGCGGAATTCGCGGTCTGGCATTGCCGCAGCGCCTGCGCCTGCGCCTGCTCCGCCGAACGCTGGTCGACCGCCCAGCCGAAGGCCACGCCGTCGCGCGCCACGTCGGCTGGCAGGCCGACAGCGACTGCACCCTCGGCCTGCGCCACGACCGGCGCCATGGGCAATACGAGCATCGCGCTCCACAGCGTCGCGACACGCCATCCCGGCATCGAGTCCTCCCACCTGCACCTGCCGATCGACGCTAGTCGCGCCATCGGAACTCCGCCAGTCCTTCGTGCGCCAATCGTCGTGGTGGATCATCCCGGGTGGACGGCGCGGCGAGGTCTTCTGCAGGGGCGATAGCTTCGAGCGCGCCGTGCACGAAGCATTCACGGTGGAATGACGGGGGCAGCTTTGTATGCGCTTCGGCGGTTCGACCGCCGCAGGGAGGGCACCATGGCTGTTGTGCTGGATCGTCGTCGGCTCTTGGGCATGGGCGCATTGGCGCTCGCGGGATTGGCTCCGGCGCTGGCACGGGCTAAAACGAAGATCGCGCTCGCGCGCACCGACGCGCTGATCGTCGTCGACGTGCAGCGCTGCTTCACCAAGGGCGGCTCGCTCGCCGTGCCCGACGGCGACGCCATCGTGCCGCTGATCAACGACATCGCGAAGAAATTCGCCAACGTCGTGCTGACGCAGGACTGGCACACGCCGGGCCACGTGTCGTTCGCCTCCTCGCACCCCGGCAAGAAGCCGTTCGACGTCATCGACCTGCCCTATGGCAAGCAGGTGCTGTGGCCCGATCACTGCGTGCAGGGCACCGACGGCGCCGGGCTGCATCCCGATCTCGCGATCCCGCACGCCCAGCTGGTGATCCGCAAGGGCTACAACAAGGACGTCGACAGTTACTCCGCTTTCCTGGAGGCCGACTCCAAGACCACCACGGGCCTCGGCGGCTACCTCAAGGCGCGCGCGATCAACCGTGTCTTCGTCTGCGGCCTGGCGACGGATTTCTGCGTCGCCTGGACGGCGCAGGACGCGCGCAAGGAAGGCATGGAAGCGCTGGTGATCGAGGACGCCTCGCGTGGCATCGACGCGCAGGGCTCGCTCGCCGCGGCGTGGACGAAAATGATGTCGGTCGGCGTCAAGCGCATCAAGTCGGGCGACCTCGCCTAGAGCGACGCACCCGAAATCGGCATCACGCTGTCATCCCGAGCGCAGCGAGAGATCCAGGGTCGGCCTGGATCCGTCAACGCGCTCGGGATGACAGGTGTGTCCGACTGATCGCTCGGTGCTCTAGTCACCAGCGCCCAGTTCGGCGCAGAGCTCGCCCATGCGCAACTCGCCCTCGCGCGTCTGTCCGCCGATCTCGAGGAACCGGCGCATGTTGGCCTTGGCGCCCGCTGTGCGCAGGGTCTGGTCGAACAGATAGGCCTCCTCGAACAGCCCCTCGAGCAAGGGGCGGTCGGACTGATTGACGCTCTGCTTGGCCAGCCGCACCGCCTCCACCGGGAATGACGCGATGCGGCGCGCCAGCTTCTCGACCGCCGGGCCGATCTCCTTCGCCTCGTAGATGCGGTTCAGATAGCCCCACCGCTCCGCGGTTTCCGCGTCCAGGTCGTCGCCCGCCAGGATCAGCTCCATTGCCCGCCCGCGCCCGATCAGCCGGGGCAGCCGTTGCGTGCCGGTGCCACCGGGCAGAATGCCCAGCGGGACCTCCATCTGGTTGATCTTTGTCTTGCCGCGCACCCCGAAGCGCATGTCGAACGAGGCCGCCAGCTCGCTGCCGCCGCCGCCGACCCGGCCTTCGATCTGGGCGATCACCACCTTGTCCATCGTGCGATAGCGCTCGCACATGGCGTGATAGGGCTTGATCTGGGTATCGCGGCGGGCCGGCGTGTCGGTCGGGCGCTGCAAGATCGCGGCCACGTCGAAATGCGCCAGGAAGAAATCCGGATCGGCGCTGCGGAAGACGACGACCGTGAGGTCGGGGTCCGCCTTCAGCTCATGCGAGAGCGCCTCGAGCTCCGCCAGCAGGGCCAACGTGATGACGTTGACCGGCGGGTTGCTGATCGTGACAGTCGCGATCCGGCCGGCGACCGCGACATCAAGGAGTTTGTATTCGTAGGCCATGGCGTTTCCCCTCTGCTCTTGCTGGCGGTGTGCCCGCGACGCGTGGTGATCCTCTTTAGCAGGGATGCCCGCCGCCGCGAACGCCACGGCCCGAGGAGCCGATACACCATAGACGACAACCAACTTGCTCTGGGATCAGGCCGTTACGCGGGCGGCCATCGAATGGCACTTTTCGGAAGGCGGGACCCGTGCGGGCCGCGTCCGCTGTCGAGGGCAGACCGGACATGACGCCGCTGCGCCGCCGACTTGTGCCGGCGCGCATCTCAGGGACCGACGGTGGTGGTGTCGTGCCTGTTGCAACGGCACGGGTATCCGTTCGAGGACCAGCGCGATACGATCGTCGCTCGAACCGTTGATATGAGCCGTCGCCCGATGCCCTACGTCGTCGTCGAATCCGCCGAAGGCTGCGGCAAGGTCCGCCTCGCCAACACGGACGCCAATGTCCTGACGATCGACGTCGTGCGGGAGTTGGCCGACAGCTTGCGGACGCTCTCGGCGTCGACGCGCGCCATCATGCTGTGCGGCGGCGACAGATTCTTCTGCAACGGCCTCGACGTGAACTGGGCTCTGTCGCGGTCGCCCGATCAGATGCGCGAGATGTTCCTGACGCTGGGCGCGCTGGTCGTGCAGATGCTCGAGACACCGGTGCCCATCGTCGGGGTCATCAAGGGCCACGCCATCGGCGCCGGCAAGACCCTGTTCAGCGCCTGCGACTATCGCTACGCGGCGAGCGGTCGCGTGCTGATCGGCGTTCCCGAAATCCTGCTCGGCGTCCCCAATCCCTATTTCGCCGACCAGCTGTTGCGGTTCGTGGCGGGAGACAAGCTGGCGAGCGACCTCATCTACACCGGCCGGCTCATGCCAGCCGAGGAGGCTAGTCAATCCGGCCTCATCCACCATATCGCCGACAAGGCGACGGTCGAGGACGAGGCCTGGCGGCGCACCGTCGCGCTCGCCGCGCTGCCGCAAGCGGCCTTCGCCGAAAGCAAGTCGATGCGGTGCGCGGAACTCTGCGCGTCGATCCGGCGCAACCTGCCGGCCCGAACGGACCGCCTCATCGAGCTCTGGAGCGGCGCGGATGCGCGCGCGCTTCTCGAAGCCGCGGCGCGTCGCCTGGCGAAATGATCATCCGATGACCGATCTTCCCCGCGACCTCGACGGTCATGCGCGCCAGCTTCTCGACCATCGTCGGCACGGAACGCCCAATCCCGTCCTCCCCGAAGGCGAGCGGTTGTCGGACCTGGCGCTGGCCTATGCGATACAGGACGCCGGCGACGCGATCCTGCGCGCGTCCATGGGCTGGAAGGTCATTGGCTACAAGATCGCCGGCACCAATCCGGCGGCGCGCGCGCACCTCAGGATAGAGGCCCCGTTCTTCGGACGTCTCTACGACGCGATGACGAGTCTCTCGCCTGCGACCGTGGCCCATTCCGGCTGGCTGCGCGTCCACGAGCCGGAGATCGCCCTCGAGATCGGACGCGATCTCGACCCCGCCGAGGCGCCGTTCGACGCCGCGCGGATCGAGGCCGCGACATACGCGGTAATGCCGGCCATCGAGATCATCGGCACGCCGTTCACGCCCTGGGCGCAGGCCGGCGCGGCGAACCTCGTGGCCGACAACGCCGCGCACGGCCACTGGATCAGAGGCGCGCCGCTGCGCGACTGGTCGGGCCTGGACCTCATGGACAGCGCCGTGAGCCTGTCGATCAATGGCGAGGTCAGGGCGACCGGCAAGGGCCGCAACGTCGATGGCGGCGCATTTGGCGCCGCCGCCTGGCTCGCCAACGCGCTCGCCGAACGGGGGCGCGGCCTGAAGCGCGGCGATTACATCACGACGGGGTCGGTGACACCCACGATCCCCGTGGAGCCCGGCCAGCGCGTCCTGGCCGACTTCGGACCCTTGGGCGCGATTGACCTTCGCGTCGGCGCGCGGTAGCGCAAAGCCAAGCGCATCAAGTCGGGCGATCTCGCATCGTGTCATCCCGAACGGCGCGAGGGATCCAGGTCTGCCCTGGATGTCTCGCTGCGCTCGACATGACAGCTCGGCGCTACATCTTCCCCAGGAACGCCATCATGCGCTCCCACGCCGTGTTGGCGGCGGCGACGTGGTAGTTCATCTCGCTGCGTTCGTTGCAGAAGCCGTGATTGGCGTCGTAGCGGTGGATCTCGGGCTTCTGGCCGGCGCCCTTCATGGTCTTCTCCAGCGCATCGGCGGCGGCCGGCGTGCACCAGTCGTCCTTGTTGGCGAAGTGACCCTGGAAGGGAATCCTGATCTTCGCCGGATCGGCGAAGTCGGCCGGCGGGATGCCGTAGAAGCACACCGCGGCGGCGACGTTGGGCACGTGCACGGCGCTAGCCACGGTGAGCGCGCCGCCCATGCAGTAGCCCATCACCGCGACCTTGCCTGATACGCCGCGCAGATGGTTGACCGCGCCGGCGATGTCCTGGTGCGTGGCGCCGGGGAAATCGAGGCCGGTCATCAGATGGTTGGCCTCGTCCGGCTTCTGCGTGACGCGGCCCTTGTACAGATCGGGCGCCAGCGCGTTGAAGCCCTCGCGCGCGAAGCGGTCAGCGACGCCCTTGATCTGGTCGTTCAGCCCCCACCATTCCTGGATCACCACGATGCCCGGCTTGCCCTGCCCGGCCATCGCCAGCCAGCCGCCCGCCTTGCTGCCATCCGGCCGCGCGAACTCGATCATCGCCATCGCTGTCCCTCCCTTGGGTCGATTGAGGCCGGCATTCTGTCCGGCCGCGGGCACCCGCGTCTAGAAGCAGCCGCCGATGCCCGTCACCGGAACCCTCGGCAGTGGCTTGCCCGGATGGTGGCCGCGCACCAGCAGACCGACCACATATCTGTTGTAGGCATAGCCGCAATGCGCTGTATCCGGGCGCTGCACCAGGCCGAAATAGATCGGCCCATTCGACGCGATCACATTGAACAGGCGCACCGCGTCGGGATTGCGCGACAGCCTGGACGCCAGCAGGCGATAGCTCAGCAGGTCGCCCGGATCGGTGAAGGCCACAACCGTCAGCGGGTCGGTGATCGGTGGCGGCGCGACGGCCGTCGGCGCGAGGCGCCCGACCGGGCGCTTGGCGTCGGCTAGGATGTCGAGGAACGTGCCCATGCTCGAAGGCGCGGCCAGCGGCGCAGCGCCCGCTCCGGCGATCCGGGCCGTCGCCGGCGCGACATCGGCATCGGCAAGATCGAGCAGCGGGATCTGGTTGGCGAGCATGAACAGCATGCGCACGTTGGCGAGACGGGCGCTGAGCGCGTCACGACTGGCCCGCCGGTTGGCGGTGGCCTGCCACAGGTCGCGGACCGCGTCGAACAGGAACTTGCTGCCCAGGCTCTCGGTCACCAACACCACCGGCCGCGGATCACTGGCACCGCTGACGTCGCAGCCAACGCCCACCATCCGGCCGCCGAGCGCGGTACATACCGCTGCGCGCATCTGCCCGCGCAGCTTCGTGCTCGCCTGCCGCTTGCCGTTGTAGACGACCGCGTCCGCCAGGCAATCGTTCATGAGGCCGACTTTCAGCGTGTTGTTGAGCTCGGCGCGATCGTAGACGAACTCGCCATTCGGGCGCTGGCCAAGGCCCGAACCCTTGGGCGCGTCGAAGTTCAGCACTGCTTTGCTCGCTGCGAAGATTGGCGACCAGACGAAATAGTCGACATCCAGCGTCTTGCCGTCGACCACGAAGCGCTGTGGCAGCGTATAGCCGTCGTCGTCCCGTCCCCGGGTGGCGGCTCGCCGCTCCTCCTTCAGATCCTGCTGGCGCGGCCCCAGGCCCAGCGCGATCGAGACGCGGTTGGCGCGGTCCTCGACCCAGGTCTCGCGATGGGTGCACATGCCATGCGTCCACAACGCGCGCACGCCACCGGTGCGATCCATCAGCTCACGTAGGCCGGCGAATTCGTTGGGGCCGACGCCCTGCACCGCCTCGATCACCGGTGTCGGATAAGGCGTCGTGCAGCCGCCCAGCAGACCCAGCGCCAGCAGCGCCGGTGCGAGTCGTTCGATCATGATGTCTATCCCCCTCAGGATCGGAGGGAGTATCCCTCTACCGGAGCGGGAACGGCAAGCCGGCTTGCGCGCAATCCGAACAGCGGCCGCAGCACGCCGAGGCGGCGCACGACGAACTCGTAGAGCAGCCAGGTGACGGCGAAGGTGATGAAGGCCGCGAGCGCGAATTTCGCGCCCACCGGCAGGCCGGTGCGCACCAGCCAGTAGACCGCGATCACGGTGATCGTCTGGTGCAGGATGTAGAAGGGATAGACCGCCTCGGTGGCGTAGGCGAGGAAGGCCGGGCGCCGCGTGAGATAGCGCCGCGCGAAGCCTACGATGGCGAGCAGCCAGGCCCAGGTGTTGACGCCCTGGAGCAGCGCGAAGAGCGGCCGGTCGGCCGGCGCGATGGTCGGGCGCACGCCGTCGATGAACAGATGATGCAGCAGCGCGAAGGCGCCGACGCCGATCGCCAGCGCGACCCAGCGCGTGCGCATGAGCGCGTCGAGCAGCGCGGCGCTGCGGAACAACAGCGCGCCGTAGAGCAGCAAGGTGCCGTAGTAGACGAGGCCGAACCAGTCGCCGATCAGCCCGTTGGGATTGCGGGAGATCGGCGCCAGCCAGAGCTGGGCCGCGATCAGCGGCAGCGCCGCCAGCCAGTAGAGATGCCGGCGCGCGACGACGGCGTAGATGCGCTCGAGCCTGGCGCCGCGCAGCCAGAGGAACACCGGCAGCAGCACCAGGGTCAGGATCAGCGCGTAGGCGACGAACCAGAGATGGTGCCAGGAGATGTTGCCCTCGGGATAGGCGCCGCCGTCGAAGGCATGCGGCAGCCAGTCGAGATACGAGCCGGCGAACTGCCCGCGATGGAGGCGCTCGGCGTAGATCTGCGGCGGCACGATCACCAGCATGCCGAAGGCGAGCGGCAGGCCCAGGCGCTTGAGCCGATCGCGCACGAAGACGCCGCCCGCGCGGCCGCCCAGGGCCAGCATCACGGCGGCGCCCGACACCAGGAAAAGCAGCGGCATGCGCCAGCGATTGGTGAAGCGCATCGCCTCGCGCAGCCAGGCGGCGCTCTCTGTGTCGGTGATGTGCCAGGTCCAGCCCGACCAGGCCATGCCGGCGTGGTAGAGGATCAGGAGCCCGAAGGCGAGCACGCGCAACCAGTCCAGGTCGGCGCGGCGGTCGGTGGGAGCAGTCGTGTTCATGCCGCCCCTGATGCCAGCCAGGGCTTTGATCCGGCTCGATTTAGTGACGACCGGCGCGCCCGGTGGGACGACCGGCGGAGTACGCGGGATGAACGGCACGCCGGAGCCCAAGGCCGTTCGGGCCGCGCCGCTTCAGCGGCGCGGCTCCAAGACGGACAACAAGATCGTGGCTACGCCTTCACCGGCGCCACCGCCTCGAACCGGTCGCGGTATCGCCGGCTCAGACTTACCTCGGCGCCGTCGTCCATCCGGATGCGCCAGTCGCCGCTCATCCACGGCTCGACCTCGCGCACGCGCGCGATGTTGACCATGTAGCTCTTGTGCACGCGCACGAAGCGGCGCGGGTCGAGCTCGCCCTCGAGCTTGGTCAGCGAGGACCGCACCTCGTAGGTCTGCCCGCCGACATGCAGCACGGCGTAGTTGCCGGCCGCCTCGATCCAGGCGATGTCGCCGGCGTCGAGCAGGATCTCCTTGCCCTTCTTGCGCACGGCGAAGCGTTCGAGCGGCTCGGCCGGCGGCGGGGGCGGCGGCTCGGGCGGCTTGTCCTCCTCGCGCCGCACCAGGAACTGGGCGAAGGCGATCGTGCCGGCGCTGAGGATGGCGTAGGTCACGACGTCCTTGCCGTATTCGTACAGCAGCTGGTCGACGAGGCCGCCGTACTGGTAGGCCCTGCCGACGATCAGCGGATAGAGCGCCAGCCTGAGCGCCACCATGGCCACGACATGCGCGACGCAGAACACCACGCTGCCCAGCGCGTGCACCGCGAGGTTGCGCCAGCCCGCCATCAGCGGCCAGCGCCGATGCGCCCAGTAGATCGCCGGCAGCAGCGCGAAGACCACGGCGTGGCTGGTCGCCTCCAATGTCAGCGCCTCGGCCCAGCTCATGGGAAAGCGCGCGCGCTCGGCGTCGCTCATCAAGGTCCAGGTGCGGGCGACGAGCGACAGCCCCAGCGCCGCCGCCCACAGCGCGACCAGCCGCCAGTCCGGGCGACGCGGGATCATGGCTCGGATGTGTTTTCCTTCTCCCCGCCTGCGCGGGGAGAAGGGAAGACACGTTCGGTGCCAGTCGTCACGCGTTGGCCTTAAGCCAGTCGATCACCGGCCGCCAGCAGCGCTCGATGGCGCGCGAGCCGACCATCATGCCGATATGGCCCAGCGGCAGGTCGAGCCGCATGGCCTTGGCGAGGCCTTGCGGGCCGGTCAGCGCGGCGGCCGACGCGGGCGGCACGATGCGGTCGTTGGCCGGGATCACGACCAGCGCCGGCGCGGCGATCTCGCGCGGCCGCACGCGCTGGCGCGCGATCGTCCACGTGCCGCCGCCGGGCTGGTTCTCGCCGTACCAGCCGAGCAGGCAGTCGCGCGCCACCAGCGCCGGCAAGGCCGCGCCGTCGTTGAGCCAGTCCTCCAGCAGCACGAAATCGCGCGCCGCGTCGCTGCCCATGTCCATGCCGGCGAAGCGCACGAACTTGTTCACGACCAGCCACGGGTCGAGCGACCAGAACAGCATCTGGATCGCGTCGGTCGGCAGCTCGCCCACGCGCAGCGCCAGGTCGGCGAGCCACGGCCCGGTGGTGGTCAGCAGCCCGTGGCCGGCGCGATCGGCGTGGAAGTCCCACGGCGCCGCCAGCGCCACCACGGCCGAGACATCGCGCGGACGGTGCGCCGCCAGTCCGACGACCAGGGTGCCGCCCATGCAGTAGCCGATCACCGGCAGCTTCTTGTCGCCGGCGCGCGCCTTCAGCCAGGCGAGCGCGCGGCCCAGCCGCTCGACGCAGCCCGCGGTGTCGAGATCGCGCTCCTCGTCGCCCGGCGTGCCCCAGTCGACGACATAGGCGCGCAGGCCCTCGCCGGCCAGCGCGCGCACGAAGCTGCGACCGGGCGCGAGGTCGAGCACCTGCCAGCGATTGACCAGCGAGGGCACCACCAGCACCGGCGTCGCGTCGGGCGCGCAGCGCACGCCCTCGGCCGCGCCGACATCGCGCAGGACCGTCGCGCCCTCGCGCCACACGACAGGCGGATCGTCGAGCGCGCGGCCGGAGGGATGATCGCGATAGGCCTGCACGCCGCTCGCCAGCCGGTCGAGCCGGCGCGCCACCTCGCGGCGCAAGGCCTGACGGAACGGATCGTTGATCGGCCCGACGGCCTGCACGCCGGCGCGCGCACGCGCCCTGTCGATCTCGGCCAGCAGCGCCGCGAGGTCAGCCGGCGGCGGGCTTGGGCTTGCGGATACGAGGTTTGGAAACGGGCTTGCGCTCGAGCTCGGCGACGCGCTGTTCCAGAGCGTCAAGCCGAGCTCGGAGCCGCTCCAGCTCTGCAGCGCCGTCAGCAGATGCAGCGGCAGCGGCCGCGGCCCCATCCGGGGGCTGCGTACCTGATGGGGATGGCTCATGCGCCCTCCGCGCGGTGTCGAAAGCGGACGCCACCCCGGCATTGGCCGTGGCCAGCAGTCGCGCCAGGGTCTCGGTCAGCTGCCGATCGCCCGACAGCGCCGAGAGCTGTCCCTGCCAGAGATCGAGATAGCGCCTGGCCAGCGCGTCGAAGGTCGATTCGTCCGCCATAGCGGGGAGTATATCGTGGGATTCAGAGGAAGCGCCGTTGGATTTCGCCGCGCCGTCTTCCTCCCTCTCCCCGCAAGCGGGGAGAGGGGACGCTATGCGATCGTTCCTGAGGCTCGAAGGAGGCGGCGATGGGCATCGACGAGTACGGCCAGTGGGCGCGCCAGGCGGGCGGCGAGGAAACCACGGAGGATTCGCCCGATACGCATCTGGCGATCCTCGCACTGTCGCTCGCGGGCGACGTCAGTGAGGTTGGCGAAGTGGTCAAGCGCCGCCTGCGCTACGGCACACTCGATCGCGAGCGGCTGGCCTACGAGCTCGGCGACGTCATCTACTACTGGGCGCGGCTGTGCGCGGCCTCGGGCGTGGCGCCCTCCGCCGTGCTCGACGAGAGCCGCCGCCACATCGAGGCGCGGCTGGCCAAGCGGGTGCGATCGTCGTAGGGGCTTGCTCACGCCCACTGCCGAGACCTCGCCGGCGACCCAGTCCGGATTCGACGTCGCGCCGCGCCAGGACCTGCTGCTGTCGGTCGTCATCCCCGGTCGACAACGAGCGTGAGACCCTGCCGCGCGGGCTCTTCGATCAGACGCCGACCGACCTCGAGACCTGCTACAAGATGTACCGCCGCGAGGTGATCGCCGGCGTCGACTTCGTCAGCGACGATTTCGGCATCGAGGTCGAGCTCTCGGCGGTCTTCGCGCGGCCCAAGCGCTGGCGGATCCACGAATGCGCCATCAACTACTACGGACGCACCTTTGCCGAGGGCAAGAGAATCGGCTGGCGCGATGGCGTGCCGGCGCTGTGGTACGTCGTGAAGTTCCGGTTCAAGCGGCCGCGACGGGTGTGAGCATCGCGCGTCTTCTACCTTCCCCAACTTGCGGGGGAAGGTAGATGAACCTCACCCTGCGCAAGATGCTGATGGCGATACTCGGCATCGCCATCGGCGCGTCGTGCCTTTGGCTGGCGGCGCGCACCGTCGACTGGGCCGAAGCCTCGCGCATCTTCCGCGCGGCCGATCTCGCCGGCATCGCAACGGGAGTCTTGCTCTACGGCGCGGCGATGGTGATGCGCGCGATCCGCTGGCGCGCCATCCTCGCCTTTCGCGCGCCGGTCGGCGCCGGCACCAGCCTGCAGGCGCTGGTCGTCGGCTACGCCGTCAACGCGGCCTTGCCGGCACGGCTGGGCGAGTTGTTCCGCGCCGACTACCTGGCGCGCCGTACCGGCCTTTCGCGCTCCGGCGTGTTGGCGTCGATCTTCATCGAGCGGCTGCTCGACCTGCTGGCCGTCGTCGGCGTGCTGGCGCTCGGCCTGGCGTTGGTCGGCGGCGGCGACGCCGCCAGCCGCAACGTGCTGGTCGGCGGCGCGGTGGTCGCGGCGATCGGCGTCGGCGCGCTGCTGCTGATCGCCACCAAGCTGTCGCACGCCAACGCCGAGGCGGTGTTGGCGCGGGTGATCGCGCGCCTGCCCGGCGGCAAGACGATCGCCGCCCGGCTTGGCGCGATGCTGGGTGACTTCGCGCAGCTGCTGCGCGTCGTGCACACGCCGCGCTTCGCGCTGATCGCGCTCGGCACCCTGCCGATCTGGGTGGTCGAGATCGGCGCGATCTGGTCGATCTGCGAGGCCGTCGCCGTCCATCTCGCGCCCGCCGGCATGCTGTCGCTGATGGGCGGCGCCAGCCTGAGCACCTTGCTGCCGACGGCGCCGGGCTATGTCGGCAGCTACCAGTTCGCCTTCGTGCTGATCCTCGGCCAGTTCGGAATCGGCGCCACGGCGGCGATCGTGGCGGCGACCACGGTGCAGATCTACCTGATCGGCGGCTACACCTTGATCGGGCTGGCGACCTGGGCGATCTCGTCCCTGCTGGCGGCGACGCGGCGCGACATCACGAAAGCGCGGTCGTGACGACACGAACGACTCTCGGCGGTGTCTCGGCGGCGCAGGACTCCTGGCTCGACAATCTCTCGGGCGGCGACGCCTGCACGCGCTGGACCCTCGACGAGGCGCGACCCTTCCTCGGCAAGCGCGTGCTGGAGGTCGGCTGCGGCACCGGCACCGACACCGTGCCGCCGGGCGAGCAGGTCAGGCTGTTCAAACGCCTGATCCCGGCCTTGCGCCGGCTCGACAAGGCGCTACGGCACGTCGTGGCCCTGTCGCTCTTCGCCGTCAGCCGTGTGCCGTCGGCGAGGCCCGGTTGAGCAGCCGCACACGCCGCGGCGCACCTGTGGCTTGCCGCAAGCGGCGCCGGGGTTTAGGTTGCGCCATTGTGCGGTGCGGCATGGGCGGAGACAGGTGAAATGGTGACGCAGCCCGAATCCAGCGCCGGCGCGAAACCCGCGCCGGTGGTCATCAAGAAGTACGCCAACCGCCGGCTCTACAACACTTCGACCTCGATGTACGTCACCCTCGACCATCTCTCGCAGATGGTGAAGGAGAAGACCGAGTTCGTGGTCTACGACGCCAAGACCGGCGAGGACATTACCCGCTCCGTCCTGACCCAGATTATCTTCGAGGAAGAGGGCAAGAGCGGCCAGAACCTGCTGCCGATCTCCTTCCTGCGCCAGCTCATCGCCTTCTACGGCGACAATCTGCAGGGGCTGGTACCGCAATATCTCGACATGTCGATGCAGGCTTTCGCGCGCAACCAGGAACAGATGCGCCAGGCGATGCAGAACGCCTTCGGCTTCAAGCCCTTTGGCGGGCTGGAGGACGCCGCGCGCCAGAACATGGCGATGTTCCAGCAGGCGATGAAGCTGATGAACCCGTTCATGGCGGGCATGGTGCCGGGCGCTGGCGCCGCGCCGCCGAGCCCGCCGCCTGCCGCAGCGCCCGACGACACGCCGCCACCGGTGGCGCCGGTCGCGCCGCCGCCGACGCCGCAACCCGCCGCGGCCGCGAGTGGCCAGGGCCTCGACGAGCTGCGCCGCAAGCTCGAGGAGCTGCAGGCCCAGCTCAGCGCGCTCAGCGGCAAGCGCGACGGCTGATGAGCGCGACCGTCCGCAGGCGCATCGTCTCGCCCTGCATCGCCATCTGCACCATCGACGCCACCAGCGGGCTCTGCCGCGGCTGCAAACGCACCGCCGCCGAGATCGGCCGCTGGATCTCGATGACGCATGAGGAGCGCGAGCGGATCATCGCCGAGCTGCCCGCCCGGCCCGATCCGACGTCGGTCACGGTCTGAGCTTTACCTTCCCCTCGGGGAAGGTAACGGCGCTGCCGCCCCTTGAATCGCCGCTGGATGCCTACGCGCGATGGGGATCGGGCCGGATGCTCGTGACCTGCGTGGACACGCAGCGCCAGCCCTTGTCACCCAGCGCGTAGAACTGGCTGAAGCGGGTCACGTCGCTGACGTCGCGTCCCTTGAATGTCACCTTGCTCACGCGCTTGCCGGTGACCACGGCGGCGTCGCCATAGACCCGCACGCGCACCTCCGAGTCGCGGATGCTGTCGACTTTCAGCGCGCCGTTGCGAAGATCCCTGAGCTGTCCGGCCTTATAGACCTCGTCGCCGCAGCCGGCGGTGATCAGTGTCCAGTCGTCGTCGAGGATCTGATCCAGCGCCCGGGCATCGCGGGCGAGATACGCGGCGCCATACTGCTTGGCGAGCGCGGTGATCGCGCGTTTCGGGTTCGCTTTGCGTTGTGTGGCCATGCGCCGCTCCTCTCGAGAGACGCCGACATTGTCTCGGCCGGGCGGGGCCCGCGCAACCTGCGATTTAGAATCAGCAGTCGACACGCCAACACTTCCGATCAACGCCCCTTGAAGCTCGGCTTGCGCTTCTCGAGGAAGGCGGCGACGCCCTCGCGATAGTCGTCGGTCATCGAGGAGAGTGTGAACTGGTCGGCATCCATGTGGCTGGCCAGATCGTCGAGCGCGCCGGCGACGCGATTGACCGTCTGCTTGGTCATGCGCACGGGAACTGGCGGCTGTATCGCGATGCGCTCGGCGAAGGCCAGCGCGGTGTCGAGCGCCTTGCCATCGTCGCACACCGTCTCGACCAGGCCCCAGTCCCGCGCCTCGGCCGAGGAGACGCGGTCGCTGGCGAGGATCACCGCCTGCTTGGTGCGCGCCGGGCCGCAGAGCTGGACCATGCGCGGGATCGTGCCCCAGCTCATGTTCATGCCCAGCTCGATCTCGGGCACGCGGAAATGTGTCGAGCGGCCGCAGAAGCGGAAGTCGAGCGCGACCGCCAGCGCCACGCCGCCGCCGATGCAGTGGCCCTCGATGGCGGCGATGGTCACTTGGTCCATCTCCTGCCAGGCGCGGCACATCTTGGGCCCGAGGCGCTGATAGTGACGGCGCACGCCGATGCCGCCGGCCGCCCGCTGCGCGCCCTCGCCGTCCTTGAGGTCGGCGCCGGCGCAGAAGGACTTCGCCGTGCCGGTGAGGATCACGACCGACGTGTCGAGATCGTCCTCGAACGACTCCGCGGCGCGGCGCAACTGGCGCATCGCCTCGGGCGACAGCGCGTTGACGGCGGCACGCCGGTCGAAGCGCACGATGGCGACGCGGCCGGCGGTGCCCAGCCCCTTCTCGATCTGGATGAACGACTCACTCATGGCGGATCCCCCGGGATACGGCTGCGGTTGCCCCTTCATAGCCGATCCAGTATGGTCCCGCCGCGCCGGACCCGTAGCTCAGCTGGATAGAGCGCTGCCCTCCGAAGGCAGAGGTCGTGAGTTCGAATCTCGCCGGGTCCGCCATATAAATCAGCAAGTCAGACATGTCGTCTTCGCCGGACCTCTGCATGGAAGGGGCGGCGACGCAGACCTGCGCCTTTGCGATCTTGCCGGCGTCCGCTCGAAAGACCAGGGGACCGCTTCGGCCCCGCGGCGTCTCGCGGCGGCCGACCGAGGAGGAAGCCATGACAGACAACAACGATCTCCTGGTGCGACGCGAGGATGGCGTCCTCGTTCTAACCTTCAATCGGCCGCAGCACCGCAATGCGCTGACCCAGGAGATGCAGGTCAGGCTCGCCGAGGAGCTCGCGGCGGCAGAGCTCGATCGCGAGATCGGCTGCGTGCTGCTGACCGGCGCGGGCGGCGCGTTCACCGCCGGCGGCGATGTGAAGAACATGGCGCGCGGTCACGCCGCCGGGCAGCCGATCGATCAATTGCGGCGCATGGAGGCGCAACGCCAGTCGCAGCGGCGCACATCGCTGCGCTTGTTCGAGATGGGCAAGCCCACGCTCGCCGCCTTGCCCGGCCCGGCGGCCGGCGCCGGCTTCTCGCTGGCCCTGGCCTGCGACATGCGCATCGCCGCGGACACGGCGATCATGAGCAGCGCCTTCGTCAAGATCGGCCTGTCGGGAGATTACGGCGGCACCTACCTGCTGACGCAGCTCGTCGGCCCGGCGAAGGCGCGTGAGATCTACCTGCTGGGCGATCGCATCGACATGCGCGAGGCGCTGCGACTTGGCCTGGTGAACTGGGTCGTGCCGGCCGCGGAGCTCGAGGCCAAATCGATGGAGATCGCCAAACGCCTGGCGTCCGGCCCGCGCCTGGCGCATCGCGCGCTGAAAGACAACCTCAATCGCGCAATGACGGGCAGCTTCGCCGAATGTCTCGACAACGAGAGCGCCAACCTCATGCATCTGCGCGACACGGAGGACCACAAGGAGGCCGCCCGCGCCTTCACCGAGAAGCGCACGCCGAAATTCGTCGGACGCTGATATCGACAAGGAGGCGCACGTGGACTCGCACAGCGATCGAGGCGGAGCCCTCGCCGGGCTGAAGGTCGTGGAGTTCGCCGGCGTCGGGCCGACGCCGATGGGCACCATGCTGTTGGCCGACATGGGCGCGGAGGTGGTGACGATCGACCGCACCGAGCCGATCGATCTGGGCAGCCCCAAGACGCCGGGCTTCGACCTGCTGCGCCGCAATCGCCTGGTCGTGAAGATGCACCTCAAGAACAAGGCGGCGCAGGCCTGCGCGCTCGATCTGGTGTCGAAAGCCGACGTGCTGATCGAGGGCTTCCGCCCCGGCGTGATGGAGCGCATGGGACTCGGCCCGGATGTCTGCCACGCGCGCAATCCCGGCCTGATCTACGCGCGCATGACCGGCTGGGGCCAGACCGGACCGCTGGCCGACCGTGCCGGCCACGACCTCAACTACATCGCGCTCACCGGCGCGCTGCACGCGATCGGTCGCGAAGGCGCGCCACCGACGCCGCCCCTGAGCCTGGTCGGCGATTTCGGCGGCGGCGGCCTGTATATGGCTGTCGGCGTGCTCGCCGCCCTGCATGCGCGCCAGCGCACGGGCGCGGGACAGGTCATCGACATCGCCATGGTCGACGGCGCGCTGTCGCTGATGACGTCGTTCTACGGTGGCTACGCATCGGGACGCCTGAATCTGCGGCGCGGCACGAATGTGGTCGATGGTGGCGCGCCCTACTACGACGTCTATGAATGCGCCGACGGCGAGTACGTCGCCTTGGCGCCGATCGAGCAGCGCTTCCGGCGCGAGATGTACGAGAAGCTCGGGCTCGATCCCGAGGCGTTCGCCGGCAAGGACTCATCGGCGGATCGTCACACCGTCAAGCCGAAGCTGGCCGCGATCTTCCGGCAGAAGACCCGCGCCGAGTGGTGCGCGGTCTTCGAAGGCAGCGACGCGTGCTTCGCGCCGGTCCTGTCGGTGGCGGAGACCGCCGCACATTCGCATCACGTCGAGCGCGGCTCGCTGCCGGTCATCGACGGCGTCGTGCAGCCTGCGCCGGCGCCACGTTTCCTCGGCACGCCGTCGCCCACGCCGCGCCCGCCGCGGCGCGAGGGCACCGATACCGATACGGTTCTGCCGCGCTGGGGTATCGATGCGGCGACGATGCAAAGGCTGAAGGCGGCAAAGGCGCTGCTGTAGGAGAATCGAGAATGCTCGCCCATTCGCACTACGCCGACATCGCCGTCTCGCTGAGCGACCGCGTGGGCGTGATCGAGATGCGACGGCCACCCGACAACTTCTTCGATCGCGCCCTGATCATCCAGCTGCGCGACGCCTTCGAGACCTTCGATCGCGACGAGGAATGCCGCGCGCTGGTGCTCTGTGCCGAGGGCAAGAATTTCTGCGCCGGCGCCAACTTCGCCGCCGATGGCCGCGCCACGGAAGGCGGTGTGGTCCGTCGCCAGCAGGCCGGCTCGACCAACCTCTACAAGGAGGCCGTGCGCCTGTTCCGCATCGGCAAGCCCGTCGTCGGGGCGATCCAGGGCGCGGCGGTCGGTGGCGGGCTGGGACTGGCGCTGGTGCCCGACTTCCGCGTGACCTGCGCCGAGGGCCGCTTCTGCGCCAACTTCACCCGCCTGGGCACGCATCCCGGCTTCGGCCTGACGGTGACCCTGCCGCGGTTGATCGGCACGCAGGCGGCGGAGATGATGTTCTATACCGGCGATCGCATCCCCGGTGACCAGGCCGTGCGGATGGGCCTCGCCGATCTGCTGGTACCGCTCGCCGAAGTGCGCAGCGCTGCGATCGCGCTGGCGACGCGCATCGCGCAATCCGCGCCGCTGGCGGTCAAGGCGACGCGCGCCACGATGCGCCGCGGCCTCGCCGACGCAGTGGAAGCGGCGACCGACCACGAATTCGTCGAGCAGGACTGGCTGTTCCGTACCGACGATTTCCGCGAGGGCGTGCGCGCGATGGCCGCTCGCACCCTGCCGGATTTCAAGGCACGCTGAGCCCACGGGCTGGCGACCACGTCCAAGGGCCGTTCGAGTCGCGCGAAGTCCGCGCGACCGCGGATCACACGACGCCGGCCGGCGCACCGGTCATCCCGATCATTCGATCGGCGGATGCTTGCCGTCGGTTCCCGTTGCCTTCTCCCACGCCCGCGCCACCTGGAACAGAAGCGCCTCGTCGAAGTAACGGCCGACGAACTGGACCGACAGTGGCAGCCCGTTCGCGGACAGGCCCGCCATCATGGCGATCGCCGGGTGGCCGGTGACGTTGAACGGTACGCGCGCCTGGCGCGGGTAGGTGCGCTCGATATCGGCCGGGTTGTCGATGCGGCAGGCAGGATCCATCGAGCTGGCGCACAGCAGCACATCGACGTCGCGCAACGCCTCCTCGACGCGGGCGATCATGCTCGTACGCAGGCGCTGCGCCTCGACGTAGTCGCCCGCCGCCATGAAGGCGCCCGCCAGCAGGCGGCGCCGCGCCAGCTGACCGTAGTCGCCCGGCCGTTCGCGCAGCCACGGTGCATGGATGGCCCAGGCCTCGCTTTGCAGGATGATTCGATTGACGTCGCGGAACGCGCCCAAAGCCGGCAGGGTGACGTCGCGCAAGTCAGCGCCTTCTTCCTGCAAACAGCGCGCCACCTGCTCCAGCGCCGCCGTCACCGCCGGATCGGCCGGCTGGTCCGTCTCGTGGAAATGTCGCACGAATCCCACGCGCAGGCCGCGCACGCCGCGGTCGAGCCGCGCGGCGTAGCGGCCGGGCACGCCTGCCGCGCTGCCCGGATCCAGCGGATCGTGGCCGGCGATGGCCTCCAGCATCAAGGCGTTGTCCGCCACCGTGCGCGTCATCGGCCCGACATGGTCGAGCGTGAAGGATAACGGAAAGACGCCGCGCCGCGAGACCAGCCCGTAGGTCGGCTTCAACCCGACGATGCCGCAGCAACTCGCCGGATTGCGCACGCTGCCGCCGGTGTCGGAGCCCAGCGCCATCGGAAAGAGACCGGCCGCGACGCCGGCGCCCGAGCCCGACGACGAGCCGCCCGGGTGATGATCGCGGTTCCACGGATTGCGCGCCGGCGGCCAAGGCAAATCGAAGCTTGGCCCTCCGATGGCGAATTCGTGGGTCGAGAGCTTGCCCAGCACGATGGCGCCGGCCTGGCGTAGCTTGGCGACGCAGACCGCGTCCGCTTTGGCGATGTTGCCCCGCAGAATCTTCGAATGGCAGGTCGTCGGCAGGCCGGCGACGTCGATGATGTCCTTGATGCCGACCGGCACGCCGTGCAGCGGGCCGCGCGGACGGCCGGCCATGATCTCGGCCTCGGCTGCCCGCGCCGCGGCCAGCGCGGCTTCCCCATCGAGCTGGATGAAGACGTTGAGCCTGGGGTCGAGCCGCCAGATGCGCTGCAGCAGCGCCTGCATCAGCTCGACGGGCGAGAGCGTCCGGGCGGCGATCGCCGCCGCCGCCTGCGTGGCCGACAGGAAATGCAGGTCGGTCACAGGCCGCTTCCGGCGCGCATCGGCGGCCATGGCTCGGCACGCTGATCGTCCAGCGGCTTCATGTTCGCCGCCGCCTCGGCGGCCTGTTTGGCCGCGGCGGCAAGATCATCGGGAAACTCCAACTGCGCCTTCTGTAGGCCAGCGCGACGCGCCAGTACGTCAATCTCCGCCTTGTCCATCGCTTCGCTCCTTGCCGCAAAAAGCCAAGCACGCTTTGCACCGTTTCGTCCATTGGCGATCGACGTGGCAAGCCTGACTCGCGGCCGGGTCTATTGGGGCCGGCTGTCGGCGTGCAGCTGGTCGGCCAAATGCAGGCTCTCCTCCGGCGCCGCCACATCGCCGCTGAATGGCCCGATCCGCCGCGTGGATTCGCCCTGCGGCGGCCCGACCTTCACGACATCGACGCCCAGGCCCGCGAGCACCCGGCCGGCATACTCGCCCTTCTCGTCCGCAAGCTCGAGCACGCGCACGCCGGCGAAATAGGCGCCGTCGTCGCGGCTTGTGCCAGCCATGTCTCGATCTCCCCGACCTTCGATTGTCCGAACTGCCGCCCCCGTCGCGGTCCAGCGACAAGTGGTTGCGCAGGCATGGCAGCGTCACGCGGCCGCCGAAACCCGGTGCATCGATCTCCCGAGGCCCGAGCGGCATGGCCGTCGAAGTCCCGCCGGCTCCGCCAGCGATCCTTGCTTGTTGTATCCGTAGCTCAGCGAGGTCGCGGCCGGGGCGACGCGCCGGTCGTTCGTCGGCGCGCGACGACGCGTTGGATCAAAGGAAACAGCGCGAAGACCAGCTGCGCGGCGAGGCCGAGCCGCGCGCCCGTTGTCTGGTAGGCCGCGAGATGCTGCGCCACCGTTCGGCCAAGGCCGAGCACCGAGACGGCCAGCTCGCCAACCATGAGCAGCGCGAAAGCGAACCCGCCCATCGCGAGACGCTCGGCCACGCGCGGCGGCACCGCGCAGCGGCGCACGAGCCAGGCGCACGCGATCCACGACAGCGCGAGCATGACAGGAAGCTCGATCAGGACGGCGTTGGTATCGCCCAGACGCGGGATGACGAGCGTCACGCGGATCGCGCCGAGCGCGAAGCCGATCGCGAAAACCAGCAAGAAGTAGAAGAGTCCGGCGCGAAGCGACGTCGCCATCTCACCCTCCTTCCTGGTACGGATACCACCCAAGACCAGGCGCCCGCTTAATGTAGATCAATGACCACCTCGCAGCGCCAAGGGACCGTGGCTTGCGTAGGAGAGTCCGAACATGCCCCTGAATAGACGCATGGCGCTGCTCGGCAGCGGCGGTACCCTGCTTGCCGGCTCGGGCGCCGCGGCGATCAGCTTTCTTCGTATGGGCTCGAGCGACGGCTACGCCGCCACGGTCGCCGCGTCGCGCGCCGCGCTGGGCGCGGATCCGGATCTGAAGGAGTTGGTGCGCTTCGCCACGCTCGCCGCCAACGGCCACAACACGCAGCCGTGGCGCTTCCGCCTGTCGCAGGGCCGCATCGACATCCTGCCCGATTTCACCCGCCGCACGCCGGTGGTCGATCCGGACGACCACCATTTGTATGCGAGCCTCGGCTGCGCTGCGGAGAACTTGGCACTGGCGGGCGCGGCCAGCGGGCGGCGCGGCACGCCGCGTTTCGACGATAGCGGCGACGGTTCCATCGCATTTGAATTCGGCCCTGGCCCGAGCCAGCCGTCGACGCTGTCGCACGCGATCCCGCGACGCCAATCGACGCGCATGGATTACGACGGCAGGGCCGTCGGCGCCGAAGACCTGCGCGCGCTCGCGACCGCGGCCGCGGTACCCGGCGTCGATGTGGTGCTCCTCACCGATCGCCCGCGGCTCGACCGAATGCGCGACCTCATCGTCGCGGGAAACGACGCACAAATGGCCGACGCCGCTTTCCTGCGCGAGCTGAAGGACTGGATCCGCTTCAATCCGCGCGACGCCTTGGCCAGGGGCGACGGGCTCTACGGTCCCTGCAGCGGCAACCCGGCGCTGCCAGCATGGCTCGGACCCTTCATGTTCGACCTGGCTTTCAAAGCCAAAGCGGAGCGCGAGAAGATCGCGCGCCAAGTGCAATCGTCCGCCGGCGTCGCCGTCTTCGTCGCCGCCGTTTCAGACCGCGATCACTGGGTGCGGGCGGGCCGGGCTTGCCAACGCTTCGCGCTGCAAGCGACGGCGCTGGGACTGAAACTCGCCTTCCTGAACCAGCCGACCGAAGTGCCGCGCCTGCGGCCCGAACTCGCCGCGCTCGTCGGCCTGCCCGGGCGGCGGCCCAACATCGTCATGCGCTTCGGCTACGGCCCGACGATGCCGATGTCACCGCGCCGGCCGATCGACGCGGTACTGATCTAGGCCAGCGGGCGCGATAGCGAATCGGCCGGCGTGGCCCTATGCTGCGGCGCATGAACCACGAGGTCGCGCATGATCGTCGAGCAAATCTGGACTGGTAACGCCTATCGCAACTTCAACTACCTGATCGCCTGCCCTGAGACCGGCGAGGCGCTGGCGATCGATCCGCTCGATCACGCCAAGTGCCTGGCCAAGGCGAAGGAGAAGGGCTGGAGCATCACCCAGATCCTCAACACGCACGAGCACGGCGACCATACCGGCGGCAATCAGCAAGTGGTCGCTGCCACCGGCGCCAAGGTGCTGGCGCACAAGAACGCCAAGAGCCGCATCCCCGGCATGGATCGCGGGCTGGGCGCTGGCGATGTCATCAAGGTCGGCCGTACGGTTGAGCTGGAGTGCATGGACACGCCGGGCCACACCATGTGCCATATCTGCCTGCGCAGCCACGGCGATCGGCCAGCGCTGTTCTGCGGCGACACGCTGTTCAACGCTGGCGCCGGCAATTGCCACAACGGTGGTCATCCCAACGAGCTCTACAACACCTTCGCCGACCAGCTCGACAAGCTGCCGGAGAGCACGCTGATCTACCCGGGCCACGACTACATCGCCAACAACCTTGCCTTCACCCTCGACCGCGAGCCCGACAACGCCAAGGCGAAGGAATTGCTGCCAGCGATGAAGGCGCAGGATCCCAGCAACCCGCTGGTCACCACGCTCAAGCTCGAGCGCGAGATCAACACCTTCTTCCGGCTGAGCAGCCCGACGGTGATCGCCCGCCTGCGCGAGGCTTTCTCCGACCTGCCCGACAATCCCGACCGCAAGACGGTATTCGTCAAGCTGCGCGAGCTCAGGAACAAGTGGTGAGGCGTTAGCTGTTACCTTCCCCCGACAGCGGGGGAAGGTCTTTGCGCGCTCTACAGACTCGGCAGGTTGAGACCCTTCTCGCGCGCGCAGGCGATGGCGTCCTCGTAGCCGGCGTCGGCGTGGCGCATGACGCCGGTGGCGGGATCGTTCCACAGCACCCGCTCGACGCGCCGCGCCGCCTCCGGCGTGCCGTCGCAGACGATTACCATGCCGGCGTGCTGCGAGAAGCCCATGCCGACGCCGCCGCCATGGTGCAGCGACACCCAGGTCGCGCCCGCGGCGCAGTTGAGCAGCGCGTTGAGCAGCGGCCAGTCCGACACCGCGTCGGTGCCGTCCTTCATGGCCTCGGTCTCGCGGTTGGGGCTGGCGACCGACCCCGAGTCGAGATGGTCGCGGCCGATCACGATCGGCGCCTTGAGTTCGCCGCTGGCCACCATCTCGTTGAAGGCGAGACCCAGGCGGTGTCGATCGCCCAGCCCGACCCAGCAGATGCGCGCCGGCAGGCCCTGGAACTTGATGCGCTCCTTCGCCATATCGAGCCAGCGATGCAGATGGGCGTTGTCGGGTAGCAGCTCCTTCACCTTGGCGTCGGTGCGATAAATGTCCTCGGGATCGCCCGACACAGCGGCCCAGCGGAACGGCCCGACGCCGCGGCAGAACAGCGGCCGAATGTAGGCCGGCACGAAACCCGGGAAGCTGAAGGCGTCGTCGACGCCCTCCTCCAGCGCCATCTGCCGGATGTTGTTGCCGTAGTCGACCGTCGGCACGCCGAGCTTGTGGAAGTCCAGCATCGCGCGCACATGCCCGGCCATCGATCGCTTCGCGGCCTTGGCGACGGCCGCGGGATCGCTGGCGCGCCGCGCCTCCCAATCGGCGAGTGTCCAGCCCTGGGGCAGGTAGCCGTTCACCGGATCATGCGCCGAGGTCTGGTCGGTCAGGCAGTCCGGCCGCACGCCACGGCGCAGCAGCTCGGGCAGGATATCGGCGGCATTGCCGAGCAGCGCCACCGACACGGGCTTCTTCTCGGCGGTCGACCGGCCGATGATCGCCAGCGCATCGTCGAGATCCTTGGCCTGGACGTCGACATAGCCGGTGCGCAGGCGGAACTCGATGCTGCTGGGCCGGCACTCGATCGCCAGGCACGACGCGCCGGCCATCGTCGCGGCCAGCGGCTGCGCGCCGCCCATGCCGCCCAGGCCGGCGGTCAGGATCCAGCGGCCGGCGAGGCTGCCGCCGTAGTGCTGGCGCGCCATCTCGACGAAGGTCTCGTAGGTGCCCTGCACGATGCCCTGGCTGCCGATGTAGATCCACGAGCCGGCCGTCATCTGGCCGTACATCATCAGGCCCTTGCGATCGAGCTCGTTGAAATGCTCCCAATTCGCCCAGCGCGGCACGAGGTTGGAGTTGGCGATCAGCACGCGCGGCGCGTCGGCGTGGGTGCGGAAGACACCGACCGGCTTGCCCGACTGGACCAGCAAGGTCTCGTCGGCCTCCAGCTTGCGCAGCGCCGCGACGATGCGATCGAACGCGCCCCAGTCGCGCGCCGCTCGGCCGATGCCGCCATAGACCACGAGCTCGCCGGGCTTCTCGGCGACATCGGGGTCGAGATTGTTCATCAGCATGCGCAGCGGCGCCTCGGTCAGCCAGCTCTTGGCGCTGAGATCGCTACCGCGCGGCGCGCGCACGACGCGGGCGTTGTCGATGCGGGTCATGGGAGCTCCTGTGGATCGAGCGGGGGCAACAAGCCGGCGCCGACGGCGCGCACTAGCGCGCCTTCGGTAACCAGCGCAGTGGCGGCCTGCATGTCGGGATGGAAGTGGCGGTCGTCCTCGAGATGCGGCACGCGCGCACGCAGCAGGTCGCGCGCCGCCTCGAGCGGCGGGCTCGAGGTCAGCGGACGATGGAAGTCGCAGCCCTGCGCGGCGGCCAGCAACTCGATGCCGACCACCGACGCGGCGTTGGCCGCCATGTCGAGCAGACGGCGCGCGCCATGCGCGGCCATCGAGACGTGGTCTTCCTGGTTGGCCGAGGTGGGAATCGAATCGACGCTGGCGGGATAGGCGCGCTGCTTGTTCTCCGACACCAGCGCCGCCGCCGTCACCTGCGGAATCATGAATCCCGAGTTCAGCCCGGGCCGCGGCGTGAGGAAGGCGGGCAGGCCCGACAGCGCTGGATCGACCAGCATGGCGATGCGCCGCTCGGCGAGCGAACCGATCTCGCAGATCGCCAGCGCGATGATGTCGGCAGCGAAAGCCACCGGCTCGGCGTGGAAGTTGCCGCCCGACAGCGCCTCCATCGTATCGCTGAAGATCAGCGGGTTGTCGGTGACGCCATTGGCCTCGGTTTCGAGCGTCGCCGCTGCCTGGCGCAGGATGTCGAGCGCCGCGCCCATCACCTGGGGCTGGCAACGCAGGCAATAGGGATCCTGGATGCGCTCGTCGCCCACGAGGTGCGAGGCGCGGATCGCCGAGCCGGTCATCAGGCGACGCAAGGAGTCCGCAGCGTCGATCTGACCGCGATGGCGACGCAGGCGATGGATGCGCGGATCGAATGGCGCGTCCGAGCCGCGCGCCGCGTCGGTCGACAGTGCGCCGGTGATCAGCGCAGAGCCGAAGACAGTTTCGGCCTCGAACAGCCCGGCGAGCGCATAGGCTGTCGAGAACTGCGTGCCGTTGAGCAGCGCCAGGCCCTCCTTAGGTCCCAGGCGCAACGGCGCGAGCCCCGCGCGCGCCAGCGCCTCCTGCGCCGGCACCACGACGCCGTCGACGACGAAAGCGCCGACGCCGATCATCGCCGCGCTCATATGCGCCAGCGGCGCCAGATCGCCCGACGCGCCAACAGAACCCTGGCACGGCACGACGGGCGTCAGCCCCTTGGCGAGCAGCGCTTCGAGCAGCCGCGCCGTCTCCTCGCGCACGCCCGAGGCGCCCTGCGCGAGGCTGGCGAGCTTCAGCGCCATCATCAGGCGCGCGACGGCCACCGGCATCGGCGCGCCGACGCCAGCGGCGTGCGACAGCACGATGTTGCGCTGCAGGGCCTCGAGATCGGCGGCCTCGATGCGCACGCTGGCGAGCTTTCCGAAGCCTGTGTTGACGCCGTAGACCGGCGCGCCCCTGGCGACGATAGCCGACACCGTGCGCGCCGACAGCGCGATGGCGCCGAAAGCGGCGGGCGCGAGCGACACCGACGCGCCGCGATAGATCGAGCGCCAGTCGGCCAACGCGACCGCGCCGGGCGACAAGACGATATCGGCCATCCGTGCCTCCTTGCCCATGACCTATATTATGTCTATACATAATCCCATGTCCAGTCCCTCTCTTCACCAGCGGATTCTCGGCGACATCGAGGGCCGTATTCTTTCGGGAGCCCTGGCGCCCGGCACGCGCATCCCGACCGAGCAGGAGCTCGCGGCGGCGTATGGCTGCTCGCGCATGACCGTCAGCAAGGTGCTCTCGATGTTGGCCAATGCCGGTCTCGTCGAACGCCGCCGAAAGGCCGGCACCTTCGTGCGCCAGCCGAGCTCGCAGGCCGCGATCCTCGAGATCCACGACATCAAGGCCGAGGTGCTGGCGCTCGGACAGACCTATCGTTACGAGACGACGCGCCGTGCGACGCGACACGGCGATGCCGACTTCCCGGGCGGCCGAGGCGGCGGGCGCGTACTTGAAGTCACCGGTCGGCATTTCGCGGGACGCAAGGTGTTCTGCCTCGAGGCGCGCCGGATCAATCTCAAGGCGGTGCCGCACGCCGAGGCAGAGGCGTTCGTCGACGTGTCGCCCGGCCGCTGGCTGCTCGACACCGTGCCGTGGACGGAGGCCGAGCATCGCATCCACGCCATCGGCGCCACCGCGGCCGAAGCGCGTGCCCTTGGCGTCGATGTCGGCATGCCCTGTCTCGTCGTCGAGCGCCGCACATGGCGCGGCAAGACACCGATCACGGCGGTTCGCCTGCTCTATCCCGGCGACGCCCATCGGCTCGTCGCCCACTTCAAGCCGTTGGGCAGGTGAGGCCTTCGACGCGGATTTCCTCCAGATTTCACGTTCGTTCGCGGCTGGCAGGCATAGGCTTCCCTCGGCAACAACCGGGAGGACACACCATGACGCAGCAGCAGACCCGCCGCAGCGTGGTCACAGCCCTGGGAGCGGCCGCCCTCGCGGCGCCCGCCATCGCAAGGGCGCAAACGCCGCCGACACCCGCGCCCGCTGTCGCCGCGCCCGCCACCACCATCACCAACCCGCCGCGCGATTTCGGCCCCGGCGGCGCGCCGACGACCTATTTCCGCGACCCCGACATGATCACCGTCGATCCGGCGTTCAACGGCATCACCCAGCCCAACGCCGCGATCATGCGGCTATGGACCGGCGCGCTGTGGTCGGAAGGTCCGGCGTGGAACGCACAGGGTCGCTATCTGCTGTGGAGCGACATCCCCAATAACCGCCAGATGCGCTGGCTGGAGGACGACGGTCATGTCAGCGTCTTCCGCCTGCCCTCGAACAACAGCAACGGCAACAGCTTCGACTTCCAGGGCCGTCAGCTCTGCTGCGAGCACCTGACGCGCCGCGTCGTGCGCTACGAGCTCGACGGCTCGGTCACGGTGCTGGCCGACAACTATCAGGGCAAGCGGCTGAACTCGCCCAACGACATCGTGGCTCATCCCGACGGCAGCTACTGGTTCACCGATCCGCCGTATGGCGGTCAGCTCTACGAGGGCACGCCCGATACGCCGGGCGGACCGAGCAACCTGCGCGGCAGGCTGAAGCCCACTTTGGGCCAGCCGCCGGGCATGGGCTCGATGCGCCGCGAGCTGCCGACCAATTGCTATCGCATCGATCCCGGTGGCCGCATCGATCTGGTGATTACCGAGGAGCAGGTGCCCGATCCCAACGGTCTGTGCTTCTCACCCGACTACACCAAGCTCTATGTCGCCAGCACCGGCAAAGGACCGGGCGACACCGGCCCGGGCGGCAAGGGCGACATCCACGTCTTCGACGTCGGCGCCGACAACAAGCCGAGCGGCGGCAAGCTGTTCAGCGACTGCGTGGTCGACGGCATCAAGTGCGGCCCCGACGGGCTGCGCTGCGACGTCGACGGCAATGTCTGGTGCTCGAGCAATGCCGGCCGCAATCTCGGCTATAGCGGTGTCGTCGTGCGCGCGCCCGACGGCAAGCTGCTGGGCCGCATCCGCCTGCCCGAGGTCTGCGGCAACATCTGTTTCGGCGGACCCAAGCGCAATCGGCTGTTCATGGCGGCGAGCCAGTCGCTCTACGCCGTCTATGTCGGCACGCAAGGCGCCGCGCCGGGCTAAAGCACTCCCGTCATCCTGGGCGCAGCGAGAGGATCCAGGAAATTGCCTAGATCCCTCGCTGCGCTCGGGATGACAGCGTGTCTGTTCGATCGAACAGCACGCCAGCGGCGGCTTGACTCTACTCGACGGCGGATTGAGGCTCGCGCCAGCACGGCGAGTTCAACGCGCCGGCGGGCAGGGAGAGCGCTCATGACACGCGAGATCACCAGGCGCGACACGCTGATCGGCTTCACCGCCGGCATGGGCCTGATCGCGGTATCGGGCGCGAGCCTGGCGCAGGGCGCGCGCTTCAAGGAAGCGCCGATGCTGGCGGAGCGTGTGAAGGCCGGCGGCCTGCCGCCGGTCGAGCAGCGCCTGCCGAAGAACCCGCTGGTGGTGCCCACGGTCGAGCGTGTCGGCGAGTATGGCGGCACCTGGCGGCGCGCCTTCCTAGGTCCGGCCGACGCCAACAACTACGTGCGCGTGGTCTACGACGCGCTGTTCCGCTTCTCGCCCGACGGCGCCAAGATCGAGCCCAAGATCGCCGCCGGCGCCGAGCCGTCGGCCGACTTCAAGAGCTGGACGATCAAGCTGCGCGAGGGCGCGCGCTGGTCCGATGGCGCGCCGTTCACGGCGGACGACATCCTGTTCTGGTACACCGACGTGCTGCTCAACAAGGAGCTGACGCCGAACCTGCCGGGCTGGATCCGCAACGGCGATGGATCAGCGGCCAAGGTCGAGAAGGTCGACGCCGCGACGGTGCGCTTCACCTACGACAAGCCGGCGACCTTGTTCCTGACCGCGGTGGCCAACCAGGATGGCGCCGATCGCACGTATGCGATGTTCCTGCCGGCGCACTACCTCAAGAAGTTCCACCCCGCGCACGCGCAGAAGGCCGACATCGACAAGGCGGTGCAGGCGGCGGGCTTCAAGACATGGGTCGAGCTGTTTGCCAATCGCAACGCGCCGCCGGAGAACCCGGAGCGTCCGACCATGGCCGCCTGGGTGCCGGCGACCCGCGCCAGCGATCCGGTCTTCACGCTCAGGCGCAACCCCTACTTCATCGGCGTCGACAGCGCGGGCAACCAGTTGCCCTATCTCGACGAGGTACGCTTCACCTATTTCGCCGACGCCCAGGCGCTCAACCTCGCCGCCATCGCCGGCAATTTCGACATGCAGGAACGCCACATCAACATGACCAACTATCCGGTGCTCAAAGAGCAGGAGCGCACCGGGAAGTACCGGGTCATCGCCTGGCCGACCTTCGGCGGTGCCGATGCGGTGATCGCCATCAACTCGACCTACACGGCCGATCCCGTGATGGGCAAGGTGATGGCGATGCGCGACTTCCGCGTCGCGCTGTCGCTCGCCATCAACCGCGACCAGATCAAGGAGAGCGTCTTCCTCGGCCTGGGCGAGGCGCGCCAGGGCGTGCCCGCGCCGTGGCATCCCTACTATCCCGGCGACGAGCACGCGAAGAAGTTCACCCAGTTCGATCGCGCCGAGGCCAACAAGCTGCTCGACAAGATCGGGCTCGACAAGAAGGACGCGGCGGGCATCCGCCTGCTGCCCAACGGCAAGCCGGCGACCATCGAGATCAGCGTCGTGCCGGCCTTCGGCGCGTGGCCCGACGTGGCGCTGCTGGTGTCGAAGGACTGGGAGGCCGTCGGCGTCAAGGCCATCGTGCAGATCCGCGAGCGCGCGCTGCACTTCAAGATGAACGAGAACAACGAGCTGATGGCCGAGGTGTGGAACGAGGACACCAGCGCCTTCCCCTACACCGGCAACGCCAAGGCCGATCCGCGCAACGCGCCGATCCTGACCATCGGCCCGCTGTGGCGCCGCTGGTTCGCTACCCAGGGCAAGGAGGGCATGGAGCCGCCGCCGGAGATCAAGCGCATCGTCGAGATCGTCGATCGCGCGCGCACCGTCGGACCGGACGAGCAGGTCAAGCTGTCGCAGGAACTCTATCGCATCTGGGCCGATCAGCTCTACGAGATCGGCACGATCGGGCTGACGCCGATGGTGCAGGGCGTGGTGGTCACCAACGTCAAGTTCCGCAACGTGCCGACGACCCTGGGCAACGACTGGCCGCTGCGCAGCCCCGGCAACGCCAGGACCGAGCAGTTTTTCCTCGCCAAGTGATGCGTTCACCATTTCCCTTCTCCCCGCGAAGGCGGGGAGAAGGAAGACGCAGGCGGACCTGATGGCCCTCTACATCCTCCAGCGGCTGATGCTCCTGCCGCTGTTGATGCTGGTCTATTCCTTCGTCATCTTCGTCATCATCCAGGCGCCGCCGGGTGATTTCCTGACGGCCTATGTGGCGACCTTGGCGTCGTCCGGCTCCTCGATGTCGGCCGAGCAGGTCGAGGCGCTGCGCCAGCAGTACGGCCTCGATCAACCGATGATCGTGCAGTACTGGCTGTGGCTGAAGCATCTGTTCAAGGGCGATTTCGGCCTGTCGCTCGAGTACCAGCGGCCCAACGCCGATCTGATCGGCGAGCAGCTCGGGCTGACCCTCGCGCTGGCGCTGTTCTCATTCGTGCTGACCTGGGCGCTGGCGATCCCCGCCGGCATCTACTCCGCGACCCATCCCCGCTCGCTGATCGACCACGCGCTGACGGTGATCAACTATATCGGCGTAGCGACGCCGAACTTCATGCTGGCGCTGATCCTGATGTGGGGCGCCTTCGCCTACTTCGACATCAGCGTCACCGGCCTGTTCTCGCCCGAGTACGCCGACGCGCCGTGGAGCGTCGCCCGCGTGCTCGATCTGCTCGCCCACATCTGGCTGCCGGCGCTGGTGCTGGGCATCGCCGGCACCGCGCGGCTCAGCCGCATCATGCGCGCCAACCTGCTCGACGAGCTCAACAAGCCCTATGTCGTAACGGCGCGCGCCAAGGGCATGAAGGAGTGGCGCCTGGTGCTGCGCTATCCCGTCCGCCTCGCTTTCAACCCGCTGATCAGCACCATCGGCTGGTACCTGCCGGCGCTGTTCTCGGGCAGCCTGATCGTGGCGACGGTGATGAACCTGCCCAATATCGGCCCGCTGCTGCTGCGCGCGCTGGTGAACCAGGACATGTACCTCGCCGGCGGCATCCTGCTGATCTACTCCTTCCTCACCGTGCTGGGCACCTTGCTGTCGGACATCCTGCTGGCGCTGGTCGATCCGCGCATCCGCGTGGAGTCCTAGGATGGCCGACGTCGCTGGCGTCAAGGCCGAGGACCGCATCGCCGTCGCGTCGAACTGGCGGCTGGTGTGGTGGCGCTTCCGCCGCCATCACCTGGCGATGGTCAGCGCCGGGCTGCTGATCTTCCTCTACCTCATCGTGCTCGCGCCCGACTTCTTCTCGACCCAGGACCCAGAGCGCACCGACGCGCGCCAGGCCTTCATCCCGGTGCAGACGGTGCGCTTGTTCGACGACGGCAAGCTCTCGCCCTGGGTGCCGGCCATCGTCGGCAAGCGCAATCCCGTGACCCTGCGCATGGAGTGGACGGTCGATCAGCAGCGCAAGGTACCGGTAAAGTTCTTCGCCTCGGGCTACCGTTACAAGGTGCTCGGCCTATTCACGAGCGACCTGCATCTGCTGGTGCCGGCCGATCCGCAGCAGCGCGTCTTCCTGCTTGGCTCCGACCGACTCGGCCGCGATCAGTGGTCGCGTATCATGCACGGCACGCAGACATCGATGACCGTAGGCCTGGTCGCGGTGCTCTTGAGCGTCATCCTCGGCGTGCTGCTGGGCGGCATCTCCGGCTATGTCGGCGGCAAGACGGACTCGGTAATCCAGCGCCTGATCGAACTGCTGCAATCGGTGCCGACGATTCCCATCTGGCTGGCGCTGTCGGCAGCGCTGCCGCGCGACTGGACGCCGATCCAGGTGTTCTTCGCCATCACCGTGATTCTTTCGCTGGTCGGCTGGACGACTCTGGGGCGGGAAGTGCGCGGACGCTTCCTCGCCCTGCGCGAGGAGGATTTCGTGCTTGCCGCACGGCTGGCCGGCTGCTCCCGCATGCGCATCATCGTGCGCCACATGGTGCCGACCTTCACCAGCCACATCATCGCCACCAGTTCGCTGGCGATCCCGGTCATGATCATCAACGAGACATCACTGTCGTTCCTCGGCCTGGGCATCCGCCCGCCGGCGATCAGCTGGGGCGTGTTGCTGCAGGAGGCGCAAAACATCCAGACCCTGGCGCTGGCACCCTGGCTGCTGATTCCAGGCCTGGTCGTCATCGTGGCAGTGCTGGCCTTCAACCTCGTGGGAGACGGGCTGCGTGACGCCGCCGACCCCTATGGCCACTGAGCCGCTGCTTCAGGTGCGCGACCTGCGCGTGTCTTTCGCGCTCGACGATGGTCTGGTGCGCGCCGTCGACGGCACCAGCTTCGACGTCATGCCCGGCCAGGTGCTGGGCGTGGTCGGCGAGAGCGGCTGCGGCAAGAGCGTGACCATGCGCGCCATCCTGCAGCTGGTCGACCGGCCCGGCCGCATCACATCAGGCGAGATCCGCTTCCGCCGCGACGGCGAGATGGTCGACATCGCCCGCCTGCCGCCGCGCGGCGCCGTGATGCGCGACATCCGCGGCGGCGAGATCGCGCTGATCCCGCAGGAACCGATGGCCGCCTTTAGCCCGGTGCACACGGTCGGCGAACAGATCGTCGAGGCCATCCTGCTGCACAGCCATCGCTGGGGCGAGAAGAAGCTCGGCCGCCGCGACGCGCGCGACATCACCGTCGGGCTGTTCCGCGATGTCGGCATCTCCATGCCGGAGCAGCGTGTCGACGCCTATTCCTGGCAGCTCTCCGGCGGCCTGCGCCAGCGCGCGATGATCGCCATGGCGCTGTCGTGCAAGCCGCGCCTGCTGATCGCCGACGAACCGACGACCGCGATCGACGTCACCACCCAGGCACAGGTGCTGGGACTGCTGCGCGAGCTGCAGGCGAAGTACGACACCGCCATCATCTTCATCACCCACGATCTGGGCGTGATCGCGCAGATGGCGAGCTATGTCGTGGTGATGTATCTCGGCCGCGTCATGGAACAGGGCCCGGTCGACGACATTTTCCACGCGCCCAAGCATCCCTACACCCGCGCCCTGTTGCGCTCGATCCCCGGCCTGTCGGGACAGACCCGCGTCGCTCTGCCGGTGATCAGCGGCGCCCTGCCCCATCCCTTCAACCGGCCGGCCGGCTGCCCGTTCCATCCGCGTTGCCCCGACGCGATGGAGCGCTGCGCGGCGGCCGTGCCGCGCCTGCTGCCAGTGACACCCAACCAGCTCGCCAGCTGCTTCCTGCACCACGACGAGGCGGAGCTGCCATGAACGAGGCCGCCGCCCAGCCGTTGCTCGAGGTGCGCGGCCTCAGAAAGTTCTTCCCGATCAGCAAGGGCTTCCTGCGCCGCGTCGTCGGCCATGTGCGCGCCGTCGACGGCGTCGACTTCACCGTCAAGGAGGGCGAGACCTTGGGCCTGGTCGGCGAAAGCGGCTGCGGCAAGACCACGGCCTCGCGCTGCATCCTGCGCGCCATCGACCCGACCGACGGGGAGATCCTCTACCGCACGCGCGATGGCCGCACGGTCGATCTCGCGCGCCTGCCGCCCGGCGAGCTGCGACCGCTGCGCGCCGAGATCCAGATGATCTTCCAGGATCCCTTCGGCTCGCTCAATCCGCGCATGACCTTGCTCGACAATGTCGGCGAGCCGCTGCTGGTCAACGGCGTGACCAGCCGCACCGAGCGCACCGAGCGCGTCGCCGAGCTGCTGCGCCTCGTCGGCCTGCGGCCGGAATTCATGCACCGCTTCCCGCACGCCTTCAGCGGCGGCCAGCGCCAGCGCATCGGCATCGCCCGCGCGCTTGCCACCAATCCGCGCCTCGTCGTCGCTGACGAACCGGTCTCGGCGCTGGACGTCTCGGTGCAGGCGCAGGTGCTCAACCTGCTGCTTGAGCTGCAGGCGCGGCTGAAGCTCACCTTCCTGTTCGTGGCACACGATCTGTCGGTGGTGCGTCACATCTCCGATCGCATCGCGGTCATGTATGTCGGCCAGCTCGTCGAGCTGGCACCGACCGACGCGCTGTTCGGCCAGCCCCGGCATCCCTACACCGCCGCCCTGATGCGCGCCGTGCCGGTGGCCGATCCGCGCGTGCGTGGCCAGGACGGTATCCTCGGCGGCGAGGTGCCGAGTCCCGCCGCGCCGCCGTCAGGTTGCTACTTCCACCCGCGCTGCCGCTTCGCGCAGGATCGCTGCCGTGCCGAGGCGCCCGCGCTCCGCGAAGTCGCACCCGGCCATTTCAGCCGCTGCCACTTCGCTGGCGATCTCACACTCTGACGTCAAGGCGCTGCGCTCTATACTGTGTCCATAGGACATCAAGGAGAGCCAGCGATGCGCGTCGGCGTTTTCTACTTTCCCACGGACTATGGCATCCACACCGCTGAGCTGGCGCGGGCGCTCGAGGATCGTGGCTTCGACTCGCTGTTCGTCTGCGAGCACACGCATATCCCGGTCAGCCGCCGCACGCCCTTCCCCGGCGGCGGCGAGCTGCCCAAGCGCTACATCCACACGCACGACCCGTTCGTCGCCCTGTCCTTCGCCGCGGCGGCGACCCGCACGCTGCTGCTCGGCACCGGCGTCGCCCTGATCCCGCAACGTGATCCCATCATCACCGCCAAGAGCGTCGCCAGCCTCGACCACATGTCGAACGGACGTTTCATCTTCGGCATCGGCGGCGGCTGGAACGTCGATGAGATGGAGAATCACGGCGCGCGCCACGCGACGCGCTTCAAGCTGATGCGCGAACGCGTGCTGGCGATGAAGGAGATGTGGACCAAGGACGAGGCCTCGTTCCACGGCGAGATGGTCAACTTCGATCCGCTGTGGTGCTACCCCAAGCCGAAGCAGAAGCCGTACCCACCGATCCTGCTGGGCGGCGAGAGCGACCACACTCTGCGACGCGTCGTCGAGTTCTGCGATGGCTGGTTCCCGCGCCCGCGCGGGTTCGTCGCCAAGGAAGGCGTCGCGCGGCTGAAGGCCATGGCCGAGAAGATGGGGCGCGACTTCTCGACCTTGTCGATCACTGTCTTCGCGGCGCCGAACGACGCCGCGGCGCTGGCCGACTACGCGGAACACGGCATCCAGCGCGCGCTGCTGGCGGTACCCGACCTCGATCGCGACGGCATCCTGAAGGCGCTCGACAAGCTGGCGCCGCTGGCGGCGGCGCACAAGTCCTGAACGTTGCGAGCGGAGCGCCCGGGGGTATGCTGCACGCCTGTACCAACTCCTGATCGGAAGGAAGCCATCATGATCGACCTGCACTACTGGCCAACGCCCAATGGCAAGAAGGTCACGATCCTGCTCGAGGAATGCGGCCTGCCCTACAAGATCGTCCCGGTGAATATCGGCCGCGGCGACCAGTTCACCGACGAATTCCTGGAGATGAACCCCAACCATCGCATGCCTGTGATGGTCGACCACGCGCCCAAGGATGGCGGCAAGCCGCTGGTGGTCTTCGAGTCCGGTGCGATCATGATGTACATCGCCGAGAAGGCGGGGAAGTTCTACCCGCAGGATCTGCGCACTCGCTACGACGTGAACCAGTGGCTGATCTGGCAGATGGCCAACCAGGGTCCGAAGTCGGGCGAGTGCGGGCATTTCCGCCGCGTCGACCAGGCCAAGGACGGCGACCAGAGCTACGCCATCCGCCGCTTCACCGACGAGGTCAACCGGCTCTACGGCGTGCTCAACAACCGGCTCTACAAGCATCGGTACCTGGCCGGCGACCAATACACGATCGCCGATATGATCTGCTATCCGTGGACCATCAACTGGAAGTTTCAGGGGCAGGACATCGAGGAGTTCCCCTACTTCAAGCGCTGGTACGAGGAACTGGGCGCACGGCCGGCGGTGCAGAAGGGCATGGCGGTGGGCGCCGACCTCTCGGTCGACAACGCCAAGTTGCCGCCCGAGGAGCAGGCCCGTCGAGCCAAGCTGCTCTACAACCAGCGCGCCCGGCCGGTGAAAGTCGCTTAGAGCCTCGCCAACGCTGTTGCGCTTGCTCGCCGCCAGTCCCAAATTGGAGAGTTGAGACTATCGTATAACTTGTGGAAAACATCTTGCTTGCAACCTGACAAAGCCATGTCAGGATGCGCCACGCTTTCGATTTGGTCGTGACTCTCCTCGAGCGGTTTCGATAGCGACATGCGGACGCCGGGCCCCCGACCGGCGTCCGTTTCCGTTTCAAGCTCGTGCAACGGTGCCCGAAGGGCGGATGGGGGATGCCGAAGACGGACACCGAACTCGTCGAGACATCGCCCGCGGAGCCGTCGGCGGCCCCTGATCGGCGCGCTACTGGCGCACCACGTCGAGCACGGCCTGGCGCAGCTCGTCGGCCATCTTGGCGACCTCGGTGCGGCCGTCGCCGCTCGGGAACGACGGCCCGACCATGGCGAAGACGTAGTGGCTGGCGCCGTCGGCCATCGGCACCACCATGTAGCGCGCCTCGGTCGTGCGCAGCGAGGCCTCGCAGGTGGTGAACAGGCGCGCGACACGCTGCGAGCGTGGGTCTGCCATCGTGCCCGAATCGAAGCGTCCGCCGGCGCAGGCGCGGCGGTCGGCGGCGATGATGGTGCCGGCGATGGCCGAAGCGCTCAGCCCGCTTTGTGCCGGCACGATGTCCAGCGCCCCGGTCAGAAGGTCGGAGCGCCACGTCAGGTCGGCGCGCGCCGATTGCGCGAGATCGCGGTCGATCGCCTCGCGTTCGCTCATCGGCCGGAACCCCTGCATGGCCGGCGTGGCGAGGATCGCCGACAGGGTGCGCGCGGCCTCGACGCGCTGTTGCGCCGTGCTCTCCGGCCACAGCCGTCGCGGGTTGGCCGGCGGAGGCGCCGATGACGGAGTCGGCTGGGCCGAAGGCTGCGTCGGCCGCGGATTCGCCGGCTGCGGCGTCGTGATCGGTCCCGGGCGATCCGTCCCCGGTTGCGGTGGGCGCGGCTGCGCCGGAGCGGACGCCAGCTGGGTTCGCGTGCAGTTGATCAGCACGGTCAGCGCCGCGTTGGTGCCCAGCAGGCTGAACTGAAAGCGATCGTTACCCGTCACCATGGTCAGCTGATTGCCGCGGCGGAACAGGTCGAACAGGGTGGTCTGCGCCGGCAGCTCGGCGATGAAGAACTGACGGTTGACCGCCTTGGCCTGCACCGCGCCGGCGCTGACGCCGTCCACGCTCAGCGAGACCGTGTAGGTCTGGTTGAGGTTGAGATTCCAGCTCGTGTTGCTCCAGCCGATCCGCCACGTGTAGTTCTCGGAGATGGCGAAGAACATCGAGATGCCGCTCTGATACGCCGTGCTCATGGCACAATGCGAGAAGCGGCCGGTGTTGTCGTTGGTGTAGGCGGCACCCTTCCAGTTGCCGCTCTGAAACTGCGTGCCGTTGATCAGCTCGGCGCGCGCGGCGACACCGATCATCAACGCCGCGGCGAACGCCAGGGCCCCGAACAGACGCATTGTGGTTCCGTCAAACGCGCAAAGGTCTCCGACATACTGTACCCGCGGCGGCCGCCGGCTTCAACGAATCAGGCGCCGAAGCGCGGCGTAAAGCTCTCGCCCTTGTGATCGACGCGACAGACGAACGGCGCGCCGAAATGCGCCGGCATCAGCAGCGCGCCAGACCCGGCGCAATCCTCCAGCACCTGGCGGCGGCTCTTGCGGGCGTTGACCTGGTCGGCGCAGGCGAAGCTGTTCCACTCCGGGTGATAGACCTGGATGGCGTGGTGCAGGATGTCGCCGCAGAACAACGCCTTCTGGCCGCGCGAGGCGAGGTTGATCGCCACCGTGCCGGGCGTATGACCCGGCCTCGGGTCGAGCGAGAGGTGCTCGTCGACCGTGTGCGCACCCTCGACCATCTGCGACAGCCGCGCCTCGACGACCGGCAGGACGCTGTCGCGGAACGAGCCTTGGTTGACCGGGCCGGTGGCCGGATCGCTGTCGAGCTTGAGGTAGTGATCGTAGTCGGCGCGGCTGAAGACGTACTTGGCGTTGGGGAAGGTCGGCACCCAGCGTCCGTTCTCCAGCCGCGTGTTCCAGCCGACATGGTCCATGTGCAGGTGGGTGCACATCACGATATCGACCTGTTCCGGCTTCACGCCCGCCGCCGCCAGGCGCTCCAGATAGGGCGTGTTCATCATGTCCCACATCTTGCGCAGCGGGCGCGGCTTGTGGTTGCCGACGCAGCCATCGATCAGGATGCGCTTGCCGCCCACGGTGATCAGCCAGCTGTGCACGCTGAGCTTGATCATGCCGCTCTTGGGGTCGAAGTGGTTGGGCAGCATCCAGTCGCGGTGCTTCTCGACGATCTCCGGCCGCCAGTCGGCGAAGAACCTGGCCGCGTCGAAGTTCGGCTCGTAGGTTTCCTCGATGCGCGTGACCGTCGCATCGCCGATCTTCACCGCGTCCATTGCGCCCCTCCCATGCGTGATGCTCGTTGCCTCGATCCTAGCGCGTCCCGGCGGCCGCGATACACTGTCTTGAGAATCAACGAGGGAGAGCGCCCATGCCGTTGCCGGCAGATGTCGATACCACCAGCCCGAAATATCTCCGAGACAAGTACGCGATCGTCGGCGTCGGCGAGACGACCTACACCCGCGGCTCCGGCATCACGACGCGCGCGCTGGGTACCTGGGCGGTGCGCAACGCCATCGCCGACGCCGGCCTGAAGCCCTCCGACATCGACGGCATGCTGTCCTACCAGTCCGGCGATTCGACCTTCGGGCCGTTCATCGCCGGCGATCTCGGCATTCGGCTCAACTTCTACATGGACGTCTTCGGCGGCGGCTCCTCGACCGAGGCGCTGTGCGGCATGGCGATCGGCCTGATCGAGGCCGGCATGTGCAAGACCGTCGTGATCTTCCGCGCCATGAACGGCTTCTCGCAGGTCCGCATCGGCGGCACCGGCGCGCGCGCCGCCGCACCGGTCCAGGGCGACATGCTGCACGGCCGCGCCTATGGCTGGCAGAGCGCCGGGCAGATGTTCAGCCTGAGCTTCATGCGCCACATGCACGATTACGGCACGACGCCAGCGCAGGTCGCCGCCGTGAAGGCGATCCACAGCGAGCACGCCGGCAACAACCCCAAGGCCTATTACAAGGAGCGCGTGACGGTCGAAGACGTGCTCAACAGCCGCATGATCTGCAAGCCGCTGCACCTGCTCGACTGCTGCGTCGAGACCGACAACGGCACGGCGATCATCATCACCTCGGCCGACCGCGCCAAGGATTGCAAGCACACGCCGGTGTTGATCAGGGGCGTTGTCGGCCGCTGCAACAAGCCGCGTATGGACATGCACTATCAGTGTGGCCCGATCTCCACCGTGGCTGGCCACTACGCCAAGGACATCCTGTGGCCCAACGCCGGCGTCGGCCCCGAGGACGTCGACATTACCGGCTCCTACGACGCCTTCACCTTCACCACCATGCTGCAGCTCGAGGACTACGGCTTCTGCAAGAAGGGCGAGGGCGGGTACTACGTCAGCGACGGCACCATGCGGCTGGGTGGCAGGCGGCCCAACAACACCAGCGGCGGCCATCTCTGCGAGGGCTATACGCACGGCGTGAACATGGTGGTCGAAAACGTGCGGCAGCTGCGCCACGACGTCGATGACTCATGTCCCATCGGGCCTGACGGCAAGCGCCAGCATACCTACGACTACCGGCCCGGCGGCTGCCGCCAGGTGAAGAACGTCGAGGTCAGCGCCAATCTCGGCTGGGCGATGCCCGGCACGGGCTCGGCGATGGTCATGCGCCGCGGCGCCTGAGGGAGGACACGCACATGGCTGTTTCCGCCACCTATCTCGGCATGCCGCTGGAGATCAACGATCTCGACCTCGAGAACCTCGCATACTTCAAGTATTGCGCGGCGCACGACTTCCACCTGCAGCGCTGCGATTCCTGCGGGCTGCTGCGCTATCCGCCGACCACCGGCTGCCCGTTCTGCGGCCACGCCAAGTCGACCTGGACGCGGGTCGAGGGCAAGGGCGCGGTGCACTCCTACTCCGAGGTGCACCACGCCATCCAGCCGGCGTTCAAGCAGTTCACGCCCTATCTGATCCTGCTGGTCGACCTCGACACGCAGAAGGGAAAGCCGACCGAGCATCATGCGCTGCGCGTCGTCGGCAATCTCGCGATGCCTGATGGCAAGCTGGCCCCGCTGGACATGGTCAAGCGCGTCGGCATCGGCAGCCGCATGCGCATGGTCTTCGCCGACGTGGCGCCCGGCCTGTCAATCCCGCACTGGACGATCGACGAGGCGGCGCAACAGCCGGCGAAGCCGTGGCGCTATCCCGAATAGTGGCCTATGCCACGCCGGCCGGCACACGCAGCGGGATGCGCAAATAGCGCGTCCCGTTGGCGTCGGCCGGCGGCAGCCGACCGGCGCGGATGTTGACCTGGATCGACGGCAGCAGCAGGACTGGCGCCGCCAGCGTCGCGTCGCGCCGCTTGCGCATCGCCACGAACGCATCCTGATCGACGCCGTCGCGCACATGGACGTTGGCGCGCCGTTGCTCAGCCACGGTCGTCTCCCAGGCATAGGCGTCGCGCCCCGGCGCCTTGTAGTCGTGGCACATGAACAGGCGGGTCTCCGGCGGCAGTGACAGCAATCGCCGGATCGACGCGTACAGCGTCGCCGCGTCACCACCAGGGAAGTCAGCGCGCGCCGTGCCGTAGTCGGGCATGAAGATCGTGTCGCCGACGAAGACGGCGTCGCCCACGCGATAGGCGACATCCGCCGGCGTGTGGCCGGGCAAATGCATCACCTCGATCTGCAGACCACCCAGCTTCAGCCGCTCGCCGTCGCGCAGCAGGCGATCGAACTCCCGTCCCTCGCCGCCGACATCGACGGCGTTGAACACCGGCGCGAAGATGCGCTGCACGTCGCGGATGTGCTCGCCGATCGCGATGGCGGCGCCGGTGCGCGCCTTCAGGTACTGCGCGGCGCTCAAGTGATCTGCATGGGCATGGGTCTCGAGGATCCAGTCGACCCGGTGGCCGCGTTCGGCGATCCGCGTGAGAAGCCTGTCGGCGGAACCGGTCGATACTTTGCCGGCGCGATGGTCGTAGTCGAGGACCGGGTCGACGATCGCGGCCCGGCCGGCGGCCGGATCGGCAACCAGATAGCTGACGGTAAACGTCGCCTCGTCGAAGAAAGCCTCGATGTCGGGTTGGGGCGTCATCTGTTGTGCCTCCAGGGTGGTTACTTGACATATGTATTAGTCTTGACTAAATTAGCAATACCTAAAATGACGGAAATAACAATGGCGACGGCAACAACCCGCATCGACACGAAGGCGCTGGAAGGCAGAGCCGCCGAGGTCGCCGACATCTTGCGCGCGTTGGCCAACGATCGGCGCCTGCTGATCCTGTGCCGGCTCGTGGAGGACGGCGAAGCGACGGTCGGCGCCCTGGCGAAGGACGTGAGCCTGTCGCAATCGGCCCTCTCCCAGCACCTCGCCCGCATGCGCGACGAGGGCATCGTCACTTTCCGCCGCGAGTCGCAGACGATCTGGTACCGGATCGCCGATCCTCGCATCGGCACGTTGCTGTCGACGCTGCACCGACTCTATTGCCGCGACTGAACCCCTCACTCGAAAGGATCGACCATGACACTTCCCACCATCGACCCGCGGGCGGCCAAACAACTCATCGACCAGGGCGCGATCCTCGTCGACATCCGCGAGCTCGACGAGCATAGGCGCGAACGTGTGCCGGGCGCGCGGCACGAGGCGCTGTCGCGACTGGCGACGATCGACGCTGGCGGCGCTCAGGCGCTCATCTTCCACTGCCGGTCCGGCGCGCGTACCCAGGCCAACGCGCAGCGACTGGCCGAGGCCGCGATCTGCGACGCCTACATCCTCGAAGGCGGCATCGAGGCGTGGAAGAAGGCCGGGCTACCGGTGGCGGCCGACCGCTCCCAGCCGATCGAGATCATGCGCCAGGTCCAGATCACGGCTGGCAGCCTGGTGGTGCTCGGCGTGATCTTGGCCGTGACCGTGGCGCCCGCCTTCATCGCCCTGTCCGCCTTCGTCGGCGCCGGCCTCGTGTTCGCGGGCGTCAGCGGCTGGTGCGGCATGGCCAAGCTGCTGGCCGTGATGCCTTGGAACCGGGCGGCGAAGGCCGCCGCGGCATGATCGCGGCGTTCGCCCCGGCGGCGCTGGCGCTCGGCTCCGGCGTCGTCATCGGCATCGTCCTCGCGCTCATCGGCGGCGGCGGGTCGATCCTCGCCGTGCCCTTGCTCGTCTATCTCGTCGGCATGCCCTCGACCCACGCCGCGGTCGGCACCGCCGCGCTGGCCGTCGCCGCCAATGCCGCCGTCGGTCTCGGGCTGCACGCCCGACGCACGCGCATCCACTGGCCCTGCGCGACGGTGTTCAGCGTCGCGGGCGTCGGCGGTGCGCTGCTCGGCGCCGCCGTCGGCAAGGCGACCGACGGCCAGAAGCTGCTGGCGCTCTTCGGCCTTGTCATGATCGTGGTCGGCGCGCTGATGCTGCGATCCAAGCGGGCCGGCGGCGACGATGTCTGGCTGACGCGCGAAAGCGCGCCGCGCTTGGTGCCGCGCCTCGTCGGCCTGGGCGCCGGGGTCGGCGCGCTGTCCGGCTTTTTCGGAATCGGCGGCGGCTTCCTGATCGTGCCGGGGCTGATGATGGCGACGGGCATGAGCCTGCAGGCCGCGACCAGCGCCTCTCTCATCGCCGTCGCCGCCTTCGGGCTGGCCTCGGCGTCGAGCTACGCCTGGTCCGGCCTGATCGACTGGCCCACCGCCGGCCTGCTGATCGCCGGCGGCGCGGTCGGCGCGCTGCTGGGCGCCCGCGCCAACGCGTTGCTCGCGCGCCACAAGACGATCCTGACCCGGCTGTTCGCGGGCTTCGTGATCGCCGCGGGCCTCTATGTCAGCGCTCGAGGTCTCCTCACGCTCTACGGCTGATCCCGGTTCAGGCGATGCCGCCGTCGACCTGGATGTTCGATCCCGTCGTGAACGACGAGGCGTCGCTCGCCAGGTAGAGCGCGGCGGTGACGATCTCCTCCGGCTGGCCGCTGCGCTTGAGCGCGGCGGTGGCGTTCTTCTTGTGCTCCTCGGGCCAGGCGTCGGCGATGTCGGTGAGGAAGCGGCCGGGCGAGATGGTGTTGACCCGCACCTTGGGGCCGAACTCGAAAGCGAAGCCCACGGTCATCGCGTTCAGCCCGGCCTTGGCGCCGGCATAGGGGATGATCTGCGGTCGCGGACGCAGCGCGCCCACGCTGCTGACGTTGATGATGCAGCCGCCGTCGCCCTTGACCATGCGGCTGCCGACCAGCGCATTGAGGCGGAACGGGCCCTTGAAGTTCAGCGAGATCACTCGGTCGAAGAGCTGCTCGCTGGTCTCGACCGAGGACGGCGCGATCGGCGAGGAGCCGGCGTTGCACACGAGGATGTCGATCTTGCCGAAGGCGGCGTAGGCCGCGTCGACCAGCCCGTCGAGCTCTTCCCAGCGCGCCACGTTGCAGGCATAGGGCAGCGCGCGGCGGCCCATCGCCCTGACCTCGGCGGCGACCTTCTCGCAGGAGTCCAGCTTGCGGCTGGTGATCACCACGTCGGCGCCGCGTTGGGCGAAGGCCAGCACCATCTGCCGGCCCATGCCGCGGCTGCCGCCGGTGACCAGCGCCACCTTGCCGGTGAAATCGAACGGGTCATTCTTCACGTTTCGCTCCCTTGTGCGCGGCCGTCGGTGGAGTACCCTAGCACCACCGCCAACACCCGCGTTTCGCCGGGAGGAAACCATGGCCTACACGCTCGAGGAATTCTGCCGCGACGCGCACCAGGCGCTGAAGAGCACACCCGGCCGCGACGGTCGCGAGACGGTGCGCGTGCTGCTGGAGAAGCTGCTGACCAACAAGGCGTTCGTCGAGAAGGCGGTGGGGCCCGACGCTCCCAAGGGCCGCACGACGCTCTACGAGGACAAGGAACTGGGCTTCGTCGTGCTTGGCCACGTCAACAACGGCGCACACAAATCGCCGCCGCACGATCATGGGCCCTCGTGGGCGGTCTACGGCCAGGCGGTCAAGCACACCGACATGACGGTCTGGCGCCGCCTCGACAAGGGCGATGGCGCCGGCCCGGCGGAGCTGGAGGCGGTGAAGACCTATCGCCTCGAACCCGGTCACGCCGGCTGCTACGACGTGGGCGACATCCACTCGATCGACTATCCCGACGGCTCGCGTTTCGTGCGCGTTACCGGCCGCGACCTCGACTATGTGCAGCGGCTGAAGTTCGATCTGGCGCAGAAGAAGGCGCTGGTGATCGAGAGCGCCTCGGCCTCGGGCTGAAATTCTTGGGGATGCCGGCGGTCGCCGCCGCGTAGAACGGGTATCAACGGGGGACAGACAATGCGCTGGATTCACCTAATCGCCGCCGCCACGCTGGCCGCGGCCGTCGCCACCACCGCCGCCGCGCAGACCAGCGCGACGCCGCCGGCCAAGCCCGCCGCCGCACCCGCTTCGACGGGGCAGCCCGCCGACACGGTGTCGCCGAAAATCGACCTCGACGACGCGATGCAGAATAAGCGGCAGCACATGCCCTGTAAGAAGGGCAAGGATTCCGACTGCAAATAGCCGGTCATTTCAGCTCCTGGCTGATCAGCGCCCGGAGTCAGGCATAGGCGAGCGGATGCCACCGGCTAGCACTTGAAGGCCTGCCGAATTTCATCCGCCAGCGCTTCGGCAAACTTGCGTGTGCTAAGTCTGCGCGGCGCGTCGTGGCGGGTGCCGGAGACGGTGGACAGGGCGACGGAGTACGTGTTCTCGCTCTCCATCGCTTCGTGCTCGACGACCTCGATGCGGCTGATATCGGCTGGCAGGAACACGAGCCGGCGCGACGCGAAGGGATTGCGCCGTTCGATCTCGATCCGGCCGGGCGCGATTGTCCAGGTATCCGACCAGCCAGTCAGCCCGCCGATGATCGCCGGAATGCCGAATGTGCAGGCACCGAGGATGATGAGCAGAAAGAACGGGCTGGTTATGTTGGGTGGCCAGACGCCGCGCCATAGTTCCCAAACCGGCAGGCCGATCACGCCAAGGCCCAGGGCGACGACGATCACGCGAATCCAGGAGGGTGCCGTCGTCTCAATTCTCATTGGCGCCATGTCTCAGACGGACCATGGTCGCACGGGCGACGCCCGCGCAAGACCCAGCCGGCCCAAGACGCCGTGCGCAGCCACAACCGCCGTCGCGAAGGTCGCCTGCAGCAGGTAGCCGCCGGTGGGAGCCTCCCAGTCGAGCATCTCGCCGGCGACGAACACGCCGGGAAGACGCTTGAGCATCAGCGAGTCGTCGACCTCTTGGCGCGCGATGCCGCCGGCGGTTGAGATCGCCCGCTCGATCGGCCGCGCCGCGACGACGATCACCGGCGCGCTCTTGATCCGCGCCGCCAGCTCAGCCGGCGTCGATCCGAAGCGGCTCTCGCGCAAGAGCGCCACAGCGGCGGGCGACAGGCCGATACGACGCAAGGTGGTCGACAGCGAGCGCGCGCCGCGCGGCTCCGCCAGCCGGCGGCGGATGTCGGCCTCGTCGAGGTCAGGCATCAGGTCGACGCCAACCACGGCTCGGCCATCGCGCAGGATCGCCTCGCGCAAGGCCGCCGACAGCGCGTAGACGGCGCCGCCTTCCAGCCCATGCGCGGTGATCATAGCCTCGCCGCGCACCCGCTGGTCGCCGAACGACAGCGCGATGCGCTTGAGCGGTTGGCCGGCGAAGCGTTCGCGGAGGTGATCGCTCCAGTCGACCTCGAAGCCGCAATTCGCCGGGCGCAGCGCGCTGACGGCGACGCCGCGCTCCCGCAGGATGTCGACCCACGATCCATCGGATCCGAGCCGTGGCCATGACGCGCCACCCAGTGCCAGCAGAGTCGCGTCGGCGCCGATGTCACCCCAGCCGACCCAGCGGTGGCGCGTCTCGATCCGCACGCCCAGCGATTCGAGCCGGCGCAGCCAGGCGCGCAGCAGCGGCGAGGCCTTGAAGCTCTTCGGAAACACGCGCCCACTCGAGCCAACAAAGGTCTCCTCGCCCAAGGATGCGCACCAGGCGCACAGCGCCGAAGGCGGAAAGGCGTCGAGCATCGGCGTCAGCCACCCGCACGCCTCGCCATAGCGCGACAGGAATGCCGCGCGCGGCTCGCTGTGGGTGAGGTTCAGCCCGCCGCGGCCGGCCATCAGCAGCTTGCGGCCGACCGTGGGCATGCGCTCGTAAACCGTCACGGCGCAGCCGGCGCCGGCCAGCACCTCGGCGGCCATCAGCCCGGCCGGGCCGCCGCCGATCACCGCGACGATTGGCTTCATGATGGAGGCTTCATGCTGGCGCGCCCCGTCGCGCTGCGATTAGGATGCGCCGCGTCCTGGAGGGAGATATCGCATGAAGACCCGCGCCGCCGTCGCGCTCGAGCCGAAGAAGCCGTTGGTGATCGAGACCGTCGACCTCGAGGGGCCGCGCGCCGGCGAGGTACTGGTCGAGATCAAGGCCACGGGCATCTGCCACACCGACGAGTTCACCTGGTCGGGCGCCGATCCCGAAGGGCTGTTCCCGGCGATCCTCGGCCACGAGGGCGCCGGCATCGTCGTCGATGTCGGGCCAAGCGTGACGTCGCTGAAGAAGGGCGATCATGTCATCCCGCTCTACACGCCCGAATGCCGGCAGTGCAAATCGTGCCTGTCGGGCAAGACCAACCTTTGCACCGCGATCCGCGCCACGCAGGGCCAGGGCGTGATGCCGGACGGCTCGAGCCGCTTCTCGCTCGGCGGCAAGAAGGTCTTTCACTACATGGGCTGCTCGACCTTCGCCAACCATACGGTGCTGCCAGAGATCGCGTTGGCGAAGATTCGCGAGGACGCGCCCTTCGACAAGGTCTGCTACATCGGCTGCGGCGTCACGACAGGCATCGGCGCGGTGATCAACACGGCCAAGGTCGAGCCCGGCGCCAATGTCGTAATCTTCGGCCTGGGTGGCATCGGGCTGAACGTCATCCAGGGCGCCCGGCTGGCCGGCGCCAACAAGATCATCGGCGTCGACATCAACTCGGCGCGCAAGCCGCTCGCCGAGAAATTCGGCATGACGCACTTCGTCAATCCCAAGGAAGTCCAGGGCGATCTCGTGCCCTATCTCGTGTCGCTGACCGACGGTGGCGCCGACTACAGCTTCGAGTGCATCGGCAATGTCGAGGTGATGCGCCAGGCGCTGGAATGCTGCCACCGCGGCTGGGGCGTGTCGGTGATCATCGGCGTCGCCGGCGCCGGCCAGGAGATCAAGACGCGGCCGTTCCAGCTGGTCACCGGCCGTGTCTGGAAGGGAACCGCCTTCGGCGGCGCCAAGGGCCGCCGCGACGTGCCGAAGATCGTCGACTGGTACATGGACGGCAAGATCAACATCGACGACCTGATCACCCACACCCTGCCGCTGGAGCGCATCAACGACGGCTTCGACCTGATGCACCGGGGAGAGTCGATCAGGAGCGTGGTGGTCTACTAGCTCAACTACCTTCCTTGCTGGCGGTGGAAGGCTAAGAGGCGACGCTAGAAGGGGGGACTGACCGGAAAGTCGTTCGGTCGCGCGCCGAGATAGGCGACGCCAGCGTGATAGTAGAGAGTCGCCGGCAGCGCGGCCTTGTCGAGCATGAAGTGTTTGCTCGCGACGACGAAGCTGGGCGTTCCGAAAGTCCCGTCCGAGACCTTGAGCTGTTTGGCAAGCTTAACGCCAGCTTGGATCGCATACCCCGCCTCTTTGACCTGGACGATGAACGAGTAGTTCTGCGATAGCTTGAGGAACTCAGGATGGCAGTCCTCACAGGGCGCCTGATCCTGCTCGAATGCGTAAGTGGTGGTTGGCGACTTGCCTTGCATCGCCTTCCAGCCCTGCATCTCGGCATGAGTCCCCTTTCCCATGTTTTGCCAGGAGCCGATCTTCTTCCATCCCATGTTGTCCGGCGTTGGAACATAGCCCGTGGTGGTCGCCATGGATGCCCTCCCGCAGTCCGGTGAACCAAGAGAAATACAACTGCATCATCGCGGCCCTATCCAGACGCGGCAACACATTCTGATTTCATGGATCGGGAACAAACCGCCGAAGAGAATGGGCCGGCTCTCGCCGGCCCTTCCCGTATCAACCCTTCACGCACACCACCTGGCGCAGGGTGTGCACGATGTCGACCAGGCCGGCCTGCGCCGCCATGACGGCGTCGATGTCCTTGTAGGCGCCGGGCGTCTCGTCGATCACCTCGGCGTCCTTGCGGCACTCGACGCCGGCGGTCGCCGCGGCGTGGTCCTCCAGGGTGAAGCGACGCTTCGCCTCGGCGCGCGACATCGCCCGCCCCGCGCCGTGCGAGCACGACATGAAGCTGTCGCGGTTGCCCTTGCCGCGCACGATGTAGGAGCGCGCGCCCATGCTGCCGGGGATGATGCCGAGCTCACCCTCCTTGGCCGAGACGGCGCCCTTGCGCGTCAGCCACAGCTCCTTGCCGAAGTGCCGCTCCTTCGACACGTAGTTGTGGTGGCAGTTCACCGCCATCGCCGTGCCGTCGACCGGCCGACCGAGCGCCTCGCCGATGGCGCGCAAGGTCGCCGCCATCATCAGCTCGCGGTTCGTCCGGGCGAATTTCTGCGCCCAGTTCAGCGCCTTCAGGTAGGGCCCGAAATGCTCCGAACCGTCGGGGATGTAGGCGAGATCCTGGTCCGGCAGGTTGATGAACCAGCGCCGCATGTCCTCCTTCGCCAGCTCGATGAAGAGCTGGCCGATGGCGTTGCCGATGCCGCGCGAGCCCGAGTGCAGCATGACCCACACACGATCGCTCTCGTCGAGGCAGACCTCGATGAAGTGGTTGCCGGTGCCCAGGGTGCCGGCGTGCGAGGGCATGCGCCTGGCCGCGCGGCCCAGCGCCGGACGGGTCTCGACGACCTTATCCAGGCCCTCGCGCAGCTCGGCGATCGCCTCGACCACCTGCGGCGGCGGGTTGCCACGCCAGGTGCCGAGGTCGTTCTCGCGGCCGTTGTCGGTGCGGCCATGCGGCACCGCGGCCTCGATGGCCGTGCGCACGCCGATCAGCGAGTCCGGCAGATCGGACGCCGTCAGGTTGGTCAGCGACGCGCACATGCCGCAACCGATGTCGACACCGACCGCCGCGGGCACGATGGCGCCGCTGGTCGGGATCACGCTGCCGACGGTGGCGCCCATGCCCCAATGGACGTCGGGCATCGCCGCGACATGCGGCCCGACGAAGGGCAGCGACGCCACGTTTCGCAGCTGCTTCGCCGCGGCGTCCTCGACGGTCACGCCACGGGTCCACATCTTGATCGGCTTGTGCGCGTCCTCGGCGAGGACGTCGTAGGTCCGCTCGCTCATCTCAGCCTCCAGGGGGCGCGGCTTGTACGCCTCGGGAGGTGGTTCGTCAAATTGCTCCGTCACTCCCGCTCGCGGCGGAGCGAAGACAGGCGCGCTCAATGGAAGATGCGCTCGGTTTCGATGTTCTTCGCGCTCTTGCGCACGAGGGAAAGGATCGCGCGGTGGTCCGACACCGCCTGCGATCCCGCTAGCGGCTTGCCGCCGGCGGCGGTTAGGCGGACCGCGTCGATCGCCGGCCGCACGTCGCGCTCCGGCTCGTAGCCGTCGACCAGCGCCGCTGGCAGGATCAATCGCGTCTTGGCCCGCTTCATCATCGCACCATGCGGAATGATGCGATTTGCCGGTCATCGGCACGACCCTTATCCTCGCCGGGCAGGGTGGAACCAATCGCCACGGAGACGGCCATGCAGCCGGTGTTCGATCTGTCCTCGGTGCATCGCTTCAAGCATGCCGGTGCCATCGACGCCGACGGCCACGTGCTGGAGCCGGGCGATCTGTGGGACACCTACATAGAGGCGCGCTATCGCGACCGGGCGTTGCGCATCAAGCGCGACAGCGACGGCCTGGAGTATCTCGAGGTCGGTGGCCAGCCCTCGAAAATGACACGCAACGGCTATCCCGCCACCTTGGGCCGCATGGGCCAGAAGGAGCTCGACGCCTTCAAGCCGCATCCCGACAAGACCTACGCCGCCAACATGCCGTTCGGCGCCTGCGACGCCGACCAGACCC
>Ga0194117_10000389_pt1 | contig 58720 bp, 50 predicted proteins | sample TA2MahsurfametaG_FD_160579 | JGI IMG/M metagenome (GOLD analysis project Ga0194117, IMG submission 160579) | Freshwater microbial communities from Lake Tanganyika, Tanzania - TA2015009 Mahale N1 surface | ecosystem: Environmental > Aquatic > Freshwater > Lake | place: Tanzania: Lake Tanganyika... | reverse complement strand
CTTGTTGCGACATATGACTACCGAAACGAAAAAGGCGAAGTTATTTATCAGAAACAGCGTTTCGTAGACCAATGGGGAAAGAAAACATTTAAGCAACGCAGACCCGACCCAAGCAATCCCAAAAAATGGATTTATTCGTTGGAGAATATAGACAAAACGCTATATCGTCTCCCCGAAATTATTCAGGCTCGTGAAAATAACGAAGTGATATGGCTCGTTGAAGGCGAAAAAGATGCAGATAATTTGGTCAAACTCGGCTGGTGTGCAACGACTCCGCCAAACGGCGCTGGCAAATGGCAGGATTCGTTTACCGAAATTCTTCGTGGGTGCGGAGTATTCATCATCGCCGATAATGATGTACCGGGTTGGGAACATGCGAAAGAGATACAACGCCGATTACAAAAAGTTGGATGTACGGTGAGCACATTTGTGCCACCTAAACAATTTAAGGATGTTTCCGAACTATTGGCAAACGGAGGGAATCTTGAAGAACTAATTGATTTTAAAGATGCAGAGCCTCTCAATTCGGCAGAACGAAAAGACGAAGAGAATGAAGAGTCAGATGAACAGGCTTTATCGGATGCAACATCTTCACTTGAATCCATAGCCTCGCAAATCACCAAAGTTCTATTGCGCCAAGACCTTTCTGAAGATACGCGAATTTCTCGTGCGACCATGTTGCTTAATCAAATCAAAGGCGAGAACGACTATGACCGAGGACGACTCATTAATTGGCAGGATTTCCTTGGTGAGTCGGCAGACGAGGAATTTGATTGGGTTATTGACAATCTGATTGAACGAGGTGAACGCATAATGGTGGTGGCAGCCGAGGGAGTCGGCAAAACCATGCTTGCGCGACAGGTAGCGATTTGTGCTTCCGCAGGTCTTCATCCGTTTAATTTTTCTCGTATCAAACCTATTCGCACCCTGACTATTGACCTTGAAAATCCAGAGCGTATTATCCGACGAACATCTACGAATATCATGAACGCGGCATTGCGTTACGGTCATGTGAAGCAGGTTGATGCACACATACTTATCAAGCCTGCTGGTGTGGATTTACTGAGGGCTGAAGACAGGGCAATAATTGAGGAGGCTGTAGAGAGAATCAAGCCAGACCTTCTTGTTGTTGGACCTCTATATAAATCATTTGTAGACCCTGGCGGGCGAACATCAGAGGCTGTTGCCGTTCAGGTGGCAAAGTTCTTTGACATGATTCGCGACTACCATAAATGCGCATTGTGGTTGGAGCACCATGCGCCCTTGGGTTCGTCAATGAGCACGAGGGATTTGCGTCCGTTCGGGTCTGCTGTTTGGTCGCGGTGGCCGGAATTCGGTCTTTCGCTACATCCCGACCCAACAATTGTTGGGGAATATGTTTACGATGTGCGACATTTTCGTGGTGCACGAGACGAACGACCATTTCCGACTAAACTTAGAAGGGGTAAAGTATTTCCGTTTGAATTAGTTGATGTGAGAGACCAAATATGACAGAAAAGGGTTTGACTCGTGAGTTCCTAGCCGAAAGAGACGTACGCATATTCAAAATGCGTCAGGCTGGTATCACCACCGCAGAAATTTCAAGAAGGTTTGGCATGACCAACAATGCTGTCAGTTCGTCTATACGGCGACAATTGGGCAGGTTGAGCCAAGAAGCGCTCATGGCGTATCCGGAGGTCTTACAGATGGAACTGGAGCGTCTGGATGCCCTTCAGAGCGCAGTGTGGCCGCTAACGCAACACAGAAAGGTCAAGTTGGATGACGGCACCGAGGTGTCTGTGGAGCCCGACATCAAAGCGGTGTCAACTATTTTGTCAATTATTGACAGGCGTGCTCGTTTGCTGGGAATGGAGCAAAACAATTTGAATGTTCGTATGGATGTTCAGGACTCCACGCAGAATCAGTTGCGGGCTGTTTTGGCTGGTGCTCCCGGTGCACAAGTTTCTGAGAAGTTTGACGCTGAGGCTGAAGCAAAGAAATTGCTTGCGATTATGCGTGATTCTGGCGTGATTGAGGAGACGACGGTGAATAAGTTGTTGGGTGATTTCCCTGCGTTGACCGAAGGCGGGGAAGACGATGAAGAGAAAGGTGAAGACATTCACCCCGAATAGTGCAAACGCTCACAAGTGGATAATTTATTATAAATGAATGCTTTTTTTGATAACAGCCCTTCTCTTCATTATCGCTTCAGTGTCATTCCACAAATTCGTTCTTATGAGGGCAGTGGAACACCCATTTATCTGCTTGGACAATAAACCGCTATCGCGGATTAGGGCTGAGCGAGACTATGCGCTTGTAAAAGCGACCTTATCCTTCTGAGGGGAGCAAAACTCAGTAGTAATGACGGGGTGGGTTGAAACCACACATTCCCTCTTATCGGGAAGTTGTTCTTTTACCATCAATCTCATCAACCATCTATCTGTTCCGTCATAGCGAGGCTGAAAAGGCTTCCTGCCGTGAGCAACTTGATGATTATCAATAATGAGAACATCACCATCTTCAAGAACAATTTCTTTTATATTCTCGTCAACTAATTTCTTAAAACATTCCAAAGCGGAATTCGCAACTTCGGTTTTCCCCCTCATCAGGTCTTCGTCAAAAATGAATCTAAACTTTTTGTGTTTGAAATTAATGACCGGCACCAACCATTCATCGTATTGTTTTTTGTTTTCCTTGAAGGATAAGTCGGGTTGGATATAAAATTGGGGGCGCATCAACTCGTACATCAATCCGACATCTATATTTCTTAAGATGTCCCCAAAATTCACGTATGTGGTTGGAGCATTCTTATCTCCGCGTAAACACATCAAAATAAGAACATCTGGCTTATGCGGATGAAATGCTGTTTCTGTGTGCATTTTCAGCAATGCTTTGGAAGATGAAGAAATTTGTGCGAATTCCGTTTTGGGATTGGGAAGTACGTGTTGAATCAGGCGACCGTTCTGCTCCTGTTTGTAGGCGACAGGGAAACCATAATGAGCGCCGAACTTCAACAACAAATCGGATGCCTGTTTAACGATGTCATCGCTCATCGGTGGTATCAGCGGAGTCGCAGGAATCTGACCTATCTCAACGCCTTTGATTAGTGTTAGGGGTTCATTCGGTTCAATCGTCATCCCGTTTGCCTTCTCTGCGTTTTCGTTTCGGCGCAAGGTCGTGAGTTCTGAGTGGATGACCGTACGGCAAGCGGGTTCTCCGTTTTCCTGCTTTGGTTCCCGGCACTGTCTCATACTCTTTTGTTAAGTAATTGAAGCGTGTTCGTTGTTGTGCCCCACGAGAAACTTTCTTATTTTTCTTTCCCATTACCTATTGTCTCCATCTCCACTTAAAGTATTTAACTGTTGACGCTTTAGAAGTTTTTCAATGTTGTCTCGGGCAACTAGACCCATATTCATATCAACCGCAGAACATAGTTGGGCAACATACCACAGAACATCGCCTATTTCCGCCGCTAGAGCCTGTTTCATTTCAACTGTCAATTTTGAATCGTGGTCACGAATAATTTTCTTTACTTTGCCCGCAACTTCACCTGCTTCTGACACAAGACCGAGCGAAAGATACTCCAACATTTTTTCTTTTGGGTAAATAGCAGTTTGACTTGTTCTCCATTGATAGTTCGTAAAATCCATTTCGTGCGCCTTCATAAATCGTCTCTGTAGAATATTTCAAAACCCAAATCCGTAATTGCGTCCGCGAGGGTTGCGTAAAATGATTCTTTGTATTCATCGGGTTGATTTGAGTCGGTATTCAACTTTAATGCAGCGTTTAGCGTCGCTGCATATGTTAGGTCTCTCAATACATTAAGGGCAGAGTACCGTAAAGCCTTTCCGAACTCAACCACACGACCGATTTTGATTGAGTAAGGAACTGACACGAATACGGGTTCTTCACCAAAATGCGTGAAGGATATGCATTCCGAAACAGGCGAATTCGGTTTTGCAAAAAGGCTTGCCAAATCCTGGTCTTTTGTTTCGGATGGCTTTAAAGAACAATATCCTTCGGCAACAAATGTAAATGAATCAACACCCCAACCTTGTCGCTTTATGCATGCTGCTTGCGTCAACTTTTCCAAACGCTCATTTCGGCTTATCTGATGTGTCTTCATGAGTTGCATTATTGATACGAGTTTGTCCTGTTTCCAACTAAACAAATTTATGTTTATATCTTGACCGATTCCCTCCTCGTCAACGGTTTGTTGCTTGGCTATTTTCGTCGCCTCAACAGCAAGGGCTAGTTTGTCTATGTCCGTTTTGTAGGAGCCAGTTTCCATCTAGTCCAAAATACCCCATATTTATTGGTCGTAAAAGAACTAGGGTGTTTCATTTTAGGTAGCCCAAATGTAGTAGTTTGCTGTCATGGCACAAAAGAAGAAATCAACCCCAAAACAGAAGAAATCACCAGCAAAAAAGAAGGCTACTCCTAAAAAGAGTCCTTCCAAGGCTGTTGTTAAATCCAATACCGCAGAAGCGGTAAAGGACGCCACTCAGTCTGTGGCGGCGGCAGTGGCTGAAGACATCAGTGCGGCGGAAAAGTATGTTCAGGATGTTCTAAATCCTGTCATTATCTATGCCAACGACCTGAAGTCCAAGTCGCTTCGTCAGCGTGTACTTGCGTGGTTCAAGACCTCTAAGTAGACTGTTCCCCTGATGGGGAATGAAACTGTGGTGATTGACGAATTGCAGAATAATGCCGTCCAAGAACAGCCCCTTGTGCTCAACCCAAAAATTCTTTTGGGTGATGTTCGAGAATCTTTAAAAAGTATTCCCGATGGGTCGATTCATTGCGTAGTCACATCTCCTCCGTATTGGGGTTTGCGTGACTACGGCACAGGCAAATGGGAAGGCGGAGACCCTAATTGTTCGCACAAACGCGATAGTAAACAAAGCGACAAAACATCCACTGGTCAAAGGAATTTAGAAGGCGCAATCGGGGACGGTATTTATAAATCCTATTGCCGTAGGTGTGGGGCAATCAGGATTGATAACCAACTTGGATTAGAACCAACATTTGATTCATATGTGGAAGATATGGTTGGCGTGTTCCGCGAAGTGCGGCGCATCCTCCGTGATGATGGCACTTTGTGGCTTAATTTGGGTGACTCGTATGCGGGAAGCAACGGTAACGGATGGAAACAAACCATTGCGTCCACAAATGCTTCCAATGCTGGTGGAGAGAATGAGGATTTTCGTTCCCGCATCGGGCGCGATGACGGCTATCTGAAACCCAAAGATTTGGTCGGCATCCCGTGGCGTGTTGCTTTGGCTCTACAGCAAGACGGATGGTTTTTGCGACAAGACATCATTTGGCACAAACCAAATCCGATGCCAGAGTCAGTAACAGACCGATGCACCAAGGCACATGAATACATCTTCCTTCTGACAAAAAAGGCTAACTACTTCTTTGATTCGGAAGCAATCAAGGAGCCCGCAAAATATCCGCACGATAATAGGGGTGCGAGGGCTGATAGTCGTAAAGAAGCAGGAATCCCTAATGCGATGCACGGGATGACGGGTGCGTTCAAAAACAAGCGGTCGGTGTGGACAATAAACACAAAACCCTATAAGGAAGCACATTTCGCAGTATTCCCAACAGACCTAGTGGAACCGTGCATCAAAGCAGGCACAAGTGAAAAAGGTTGTTGCGCATCATGTGGAACACCATGGGAAAGAATCGTTGATAGAAAAAGAATACGCAGAAACGAACTTCCCGAAGATGACCCCCGTTACCGTCCGAATATATACGAGGGAGAGTACGAAGAAATCAATGGCAAGGGCGACGCTGGTTTTGTAGAAACACAAACACTTGGTTGGGGCAAAGCGTGCGAGTGCGAAACTGACGAAACGGTGCCGTGCACAGTTCTTGACACATTCTTCGGTTCGGGAACAACTGGTGTTGTTGCGTTGCGTCTTGGGCGCGACTATCTCGGCTGTGAACTTAATTCAGAATATGCAAAAATAGCGACAAAGCGTATAGCGGACGAAGAAGAAGAAATCAGAAAAGAAAAAGAAACGGAACAACTTAGTCTTTTTGAGTGAGTGATTCAGGTATCCGAATAGATATCTCTATTCTTTCTGCAAGCCTTTGAAGCAGTGCGACAGCCTCGTGCGTCGCATGGTTCTCGCACCATTCACTCGGGTCTTTAGCCAAAGCAGATTCAACATACTCGTACGCAACATGTACTTTCCCTTGGTTAACTGGTGGCACACCACATTCTTCCGTTTCCAATAAACCTTCTGCTAGTTTGCGTTCTGACGCTCCGCACGCAAGAAGAATCCCGCCCATGATGTCAATTTTGTGGGTGTACGGGTCATAGACGAGACTGTTGGACAAACCGTGTCGCGAGATTGCTTCAGCAGCCTTATAGTAAATCTCGTGTACCCTTGCATCTTTGAGTACTGAAATAGTTGTCACCGGATTGGGCAAGCCCCTGATGCGCAAGCATCAATGTCCAAGTCATCACCCGAAATCGGTGTTAGGGCAACAGACATGTCAATCTTTTCAAATATGGTGTCATATTCCTCTTCGGTGATTTCTTCATACGGTGGCAACGGGAAGTTGTGGTCGCTGTGAAGCAAGAACGATACCGATTTGATGTTCTCGTCGTAGTTCTTGGACAACCATTCTTTGATTGAATCAAGTTCTTCCTTGCGGTAATAGACGGTCACCGAAACTGCGTTATCTGCCCACACTTTCTGCATTTTCGCAACCCATTCCAACTGGTCTATGGCAGTCATGTTCTTTGCGAGAACAGCGCCCTCGGGGGATTTGCAGGGGAACTCAACCACATATTTCGTGTGGTCTTCGCGCCCATCCAAACCAATGTCCCAAACAACTTTGTGTCCACGCTTGCGGAGCGAGTCCACGAGCCCATCAGCGGCTCCGAATCGTACACGTCGGATGTAGAACGGCGCAAAAGCAGGGTGGATGCCAGGTGTGACACCTGGGAGTAGTGAAAGCGTCCCCGATGGTTGCACAGTGGTCAAACGCACTGATTTTGGAAAGTTCTTACTCTGCGAATATTTCTCGTCAAAATCAGCGAGCATCTCATAGGCGCGAGACAGCCAGCCTATTTTTTCCTCGGTGCACTGCAAGATGCCGGTGACGCTCTGCCCAAGTCGCGCATTCTTGCGGACGATATTCGTCGTCTTTTCGTATGGGTACTCAAGGCGGGTAATCTGCTTTTGAAGCATGTAGAGAAGGCGCGAAATTTCGTGAAATTCTTCTTCGCTACGGACATTGGGCAAGAAAATTGTGGACAGGTTGCATGACTCTCCGTCACTGAGACCGATTTCTGCACATGGATTGAAGCCCTCCACCGTCGTGTCTGCTTTTGCTTCTCCTGTGCGACCGTACTTGCGGGCAAGGCGACGGTTTACGAGACCGTATGGCTCTCCATTGCCCGTGTAGCCCTTCCATAGTTCGGGCATGATGTGGTCGTAATAGTCCGCGTAAATGCTGTTGTTGGAGTTTGCGCGCCAAGCGGGAATCTCACCCGAAGCCCAATTTTTTGCACGCAGGAAAAGTACATCGTCTGGGTCTCCGATTGCGATTTGTGCTGAGCGGCGAGACGAGCCAGAAACGACAATACGACCGATGATATTGCAGATGTCCAATACATCAACGGAGCGGAGTTTCTTCCCTTCTCGTGCTTGGAATACCTCACTGATGTCCTTGATTCCCTCCACTAGGGCACCGGGTCCACTGGCGGTGCCACCAAATGCTTTTAGCGGTGCACCGAATTCGCGGACGAGAATAGTTGAATACGAGAACGACTTACCTGTGTCAAAGAAAGATTTCAGAACACTGTGCAAGAGACGACGCCACCCCTGTCGCGAGTCGGGGACGATTATGTCGGCATCGTTGGTGCGCTCATGCGTGATTTTTACGCCCGCTTTGACCTTGGGGAGGTCGTGAATTTTGGAGCGCTCTACGGAAAACCCGACTCCACCTCCGAGCATCAGGTAGTCAAACAAGAGTTCAAAGTCCTCAATTTTTTCAATGTTTGTAAAGTAGCAGTTGTTGAGTGACGATGCATTGAATTTTTTGATTAGCGGTGTTCCTAGTTGCCACAGTGCGCGACCCGAGAATGAGCAACGAAGGTTGTAAACATGGTCAAATATGGCTTCTGTTTCTTTTTGTGTCCACGGAACATTGATGTCTAGGGCACCGTTGACACAACGCGAAACTGTTTCAATCCATGTTTCGTTGCGGTCTACACCCTCAATCGGGCGAGAGTATGTTCGGAGATAAACAATTTCTCCGAGTCCGCTGAAACCCCACGGCGGCGTGATGTGACGGTACTTCTCAAGAAATTTCGGAGTCAAGGAAACGTCCTTCATAATGCAACTTTCGGATTGGGGTTGTTCAGGGAAAGAAATATTGTACCCTACCGAAGTGTTTCAGTAAAGCCGATTTGAGTGTTATTCGTCCAACAATCCGTGTTCTCGTGCTTGTGCGACGGTTATTGTTTGTCCTTTGTGAAACTTAATCACTTTTATCTTTACATTTCCATACATGATTCGTTCTTCAAGTATGTCTTCTTCTAGCATAATTTTTGTTTGTTTGTCTAAAGACAAAAACAATCCAGTTCCTGTCGGGTTTTTGATGGGTGATTCTTGTTGATGGGGCTTGCAGTCACCTGTCGGGTGACCACAAACAGGGCACGGCATGCGGTCAGCCCGCAGAATACGGTAGTCACCGTACAAGTATTCATCACTCATATAACAATAATAGTTGAAATAAGCGGTTTAGGATACACGCCTTGCATCGGGTGGTATTTCACCTGAAACTAAATATTCTTTCATTTGTTCTTCGGTCAGAGAAAACATATGATGCGAAAAATCCATGTTGCGGATATCTTCCTCAAGAGCCTTGCATATGGATTCATCAGCGCTAATTTGTTTGAAAGTAAGTAAAGTTCTACCGTCAAACCACCTATCGTCAAGGTCATAGTCGTACCCATCTGCTTCCCCTTTATGATTATGGGGATTTGTTACAAGCACATCTCCTACGAGATTCATGTTAAACAGAAGGCTCGCCACGGGGTTGACCGAAAGCCCCAAAAGGAGACCCCTGTCATGGAGATAGCCCCTTATGCGCCTTTCGTGGTCATGTACGCAATCAAAAGCGTCCCCATCAGCCACGAGTTTAGACACGGCGACATGCGCGTTCTTTTCGGGTAGGTCAACTCTTCGGTGTGTTCCGTCGGTTTTGAGAAGCAAAGCCCTTGTCACGGGATTATCGCTTTTTGTTGTTTACTGAGTACTTCTGCTTCTTCAGGATTTGGAATTCTTCTTCAAAGATGCGCTTGAATTCCTTGTTGTATTTGTTTTCAAGAACAAACCAAGCACGACGCTTAGCCTCCATGCGCTGACGGTTTTCAGCCTTGCGAGCCTCTATGCGTTGCTTTCGCTCAGCGTCGGGAAGTGGCTTACGCCCCCTACGGGAACCGACCTGCTCACGCAATTTTGTGTATGTAGTTTCCATGTTGTCCAATACCTCATTTGTTGTTTATGGGAATACTTGATGTCGGTAGACACTTTAACTGATACCTAAATATTTTGCAACCCCTTATGGGATACCCATAAATGTCAACCGTCACACAATTACAGGCTTGTAATTAGGTCTTGGGGGGGGTTGACAAACGCATTTCAAGACCGTACACTTATGGATATGAGTAATAGCACCAACACAACACAGCAACAACTACTTCTTCCTACGGTCAGGAACCTAGAGGAGTCTCGGGCGATTTGTCACGAGTTCTCTTCCGTTCTTACCGCAGGTCCGAGCAAATTGGAGGTCAAGGATTTCAACCACCCTGACCACAAAATCGTGACATTTGATGATGTCGTGACACCCGATTGGGGTGATGCTCCAACCTTTGAGCATGTCCAAGAGATGATTGGGTGGGGTCACGGTAGACAAAATCTACTTGTCCACTGTCATGCTGGCATAAGTCGCTCAACCGCTACGGCGTGGGGAATCGCAATCTCCAACGGATTCAACGAATACGACGCTTTCCACATGCTGAAGGCTAATCATCCAAGTATTTCGCGTCGCAATTGGTGGACTAACAAACAAGGCACGACTTTGAGCGATGTATATAAGCGCTCATTCTCACCAAATGAACTCATCGTTGAGCACCTTGAACGATTGTTTGGATTCAAGTCGGGTCGTCTAATCAAAATTCTGAGTCAGTCGTACGATTCATACATCAATCATGGCGACCTACTAGGGGAATAATCTCATGGTTGCAATAAATCACGGCACCTACAACGCCTATACGAATGGCAAGTGCAGGTGTACGCTGTGCCGTAAAGCGGCTAGCGAATACATGAAAAAGTACCGACAAACCGAACACGGTTCGGGGTCGGCACGGTATTACGCTGTACTTCAGGCAAAACGGGCACAACTCGCGGCTCGGTGGGTAAAGAAAAACAGACCCGATGTTTGGGAAACAATTGCTTCAAAGGCGAACAAACAAATTGACAAAACTCGTTATGTTTGTGAATAGGTAAGATACTGTAGATTTATACAACCGAGGAAAAAGACCGATGACCGAAAAAGAATTTGAAAAGTTCAAACAAGAGTTTGAAGACGCAATCGCGACACTTGGCGCTCGTCTTGATGCCGTAGAAACAAAACTGAACGACATCGGAAAACTGATGCGGGAAGTGCAGACTGGTGTGCGTCGCGTTGACCAAAAGACCAATGTTGAATGGAATGGTCTTCGGGGAACGGTTGGTGACATTCAGAAAAAGATTTCTGAAATCGCTGAACCTATCCGCAACATCAAACGCAACAACGGGGGGTACAATAAGTGAGCATACCTGAATTTGATGACATGGAAGAGTGGATGCTCTACGGCTATCGGCAGGGTTGGTGCGGTCCGCCAGTATGCTCAATTCATGACGGCGTTCCAATGTCCGCGAGAGAAGAAGAATCAGAAGACGAATTCTGCGCTCATATCATTCGCTTGTACGAAGACCCCGATAGTCGCGTAGCAGTGGAATCAAATCACTCACCGTCTTTATGGCGTGCAACCAATAGGGGTTGGGCTGAACGCGAAAACTAATTTACTTGGTTTTGAACTCTGTCCAAGTTTTATCGCCTACACCAAAATATTCTCTCGCATATCCTGCTTGGATAATGTCCGTATTTAGGCACGCTGTTTTGGGGTCGTCAACCTTGTCTGAAGAGAAAATTCGGGCAAGTATGCGACCATACTTGTCGTTCTTGTCGGGGATTGTGTTCACATAAACCCATTGATGGTTTGTCAGCCAATCTGAAGTGAACGATTTTGCTTTCAAGCCCATTTCTTTTTCGGCAAGGTCCTTTGTTCGCGATTCGGGGGTGTTCACACCGTACAGTCGCACACGAATCTTGTGGTGGATATTGAATCCAAGGTCAATCATCAAATCAATAGTGTCGCCATCAATAACCTTCAGCGGTTTGGCACCGTACCAAAATCTTTCACTCATCTTTATCACCTAATTTATTTTTTGTGATTGAAGCGTCTATTCGTTTGATACGCATATCGCTGATGCAAATGTTTACTCTGTACCACAACGAAACTATGTAAAACCATAGACGAACAAACATTCGTCAATTATCTCACAAAGTAAAGTTCTTCATTCGCTATTGCCACGGGAGCGTTTTTTGACTTCTTCATTTCCACTGAAAGTTTGTAGAAACTTTTTGACCCATTCCCGTTTTTGCTCAGGGGTCATTGTCCAATATTCTTTTGGAATGTTGCTGTTTCGGAAAACGAAGCGGTTTTTGCTGTCAGCCATACATCACCCAACCACTATTATACGAAAAGAAAGTTGTTTAGAACCTGCCTTGTTGCTCTTAAAATAACGACCACCAGAAATATGGTGCGAGCCACCCATTTCATACAAATTGTCATCATCTGCTGTAATCATTCCCTCTATTTGTGAGCGCGACGAACCTTGGAGACGCTTGGCAAGTTCGTCAGGCAATATTCCCGCCTTCTGTTTGGGAAAATCACCCCTCGCTAAAACAAAAGCGTTTTGCCCCCTTGTTTCCATTGCCAGAGCACCATGAACCGATTCTGGCATCATTGACTTGTGAGCCTGATACGCCGCCTCCTCTCCATGTCGGTCAAATCCACGCCCTGTGGCGAGATGTCCAAACACATCGTGAACAGCCCTGAACTTGTCGTTTGTGTCGTCATCCCAATATGGATGAGAACCAGTCACCGATGTTTTCATAACCTTGAGCCGTTTGTTCTCAACAACATCTTTTCGCATTGAATGGAATCCGTCATAGGGGTCGTAGTCCACAAACTCTACGGTTATACCCATTTCTCTTAGCATTTCAAATTGACGCTCAACTTCTTCTTTGAGTTCGTCATACGCTTTTTTTGCTTTTTCATCAACCTCTGGCTGTAGGTCGTAATGGTCGGCAATTCGTTGTCTTTTCTCAGGCGCAACTGCTACAACATCACTGAAATCACCTTTCAAATGTTTAGCAAACATTGGAATAGGTTCAGCCAATTGCATGGTCACATTCTCAGGACCAGTTTTATCCATATTCTTGGGTTCCACAATGGTGGGTTTGGCATTAGTGACAGATGGTTTTCTCTTTGACCGCATTATTTCTACTATCGGGTCAAAGGTATACCAAGGAATCGTATCTGCCCCATCGCCATCGGTCGTCAAAAAAACGTTTTCCCACTCCCCTGTTTCTTTAGCCCTCCACAACCTCTCAAGAAAAGCAATTGACTTTTGATTCTGCGCTTTACCTAACTCGTAAGCCCGTTCCCTGTTTTGTTCATTGTTTTCATAGATGTCAACAACATCAATATAAAACATCCCATTTTCAATCCAAGCCCCAACCCCAACTTGCCTCGCACCCTCTAGCGGTTCGTCAAAAACTCTCTCCCCGTGATATTCCATCCATGCAATCACGCGGTCAACCGCATCCTCACGAACCTCGCCATTCTCATCAAAAACCTTATCCATATCCACCGACATACCGTGCTTATTCCTGCCAACCGATATGCCTTGCTTGACATCAATTTCAAGATTTCTATCCGCAGTGAAACCACCAGACTTTGCCTCAATTAGCCATTTGCGAACAATTTCCGATTTTTGGGGGCTATCTTGTCTTAATTCAAATTTTTTTATACGAAAACTACGAAGAGTGTTGATGGCATAACTAACTGCCGTAGCAAGGGGTGTTTTGTCCTCGTCGCTACCCGGCATGGTGAACATTCCGTCACCATCTCCATCTTTGGGAAATTTGGGTTTCCCACCAAGCGCAACACGTCGTATGTTGCCGATGTTCAGTCCAAGGATTTTTACTTTAATTTCGTCAGGCATCAAAAATAATTATCCCATAAAAAGCGTAGCCCCCGCCTCAACCCCATATTTCGGAGTCTCGGCGGGGGCGACGCTTATTGCGTGTTATTCGGTATTACGGAGCCGCGTCGAATGTGACCTTGACGAACGCTTCTGGACGCTTGACAGCAAGCGCTAGGCGCTGCTCGGCGAGAATCACAATCGCGTTGCGCACGAAGAAGTCCGCGTGCTGTTCGCTGATGCGAATGTTCGCCGTCTCGCGGTCGTAGATTTGCGCCGCGGTGCCGAACGCGCCAACGAGGGCTGTTCCTTCGGCAATTGCGGGCGTGTCCACAATCGGGATGCGCCAGATTCTTGGCTGACCACCAAGGGCGACCGATACAGCAACGAGGTACTGACCGTTGTCATCCTTGGACAGTTCAATGTCTTCCCAGTCGTTCGGGTGCATCACGACGCCTGTCGGCTCGTAGTACGCCAAGAAGGACAGGGTCGCGGCGCGACGGATTGCATCCGCCTTGAGGTCGCCTACGCCACCCGCAGACCACGAGTAGGTCTGGATACCGGTGGTGTTGAGCACGCCTTCAAGGTTTTCGCCGGTGCCGTCGCCGTTGAGGATTTGGGTGTCCTCAAGGAGGCGCAGACCGTACATCAGTTCGTTGTCGATGATGCTACGGAGTTGCGGCTCATCGGCAAGGACATTGCGGTGAGCGGCTTCCCAGTGAGCCATCGTGCGAACCGGTGCCTGATGTCCAGTGAACTTCAGACCCGACTGCGGCTTGGTGGCGAACACTGCGGGCGTACCCGAGCGCTCAGCAACAGTTGCCGCGTTGTTGGTCGGAGGCGTCATGCCAGCCGGGGAGGTGTAGCCGATTTGACGGAAGTACTCAATCACGGCAGCGTTGGTGGTGCGCTTCGGGAAGAGGTCGCGGACGCGACGGGTACGAGTCGGGGCAACGACCATCGGGTCGCGCTGGAACGTACCGAACTGCTCAACCGACGAAAGTGGCGACGCCGGACCAGTTGGCATACCCGTGAAGACATCCTTCACGTTGTACTCAAACGGGGCAGGCATGTTGGCGCCATTGCGACCTGACTTCAGGGACTTGAACTCCTCTGAAGCGAGGAACGCTTCACCGATGCTCTTGATTTCACGCGAGGTCAGTTGCTGAACTGGCTGAGCGGCGGCGCTTGCGACCGACTCAGAGGCGGGCTGTGAAGCCCACTTCTCTGCATCGCGCATGCTCTCCATGCCTTCAATCAGGCTCTTGATTTCGCGGATGTCCGACATGTTGCGGTCGAACGCGCTCTTTTGTTCGGCAGAAACAACAACCGTGCCGTCTTCAACTTTGAATGAGTCGGCGATGGTCTTGTTGTCTGTCATCTTTTCGCGAAGTGCGGTTTGCAGTTCGCGAAGGCGAATGTCATCAGACATTTGAATCCCTCCTGGGGAATGTGTGTGGGTGATTGTAATCGTTATACGACTTAGGTAAGCACCCAGTCACAGTAAACTATTCATCTACTGACAATACGAGAATAACATGTTTTGTTGTTGTGGCTTGCAACTAAGAGAGTTTGTGTCGCCTGACAACATTTTGCGGACAACAACCATCAATAATCTTTACACCGTTTGTTCCATCGGTGAAATAGCCGTCTTTCTTGACTGATTTGACATCCTTGGATGGGTGGTTGTCGGGAACCAAATCAAAGTCCATTCGTGAACCGCGAGGCATCGGCTCATCCGAACTCATCGCCTTGAGGAAAGTCAATACACGCTTCTTGGCATCTGCCTCAGAACCAGCAATCAACCCGCGCAAATATACCTGCTTAACATCACGCAAATTAGTTTTGTAAGCCTGCTTCTTGGCGGACGCATTATGTTTACGCACAAGAATTGCTAAATCATTAATGGTCTCGCTGCTCACATTTGGCAAACGTTTTTTGGGTCGGGTAACCATTTTTTGTTGCACATCACGCAAACCATCAAAAGATTTCTTGCCGGTTCGTACACGAGGATTCTTCTTCGGCGACCTATCTGTCCGCAGACCCATAACCCTGTTGTAGTCAGAACCGTTAGAGCATGGCAACCAAACGGTTTTGCCGTCACTAGCCGTATATCGCCTGATTCCGATACACCCCAAGTTTCTTGCCCGTACACGGGCAGAGTCGGGGTTTTGAAACACATCGGGGTCGGTTGACCTACTCACACGATTAACGAAACTCTTGCCCTCCATATTTGAATCAGGACAACAGTTCTCGGACTTGGCAGAAACAAGACCACCATCAGGCAAAGTTTCAATACCCGCAACACCTCGTTCCCGTAGGGGGTCAAACCGCTCAGTTGCCACACACGGCGCATAGTACTTGTGTCCACCAAAAACAATCGTCCGCACACCCTTACATCCACGCTTGCGGGATGCTTCCTCTGCCATTGCACGAGTCTCGTACATTTCGCCAGATTTTGATTCTGCTAGAGCAGAGCGATGCTCCAACTCTGTTCTAGGGATACGAAAACTTTTCGCTGATGCTTTACGCATCTCATTGGAGCCCTTGCGAACCGAAAGAAACTCATCGTGAGAGGCACATGGCATCCATGACCCGTCATGCTCATGCGCACCGCGGCAACCGAGTTGACGGGCAACCATGAGTGCCTGCTCCCGAGTTACTTTGGGTTTTTCGTCGCTCATTTGCTTCCTTAGATATTTATGACCGCGTAGCCAAGTTTCTTGATGATGGCATCAATTTTAATTTTTGCTTCACCCGAGTATTCGCCTTCTTCGGAATCGTAATAACTGAAACCCGTCGTCAAACCTTCCAAACTTTTGAAGAACTTGTTTGGTCTTGGGTCTGAATAAATCTTTTTGGAAAACTCATAAAATGTAATGTCGTCTTCTTTGCTGTTTGAAAACTGACGAACACCATCCCTCACCTCAATGAAAACAATCGGCATGCCTTTGAAGTTAAGGATTTCCGATGGGGTGAACATGCGATACTTCATAAAACAATTTTATCCTTTCAGAATGATTGTGGTTATTTCTTCAGGGTCGGCGTCCATCAACCATTGCAGACGCTTATCGGTATAGGCGACCATATGGTCAGGTTTATTTCCCTTAATTTTTCGTGGGTTACCCGGTGTGCCCGCTGCTTCCATTACTTCCTTGCCGAACAGTGCAAATTGTACTTTTTCTTGATTTTCACGCAAGCGTCGCTGAACCGCAATCACCTGTTCTTTAACTTGCTGACGAGTTAATTCTCCATCTTTAACCCTGGCACGAATTCCATTAAGGATATTATTTCTGCCAGCAGCACCATCCACCCAATGTTTTAGACCTTCTGCATTTGCGTAGTCTTTATCGTCAGCAAACATACCTGCTTGATGGAAAGTTAAAGACATATCAATCGGCACAATACGCCTCAAGCCATTTGAGTCACGAACCACGAAATAATTTCCGCCGTGTCTGTCCACATTCAAAATTGCATAATCCAAAAGGGTCAACGCAACGCCGTCCTCAACATTTACGTCACGCATGTCATCAAACATTGCTGGCTGCCCAATTTGGTCCAACACATAGTTAGACACATGTTCAAACAGAACTGCTCGTCCGTCGCCTTTGTTATCTTTATAGACGGAACCCACAAAACGGAAACCACCAACAGGAAAACCCATTCTTCCGGCAATATTATTCCCTAAAACTTCGGCAACATCTTCTTGTTCTCCGTGTGCGCGCCGTTTTTCGTATTTCAACAAATATTGTTTACCAGTTGTTCTATCGGTAAACACACGCATCTCCCCGTTGATGCCGCCCCTCATTTGCCCGATTTCGTAACGCTTGTCTGACTTTGGTCCGAAAGGACCGTTAGGGTCCTTGTCTGCGTTTGCCTCAAGTGCGCTAATGACAAAAACATCGGGTACATCTCGCAAGTCCCCACCATTTTTCAGATGTTCTGCAGCCTGTTCAGCACTACTGATTTTTGTGTTCGGTTCTACCGCTTTCCCTGCGGGAAGACCGTCATCGCCAAGGGGAGCCAGTTTGTTGTCTTCTTTATTTTGTTTTCCGCCAATCTCTGCGGTCTTCACCTTCGGTGCATCTCCATCGGCTTTCGGTTTATTTTTCTTGGGTGAAGTTGGCGGTTTCGGAGGAGTCGGAGTGGGAGCCCTTGGGTTTGACGGCGGAGTTTCGGGTGGCTCTGGCTTTCTCCACGGCGGGTCGTCAACGGCTTTTTGGAACATCTCGTTTTCTAAATCACGTCGCCTGATGTCTTGTTTGTTCAGAATGATTCTGCGAAGAGCACCCTCTCGTTCTCCGGCTGACCGATTTTTTTCGCGGAGAAAGTCTATGTCTTTACTTATGCGTTCAGCCGCCCCACGCTTTTCTTGGTCGTTGATTGCGATACGTTCTTTAAGTTCTTCAACATCTCCCCAATTTCCGTCGCGCACTTCGTCTTCAAATCTGTCTTGAGCGTCCAAAGTGAATTCTTGTTCTTCCCAAAGACTCTTCATTCGTTGAAAGTCATCATTGTCGAGACGGTCTATGTTTCCCCTCTCAAGCAACATATTGATATTGTCAAACAAAATATTAAACGCTTCGTCGCCGTCCGTAGGTGTGCTCGGTTTCTCTGGTGTGGGGGTACTTGGCTTTTTCGGTTCAGGCTTTTTCGCTGTTGGTTTCTTGCGTTTTGGTTTCGGTTCTGGCTTGACAGACGGTTCCATCGGTTCACCAGTAGGGCGCTTCCCCGCAGTTTCTTTAGCCCTTTCTTCTGACGCTCGTCGCCTACGGGCTCGTGCAGGACGCTTTGGTTTCGGTTCAACGATTTCTTCTGAACCCGTACGGGGTGCGCCAGGTTCCTCTAACTCTCTGCGCACTCTACGACGCTCAGAGTCGCGCAAACCTTCATCGCGTGCGTCGGAATCAAAACCACCTCCGCGTACACCACCCCTACGTCGTGGTGCAGGCTTCTTTGGCGCACGAGGCTCTTTCGGTGCGTCACCACCTTCAAGTGCTTCCGCAACTCCACGCAAACCCCGCTCAATGCGACCACCCTCCTCTGCCCGACCAAGGCGTTGCAACATTCTTCGGTTACGGCGCTCAAGCCGACGTCCGCGTCGTCTATCGTCAACATTTTCCAATCGTTCACCGATGTTGGTAATAGCATTGGCGATTCTTCGTGCTACACCCCAACCGCAATTTCGTCCGAATCTGTCGGTTATCTGCCCACCATATCGCGTGCCAACTGGACATCGCCATCCGCCGCGACGACCAGTGCCAGGAATTGAGAGACCCGGGTCCCAAAGTGCTCTTACTCGTTTTACCTCATAATTGAAAGTTGTCTTGCGTGATTCTGATACGAATGCGCGTGCCTTAAACTGAATTGTTTCGCGTTTTTCGTTTGCGGAAAAGTATTTAATCGGTATATCAGAAACAGATATTTTTTCTGCAAATTTTTCTTTTGGTTTGGGTTCGCGTCGGAGAGCCTGTGCAACAAGCGTTTCGGGCATTGGACCTTCTACGGTCATCCCGCGGTCAAGAGCGACGCTTAGTTCCTGTTTTGTTATTTTTGAATTTTTGTATTCATCTTTGAAAGCGTCAACCAACCCTTTGGAATCTTCGGCGATTGCGCGAAAAGTCGTTCCAACATCCGATGTTGTGGCGACGAAGTACGGCTTGTCTTCGCGGTTTCTGACGATAAATGCAGTTTTCATTTGGGTCTTTCCAATGGTCTGCCAACACCATGCAGACGGTGTTCCAATAATACCATTCACCCAAACAGGGCGTAATGTAACTATTTTTTTTGATTATTTGATTTTGAAGGGAGTTGCCCTTTGAGTTTCGTTAACGCATCATCAATCTCTTTTTGAGAAGCGTTTTCTTTCAAAGAAACATTGTATTTGGACATCCCTGTTGAAAGCGCGATTCGTGCTTTGTAGGGAGTGGAAAACACGGTCTTGGCTGCGTCGTTATACCTAGAACTATCTTCCTCTGCGCCAGACAAATGGTAACGTTTCCACTTGTTTGCTGCGGTCACAACAACAACCTCATACAAAAATGGTGGCTCCTCTTCGTCAGGAGATGTTACTTGTAGGAGATACGGAAAGCCCATGTGTTTATCCTAGTCAATTAATTGAATTGTCTGATAAGGTCTTCTTTGTGTCGCTTCAAATAGTCTAGTCTGTCAGCGACAATACGGCGAATAGCGTTTAAATGGTTTATTTCTGCCTGTGTAAGTTTCATGCCCGCTTGTTCCAGTTCCTGTTGAGACATAATTTGTTCAAGTTGTTTTTCCAAAACTCTTATGGTGCGGTCAACGGTTCGCGCAAATCGTTCTCTGGCTTCTTGGCTCTGATGATTGAATCCTAAGCGTTTCAAACCCTCAATACCGTTATTCCATTCGTCATGATATCCTCGTACGCCATCACGTTGCAGTCGTGCGCGATGATTTGCCACTTCGTCCTCCCATCGGTCTAGGCTTGGGGGGTTAACATCGTCTGCATCAACCTCACCCTCTATTCCGCGACCATATGCGATTAGTCCGTGGTCAATTAACCCCAAACGGGCTTTGCCGTTCTGGTCAACCGTATACATAAAGTTTCCTCCGTGTCGGTCGCCATTTTTGAACACAAAATCCAACACGGAAATTCGCGCTGCGTCTTCAGGCGCTATATCTTCTGCGCCAACTTTAGGGTCACGCGGTAGTTTTTTGACGTCAGCCCATTCCTGTTGGGGCTTGACGCCTGCTCCGTGGTCCCAATCCATGATTCCACGCATCATCATCCACCGATGTCGTTTCCCTGTGTCCGCGTCTACTATTTCTTTTCCGATGCGCAAGTGTGCTCTGTCATTTCCTAATTGTATTGCTTCGGCGGCGCGCATCCCGATGCTCTCAAGCATCGCTCCGTGGTGACCATATACGGCTGCTTTGACAAACCAGGTTTGTCCAGTCCGTTTATCTCTTACCTTAACAACATCCCAAACACCGTTACCGCTACCGCCGGGATGAACCTTGATTAACTCGAAATTGAATCTCCTGTTTTCCATTTCGCCACCCTCAGCCATGAACGCACTGAAACCCTTCGTCTGTAAATCTTCTTTGCTCGGAACATCTTTCTCATCAAAAATCATATTTTTGTTGCCGACATATGCAAGGCTTTCGTCAAACAATGCGTCAACAATCACCTCGTCAGCAACATCTTCTATGGATACACCTTGATTTCCTTCGTGAACAGCCTTGACAGCATCTTCATAATTTCTAATCCGTATAGACCCTGGTCTACGAATCGGTGATGGTTCATTCGGAACTATCAAACCACTGCCGTCAAATGTTTCGGTTTGCTGTGGTGCGACCTTGTCTAGGTGAGCGTCATATTGTTTGACCATCTTGTCAAGCGCGTTCATTTCTGCAGCGTGAACGTTTACGGAGTCCATTCTGTCTTTAAGTTCTTGCTGTTCGCGCTGAGACAATGCATCTAGTTTCTTTCCTTCGTATTCTTTCAATTTTAATTCAAGTATTTTCTGTGCAGCATCATACCCCTGACGCCATCTCAATGAAGCGTCGGCTATTTGATTGCGTCTCTTTCTCAACTCTTCAGGTGTCATTTGCGCAATATCGTTATCGGCAAATCCCAAGTACATTTTTTCTTTATTTTTGGCAAGCGTTTTAATTCTTGCTCTATATGCATCTCGTGTTTCTCCAGCAAGAGACCCGTCCTGCGGAATAATTTTTTCTAATGGAACTTGGTCTGCTGAACCGCCAAGAACGTTGACTGCTTCTGTTGGGCTCGGCACTCTCATATCTGGTGCTTCTGGTGCTTCTTCCAAAAACCCTTCATCCCTCTTCTTTAGTGCCCTGGCAACGAGTTCGCGCCTACGTCCAATATCCTGCTGAATTCTTGCAATAGCACCCAAAATTTCGTTTTGCCTTCGCTTGCTCAATTCGCCACCGCGGGTTGTTCGCTGGTCGCGGAGTTGTTTCATCATATTTGCCAACGTTGCTTGATGCGCAATAATTGACCTTCGTTCGTCAAACATGAATTGTTCGGCTTTTTGAATATCGGTTATTTCAGCAATTCGCTTTTCATCAAGTTCTTTAATTCGCGCCCGTGCCCCTTTTTGTCCTTCATATTCTTGACGGATAAGATTTCTTTCCCCTTCATCAAGTTGTCGCCATCCCATACCGAGTGCTTCAATGAGTTCCTCAACTGACGAGAAATTGTCAGCGTTCGCCGTATTCGCTTTTGGTGTTTTTGGTTTTTCTTTTTCTTTGTCTTGCGCAAGAATCGCGTTAAAAATCTGACCGCCTCGTGGATTCAGTTTCCCATTACGGTCATAAAACTGACCTAGGGCAGCCTCAATCTTTGCCCTATCCTCATCATCCAAACCGTTCCCCTGCGTGTCTCTCCACCACGGGCGCTTAGGAAGATTCGGAAAATCTTTCGGTTCTCGGTCAATATCCTCCGCTATTCGCTTCACGTCTTCCAAAGCCTTTCGCACCTTGCGAACTTCGTCATCCAATTGTGTACCCGGCATGAACGGAGGTAGCGGAGGCTGACTCGGCAAATCAACTTTAGGTTTTTCCGCTTCAGGTTTCCTCTGTGTCTTGGGTGTCTTGGGTTTACGCGAAGGCTTGACAAAACCAGCATCACGACGACGCTTCAACTCCTGATTGACAACTTTACCGCGATTATTTATGTTGTTGCTTCCATCGTAGTAACGACCGAATCTGCGTTCTAGTTCAAACTTGTCATTACCGTCATATTTATCATCTCGCCAATACGCACTCTTTGGTAGACCATTCTTTGGGAAACGATTATTTACATTACGGAATGAACGCTCATCTGGCTTGCTTTCGCCAGGAGCAAGTTCAAGTTCAACCATGTCTTCGTCTAGGTTTATGTCTTTGGGTGATTTGTCTTTCCCTTTAAAGCGTCTACGCTCCAATTCCCGATTGACGAACTTGCCACGATTATTGATATTGTTGTCAGCACCGTAATAGCGTCCGAATCGGCGCTCAAGTTCCGCTTTCACTTCGCCTTCGGGAAAATCTTTCTTGCGCCAATAAGCAGTATCGGGTAGACCGCCCGCCGGAAAACGATTGTCTACATTGCGGAATGAACGCTCATCAGGCATACTCTCGCCCGGTGCGAGTTCAAGTTCAACCATATCCTCGGCGAGGTCAATTCTCTCTGTCGGCTTCTTTTGCGTACCCGCTGGTACCGCTTCAGCACCTGGTTTGCGGGTAGCACTTTCTTGCGCTCTTTGCTCGGAACCCTCTACGCGGCGCTTCCTAGGTTTGCGAGGTTTCGCCTCTCTCGGTTCTGCGCCTTCTTCAGTTCGTGGCGCACCGGGTTCTTCTATTTCTCTGCGAACACGACGACGCTCGGATTCCCTCAATCCTGCGTCGCGTGCATCAGAATCAAACGGCGGACCGTCATCAGGTGGCGCACCGGGCGCAGCCGCTGCTTCCGCATCGGGCTCTCCACGCTCTCTTCTTCGGCGTTCTTCTGCGCGTGCGAGACGACGCTCGTTGTCCTTTTCTCTTTGTTTTTTATCTTTAGCCTCTGCTTCGCGCCGCTTTTGGATATTGCCTTGCAGTGTCCATTTGTCGTTTTGTGGAGTGTATTCCCATTGGTCGCCTTCGTCGTCTGTCCATATGCGACGCTTTCCTTCGGGGTCTGGTGCGCCTTTGGGCTTCTTGCCTTCCCGATTTCTCAATCTCTTCTGGTAAAGACGGTCGTTTTCCAAATCTGTTTCGGAAGCAGGAACCCAGTAACCTTTTTTCTGCGGACCCTTACCTATCGCTCCCGCACCTAGGTTTGGTTCCCACTTATACGGTTTCCCGTCAACAAAAACAATTTCCCCTGGTTCTCTGCCGTCTCGTTTCGGCGGTTTGTAATCAGGTCCGTAAAGAACATCTTCTAATGTTTCTTTTCTTCGCGGACGTCGCCTCCCACCCAAATCGTCATCTAAAGCAACTTCGTCTCCACCTTCGGGTCTTCTTCGTCTCCTCCCCGCTCCGGGTCTAGTCGGTGCCGTGCCTTCCGCATCAGGAGTTTCGGGTGTACCGCCATCAGGAAGTTCTCCGCCTTCGGGAACATCAATAAATCCGTCACTTCCATCAAACCATCCACGGTCATCGCGTTCCCAATAACGGCGACCCAACGGTCCGTCTGGATTCAGTACACCTCTCCAACCGCGACCAAGTTGCCCTGGTGGTTTACGGGGATTGATAACACGACGCCTACGAGGTGGTGTTTCAGTTTCTGGAATATCTGTTTCTGGAACATCTGTTTCGGGGATGTCTGTATCGGGAACCGAATCTGAACGACGACTACGACGACGGCGACGACCTTCTAGGTCGTCCTCTATACGAATTACGCTACCATCTGGAGCCAAATCATCATCAAGGCGAACCTCTTCACGGTCTGGTGCCAAGTCGTCACTAATTCGTACCAACTCTTCATCTGCTGCTCGTGCTTCTTCTTCCAAGCGTCGGCGTTCATCTGTTAAGCGTCGGCGTTCATCTATATCGGATGCGACACCAACACCTCCACCACCGGGGAGACCCATTGAGCCGTCACCACGTCCACCAGTTAAAGTTTCTGCTCGCCCCTCGCCGCCATCCAAAACATCGGCGATGCCACGCAAACCCCGTTCTGCTCTGCCCGCTTCCGCATTTCTTTGTAGGCGACCAAGCATCCGCCTATTTCGCTTGGATACACGGCGTCCTCTGCGTCGGTCATCAACATTCTCCAAACGCTCACCAATGTTCGTGATTGCATTGGCGATACGTCTAGCAATACCCCAACCACAGTTGCGACCGAAACGGTCAGTTATCTGACCGCCGAAGCGGGTTCCGATTGGACATCGCCAGCCACCCCGTCTGTTTGTGCCGGGGATTGAGAGGCTCGGGTCCCACATGGCACGAACGCCCTTAATCCCGTATGCAAAAGTTGTCTTATCCACTTCCATGCGGAAGCGGTACGCCTTATATTGGATTTCGTTATTCGTCAGCATTTGATTGTGTGTTTCGTTTAGCAATTATTTTTATCGTTTTGGATGCTTTTAATAGTTTTTGTTTTTCTACAAAATCTTTTTCTGTGAACTCATTGGTGGAACTGTATTCTCCATCAAGGGTGAACACTCTCCACATAACATACTCAACACCAAATTTAGGGTCAACAATATATGATTTTGTTTCAGCGGATGAATCAATCAGATAAGTGAGAACCACCTCAATGTGTTTCGGTGACGTTCCGTGCAGGACAATATCTCCTGCGTTGTTCTTATAGATGACTTCTCCTTCCGCGTTCGGATAGAAGTAATCACCAAAAGTTAAATGTCCGTACTCCATGAGATTATGCCTCTTTATTCATTGGTGTTTGTGACTCCGCTTCATGGTCGCCCTATTTTAAGAAGAAAAGCACGTCTCCGTGCTACAAGTTGTCCATGTCGGTCCTTGAGAACTTTGTAAAGGAACCTTGCTCTTGGTTTTGCTCCCGGACCCTTAAAATTTTTCAGTGCCTGTCTAACGAATTCGGCTTCTCCGCCAGAGATGGCGTCACCAACGGTCTTTATTGCGTTGTCATACGCATTGATTACGGCATCCTGAATTCTTGTTTTCAACTCAGGGGACGCTGCTCTGAGGTCATCGTCTAAGTCTCTCCAGAAACCTGGGTCTGCACCATTTCCGACTCTGAGTGGGTCACCTATTCCTTCTCTAGCATAAACCTTTCCCGCCCAACCCAGGTCAAGCGGGATGACATGAGCCGCAACGTCACCATTCGGTAACTCAACACCCTTAGCCATGCCATTTCCTCCATGACGGTCAGAAACGGCTAAGACATAATTCAAGAGTTCTTGATTTAGGCGCGCCGCATACATGTTCGGCTTTAGTTGCTTCGGAACTTTTCTCTGAACCTGTCTAATATGATAATTGTCCTCCCTAGCACCCCCCGCCGACGTTATATTGTTGCCGTCTGGCACATCGTTAAACACAAATGGAATCATGATAAATTTATCGCCGCCTAAGTTTTCTCCGTCGGCGACCGCACCACCCTTGATAATTCCAACTTGATGAGCCAGATTCCACCCAACCAACTCGCCAACATTGTCGGCGGCTTCCGCTGCCTTGAAAACGATTCCACGATTTGTTGATTTGCCATCAGCGTCTCTCAACACAAAAAGACGAGTATCCCCGATAATCCCGCCGTTCTTGGATAGTTGTCGGAACCGTTTGGTCTTATCTATCTTTTTTCGGCTTGAGTTCGCTTCAATGGCAGCCTGCCAATACTCATGTGGAACTTCGCGGAGGTTGCCGCCATCTTTGACAAACTTAATAGCGTCTTTCTCATTTTTTATTTTGGGGTTCTTGATTTCTTTGTATTCACCCATCCCTTTTCCTTGACCGAAATCAATTCCCAAATCTAATTCAGGAACAACTTTCGCTTTAAACGGGTTACCTATTTTTATGACCGTTTCGGCTTGCAATGGTGACGGCGCGTTGACATTGGGTTTTGCCGCTGCGTCTCTTTCATCCTGTCGTTCCTGCAAGAATTTTTCTACATATTCATCTTTCATTTTTCGTAACGCATTTATTTTTCTTCGATTCATGTCCATTAATGCTTGGTTAACCGCCAACCGTTGCAGTAGCGAGGCTCTTGTTGCCTCATTAGCGTTTTCCAACATACCAAGATACTGGTCTCGCGTTCTTTCCTGAAACACAACCTCTTGCTCCATAAAGTCCAAACTTTCGTCTGCCAGTCTTCGCATCTCGTCTACTGCGTCGCTTCGATTCCGTTCATTTTCAAGTTTTTCTGCTTCCCTGTCAAAACGTTCTTTGTCCTTCTGTAGTTCATCGTCAATACCTGCTTGTGCGACTTTTTCAATGTATTTTCTGCGCATCTGTGCTTTTTGATTAGAGTCAAGTTCGCTACCGATTAGCCTCTCGTATTCTTGTCCGATGTCATTTACTGCTCGGTCGGCATCAATTTCGCCACCAGCATTAACCGCTTGGGGCGGAGTTGATTCCGTTTTGGGCGGCGTTGAGTTCGACAGGATGTCTGCAATTGCGGCATTTTCTGCCTCCAACCTCGCAGCCATTCGTATCCTGTCTTTCATGTTGTCAATTAACTCATTCCGTTCCTTAACGTCATCCATTCCCTCAAGTTGTTTCATTTTGTTACGGAACATTCGGAGATTCGCTTTGATTTCATCTTCGTTTCTTGCAATTCGTGAACGCGCTAATTCGTCGCCACCACGGATGCGCAGGTCTTGTATGAGTCTGTCTTTGTCTATATTTTCAAAATCTTCACGCCCCACTTGCACCGCAACATCTAGTGCTATTCGGTCTACTTCCTGCCCGAGTAGCGGTTTTACATCATCAAGAATTTTTTTAATCGGGGAATCTGAATCAAAAATTTGTGTGTTTTTCGGGGGGTTGGCTCCCGCTCCGTTGACGTTCGCAAGTGCTTCCCTTGCTTGGCGCACTCTTATTCTCGCAGCATCCAACTCTGCTACATTGCGCGCCATTTCTTTAGCGGCTTCGTATCTCGCTCGCAACGGTCGGTCTTTGTCTTGTGCAATTCTGAGTGCGGTATCCTGCTTTTTCTTGATTTGTTCTATTTCCCTCAAACCCTGTTCTTCTAATCCTTCCGCGACAGCCCTGACTCGGTCTCTTTTCTTTAGCGTGTCCGTCGTTTCCCCTGCTACTCTCATCGCTCTTGCCTCACGCTTGAGAACAGATTCCTTTTCTGCTCGTCTCGCGTTGTATTCGTTATCTAAATCTTTAAGCGGGTCAAAAAAGCGGTCCATCCCAACTGCATCCGCTAGTTCTTTATCGGCTTTAATTCCAGCCACATCCAAAATTCCGTCATTGTGGCGCATATCAAATTCTGCTTGGGCGATGTTTCTATCTTCTGCCGCCTGTAATGCTGCTGGTTGGCGACCTCGTGCGGGAGGGGTTCGTTCTCCCTTGCGCAAACGTTCTGCGCGTTCGTCCAATACTTTAAGCGCCGCGTTTACTGCCCGCACTTCTTCGTTATAGAAAACGAGTTGTTGTGCTGCGTTCGCGAGGGCTTCGCCGTCTTCCGCATTCAAACCACGATTGTTTCTGTCGTATTCCGCAATGATGGCTTTTGCGTCTTCAACTTTCTGCCTATCGTTTTTTAACCTGCCGACCAACCGGAGACGCAAGTTTTGCAATTGCACATCAGCAACGGCATCAGTCTCCGCTCCAAGAGCCTGATTAATTTCTTTTTCTATATCAGCCTGCACTTTTTTGGCATACCCATTTCTTAAGTATTTTTTCGCCAATGTAATAGCGTCCGCATATCTTCTCACCTCGGCGTCCGCCATGCCGCCCTGCCCTCTGTCGACGAACATATTGCGTGCGTTTTCAACTATTTCTTCTAGTTTTACTCCGTTTATGGCTTTCATGTCGCGAACTGCTGCGCCGCGACGCTCCGCAGATTCGTCGCGAAGCAATTCTGCCGTGCGACCCTCTGCTCTACCACCCTGGTCTTTCAGTGCGTCGTTCCAAAGTTTTTTCGCTTCCTTGTACCTCTGCCTGCGCCCCTCTAGCGCTGCTGCTTCCTCTAGCGCCCTAAGTTTGCCAGCGTCATTCGGTTCCTCATTAACCTCATCGCGAAGTATTTGCCATATATCATCCTGTGCCTTACGTCCATCTTGTTCAAGTTGCCCAATAAGTTCACGCGCAAGTTCCTGTTTGGCGTCCCCTTCCTTCTCGCCCAAAACTGCGCGAATGTTGTCATTGGCGTTTACAGGATTCCAGTCTTTGTATATCTCATTGTTGAAGGCGTCAAACATCCGCTCTTCTTCTTCTTTGGTCAATGTACGCCCAAGCGCGTCCTCTAAATCTTTTTTGATTCTTTTGTCAAACTCTTTAACTGCTCGTTTTTCTATGTCCTGACGTATCTTCATGCGAGCAACTTCAACGATGTTTGGTTCTTTTCCGTCCGCTACATCTGTCGGCTTCTTGCCGGGAAAGTCTGGGTCTCTATCAGCAAGCACATCTTCTAGTTGATTCAATTGTTCGTCCAATGGGACTTCGCCACGTGCAACTTGAAATATTTCACCAGTGTCAGGATTTTTCGCAACAAAAACATCACCGAATGCGTCTTTGTCAAGGGTGATTTCCCAATTCCCCTTTGTCCATTTATTGCCAATCTGATTCGGCGCAGGCTCTCTCTTCCAACCTTTGTCAGCAAGCATGTCAATTGCCCGCCCAAGAGTCGGCTCCTGATTCGGGAACTTGCGGTATTTGAGTTCTGCTTCAATGTTCTTTTTGATTGCTTCACGTTCAGCAGGGCGGATATCCCAATCTTTCATGAATTCGTCATTGTTAATTCTTTCCAACTCGGTCTTGAGTTCATCATCGGTGAGTCCTTCAAGTGCTTTGTCGCCTGCAATGTTTCTATTTTCACCCCTACCGGCACCTCCACGCATGCGGTTGCGCGGTCGCTTTTTGCCGTAGTCAATCGTCCACATCCGCTTCTTCTTCTTGGGCTTCTTATTGAGGAAGTCTGGGTCTCTATCAGCAAGCAGATTTTCTAGTTGATTCAACTGTTGGTCTAAGGGGACTGCGCCCCGTGCAACTTGAAATATTTCACCAGTTTCAGGATTTTTCGCGACGAACACATCGCCATCCTGGTCTTTGTCAAGGGTGATTTCCCAGTTGCCCTTCTTCCATTTAGTCTTATTTGGGTTCGTCGCAATCGCCCTCTTCCAACCCTTTTCGGCAAGCATCTCGTCTGCGCGACCAATAGTTGGTTCCTGATTAGGGAACTCTTCATCTATCTTCTTAGGTTCTGGCTTTTGTGGTGTTGGTTCCTTGTCCTGAACGGGAGGCTTCTTGCGGGCGTCAGGTTTGCGTCGACGCTTTTTGCCGGGGGTCGGAGGCATGAAATCGTCAGGTGCTTCACCCTTGCCCTTCTTGCGCCAAGCATCATCAAGATTGCTCTTGTTGATGTCGTACCATTCGCGACGGGTTAGGAATCCTGCGCGACCGCCGCGCTCACGAATCTTGCGCACGTTTTCCGCGTACTCATTGTATTTGCGGTTGACGTAGCCTGCGTAGTCTTCGGTTTCATTGGGTCCGCCGACGGGTTTGGTTACATCGTTGCGTGCTTCGCCTTGTGGTCGTTTGGCGGGTTTGCGTGCGTTACGGGGACGCTTGCGAGGCGCCGCGGGGATTGGTTTTTCCTCAGCGGGTGGTTTGGGGGCAGTTTCTGTGCGAGCCGCACCTGGCTTCTCTAGTTCTCTGCGGACACGGCGACGCTCCGAATCACGCAAACCCCTATCGCGTGCATCAGCCAAAGCCTCAGTCGTATTACGGGCTCTGCGACGCGCCTGCACTCCACGCCCACGCGGACGCTCGGGCGCGGGAGCCGGTGTTGCTTCTCCACCATCAAGAACCTCAGCGATACCACGCAAACCTCGCTCAGCGCGACCTGCGCCTTCTGCGCGACCTAGACGCTCCAACATTCTTCGGTTGCGACGCTCCACACGGCGACCCCTGCGTCGGTCGTCAAGGTTTTCCATCCGTTCGCCAATGTTGGTAATTGCATTCGCGATACGACGAGCAACTCCCCATCCGCAGTTTCTGCCGAATCTGTCGGTGATTTGACCGCCGTAACGAGTCCCAACAGGGCATCGCCATCCTCCGCGCCTTCCCGTGCCAGGGATTGACAAACCCGGGTCCCAAAGAGCGCGAACTCGCTTGACCTCATAATTGAATGTTGACTTTGTTTGTTCGTAGATGAAGTTCCGTGCCTTGTATTCGGTGAGATTGACTTTGCCGTCTTTGTCGGAGAATCCGAGGGGAACTGAAGAAATATCAAACGATTTTGCTGACGGATATCTTTTGCGCGGCGACAAGGGCTGATTTGTGTCCGATAGAAAGTCCTGTAGCAGATTCAAGTTGCCTCGCGTCGGGTTAATCGGACCCTCAATCGTGAAATCGTCGTCAAGAGCAGCGTCTAATTCTTGCTTATTGATTGGACGATTCCTATAAACGGAGTCAAACACATCAGCGACATCATCTGCCTCATCAGAAAGTGGTTGAAAATCTGTACCACCCGGATTTACTGTCACCAAAAGATATGGCGCATTGTCGCGTTTGTGGCGAACAAAAAAGACTTTCTTCATAGAGGTTTATCTGCCCCCGAAAGCCGTTCAACGGCTTCTCTTCCTTCGCGTGCGATTTCTTCGCGACGCTGAGCCTGCTGTCGTGTCGTTGAGCCCAATCTTCGGCTCTTTTTGATAAATGTTTCGTACACCCACTTACGGACGCGACGCTTAACTCCATCTTCGCCAGTTATCTCAACGAATGATAATGGGTCAGGGATTTTGCCGTATGTTTCTGTGTATTTGAACGCGCCGTTTGTTCCCTCGGCAAACTGTCGGATGCTTGCACCTGGGTCATACTGGTCTGTTTCTCCGATTGCGCGATTCAACTGTCTGCCAAACTTTCGTCGTTCACCAACAGTCAACGGGCGGGGGCGCTCAATAGTCATCACTACACCGTTTGGTGCGACAAATGAGATTCTTTGCATTGAGGCACCAGCAAGCAGGGCAACATCGTCGGCAGCAATTTCTCGCGGGATTTGCACGGCGCGAATCATCGCACCATCCAACATGTCGGGATTTCCGCCGAACTCACGCAACACAGAAGAAGGAACTAGCGGTCGCAAAATAATTCCATCTCGCCGAATCATGCGTCCCTCACCAGCGGGAGCGCCTTGAAGTACGGTGATTGATTCAGATACCGAACGGGCAAAACGGGGTTTGTTTGGACCAGGGTTTCGTGGGATTTGTGCCATGCGTTGAATCTGTACGGCTCGGTCGGGTGAAGCGTTTCCTTCAATTACTTCCGAAAGGCTCGTAATACGCGCTTCGGGGGCGTTAATAGCACCACGAACCGCACGAGCCAACAAAGCAAGCGGACCTGGAATTCCAAACAATTGTGCGCCACAAGTGGAGAATGCGTTGTCGGTAAATCGTCCACCGAATTCAAAACCCGCAGGGCATCGGTATCCGCGTTCCCCACCTCTTCGCCGACCTCCTCCACCACCACCTGGTGTCAAACCACGCCAGATTGCGGAACGAATCGGACTACGAATAGCACTCAAATTGCCGGGCGTCAATATACTGCCCACAGCCTGTGCGGCTCTGCCGAGACCAGAACGAGCCCTGACGAGACCGACTTTTTGTTCATAGTGATACACATCAATCGGTGCAGAAAGTCTTGCCTGCTTCTTTCTCAGGAACATTGCGGTCTTGTAGTTCGCAATATTTTTTTCAGATAAGCGACCTTCTGTGCGCATGTACAGCAATGGAGATGTTGTGATGTCGTGTTGCTCTGCGGTCTCATCAAAACGTACAGTCAACTGTTTCTCTAGGGGGATTATCGTGCGGCGGACACTCTTCGCCCCACGCGGCGCATGAGGTCGTTTCCTGATGAGAGTTGCGATTGAAGTATTGAGCCCGTTATGCATCTATGCCCTTGCCGTGGTGAGCCACATGAGGCTGGCTATCCGATTGTACCTTATTGCTAGGTTTCAATAAGTCAGTAGATTGTCTACTTATTCCAAGTTTTTCGCAATTCGTTGATGTTGTTGTCTGTAATCACCAACGGCGGAACCATAACCTTCGGTCTGAGGTTTTGTAGAAGTTGCCATTCGCGAGGTAACAATTTTTCCTTATACAAGATAATTTTATACCACTGCTCCTTGGCATCAGGGGAAACAATAATCCATTCGAAACCAGTCCAGTGAATCTGCTCAATTCCACTTGTGTTGCTCATTGGGCTCCTGCTTTAACTCTGCGTAATCTCGGTATTGCCGCGATGATTTTTTGAATGTTTTCCTGATATTCAGCCGCGGACGGTGGGGCGCCCATGGGTGGAACGCTCGATTCAGAGAAAAGTCTATCCAACATCTCTCTCGCTTTTTTGGGTGAATCATCCAACGCTCGGAAACTACCGAATTGTCTTGTAAACACATCCAAAACTCGTGACTCTGCTACAGCCTCCATCACATTCGTCTGCCCGTACTGTGACGCGACACCTAGCACGCTCATCACTTCCTGATTGTCCACCCCGTTGGTGGTTATCTTCTGAGAGTCGATACCCAAGTATGCATCCAAAATCGGTTTGTATTCTTGGCTTACTTGTGCAATTTTCTTTCCGCCCATGGCTTGTTTGACTGCATCAACCAACTGTTGTTTTGTAACGGGTTTTCCATCTTCATCAAACAGTTCATAGCCTTCTGGAAGTTTTAGTTGTACCGCATCTACAGCCTGCTGTCTTACCGCGGCAGCCTCTTCGCGACTCATCGTATTGAACTGTTTGCCCGGTGGTACAAACGGGTTCACATTTGGAAACATCAGGTCACGCTCATAGTTCTCTACCGCTTCAATAAGTTCGGTTGCATATTTTGATTTGGGCGCAGTGCCCCAAGCCAACTTTTCTAGGTCAGAAGAAGACAAATCTGGTGCGCCACCAGCACCCCTACTTTTCAGCATCTCTGCCGTCGCAACATCAAACAGATATTGATTTAGGTTGTGTTCCGGTCCGTCAACAAAATTTCTAAAAGAGGGGCGTTTCCGTTTGCTCTTGATTTCTTCCTCAACTTCATCCCATGTCGCATCTTTAGGGAAGTCATATCGCTTAGAGAACATTACGCCCATGTATGAATCAGAAAGTTTATCTCCCCTATTTCTTACTTGTTCACTGATGGATGGTGCGTTTTCGCCCATCTCAATACCGAGCGTTTTAAATTGGTGCATAAAATGTTCAGCGTGTGCACCCTCATGAATGGCGAGTCCAACCTGATGGTCGTCCGCCCCCATGAAACGCAAAGTCTGAGTCATCCCCTGACCTTTGGGCAGTACATTTTGTTTCGTTTGGTCAAAAATCATCGAGTCCGGTACTAGCGAAACTTTTGCCATTACTTTTCCGTCACCGCGCATACCGACCTGTGCATAACCAGCCGCGTCATTCATGGAGGCTGGTCCATCAACACCGTGGAGTTCAAGCATGACGCCTCCCTTTAGATTGGGGGCGCCTTTAAAAATTTCGTCCATACCGACGAGTGCTTCTAGATATCCTTGCGCAATCGCCTGTTTTACGGTTTCTCTTCCTTCCGCATTTTTCTTCATCCAACCCGGTTGACCCTTGTCATTTCGCATTGAATTTATTGCGTCAATGATTGCTTGACCTTTTATCTTGCGGTAGGCATTAATTTCCGCTGAATGATTTGGGTCTGCTTCCAATAATATGTTCGCCTTAGCCATACCTTGTTCTTCCATCCAAGTCACAGCAGTATCCAGTTGTTTTTCAATGGGTGTTTGCAGAACCACGCCCATTTTGCCTGCAAGTTCATCTATTTGTTGGGATGGGGGCTTATTTTTATCTATGCCGTGTTTGTCCAAAAGCGCATTAGTTTTTTCTTTGAGTTCGGCATTAAATTTTTCAGCATCTACGGTTATTTGTGCATACCCTGGGGGTCGGACAGACTGTTCAGGAGCACTTGGCAAAAGTGCGTCCGAACTTACCGTCGTGGCGACATCAAGATGTCTTGGTGATTTGAGTTTTGGTGTAACTGATTTAATAACCTCATCCGCATCGGTTTTGGGCAAGCCGATATCTTGCGTAGTCAAATCGACGTCGGGAATTCTGCTGTCAACTTGTCCAAGCGCTTCTTGTGCTTTTTGTGCGCGTTTTTGCTTCACCAAATCCAAAATGTCAACTGCTGTTGGTCCGCCCTCAGACGTTTGCGCAACAGTCTTTCTCTGTATGCCATAGTCTTGCGTCCAGTCATTCGCCACAGGCAATATTTCCGAAATGTTTGCATCCAACACGATGACTGGCATTTGGTGGTCATTTCCAAGTACCCCGTCTTGGTAATCCATTCCTGCTTGTGCACCAACACGATGATGTCCGTCAATAATGTATCCGTCCTTAGATACAAACACGGCTTCTTTGCCTGGGTCGTATTCGCCTCTCTTTTTGGCACGCATCATGCCGACAACTTTGTGACCCTGCATGTCTCGTTGAGTTGCCTTAAGTTTTGTTGACGGCACCATTTCTACGCCGACCTCTTTGCCGTCCTCCCCGACTCTCGGCTTGATACCTCTTTCCGCAAGATATGCCAACATATCTTTCTGTCCGTTAATTTCACCTTTTTTAACGAACTTGTCTAATTTCTTTTGCAATTCGTCTATTTCGGCTTGCGGACGTCCATCTGCTATTGCTTTATCAACCGCATCTTGCAAAACCTTTACTTGCGCATCAAATGCTTTTTGAGCCCTTGAACCCGCTACTGGTTTACCTTCCGCCTGTGGCATCAAGTATCGCGGTATTCCCTTGTTGCCCAAGCAAAATGCGCTTGTTCCCTTCACGGTTATTTGACACAAATCAAAAACAGCGTTCTCAAGAGTTACGTCATCAATTTCCCCATTCTTGTGCATTTCCTCCAAATCTGCAATAATGTGCCCGAGTTCATCCATCAGCATGTGAGCACCCTCAACATCGGGCATGTCAACAATCTTGCCTTCAAGAAGAGCGACAACCCCCTCTTCAACGGTGTTAACTTCCACCCTTTCGCGTTCGGGTGCATTGGGAATATTCAGCCCATCAACGTACGCATCCCACTTTGCTTGTGTCGCAGCGTCTACGGTGTCGTCCACCAATTCAACGACATTCGGAACCATATTCTCGCGACGAGTTGGTTTCATTCGTCTCTTACGAACTGCCAAGTCGGTGCGACTGACTATGTATTCTGCAAGTCCACCAAATCTTTGTGTCGTTGCAACTTTGTCTAGAATCGCTTGCATATTTTTGCGCTGAGTTTCGGTAATTTTGCCCTGTCGTACAAGTCTGTCCAATACTGCTTCGGCTACTTGTGACGAACCGTAGCGCAACACTTCCGCCAAAGCGAGAGTAGACGCAGACAACGAACCACTTCCGTCCATGTTCAGATAGTCCATGACATCCAAAGCAACCAAAGAGGCAAGCGCTGCAACTTTTGCTTTGCCCTTAAGTTTTTTACCGTCAGGACCACGCAACATTTTTTGAGCATTGTCTATTAGCGATTGGGTTGAATTAGCAAGTTTTTGAGCGGCTCGCCTCGCAGCACCCAAACCCGGCACCATACAGTTCGACATTTGCAAATCTGTGAACTGATTAGCATTAGGAGTACCCGGCGGACATCGCAACTTGCCCAAAGAATCAACAATCACACCAGCAGCACGCGCTGCTCTCGTGCCCACACTTGACAAGCCTTCGCGTTCTTTTAACGAACGACCGAGAAATCCCTTGTAGAGCAGCACATCTTCTGCAACAAACTCAACGGATTTTCTGTAGCGCTCTACTCGCTGATTCGCGGTATAAGCAAGAGACGAATTCATCGTCTCTCCTTTTTAATCTGAAACTGATTCGTCGGAAGACACTTTCTTGCGTTTTCTAGACTTCTTGGGTTTATCGTCTTCCACTTTGTCATCTGTTTGTTCACTTTGGGGTTCTTGTTCTGCATTGAGTTTTGAAACAACGCCCGAAACCTGCTGATTAGTTCCTTGGGTCTGATACTGACCAGCGGTTTCATAACCCGGTTTACGCATACGATTAGTTCGTTGGGTTGATGTCCTGCTCAACAGTGAGCATTTCAAACTCAAGCAAATCACCTATGAACTTCTTCGCTTCGTCGTCCGACAAAACCTTTTCCCCGTCGCTCCACTCATCGGGAATCAACTCTGCGCGCCCAAGAGCCTTTGCCCGCTTTGTGATGTGAGTCTTGGCTGCTGACTTATCTTTTGCTCTTCCATAAGCCTGAATCGCATTCTTCAGGTCAGCCTCATCAACAATTGGATAAGAACCATCCGGTAGAGCGTGACCCTGAGCCGCCAACTCCTTGCGTCGCTCGTCGCTGTACATGCGCTTCAACGCAAGGTCGGCGACCTCTTCTTCAATTTCGTTTGCTTGTTCGGGGTCGTATTCGTCGTAGCCAAGAATTTCTCCGTCAACGCCGACGAACACATCGTAGGATTTTCCGTCTACGCCCTCAATTTCAACGGCGTAAGCGTCGTAGCCCTCAAACATGTCTGCGTCAACTGCAATAACTTCACCCTCAATTGACTTGACAGCGATATCCGCCGCATCGTCAAACGAGATGACTTTATCGCCGGGGACGACACCGACTTCACCAATGAGGTCTTCATTGAGAAGGTGCCAACCCATGCACTCGCCAGTTGAGCCATCAAAGTATGCTTCAATCGGTTTGCCGTCTTTGCGCTGAATGTCAACGACGAAGATGTCCGAAAGGTCTGCGTATCCCGAGTCAAGAATTTTGCCTGAGAACATGTCTTCGGCAATGCCTTCAACTTCAAGGAGTGACGGCATATCGTTGTGCGGTTCGCAACCACCCGGGCAATTGGCGCAAGGTGAACTTCCACCGCCGTACATCTTGCGTTCAATACCGCATACGAATGCGTCATCGTCGCCAGCGAACTCGGCTGACTTCATGCCCATGGAAGCCATGCGCTTCTTGCGAGCCTTCTTACGCTTCTTGACCATGTCCTCTAGTTCGTTCCACATCTTTTCTTCTTCGTCATCAATCATGGATTCGTCGTCATCGTCCTCTTCGTCGTCCATTGGAGCGGTGGTCGGCGATGCCGTCGGCATGCCTGGATTCATCTCCTTCTCTTCCTCGTCGTCGGACTCTTCTTCCGAAGCCATTTCTTCCATGACCGAACCGGGCTTCATGCCCATCATTTTCTTGGACTTCTTCTTCTTGAGAGGGTCGGAATCCTGATTCATCATTTTTCCGTCTTCTTCTTCATCGTCCTCTTCGCCGTCAACCATCGGTTGCATCATCTTCTTCGGCTTCTTGTCATCATCGGAAACCCAATCCGATTCATAGTTGCCTTTGCCCATACCTTTTACGGAAACAGCAGCAGCGCCACACTTTCCACAAACTTTTGCACCCGGCTTGTATCCACAGTTGGCAATCTCAAGACCTTTGGCGCACCCAATGCTGCCGTCCGCATTCAGTTTGACTGTCGGTGTCTCTGCCATTTTTCCTGACTCCTTATATTGCATTGACTTGACGAGGCAAGCCTTTGCATTGGGGCATCCTGCGCATGGAGCCAAGCGTTTCGCGCCCGACACTACACACTGATACTTTGCTGTCTTTTGTGGTAAACCTGTTCTAGAAGTATAACTCATTGTAGTATTCCTTTGTCGTTACCTATGCAACACTGTCGCATTTTTTGATGATTCTAATCTTTGGAGCACAGAAGATAATGCGTCTACGGCATCATCGGGTGCACAGTCAATTCCGAACAACCTGACACCCTGTTCTGTTGCCTCAGAGTCAATGCCGTAGAACTCCAAAACGGGGTCAATAGCAGATTTAAGGTTGTAGACACTCATGCCTTTGGCTTTTACCAAATATGGCTTCTCGTCCAAACCACCGTATTGGAAGACAGTTGTGAGAATGCCGTAAGCATCTTTCAAACGCTGAACATTGTCACCGTTGATATGTGCACCCTTGATTTGCATCTCATCCTCGGCGCTCTTAATCATGTCGGAAAGGGCTGCTGCGAGAGCCGCAATCATCTCCTTGCCCCCACCTCCACACGCACCGCCACAACCACAGCCGCCTCCGCCACCCGACACCAATATCGGCATTTCAATGGTTTCGTCGTTGTCGTCTTCGCCCTCCATCATCCAATTGTCATCGCCAGTCATGTAAGAGACAAATTCGGGTTCCATATTCATGAATTCACGCAGAGCCTCGTAAGCCTGTTTTTCCTCTTCGGCGGGGTTTTCCGTTTCAAAATCGCCAATCATGCCAACAGCCATTTTTTCAGCGACATCCTCCATCAATTCAAAATTTAATTCTTCCGAGCCTTGGTCACCAAAAATATCTAAAATGTCTTCCTCAAGCAACTGACCATCTTTTCTTCCTCGGCTCACAAGATTCCGCAAACGCTCATTCCACTCACGGTCGCTCCAAATCGTTCCGCGTACAACACCTTTCAATTTCTTGCGACAATTCTTCATGCCGGGATGATGACACCCTTCATTCGGCCAGAGTCCTGTTGTTTCGTGGTGTAGCCAAGCACAAATATTGTTCAACGGGTACAACTCTGGATGGTTAGCAAGAATTACACGGCAACGGCGAAAACCACCTGGCTTGCGCATGATTGGACGCCAATATCGGAGCAGACGCTCAAGATTGCCCCTACGCGGACCGTAGCCACGGGTTCTTGCCGTGATAACTTCTTGCGGAATTAGACCGCCGAGCGGGTCAACCTTCTCGGGTGACTTGGGTTTGACACCAAGTGGCACTTGCGGTTGTTCATCCATTTCATATCTATCTTCGTAGCGACGCGATGCGTCGGATGAGCCGGGCACTTCGTCACCGCTCATGTTCAAATAAACCACTTTTGGTTTTACTTGCGTTGGGTCTCCAAACATAAACTTTCCGTCTTCAAAGTGATACGAAACACGAAGCGTGTTCATACCGTTTTGTCCTCTGTGGTCAAAGATTACGGAGTTAGCGTCGGACTCACGAATGCGGATTGCTCCTCCAAACTTTTTGGCGAGCGCGAGCGGAAGATTGGGCGCACGTCCAAGTTCGGGTTTTGCTGCTTCTATCCCGTCGTCTTCTTCTTCGTTTTCCTCCTCGTCGTCGTCGCGGTTTTCAAGCATCTGAGCGAGCATTGCCATGATGCGCTGTTTCTTGAACTGTTCCATCATGCGTGCACGCATCATGTTCTCAAACTCAGGACGCATTCCTTTTTCTGAAGTTGGGACGATTCCCTTCTCTTGCAGAGACTCAAGAACGAATATCTTTTGTTCTTTCTTAAAGGATTCGTCAGACATTACGAACTGCTCGGCAATCTTGTATATTTCGTCAATATCTACGGCGTCGCTCTTCTTTTTCTTGGAGTTCTCGTAGCGCTCCAAAAGTCTGCGACCCTTAGCCGCGAGTTTTGCTGCTGCTTCCCTATCCTGTGGAACGGGCTCTCCCCAAGCAGCGGCGGAAAGCGCCAAGCGCGTCGGGCGTCCCTTTTCGTCCTTCATCGGACCACTCGGGTTTGTAAAGAAACGCGTCAGGAAAGAACCCTTACGACGCATCTTCTCAGGCGTATCAGCAGGACCCCTCACACCTGGCTTGAGGTTTGAACCTTCGGTACGGTTGAAGTGTGCACGACCCGCTGCGGTGAGACCACCCTTGGGGTCTCTTAGTTGTTCGCCCTTTTCTCCTATCGGAACACAATTCGGCACCATCTTTCCGTTCTTGCCAGGTTTCATGCCGACCTGTCTGTAACCATCCCAACATGGACTACCCGAAGCGCCCTTGACAGATTCGTCTGCCTTAATACTGATTGTCCCTGTTAGTTGATTTGCTCCATGAAGCACGGGAGAAACTTCGTACAGTTCAACTTTCTTTAAAACGTTCGCATTTCTCTGTGGGTCAAAGTCGGCGTCAAGGGTTTTGTATCCGATTGACCACTCTTGCTCTTCGCCAAAGAACGAAACATCGGCGAACGCCTGTCTTCCTCGTTCTGACTTGAGATTGAATTGCACGCGAACATATAATCCGCCGATGCCTGCGTTACGCATCTTTGCTGGCAGGCGTTGGTCGGTGCGTGGAACCTCGTAGATATCAAGGACTTTTCCGATTGGTGAATTCCAGTCGTGACCCCAAACCACTCTCGGTTTACGTCTTTTTAGGCTTTCGGCGAACGCACCCGTGACGATAATGTCACCTACGGAGTCCTTGTTCCCGATACCAGCAACAAACGCTTCAACGATTCCTTGGGCTTCGTCAATGTTGATTTGACCTTGTGATGCCTTGTATTCGGTCATTTCAAGGGCGGCGGTTTGCATCACATCAGACATACCCTACAACTTTAAACTATTTACATCTTTTATAATGCAACACTTTCAGTAAAGTGTCATTTCGTTACGTGTGAACTACTCAAACCTCAATCGGATGCGACATCTACAGTTGTAGGTCAGCGATGGTGGCGCGAGCGGGTCACCTGGAAAACGCAACATGGAACCACTCACAGCAAACCCTTCCCCGAAATCTACAGTCTTTCCCTCCAAGAAGGCGTGCGCTGCGCGAACCTTGGCATCTTTGCGCGTCAACCAAGTCTTTGTTAACCCGCCAGCAGACTTGCCAGAAACATAGACACCTGCGTTGAACGCTGATTGTGCTTCATGCTCTGCCATCGCACGGCGACGTTTTCTCAACAAGTTGATAAAGATTGCGGCAAGCGCAATTCGTAACAGGGCGGATTTGTCTTCATCTCCGCCACTAGCCAACGCAACCAATACCGCTGCAGCAATTTCCTCAAATGTTGACTGATTCGCCTGTTGCATGCGCTGAATCTGTTCCTGAGCCAAACGCTCAAGTTCTTCTTGGTCAACCTCTGCTGGCATGTTTGAACGAGCCGAAACATAATCTTTACCCTCGTTACAAATCGCAAGAATCACGGGCTTCACATCGTCAGCCAATTGTTTATTCCACACTTTCGTATCAAAAAACATATCGGCGGTAAGCGTTCCGTTCTCTAACGCTTTCAAAGCCTTCTTGCCGAAAGCCTTCTCGGTCACAACCCTCTGCTGACGCTCAAACAAACGTTCAAGCGTCCTGTCCAAAATTTCTGTCCACCTATTAGTGTCTTCGTCAGCCTTTGTTTCCACACCCTCAACAAATTTTCTGTTGATTTCATGCTGAAGGGTTTCCCATTCGCTTAATTGTTGTTGGGGCTGTAGTGCGCCTGTTTCTGGCGCTCCTGCGGGTGCTGCCCCTTGCGTCGCTGCTCCTGCGGGTTCGGGCGCAGGAATCGGTGCCGGTGGTGCAGGTTGTGGCATTTCCGCAGCGCCCTCCATCGGAGGTAGACCGCCACCTGCGGGCGCTCCTTGGTCAACACCAACCATGTCAACTGGTTGCTGTTGGTCAGCCTTGAATGGTTTCTCGGTGTTTGCAATGGGAGTAAGATTCGGGTTAGACAGCAACGAGTCGGCAAGTTCCGACTCAACCTTTTTCTTTCCTGTCGCCTCGCGATACTCGTTTAACGAAATCAGACCTTGCTGAAATTCGTCCATGTGGTAGCGCTCTCGTTCTTGCTTGGCGATAATCAGAATTGGAATATCTGAAGTATCAAAATCCACATAGTATTTATCGTCAAGTTCATCTAGGGCGCGTGCAAGTGTATGGAGGTGCGGGGTCATTGTTTCCATCCAAAACACTCGCAATTCTTCGGCAGCGTTAGAAAAGGTTCTTCCAGCAGCATTTCCGATTACGGATTCTGGAACACCGAAAGCGGCAAGTATTTCTTCTTTCTGAATTCTTCTCATTTCTGTGTACGCAGCGTCGCGAGGGGAGGATGATGTGTCTACATAATCAACCCCGTCCTGCGATGCGATAACGCTTGTTCCACCGACCTTGGTGAGATTTCCGCGAAAACGGTTTTTGAGTTCTTCCCTATCGTCCTCTTGGATGTCGCCACGAACGACGAGCAATCCGCCAGGTCGCCCATCATTCAGCATGTAGTTGCGGTTGTATAACTTGGATAGGTTCTCAAGTTCAATGGCTATGCCCGCAGATTCCATGGGGGTTATGGAAAGATATGGGTCAAGTGGATGCGGGCGGCGAATCCAACAAACATCTTCGGGTTTGAGTGTGGCTTTGAAGCCGTTGCGCATGTCAACTTCATAACCTGCAACAAAATTTTTGACATCTGGAATTGGAGCGGTGTGCTGTGGGGGAAGAAGTTGCAGACCGATAAGACGACCGTCACGACCTTTTACTTTTTCAATAAATACTCCACGGCTACTCATCATGAGTTGCGCTGACAGCCTGTAGCGGAAGATGAAGGAGTTTTCTCCGATGTTTGATTTTGAGTTGAGCAATTCAAGAATCGGTCGGCGAGTTTTAATTCTCTCGCCTCGTTGGTCATTGTCCTTACGGAGCATCATGGGAAGACGCGCCTGATTACCCGCAATAGCGTCTATGCATCGGAACACCCAAGTAATCTTTTGATGACCCTCGCGGTAAGCACGCTCAATATCCCAACCGTCTTTATAGGGTCTTCCCGTTTTGCCTATGTCATAAACAACTGGTGCGCCAGGACTTAGCGCCTTCTCCTCTACGGGGGGAGTGCCTTTATTTGAGGGACTATTCCACGCCATTATTCAGACCCAAGCAGAAAGCCGAGCAAACCACACGCAATACCACCAACGATAAATCCTGCTGGTAGTAAAATCATTCCCGCACCCACCGATGTTCCCACTAAAAATAAAATCATTAGAGAATTGGCTGCACTTGTGCGGGTGAGAAATCTGCGAAAATTGAACTTGTTCATTTGCTGTCACCCTAGCAAAAATGCATGCTAATCCATAGTACATTATGCCTGAAACCTAAACAAATTGCGGGAACCCATGACTGATTGGAAATCTATTTACGATTACCTACAACCGAAGGAGCCGTTGTTTTGTCCAGAAATACCGTCCGTCACACAAAAAGTGTTTCTTCGTACCTACGCTTTGGAAGCATTATTCGGTGGAGCAGCGGGTGGTGGTAAGTCATCCGCTCTTTTAATGTCGGCACTGCAATTCGTTGACATACCGAATTATTCTGCGATTTTGTTCAGAAAAACCTACGCTGACCTTGCTTTGCCTGGTGCGTTGATGGACCGTTTTAAATCTTGGTGTGTCAGCAATGAGGAAGTTCATTGGAACGCAAATAGTTATGTGGCTACGTTCCCGTCGGGGGCGCGAATTTCTTTTGGATATTTAAATAACACGAACGACTTTCTTAGGTACAAGGGTTCAGAATTTCAGTTCATTGGAATGGATGAAGTCACCGAAATCAGAGAGTCCGATTATCGGTATCTGTTTTCTCGTTTGCGCCGACCCGCCAGTGGCGAACTTTCCAAAGTCCCCCTACGCATGAGGGCGGCATCCAACCCTGCCCCGAATTGGGTGAGGCAACGATTTATCGTAGAGGGTAGGTCTTCGGGTAGGGTATTTGTCCCCTCGTTTTTGACGGACAACCCCGGAATTGATGCCGAGTCATACCGTCAGGCTCTTTCCGTCCTTGACCCGATTGAACGAAAGAGGCTTGAGAGCGGTGATTGGTGGGCAACCACGCTAGGAAGCCTGTTTGATAGAACCAATTTCCCGATAATTGATTACACGGAATTGCCACAAATACAGAATGCTTCTCGTTTTGTCCGATATTGGGACTTGGCATCTACCGAGCCGAACGCAAGCAACCCCGACCCCGACTGGACGGTGGGGACACTAATGATGTTTCATGAGGGTGTTGCCTATGTAATAGATGTACGGAAAATAAGGGCTAAATCCGACAAGGTTGAGGCTTTTATCGCCCAAACAGCCAAAGAAGATGGATTGACGGTTCCCATTAGAATGGAGCAAGAACCTGGCTCTTCGGGTAAGGCACTTATTGACCAATACGCCCGATATGTGGTACCGGGTTATGACCTGTTGGGTGAGCGCCCAACGGGGGATAAAATCACAAGGGCACGACCTTTCTCGGCTGCCGTAGCAAACGGTAATGTCCGCCTCGTCCGCGGTGGCTGGTTGACTGATTGGTTGGACGAATTTTCGGCTTTTCCCGAAGCCATGACCCATGACGACCAAGTTGACTCGGCTGTGGGGGCATTTGTGTTTTTGACGGGTTTGGGGTTGCCTCAAAGGAGACCAGTCACTATCATTGTGTAAGGAGGTAATACCACAATGGCAACCAAGACACAAAAGACCCCAAAACCAAGCAAATCACAACTCGTCGGTGCTTCAAAAAAGAGCAGGAAGATTGTTTCCGATTGGTGCAAAGATAATCGCATCAAGGCTGAACTCAGTCAGGACACGCTTGCCGAATTCGCAGGCATTGACCGCAAAACGGTAAACCGTATTGAAAATGGTCATTTCTCCCCGAGCCTTGACACGATGACCCGTTTGTCAGTAGTATTGGGCAAGAAGATTCCAACTATATAAGGGGTGACATGACCGATAAAGCGTACGAAGCATGGGAACAGTCGTCACTGATTTCCCCATTGACGGATTTCCGCAAGCAAATGATTGCCCTTGATTCACATCTGAAGGCGGTTGTTGCAAGCGATGACATTCAGTCGCTCGTTGACGCTTTGGTCTTGTTGCATAAAATCAAGGCTGAAATCGGTCTGATTTATGGCGATTACTCAACCCAAATTATTGACAAACTTCCCGACATTCCAACCGCCTCATCCAATGGGCAGGCTGTAGAAAAGAAGATTGGTTCTGACCGTAAAGCGTGGAATCACGAGGATTTGACTCGTGAGGTTTTGCGTAGGTTGGGTCAAATGTCGGTGGATTTGGATACGGGCGAAGTAATTATGACATCAGAAGAGATAGCAATGAAACTTCTTGACTATGTTCAACCCTCATATTGGCGAGTCAAAGAACTTTCAAAAATCGGCATCAACGCAGACCAATACTGCGAAGTTGGCGAAGCAAAAACAAACATCATCGTCCACAAGGAGCAAATCCGATGACAAACAACAACCCGAATCTTTACGCTCAACTGTCAGAGCAGTTCCCGCGAGAGATGGAGCGCTCAATCAACAAGGGCGGGGTTAGTCTCACCTACATCCCTGTCAGTGAAGTCATCAACCGACTGAACAAAGTTTTCGGTGTTGACAGGTGGTCAATGACTGTTCAGAGTTGTCATCGCGACCCGACAGACCCCGATTTTGTGATTGCGCATGTCCGCGTTGAATATTTCCTGAGCGAGTTCAGCACAATCGTCCGCGACGGTATTGGTGGTCAGAAAATCAAACGCACCAAGCAGGGAGCAATCCTTGATTTGGGTGACGAGTTCAAGGGCGCAATTTCTGATGCTTTGAAGAAAGCGGCACAGGCTTTCGGCATCGGCTTGTATCTCGCACGCAGTGAAGACGCGATTGAAATTGAACAGGCGATTGAGGCATCACCGACACAGTCCGCTTCTTCGTCCGCGTCTCAATCGGTGCAGGTCAAAGAAATGTTCGACTCTTTGGATGATGAATCAAAGAAGCAAGTCAAGGCATTTTGGTCTGACCACAGCAAGGGCACGCAAAAAAAACTTTCCGAAATGACTGCTGAAGAATTGAATATCATCAGTGCGGAAATCGTACGGCTTAAATTTGGTGGCACAATGGCAGAAACAGGCGAATAACTTGACCCTTAAGGCACCTGATTACTTATCGGCAAGTTCAATTTCCACATTTCACCAGTGTCCACTTAAATATAAATATTCTCGGATTGATGGAATAAAAGAACCTGCCACATTCGCCACTTTGGTCGGCACCATTGTTCATGAGATTCTTGAAGTTTTCTATAAATTACATCCAGACGAGCGCACTGTTCAGATGGCTCGCTACTTGGCTGGTGATATTTGGGCTAAATTCCAAGATGAAGCAGGGCAGGCTGTCCGTAACAAACAGGAAGAAATCAGGGATATGCGATGGCAAATATGGTTTTGTTTAGAAAATGTTTGGAGATTGGAAGACCCTCAAACAATAAATTTTGACGGTACGGAAACCGAATTCAATAGAGTAATTGACGGTGTAATGGTCAAGGGAATCATTGACCGTTGGAATATAGATAAACACGGAAGAGTCAATATCAGTGACTACAAAACAGGAAAGGTACCTCGCCGACAGTGGCAGGGCGACAAATTTGACCAACTGATTATCTATGGAATTTTGACAAGTGACGAGTTTAATAAACCGATAGGCAACTTGGACTTGCTCTACCTAAAAGAGGGGGTTAGGCTTTCTTGTGTTCCAACAGAAGACGATATTCAGAGAGTCAAACAACAAATTGTTACAACTAGGGCAATGATTGACGAACGATGCGAATCGGGCGTTTTTGAAGCCAAGCCAAGCCCATTATGCGGTTGGTGTCACTTCAAAACTATTTGCCCTGTTTGGAGCAAATAACAACAAGGGGAATATAAATACCATGTATAACGAGGATTTGTATAGGATTAAAGAATCAAACCATTCACGTGGTTATTATCACCAAAAGAACAATAGACAGGTCGCAGTGACACCAAATATGAACGATGAAGATTTTGCCCAACTCGTAGCGCTAGAGGTCAAGAAGCGAGCAAATGTAGACGGGGTTAAATTTCTCCACGAGAGCAAGAATCTTGAGCGTTGGCATCGTGCCCTGACCGCCTTGGCAGACAGTCTCAACTATCAAGTTACTGGTATTGAGAAACAATTGGCTGGCGTGGTTGAGCGATTCTCCGATATGGGGGAAGAAGGAAAATACAGAATTAGCGAAAGCACGCGGAATTTGGAAGAGCGGAAGCGTAAGATTTCAAGTTTCCGATTCCATGTGGATAAGCGTGTTGATGATGTTGCAAAACTTATTCTCGCAAAAAATGGAACTCTTTCAACCGATGGTTCGGTAGTTGAGTTTTTCCGAAAAGCCATTCAGCGCCACAAGCAGTTGATGGAAGAGTACGAATTTGAGCCGACCGTTTTAGACGAAGCATTATGGGAAACGCTGACAGGGAAATGGGTTTTTGAGGATGCCCAACAGCACCTTGATGATGAGGACGATAGGTCGCTGGACGGAACGAATATCCGCAACTAATCTTCTAGAACGAGTAGTATCGCCGTGTGGCGAGACGGCGACTGTTTTTGGATACTTCTTGCGTTGATGCCGCGAGACAACGAATACGGCATGTTTACGACACCTTTGATACCGTCTGTGTGCAGTTCTCGGGTGGGAAAGACTCAACCGCAATTTTGTATCTCGCCAAAGAAATTCACGAGGAACGGAGTCTCGGACCCGTAAAAGTGATTTTTCGCGATGAAGAAATGGTGAGCCCATCTGTTATTGAATTTGTAAATACGGTTCGCAATTATTCCTGGGTTGACATGGAGTGGTATTGCCTGCCGTCTTCACAGGAGGTGTGGGTTCTTGGTCGGCGCGAATATTTATTGCTGTGGTCAAAGCAGAGAGAAGAAGAGGGTCGTCTTACGCGTTCTATTCCGCCGTGGGCGATAACGGGTAAAAACTTTGGTTTTGACCATTCTCAACCATCACCAAAGATTGTTGATTACTACACGATGCAGGGCAAGAAAGGACGGACTGCATTCATAACTGGTGTCCGCGCAAACGAGTCAATGGTTCGCTACAGGTCATGTGTGCAAAAACTTCACGAGAATTATATTGTCACGCCTTTTCTCTTACCGAAATCCATTCCGTTGAAGTTTGCAAAAATAATTTACGATTGGACGGCTGACGATGTAATGAAGTTTGTTGCCGTTGAGCACGGCGCAGAGTACTGCAAATACTATGACTATGCCCTTGTTAGCGGAAGCAATTCTCGTGTCGGTATTCCTTTGCATTCTGTCGCTGCTAGGCGTATGAGCGATGTGATTATGACGGAACCAGATTTTTACGATGCCCTCGTCAGGTGTTTTCCGCAGATTGACGCACAGCGTCGCTATTGGGAGTATTTTGATATTGAGACGCTTATTGCTTCCTACGCTTCGGACAACTGGGACGGGGTCAAACGATGCATAGATGACAACATGTTGTCAGAAGGAATAAAAATTGAAGCGATGGCTTTTGCATCCAAATTTAGAAAGAAACGTGCGGTAGACCCGTTCGGTTTTCCTCTTGAATATCTAATACGCACCCTTTTGCTGAACGAGTTCCATCAATCAACCCCAACACCTGTAGGACCGAAAACAAGAGCACACACCATGCGGATGAAAGCATTAGAACAAGGAGATGATTTCCAATGAAAATTCAAATGTTGCCCAAAACGGCAGTTCGTCCACCCGAATGGCGAGCCACAAGCATTTTGCGACCCGACTTGTTGTTATTGAAAACATCGTTGACCGAATCGGGATGGCTGCAACCAATTGTTGTTCGGGTTTCTGACAATTCAATTATTGACGGCTCGGAGCGATGGAATGTCGTGTGCACGGATGAGCGGTTTCGTAAAAAGCATGGTGACTTAATCCCTGTCGTTTTTCATGATGTGGACGAGATTGATGCCATGGTTTTACATGTTCGCTTAAACCGTGCGCGTGGATTCGTGCATCCCGTGCGCCTAAGTTCGGTTGTAAACAAAATAATTGTTTCCGCTAAATACGGGGAGCGCGATTTGGCGGCAATTCTTGCCATGTCTGATGACGAATTGGAACTACTGCTCACGGGAGACCTAATTAAGAAAAAAAATTTACAAAAGTATGAATATTCGCGGGCGTGGGTTCCCGTAGAAGTTCCCACAGAGGGTGAGGTGCCGTCATCTTTCATTGAGCGCCCACCCAATGAAGATAGGTAGTTTGAGTACAGGCAATAAAATTGTGGTAAAGTCAGTGTGACACTTTGGGAGGACTATGCCACGTCCACGACGACGCAATTTGACTGAGGATATTGAGTTCCGTACGGATGTTGATACCCGTGGGAACGTTGTCCGCCGCGGTCGTTTCGTTCGCCGACCACGCCGAGTGGGTGGAAGAACAGTTCCTGGCAACGCCCGTTATTACCGTCGCCGTCAGCGCGAACTGTTGGCTGGTCGCCGCGCCGCACAAGCCGCTGAGCGTGGAAGAGATGCAACTCGTCAAACTGCACGAAGAGCAGGTCGCGCCGCTGGTAATCCCCGTCGTGCGGGTGGTGGAAGACCAGCAGCGGCAACCCGTACAGCACCGAGGGTAGGGCGTGTTCGTAGAGCCCTCGCTCGTGTTGCGAGAGGTGCTGCCAACCGCCTTGAGGGACGTCGTACTCGTCGTCGTTAATCAGGAGGTGAACCGTGCTCGTTACGGTTACTGAGTTGCAGAACTACATGGACATTCGGTTTTCAAACCGACAAGAGCAGGCTGCCGAATATGTCTTGGAAGGTCTACAGAGTGAACTTGAATCTTTTCTCAACAGACCCGTAGAGGTTCAGGAATTCACAGACATATATACGATGCCAAATAATCACATGGGTGTTCCGTTAACTTCATTTCTTTATGATTACGATGACGCTGGCGACGATGGGGCGACACGGGAAATAGGAAACCTTGCAGCACCACCACCAACCATTTATCTAGAGCATTCCCCCGTGGTTTCAGTTCAGTCGGTGATAATCAACAGACCAAACGACCCGAGCGTTAACGAAGAGCAAGAAGAGCACCAAGACTATGTCGTCAGGAAATACGGAATTGATTTGTACACCGCTTATGCGAATGACAAAGTCACAATTGAATACACTGCGGGTCTTGACGGTTCGTCAATAAAAGCATTTAAGTTGCTGGTGTTACGAGCGGCAACGCGAGAAATGCAAAATATGCACGACGATGTGGTCGGTATTAAGGATTTAGAGACACGAAATGTTGCCCCTCTTGATACGGGATTTTTGGAGCGTGAACTAATGTCAATTAAAAAGTGGCGGCGAGTTAGGATTTAATCGTGTCTGTCCACATAAAAATTCATGTAAATGCGTCATTGGCAATTATCAAAATGGAGCAGATGATTGAACGCTCTCGTGATTTCAAACCTGTTTTTCGTTGGGCTAAACGAGAACTAGGTTTGATGAATGGAGCAAACTTTGCACAAGGCGGTCTGCCCGTTGGCGGATGGGCTCCACTAGACCCACAGTACGCAGAGTGGAAGTCTAGAAATTTTCCCGGCAGACCAGACATGGTTCTTTCTAAGAAACTTTTTAATTCGTTGCGCAATTTGAATGGACCAGCAAACAGAATAAATGACACGACAGCAGAATTCGGAACCCATGTGGAGTACGCAAAGTTTCATCAGTACGGCACGAACAAGATGCCGAAACGTCAACTTGTTTACGAGCCAGCAGGTTTTGCTAGTCAGTTGGCTTTGATTACGGGCAAGTATGTGGTTGACGGAACTATCGGTGTTGCCAACGGTCAGTTGTTGCCATGAGTTCGTATAACGAGTTGATGCAGGGCGCGCAGTTCGCCAAGTTTTATGTAAATGATTATCTGACTAACGACTTTAGAACTAGAATGACAAGATACAGAACGGGATGGAATCTTGACGACCGAGAACTACCAACACCAGAACTGTTCCTGACATATGAACCTATTGCCCTTGACCACTGGCCGACTCTAATAACTGTAGCCATTTCTACGAATTCTTTTGAGCGGTTGATGCTCGGACCTGAGGGTGACCCGCTATATAGGGTCAATTACAACATGCGAACATATGTGTGGACAAAGACCGAGGGTTCTGAACAGGTTACTTTGATGAGGGACAGACTTACGACCGTTCTTCGCTCTTCATTGCTGGATAGACCATCGCTGAGTAGACACGATTCAACCTTCGGCTGTGATGTCAGGATAGATGAGTCAACACTTTCCGAAGAATTTTCTGATTTGACTCTCATCAAAGGCGAAAGAGTATTGGCTGGAGCGTATTTGGGGTATACTTTGAGCATAAATGAAATAATTTACAGAGAACAAGTTGGCGCGTACGATGGCGTGGAACTTGAAACCGTCAACTTACGGGAGGACGAAGAATGAGAATTGAACTAGATGCTTCATTTGTTGGTGAAGTGGGCATGGTAAAAGTTTGGAACGAAACAAACGGCTTTCTTCAGGTAACCACAGAGGGTCACCTTTTACCGGGTAAAACCACTGCGTGGGTCACACAAAACAGCGCAATCACCGAATTGGCTGATGCAGGACTACTCGTGATTCTGTCCGAGAACGGAAGTCAGCCCACATCCGCAAAAAAAAATGGGAAGAAAGCGAAAGCCGCCGAAGAATCATCCCCGAACATCAAGGAAGAAGACCTTCCTGTTGCCCCAGATGAGACAGTTCCCGAGAGAAGCGATTCTTGATGCGTACTAATTATTCACTGGATTCCAATGAGTTGCGTTTTAAGATAACTAGCCTAATGTATACTCGCAGTACAGCAATTTTCAAAGGTTGCACACAATGACGGAGGGTACCGGATGCCCGGAGTAACGATTTCAACAGCAGTCCGCACAGGTGCGGTGAATACGGGAACAGCGCCAGCGGCGACGTTCTTTGTCGTCGGTCAAACCGAAAGAGGAACTGACCAAGAATCAGTTCTTGTTACCTCTCTTGAGGATTACGAAACCAAGTTCGGTGGTCATGTCGCAGGACATTTCACCTACTACACGCTTCGTACTTTCTTTGAAGAGGGTGGCGTGCGGGCTTATGTTGCAAAGGCAACTGCTTCTGCTGCTGTTCGCGCATCCACGGCTCTTCTTGCTCCGTCATCTGCCGCGGGTATCACGCTGACTGCTGTCGGAAAAGGTACTTGGGGTAATGATTTGGCTGTTGCGGTCACGAACAACAGCACGAACTTTGATATGTCTGTTTCCTATGACGGTACTGAGATTTTTGCCGCGTCAGGTCTCACGAGTCTTAGTGAAGCGGTAACATCAATCAATTTTTCATCCGCAGCGGAGCCTTACTTTACTGCCGCGCTCACCGCGAGTGCTGACTCAACTGCCTTGCTTGCCACCGCCGCTTCAGCATCATTCGCTTCTGGAACAGATGGAAGCATCGCCAAATCAGATTTTCAGTCTGCCCTGACTAAATTTAATTCAGACCTTGGCTCTGGCTCGGTTGCCATCCCTGGTGTGGCAACTGGTTCAAGTGATGCAACTTTCTATGACGCTATTCGTACCCACGCACACGACAATAATCGCATTGCTTTGCTCTCGTTTTCAAGCAGTGCGACTTTGGCGCAGGCACGCACGGCATCAACAAACTACACGGGTACCGAATACCACGAATATGTGGCGTTCTATCATCCATACATTGAGATTCCTGTCGGTGCGGTTACCGTCAGCATTCCGCCAGACGGTTTTGTTGCCGCTGTTCGCTCCCGAACCCACAATGATGCTGGTCCTTGGAAGGCTTACGCAGGTGTGGCGTCCGAGGCTCGCTTCGTTTCCGGCTTGAGTCTGTCTGTCAGCAGAAGCGACGCAGACGCGATGGAGGCGGACAGGGTCAACCCGTTGCGCCTCGCAAATGGTCGTGTCCGAGTGTACGGTGCGCGTTCGCACTCAACGGTTACAGCACAGTGGCGTTTCATCAACGCACGAGATGTCATCAACTACATCATTGTTCAGGCAGAGAAAGAACTTGACGAGTTGGTGTTCTCCACCATTGACGGTCGCTCTGTGGTTTTTGCAAATATCATCAACGCCCTACAAGGTGTTCTTGAGCCCGTAAGAATCGCTGGCGGTTTCTACGAGGGGTTTGATACCCTCGGTAGAAGGATTGACTACGGTTACACAATCAAGTGTGATGCGTCAATCAATCCAGCGGCTCAACTTGAGACGGGTCTGGTCAAGGCTCGTATCGGTGTTCGCGTATCAAGCATTGGCGACAAAATCAATGTTGACATCATTAAGTCAAACTTGACAACGGCACTGGAATAACGGAGGAATAGATGGCTCGTCCAACACTTTTCAAGAACCTCGCTACACAGCGTCAGATTGTTGCGAAGATTAAGCCTCTTGCAGGCGCAAGTCTTCCGACTTTCCCCGACTACTTTACGCAGGTTAGCGGTGGCGAAATCACCGCAGCAGTGGAGAAGGTGTATCACGGTGGAGACCTGTTCCCTGAGACTCTGTGCGCTCCAGCAGAAATCGGCGACATCACCGTAACTGGTTATGTTTCGCAGGACAAAGCATTTTTGCAGAAAATTCAGGATTTGCGTCAACTTGTTGGTCGCGCTAGATACAACATTGATGTCCACGTTTTTGACTGTGATATTGCAGTTCCTGGTGCGGACAGACAGTACACGAGTGCACTGCTAGTGGGTTTGACCGAGCCTGACGGTGATGCGACTTCGGGAACCCCTGCAACGTTCGCAATGACTTTCAGCATCTCCACCGTTTCGGTTGGTTCTGACCCGGCATAATAAATAAAACCTTTACAGGTTTGTTGCATTCAGGTGCTTAATCTCATGCTAGTGTTCGTCCTATGAGCAACATCACCATCAATTCAGACGACGATAACGAAACCAATAACGAAACGGATAACGTCCTTGGACAACTCCGAAAAGTTATTAAAAAGAAGATTGAACGGGAAGATATCTACATCAATGTCCCCGAACGACCGGGTGTTTTGATTTGTATTTCTCCGAACATCTCACAGAATCAGTTGCGTTCATGGCGCAAAAACGCTGGCGAAGACAGCAAGAAGGGTTTGGATACCCTCAAGTTTTCTGCCCAACTTATTGCCGCCACCTGCAAAGGCATCTTGGTTAACGACCAATTCGTTGAGGACGCCCGCGGGGTCAAGTTGACTTTTGCGTCGCCCGAAATCATGGAAATGACAGACACCTCTCGCCCGCATCCAGACTGTGTGACCGCATTTTTTGGTGTTGAACCCCACGTTGAGTCCGCCGCGGTGGCAATCATTGAGGCTGCTGGATATGGGGAAAACGTTGAGTCTTCGTTGGACCCTACGAAGACGCGTTCGTCGAATTAGTTCAAGACGCTCGCGTCATAACCGCGGCAAGGCTAGGTGAGGTTTGGCATACCGACCCGATACGGTTGCTTGATTGTTCGGATGAAGAATGGTTTATCAGGTTGGCGTGTGCTAAAGTTATAGCACAGGATAGAGAAAAACAGGAAGCAGAAGCAAAGCGAAACAGTCGCTGATTCTGCTGGAGCGCTCGTTATCCGTTTAACAACGGAGTAAGGCATGCCAGAGCGTGTAGTAATAAATATTGAAGTCAACTCCGACATAGCGGAGATTGAGGCAACACGCGAGGCTTTGCGTCGTCTTCGTGACGAAGAAGAAAGATTAAACGACGAGCGGGAACGCGGTAGACGGGCAGAACGCGAATCCAGCCGAGAGCGAAACCGAACCAATAACGACAACAACCGCCTCAACAATCTGTTGAATAGACAGAATCGCAACTTGAATCGGTTGAGGGGACGATATGCAGGACTGCTGAAAGAAACCTTTGCTTTCCGTCAAGACATAGGAAAGTTGATTGGCGCCGTCGGTGGTTTTATTAAGTTAATAAACAAGTTGTCGTTAATTGAAATACCTTTGCTTGCCGCTGGTTTGGGGACTATCAGTGCATTGTTTGCTATGGGTCCTGGGTTCATAAAGTTATATAAAGCAGCCATGAGCGGTTTGGCGTATACCGCTGCTGGTCTGGCAGTTGCGGTTACTACGGCAGTTGCGGCACAGCAAGAGTTTGCGTCAGTTCAATTTGCGCCGATGTATACCGAAGGGGCAGCCAATACCGCTGACCGTTTCATTGCTGCGAGTCAGGCGATGGACATGTTCACCTTAAATACGAAACTCGCGGTTGTGGGTGCTGAGTCTTTGCAGAAGTCTTTCGCCACTCTCAGCAAACAGAAAGCGGTTACGGGTAACACCGTAGCCGCGTTTGAGGGATTGATGAATGTCGTTGCTGGCAGTGGTGGGGATATCGGTAAGGGCAGTGAAAAACTTGCCGAATTTTTGGCGAAAGTTCAGAAAGACGGTTTGGGTGGTGCCGGTGACGTTGCCAAAGAATTGGGTCCTGATTTTGAAAAAATTATTAAAGAGGCTAAAGAACTTGGTGTTAAAACATCTGACGAGTTTTTTGCGGCGGCTGCCGAAGGCACACTCGGAAAAACTTTCCAAGAAAAATACGCTGGTCAACTTGATGCGTTGAACAACACGCTCATCGGTCGTTTCAAGCAGGGAATGACGGACGTTAAACGAGTACTCGGAGACTTGGGAACACAGTTTCTCCAACCCGCAGGCGACCTGTTTGACAACATCGTCCGCCAATTGAAAATTACTGTCGTAAGGTTAAGTCCGTTAATATCACAATTCGGAACCGGTTTTTTTGGCGATGTTGAGGAAGCCGTAGCAAAAATTACCGACAAGTTCGTTGTTTTAATGAATCGTTACCTGAATACGACTCCAACATTCTTGCAACAAATGGGCAAAATTGTTGATGCGGTGGGAGGGTTCGGTGACAGACTGCAAGATTGGGCGAGAGGTTTCAAGCCAGCGGGAAAGGCTCTCAACGAGTCGTTCTTTGGTCCGATTTTTGAAGGTTTGAAAGATAAATTTGCTGGTGGTATTGATGTTCTGTCTGATTTGGTTTTGAAAAATAAACCTGCCCTAGAGGAATTTGCGAAAATCATCGTCGATTTGATTGGCGCTATTGGTGATTACGCGAACATGTTGAAGGAAGCATTTTTTGCTGCATTGCCAGCGATTGGGCTGATGCTGAAAATGATGACCAAATTATTGGAGTTGTTCACCAAGTTGATGAAAGGAATGATGGCGTTGTTCGGGAAGATGGGCGGGAAATTAGGTAATGCGATTGGTGCAATAATCGCAATCTATGCGTCCATAACTTTGTTCAGCCGATTCTTTACCACACTTGGAAAGATGTTTGGGAAAGATATGTCGATTCGGGCAAATAATGTTTTTGTGAATGGCGGACCCGTTGGCGGACCGATGGGCGCTGGTGGCGCACCCGTGGGCGGACCGATGTCCTATCAGCAAGCGTCCGCACAGCACATGAGTAGACAGCAGCGAATTCAATCTGCTGTTAGAGGAGCACCAGCAGCAATGGGGCGAGGTTTGGACAAAATGTATGCAATGCCGATAGGTGGCATGCTCTCCACCGCCGCCGGCATGGGTTTGATGGCAACCGCAGGTGATACCAGCACTACTGGTGGTGCACTGAAACAAGGTGCGGGTATCGCTTTGGCTGGTGGCGGAATATTGTCCATGATGGGTGGACAAGCAATAAAAATGCCAGGAATGTTTCAAAGGGCAGACGGAGGAAGAAATTTTGGGAGACTTGGTTCCTCTGGTGGCACAATGGGTGCGGCTGGTCTTGCAGGTGCTGCAGCGATAGCCGGAGGTTCGTATGCCGCGGGCAACATCATTGGAAGCAAGTTCAAGAATGACAGCAAATCGTCTAGGGCGATGTCTGCTGGCTCTAGCGCCCTTGCTGGAGCAGCCATCGGCGCAGCGGTCGGCTCCGTTGTACCGATTATCGGAACTGGTGTGGGCGCGGCGATAGGTGCTGTTGTCGGTGGAATCAGTGGGTACATGAACTCCGGCAAACAACAAAAAGCCGCTCGCGAAATGGGAAAAAGCCTTGTTGACAATTATACGCAAGCAACGGAAGAGGCTTTTGCTGCTGGTGACATCGCTGCTCTTGCTACGGCAAGAGAAGAAGCCATAAAGCAACACGAAGCCAATCTAAAAGAAGTTCAGCACATGGAAGAATACAACAAGCATGTCACCGCATTTCAACTAAAAATGGAACAATTTGATAGGGAAATAGAACAGTTCACCGACAATGCGGCTCTTGCGGAACGAACACTCGGAGTGGGAACCGACCAGTTGAACGCTTTGGCGGAAGAGGCTGGCATTAATTTGCGAACAAAAATGCTGAGTTTGAAAGATGTTATTCAACTTGTCGGTAAGACAACAACCCAACAAATGGGGTTGATGCGTGCCGAAATAGCAAAATTCACCGGTGCTGTCACGACTGGTGCGATGAATGTTTTTGAACAAGATAGGAAGAGACGCGAGTCAAGAAAGAATGTAGATGCTTCAGAGGCTGCTCTTGCTACCGGACTTTTCAACGAAGAAACAGTTGACAAATTTTTGGAAGATACTCTTATGTTCGGCACCACTGAGGCTGGTCCGTTGGGCGCATTTGGAACTATGCAAGTCGCTGTTAAAGAAAGTTTGGAATCTGGTACTTTGAAGAATTTGACCGATAAACAAAAAGACGCAGTCCTAGCCCGCATGAATGAAGTTAGTAGTAATGAAAATATTTTAAAGTACATCAAATCAGACCCGACCGCACAGCAAGAACTAGGTGACCTTGTCAGAACTGGCAAGGGAATGGAAAAGTTAACAAACGAAGAAATCATGGGACTTATTACAACAAAATTAAAGGACCCGGCGATGGCGGGTCAGGGAGGTTTCTTCCTGCAAAACCTTTTAAACCAAATTCAAGAGGATACGACTTCAAAAACGGGGAACCTCAAAGTAGCGGGAATGTTGCTTTCCCCTGACCGGTTGGCGGAAGTCAATAGACCAAAAGTTCCGATGGGTTCTTACATGCAGCCATCTGTCTTACCGTCAGCGCAGACATCAAAAGTGGTGAATGTGAGCGTTGTTTCACCGCTCGCAGACAAAGCAACAGTTGACAGAATCATCAACGAAATTCAAGCCGCATTTAGAGACACGAATGAACGCGGTGGAGTCACTGTGGGCAGCACCGGTGGCGCGAGAAGGACTTAATCATTTATGGCTTCGTTGACTATCCGCATGAACGCAAACACTTCACTTGGTGAACTGCTGCTTGGTGTTCCGTCAGGGTTTTCCAAACCGTTGACATTGGTGATGCATCCCGAACAGGGTAGAACAGACCCTGAGGTTCGGTTTGTTTTCCCGTACAATCCGATATCAATTACATACAATCAGTTGGGTGACGAGGTGGCACAAATTCCGCGACCCGGCACGACGCCGCTTGTGTTTTTCAAAGCGCATCGCTTGATGTCTGTTGACATTACTTTTACTCTCGCGGTTCCTGGTGATGGTTTGGTTCAGTCCGTTGACGAACATATTGAGGTCTTGCGGTCAATGGCTGCTAATTCGCAACGCGTGATACAGATTTTGAATTATGACAGAATGTTGACCACTCCCCACGCTTATAGGAATATGTCGAAAGAGCAGTCGGCGACCGGTGTTTTCACCGACTTGTTTTTTAGTATTGTTGAGTTGAATGTGGATTCTGTCCGCAGGAACAAACTAAACCAAGTTACGCAGGCTAATTGTCGTTTGAGCATGATTGAGAACAGGAATCCTTTTCAAAATATTACCGCTATCCCCAAATTGGAGAAACCACCGCCGAAACCCGATTGCCCCCATTGGAAGAAATGTTGCCCCAAAAAGTACGCAAAAGAATGTCCAGACAAAGAAAAAGTACCGCCATCAATCCCCATCAGTGAACTGATTATAAAAGCAGCCGCTGCGGGTATTGACATTGTAAGAAGAGCGAATGAAACTCAGGCTGCGTGGAGGAAGCGACTTGAGTTGGAATTGTCAAGGGGGTAACTAAGTGATTGATGACAACGTTTTGATTATTGACTGGAATGCGTCCAAGCGTCAACCGCCTTGGGTCAAAGACGGAGTTAATCGTAGACGGTTTGAGATAGCACAAAATGTTATCAATCTGGAAGTTGAATACACCGTCAATGGCTGTTCACAGTTAACGGTAGATATCGCCGACAAAGATTTGGAGATGTACCGCAACAATTATTTTCAGGTATCAACACCAATCTTGTTTAAAGGTGGAGATAAGGACCC
>Ga0194117_10000367_pt1 | contig 61079 bp, 62 predicted proteins | sample TA2MahsurfametaG_FD_160579 | JGI IMG/M metagenome (GOLD analysis project Ga0194117, IMG submission 160579) | Freshwater microbial communities from Lake Tanganyika, Tanzania - TA2015009 Mahale N1 surface | ecosystem: Environmental > Aquatic > Freshwater > Lake | place: Tanzania: Lake Tanganyika... | reverse complement strand
TCCACTTCATCGTTGATAACTCCCCACTCAACAGCCTCAGTAGCGGTGAATGAGCGTCCTAAGAGAAGTATCTCGGCTGCTCGACGATGCCCTATCGATTTGGGAAAGAGATGGCTTGAACCGAACTCCGGAACTAATCCAAGATTGACGAATGGCATCCGAAATGATGTCGTCGGTGCAGCGTAGGCGAAGTCGCAATGCATCACCATGGTGGTTCCAATGCCAATCGCATTCCCCTGAATCGCGACGATGGCAATCTTTGGGAATTCGTGGAGAGCTTTGATGAACTGCCAGACCTCAGATCCATCCTCTAAAGGTGGGTTATTGAGAAAGTCTGAGATGTCATTGCCGCCAGTGAAGTGATCACCATTAGCCTCGATGATCACTACCGATGTATCGGCAGAGATCGCAGCCTCGTTGAGGGCGTCCGCCATGGTCTTATACATCGCCCTCGTGAGCGCATTCATCTTTGATGCACGATTGAGCGTGATCGAAGTGATGGCACCACTCTTTTCGATCAGAACATCACTCATTGCCACATCCTAGAAGTCTCGTGATCCAACTGTCGATCAACTATCGAGATAGTTTGCCCGCGATGAAATCTTCAGTACGGTCATGCGCGACTTCATCTGAATACTGCTCAGGAGGGGATTTCATGAAGTAACTGGAAGGCGAGAGCAATGGCCCGCCGATTCCTCTATCGAGTGCGATCTTGGCACAGCGAAGCGCATCGATGATGACTCCAGCAGAGTTCGGCGAATCCCACACCTCAAGTTTGTATTCGATATTGAGCGGGACATCTCCGAATGCACGACCTTCCATGCGCACGTAAGCCCACTTTCGATCATCGAGCCATGGAATGTAATCTGAGGGACCGATATGAACATTTCGATCTGCCATCTCATAATCAAGCTGGGAGGTAACAGATTGGGTCTTCGAGATCTTCTTTGATTCAAGGCGATCGCGCTCCAACATGTTCTTGAAGTCCATATTGCCGCCCACGTTGAGCTGGTATGTGCGGTCGATATAGACGCCGCGGTCTTGGAAGAGTTTGGTCATGATGCGGTGAGTGATAGTTGCTCCTACCTGACTCTTGATGTCATCACCAACGATTGGAACTCCGGCCTTCGTGAACTTATCGGCCCAGACTGGGTCGGATGCGATGAAGACTGGAAGGGCATTGACGAATGCCACTTTGGCATCGAGTGCGCATTGAGCATAGAACTTTGTCGCCTCTTCCGATCCAACTGGCATATAACAGATCAGGACATCGACCTTTTCTTCCTTAAGAGCTTTGACCACATCTATCTCGGCAGCGCTGGATTCTTTGATGGTCTCTTTGTAATAGCGACCGAGGCCGTCGAGGGTCTTGCCACGTTGGACAGTAATACCGGTCTTTGCAACATCAGAGAACTTGATGGTGTTGTTCTCACTCGCCCAAATCGCATCCGCAAGATCAAGGCCAACCTTCTTCGCATCGACATCGATTGCGAGCACGAACTTGATTGAGTTGATGTGATAGCCACCAACGACGGAGTGCATGAGACCAGGGATATCTTGATCCGCAGCTGCGTCCTTGTAGTACGTGACGCCTTGGACCAGAGAGTTTGCACAGTTGCCGACTCCCACCAATGCCACCCGAATCTCATTGCTATTGGTCACGAGGATTTCCTTTCGCTCTTGATCATCTCTTCTAGCCAAGCGATCTCTCGCTCCGCCGACTCCAGCGAATGACGACGCCACTCGGTGAGGTACTTGTCCATACCGATCGGATCCCGCTCGAGATCAGATCGTAAAATTTCTGCCTTCTCCTGGAGTCGACGAAGCCGACCTTCGAGGATTCGTACTCGATTGCTCGGTGGCGTGGGGCTGAAGAAGGCGAAGCGAACTTCAAAGCCTTCATCCTCCCAACTATCCGGTCCCGCAACCCTGGTCATCTCTTCAAATCTCTTGCTGCCAAAATCAGTGATGGCATAGACAATCCTTGAGCGCCTCGAAAGACCGCCTCGCTCTGAAAGTGAACTCTCCTCGATTAACCCCGACTCCCCCATCCGGCGAAGTGCTGGATAAAGAACTGAGAAGGAAAGCGCCCGGAACGGTCCATAAATTGCACCGATTCGTTTACGAAGCTCGTAGCCGTGAAGGGGACCCTCTGAGAGAAGCCCAAGGAGAGCAAACTCCAAAGATTCTCCTCGAGACCTCACGAAATACTCACTCTCCGTCAATCGGGACTGCTCTATAACTGAACGATATATCGAATCGATATATCGAGTAAGACCCTAACTGACCAGTAACTAGGTGCGCAACTCGGCGCGCTGGGTCGCACCCAAGAGAGGCCAAACTCGATAAACGACCAGGAAAGTCGGACCTGGATAGAAGAATCGTGCGATAGTGACCAACCGAATAATCCATAAATGGGAGTACTGCTTAGCAGTCGATGAGCGAACGAAGAGGACTAGACCGCATGAATGAAGCCTCAGCAGAGAAGAAGAGCACAGGCGAACGAAAGGCTCGGGAGTTCATATCACCGAGCGACCTCACCTTTGCTTGGAATGACTGCCATCGTTGTCTCTGGCTTTATTACAACTATGGCGTGAAGAACCCAACTTTCTTGCCTCTCGTCGGCGATCTTGCTGATATGCAAGAGCGATACTTCGACGGAGCCTCTTCCCACCATATGGACCCTTCGATACCTGCAGGAAAAGTCCTTGATCGCGGGAAATTTGTGGTTTCAAAGCCGATTGAGGTCAATGGAGCGGCTACCAAGTTTGCAATCCGCGGAAAGTACGACATCTTGATGGAGTTTGATGACGGCACATACGGAGTCATCGACTGCAAGTTCCAAGCGCGGGATACCGACAAGAGCGACTTCTACGCACCGCAGCTCGAAGCATATGCATTTGCACTGGAGAATCCGGCAAAGGGTGAACCAAAGAAAGTCAGCGCGCTCGGACTCTTTGTCTGGTCGCTTGTAACGCCGCGGGGAAACGCTGATAGCGGATTTGGACTTCAACTCAAGAGCACATGGCGACCAATTGAACGTGATCTGGATGCGCTCAATGCTCGCCTCACGGAGTTCATCACGATGTTGAGTCAACCAGTTACTGTCTCAAATGGCTGTAATCACTGTAAATACATCTCGGATCGCCGTGAAGTACTTGGAAACGAGTAGATCTAGTCGTCCTCAAGTTCTTCGCCGCGCGCAATCTTTTCTTTCGCGGCCGAAGCGTACATCTCGACATATTCTTGACCAGAGAGATTTTGCAGTGTCCGCATAATCTCGTCGGTAACTTTGCGAAGTAGTTTGGGGTCGTTTGAATCACCTGCCGCCGAGAAGTCCATGGGTTCGCCAAAGACCATCGCAACTTGGCGCAATTTCGGAATCACTCGGCCAGTTGGTTGAATCTTGTCGGTATTGAACATCGCCACCGGAATCACAGGTGCGCCCGATTCAATCGCGAGCCTTGCGATACCAGTGCGACCTTTATAAAGGCGGCCATCAGGGCTTCGTGTCCCTTCGGGATAGATTCCGATGCAATCGCCTTCTGCCAAAACTCTGAGTCCCGTATCGATGGCAGCTTCACTTCTCCGGCCGCCCGAACGATCCACTGGAACTTGTCCTAGCGCATGGAAGGCGATCTTCTTGAAGAATCCCTTGATTCCTGGGGATGTGAAATATTCACTCTTTGCTAGGAATGTAACTTTTCGCGGCACCACCAACGGCATAAATATGGAATCACTAAAAGAAAGATGGTTGGAGGCGATGATGACAGGTCCAAGTGTTGGGACGTTGCGAAGTCCTGTGACCTTGGGACGAAAGAGGAGCACCAGAATCGGCGAGAGAAATGCCTTGAGTAGGGTGTAAGCGAAGACTGTAGGGCTCACTTCACTCCTCTCCGGATCCGATTGTCGCCACGTCAACTCGAATTATCGCGTGGAGGCGTAATCTTACCTTCATGCCTTTGCGATGGGGAATCCTTGGTGCGGGTTCAATCGCGCGTAAATTCGCCTCTGATCTCAGAATTATCAATCAACGCGGTCGTATCGCGCACGAGATTACCGCCGTCTCATCACGCGATGAGAGTCGGGCCAATTCCTTCGCCAACGAATTCGGTATTGGTAAGGCTCTTGCTGGATATCAATCACTTGCGAACTGTGACGATGTTGATGTCATCTACATTGCAAATGTCCACTCACATCATCGTGATGCAGTGATTCAGATGCTCTCTGGGGGCAAGCATGTACTCTGTGAGAAACCATTTGCAATCAATGCGAAGCAGACAAGAGAGATGATTGAGAAGGCGCAATCACAGAAACTATTCTTGATGGAGGCGATGTGGACAAGATTCCTTCCACACATTATTGCGCTCCTAGATGAGATTGAAAGTGGCGCGATTGGCGAGGTTATTTCTATTGATGCCGACCATGGTCAATGGCTCTATAAAAGGCCCGATCATCGAGTCCTTGACCATAACCTAGGCGGTGGCGCGCTCCTTGATCTTGGGGTCTACCCGATTACCTTCGCACATCTGATTCTTGGCCTGCCCGCAAAATTTGAAGCTATCGCAACGCTCGCCCCAAACGGTATTGATGATCAGACCTCCATGATTTTTTCCTATCCTTCTGGTGCGACCGCAACGCTGCACACCACAATCAAAAGTGCGACTGGGATTAGGGCAGTTGTTGCTGGCACACAAGGGCGAATAGAAGTGGAACGAAGCTTCTATGCGCCGAGCTCCTTCACAATCTATGGAAATGACGGTAGTGAACGGACTTTCCAACCTCATCCATTCGAATCTGGTTATGTTGGTCTTGGCGAACAGGCAATTGAAGTTGAACGTTGCCTTGAAGCGGGATTGATTGAATCTCCGATGAGACCGCTAGCCACTACATTAGAAGTGATGGAGTTGATGGATTCGATCAGAGAGCGAATCGGACTACGTTATCCGGGCGAGATCGGCAACTCCGACTAATCCCGCAGTATTTCCTAATTTCGCTGCAACCACCTCGGGCATCGGATGCGATGAACGCATCGGAGAGTGTCGAAGCAAACTTGATTTGATCGGATCCAAGAGAATCTCTCCGGCATCAATTACTCCCCCACCGATCACAACTCGCTCGGGATCGAGCACTGCAGCGAAGCCGGCGATTCCAATGCCTAACCACTCGCCTATCTCGCTAAAGGCAGCGAGTGCGATCGAGTCACCTTCTCTTGCTGCCGCAGTGATGTGCGCTCCCTCGATTCCGGCAACTGTTCCATCTCCTTTAGCCAAAATCGATGCACCACGAGCAGGTGTTGATTCGATTGCACCGCGCACATATCTTCGAAGGGCGTTTCCTGAGGCATATTGCTCGAGACATCCACGCATGCCGCAGCCACAGATCTCGCCGCCATGCTTGACTGCAACATGACCTACTTCGCCCGCTGTTCCGAATGCGCCAATGAGAAGTTTTGAATCAATGATCAATCCGCCGCCGATACCCGTTCCTACGGTGACCATCAACATCGGATTTGAATTCTTTCCGGCACCAAATTTGAATTCGCCCCACGCTGCAGAATTTCCATCATTCTCGAGATGAACCGAGAGTCCAGTTGCCCTTTCTAGCTCACCATGGATTTCAATCCCCTCAAGATTGGAGATATTGGGATTAGTCTCCATTCGCTTTCTATCTTTTGACATGAATCCCGCGATAGAGACCCCTACTTCGGTTACGGGATGACGTGAGGCAAGATTCTTTACGACTGCAGCAATCTCAGCGATTGTCTTGCGTCCATCTTCGGTAGGAGTATCGCGCCTCTCGCTATCGATAATTGATCCATTGGAATCGACGACACCGCCAAGAATCTTGGTTCCGCCGATATCGATACCGATCGAGAGATCGTTTGCGCTATTCACTGGAAAGGGATTTGGACTTAACCCTCGGCGCGTGCTTTCAACTGTGCTAACGCAAGTTGAATCGTCGCTTCCTCTTGCTTCTTTCGCATCATCTCTGGCACCGGCATCGATATTGCGACCTTAAGTTGATAGGTGACATCGGTGGTGTCATCGCCATTGTCTTTGACGATATAAGCACCTGTCATCTCGGTAAGCAGGTTCGCATCCTCCAGTGTGAAGGCGATCTTGCCGGGGGCTTCTGACCAGTCGTAACTGAGCGAGACTGAATCCTTCAGCGGTCCGGCCTCGACCTTGACTTGCACCTTGCTGGGATTGCCCGCACCATCTCGTTCATTGACTTCGACACTTCGAATTGAGGTCGACCAGGTGGGGTAGGCCTCCAAATCCTTCAAAATTGCTGAGACTTCTGAGGCTGGGGCTTCGATTCTTACCGTGCTACTGGAGAGTTCGCTCATACCGCAACATTACCGAATCGTTATCCCCTTCGATACGCCCCCACTCTCCCAATTTTTTCAAACCCCGACTACCTTCTCCCCATGACTCTTACCTCATCTTCGCAATCCGCTCCCAAGACTGAATTCACCACAATGGCCATAGTGCCAAATGCGACAACAGGGAACCTCACCAACTTAGTTGCGGAACGTGCCTGGTTTGAACCAGAGCGCATCATGCTCTCGCGACCGCTAGGCGATGGATGGCAGAAAGTCACCGCTAAGGAATTTGAGTCAGAGGTGCGGACTACTGCAAAGGGATTGATTGCATCGGGAGTCGGGGCAGGCGATCGCGTTGCGATAATGGCTCGAACTCGTTATGAGTGGACCATTTTGGATTTTGCTATCTGGTTCGCTGGTGCAACTACTGTTCCAATCTACGAAACCTCATCGGCCGAGCAGGTTGACTGGATCATGAGCGACTCATCCTCGGTCGCAATCATTGTCGAGACACCTGCCCATAAAGAGTTAGTCACACCCGTTCTCTCTTCAAAGGTCAAGAATGTATGGACCATGACCGAAAATGTGCTCGCACAATTGGCATGGGCGGGTAAGGAAGTTCCTGATTCTGAGGTCGATGCGCGAAGAAATACTTTGACTCCAGATTCACTAGCGACACTCATCTACACATCGGGAACAACTGGTAAGCCAAAGGGCGTCCAACTTACCCATGGAAACTTCCTCGCCGAGTGCGGAAATGTCGTTGCTGGAGCAAGTGACCTCTTTATGAAACCGAATGGTTCGACTCTCCTCTTCCTTCCTGTCGCGCACGTATTCGGTCGCATGGTTCAGATTGGTGCCGTAGCTGCAGGTTTACACCTCGCCCACTGCAGTGATCCATTAACAAGACTCTTGCCTGACCTAGCCTCATTCAAGCCCACCTTCGTCCTTGCCGTCCCAAGAATCTTCGAGAAGGTTTACAACGGTGCAGAAGCGAAGGCAGATGCTGCGGGTAAGGGTGCGATTTTCCGCAAAGCAGCAGATGTCGCGATCTCCTATAGCGAAGCGCTTGATTCCGGCAAGATGTCAGCTGGCTTGAAATTCAAGCACGCGCTCTTCGACAAGTTGGTCTTCTCCAAGATACGTCATTCACTAGGCGGTCGAGTTGAAGCGGCAATCTCTGGTGGTGCACCACTTGGTGTTCGTCTTGGACACTTCTTCCGCGGTGCAGGCGTTCGTGTCCTCGAGGGCTACGGACTTACTGAGACAACGGCTGGCGCAACTCTCAATCTGACTACTGCTCACAAAGTTGGATCGGTTGGTCGCCCAATTCCAGGAACAACTATCAAGATTGCAGATGACGGCGAAGTCTTGATAAAGGGTGGAATCGTCATGCGTGGCTATTGGCAGAACGACGAAGCCAATCGAGAAGTATTCACTGGAGATGGCTATTTCCGCTCCGGCGACCTCGGAAAGCTTGATGAAGAGGGTTATCTCTACATCGTAGGGCGAAAGAAAGAGTTGATCGTGACCTCTGGCGGAAAGAATGTCGCACCAGCGGTCTTGGAAGATCGCCTTCGCGCTCATCCACTTGTCAGCCAATGCATGGTGGTCGGCGATAACCAGCCATATATCGCAGCGCTTGTCACAATTGATCAAGAAGCCCTCAAGACTTGGATCACCGCCAATAAGAAAGATGGCGCGACTCTCGCTGAGTTGGTCAATGACCCAGACCTAGTCGCGGTCGTCCAGACAGCTGTCGATGAAGCAAACAAAGCTGTGAGCCGCGCTGAGTCGATCAGGAAGTTCACAATCCTCCCGGTTGATTTCACGATTGCTGGCGGACACCTCACTGCCAAGCTTTCGGTGAAGCGCCACGTCGTCGCAAAGGAATTTGCTGCCGAGATCGCAGCGCTTTTTGCCTGATTCTCACGCGGTTACTACCGCTGAGATACTTTTGGAGAGACAGCGACTCGCGCGCGATCTCCATGACACGGTCGCGCAATCCTTAGCTGTGCTGGGCTATGGACTTGATGAGGTCCTTGGCGATGATTCTCTTACCGCCACATCCAAGCGAGCACTCCGCGTTCATCGACTTGAATTGAGTCGAATCGTCGCAGAGTTACGTAACGAGATCCATCATCTTCGGGCAGCGGCAACCCTCTTCGATTGGCTCTCATCGCGCACCGCTATCGAACTCGAGCCCGATCAAGGTTTTCGATCTCTGCCCGAAGAGCCGGAGCTTGGACATCTCCTTCTAGAGCTTCTTAATAACGCAGCCAAACACCAAGGGGTCAGTGGGGCAAAGATTGAATATCGAAGTGGCGTCATCGCTGCCCAATTTTTCGGAGAGATAACTTCAGAAAGGCAGGTTGATTACAACCAGTTGAAATTTGGCGCGATTGGCATCAAGGAAAGATTAGAGATTCTTCGGGCTAGCCTTGAATCGAATGAAAGTGGATTCTTGTTACGGCTTGGCCCTGATAATGGATAAAGGATTGCTCAATCTTCTTATCGTCGACGACCACGCCATCGTCCGTGAAGGTGTAAAACGAGCGATTCAGAGCAGTGACCGCAACCTCATAGTTGCTGAGGCTGCTTCATTCGCTGAAGCACAGGCGCGGATTGCCTTACTGCCGCCTGATGTGGTGGTCATCGACATTCATCTTCCTGACAACTCAGGGCTAGAACTTGTCCTCTGGCTCAGGGAGCTATCACAGACCATAGGAATTGTCGTCTTCTCGATGAACAATCATCCGGAGTATGTTCTAGCGGCTTTTGATAATGGAGCATCTGCATTTATCGATAAGAGTTCTCCGGTCTCAGAGCTGATTGACACCATTGAACTTGCAGTGAGACTGCCGTTGCAGTTCCATTGCAAAGGGTGGAGTCAAGCGCTCACCTATCGACGCGAGAAGACGACCCTCACCGCCAGAGAACTCGAGATTCTCCAGCAACTACCGAGTGGTAGAACATATATAGAGATGGCAGAAGCGCTTTTCATATCAGAGAGCACTTTGAAGACACATTTGCAATCTATCTACCGAAAACTAGATTCACGAAATCGTGTCGAGGCGATTAACCAAGCAAGGCGTCTTGGAATTCTGCCGACCAGCGATCCCAACTCCACTCGCCCCTGACCCACTCACTTCCACGTCTCCCTAAAGAGGTAGAGAACTCTTTCTCCTTCAAGAGTCGAATACAAGCTCTAGAGATCTCATCAATGCTCTTGCCATCAACGAGCAAACCAGTTTCGCCGTCAATCAACGCATCGACAGCGCCACCCGATTTCCCAACGATTACTGGAAGAGCGCAGCTACTTGCCTCTAAGTAGACGATACCTAAACCCTCCACTTCCAAACCTGCAAGGCGATCTCTCGAGGGCATGGCAAAGACTTCGGCAAGCGTAAGATGTTTTGGTAAGTCATCGAGATGCAATCGCCCCAGGAAAGTTATCGCCGATGCAACATTCCATTTTGAGGCAAGGCGATCAAGTTCCTTACGATGCGGACCTTCGCCAACAAGTAGTAGATGGGCATCGGGAACCTCATCAAGAATACGTGGGAGCGCTTCGACGAGTCTGTCCTGACCCTTTCGGTGAACTAGACGGCCGACGGAGATGATTAGACGTTTGCCTTCGAGACCATGTCGCTCGCGAAAAACTCGTTCAAATTCGATATCACGGTTCGGTTTGAAGTGATTGATATCGATTCCTGGTGCGATTTGGCGAAGCTTGGCGTGATCTGATGCGTGCATCCCTTTAGCGATTTCATTTCGTGTATAGGTAGTGAGGTAGCCAATCTGATCGAGTGATCGTGCGATTACTCTGAAAACGAGTGAGAATGGTGGAATCTTTGCCCACCAGACTTCATGGCCATGGGTGAGCGCAATGGTTCGCATCGATGATGATTGCTTTAATTTCTTGCCCGTATATCTCTTAAGCGTTGGATTGAGTAATCCCAGAGGGGCAGCTGCTCCGTACCAAATGTGTGTGATTTCTCTATTTTTCAGGATCTTTTTTACATCTCGAGCCGTTCTCAGAGTTGGCAAGAGAACTCTTGCTCTATCTCGAATGACTTCCACTCCGTAATCTCTTCGCCATCTTCGATCGAAATCCTCACTATCTTCCTGGCTTGATGTGTAGACGAGGCACGAACCCTTAGGCATACGCTCAAGAAGTCCGAGGATGAATGTTTCTATGCCCCCGGCCCTTGGCCCGAAGTCATTGGTGATAAGAAGTACTGATGCGTTAGAGGCGACGGGCACCGACGTAGGGCTTTCGTCCAAACCAACTTCCGAAAGTCGCTATCTGAACTCTGGCTCCAGGACGTGGCGCATGAACCATGCGATTTCCGCCAACGTAGATTCCAACGTGCGAGATAGGTCGGCCAAAGAAGACTAAGTCGCCCGGCTTGAGTGCGCTTCGGGAGATGCTTCGTCCTCGATTGAACTGAAGCCTTGATGAATGTGGCAGCGAAACTCCCGCCGACTGGAATGCCCGCATGGTCAGCCCACTGCAATCCCACCTCGTTGGACCAGCGGCTCCGAACACATAGTTATCGCCAATCTGTTGGAAGGCATAGCGAAGCGCCAACCCCGCGCGACCCGAGACTGCATTAAGACCTTTTGCTGCCGCGAGTGATTTCTTCTGTGCCGCGTCCTGTTCCTTCTTATTCAATGCGGCTAATCGGGCGCGATCTTCGGCTCGCAATTTCTTGAGGAGTGCTTCAGCTTCCTTGAGTTTTGACTGAGCTAGGGCAGCTTGTTTTCTGAATCGAGCTTCTGTTGCCGCAACGATGGCCACTTTCTGCTCTACCGTGATTGAGGTGGCCTCCAAGCGTTGCTTTGCAACCGCATACTTTCTAAGTTGCACGCTCTTGCCTCGGGTGACAGTTTCAAGGGCGCCTGCCGATGAGAGATAAAGAGTTGGGTCAGAGGAGAAGAGAAGTTCCAGCGATTGAGAGAGGCCGCCACTCATATATTGAGCGTTGGCAATCGCACCTAGCGATCCTCGAAGTTTCTCTAGTGAGGATTGTTGACTCGCTTCCTGGGCTTGGACTGATTGAAGTTGTTTTCGAAGCCTTGAGAGTTGAACCTTCGCGGCTTGCGCGCCCTCCGCAGCTTCAGCTGCATCTTCTTGCAAGACGATTACTTGAGCTCGAACCTCTTCGATCGTCTGTTTCGCTTGCGCAAGCGGCGCCAAGGAGATCGCCATGACGATGGCAAGCGCTGGTGAGAGCACTCGAAGGAGAGGCATGAGCCTGAGAGTAATGGTCGCCTCGCGCGAGCCTCAATCCGAGATCACAGCTTGAGCGTAATCTCAGCCAAAATTCACAGGATTGAAGCGAAGCGGAGGCACAATTCCTCGGGAGGAGAGAAGAGCGAGTGCCTCTTCAGTCTCATCAGGAATCTCTGGCTTTATCTTTCGGGTCAAGGTATCCATCGAGATGATTACCGAAACAACACAATCGTTGCAGGCAGGATTCTCGACCAAAGCTGGATCGAAGAGGGCACAAGATTCGCAATCAATAATCATGCCCCTAAGGCTAGATTCGACCACTGACATGGTCCGCGACTATCAATCCCGCGCAAATATTCTTATCGACCCCCTTGGTCGAGTGCGATCCGGCAAGAACTCTGCTCCTTTGAGCTCGAAGAGTGATCGAGAGAGGTTTCATCAGCTCAGGGCTTGGGCGGATTGCATCGTAGTGGGCGGTCAGACGCACCGAAGCGAGCCCTATCACCTCACTTCTCTTCCCGTCATCTCATACTCGAAAAGTCAGAGGGCGATTTCAGATTGGCCGAAGGAATTTCTCGAGATAGCGAAGCGATACGGCAGCAAGATCCTTGTCGAAGCTGGACCGAATCTCCTCCACCAACTACTCGATGCGAATGTGATCGATCAGATTCACATCACTCAAACCACGAGGCGAAGCGATGATGCGACGAGTCCAGTATTCGACCTTTCGCGGATCAAAGATTGGACAGTAATCTTACAAGAAATGGATGAAGAGAACGCCTTTGAGATCTATAGACGCGATTAACTCGCTGCAATCGTTGCTACACCTGCAACGGCAGCTACTATTCCGAAGTATTGAACTTTAAGTAACCGCTCTTTATGGATGCCAAAAGCAAGGAGCGCCGTAACAATCGGAAAGAGTGAGCCTAAGACAAAGGCAACAGAGGCAAGACCTTTGGTGGTTGCAATCCCTAGAGTCAGGTTGGCAAGAAAGTCAGCGGAACCAACGAATATGAGAGCTGGCATATCTCGTTTCGTGAAACTGCCACGATTTCGAATAGCAATAGCTACGGAGATAACAATCGAGACTGATGCGATGCGCATCGAGACCATGGTCAGGAGTGGGTTCTCCTCTGATCCTTGCCATAAAAAAGTCAGTGAGATTCCAAAGAAGATAGCGGCAGAGAGACCGAGGAGTATCGGACGAATTGATGCGCCACGAAGTTCTGGACCACTCGCCATAAATGCACCAGCAAGTGCAATGCCCATACCGAGCACTTGAAGCGCACTTACTCTCTCACCTTCGATAAATGCGATCGCAAGCGGCACGAGTGCAGAGAGTGCGCTAATGGGAGCAACAACACCCATTCGTCCCGTTGCAAGACCTGAATAGAGTGAAACCAGACCTATGAGTCCAGCAACTCCAGCGATCGCACCTGAGATAAAGAAGCCATCAAATGCAAGTGTTGGCGCAAGATAGGCGCCGGTGGCAACCATTGCGACCAGTCCAACCACGAGACCGAATACTTGGGATAAGCCCGTGACTGCAAATGCACGATGCCGTTTCGAGAGTGTGCCACCAAGGAAATCAGCACTTCCCCAGAGCAGACTTGATAGAAGTGCAAGGATTGCAGCCATAGAGGGCAAAGGTTACTCGCGCCTCCCACATTGCGAGGACCTCGCCTTCTACCCTTTTCCAGTGTCTTCTCCATACTCGCTAATGATTTCCATGGCGCAGAAACTCATCGCTCGGCCTCGATGATCACTCAGTACTTCGATGAATTCGTCCATCAAATCTCGTTGCTACCACTTCGCTCTGAAGTGATCATGGAAGAAGTCCCACCACCCTCGAAACTTGCCCCACACGCATATGCCGTTACTGCAGAAATTCCCTCTGGCCCTATCGAGGAGAGTGACGACTATCTGGCAACGGGAAGATTCGTTCTCCTTGCCGATCCGCAGTACAAGGAAGCCTGGCAAGGGGAATTCCGTGCCGTCACATTCGTCAGAGCACCGATTGACGATGATATGGCTGCAGATCCACTCCTTAATGATGTGGGATGGAGTTGGCTGGAGGATTCACTTGAGAGCAACGAAGCACGCGCTATTGCCATGAGTGGAACGGTAACTCGAGTCGCCAGCAAATCATTTGGACAACTTGCGCCACAACCTGATCAGTCCGAGATTGAGATTCGGGGCTCATGGACCCCAATCGACGGAAGTTCACTCTTAAATCATGCGAAGGCATGGCTTGCGCTCTTGGAGATGGTCGCTGGAATTGTGCCGCTCCCTGACGGCGTAAGTGCGCTCTCTCGTCGCCGTTGATTTCTCGTCAAGCGTTATGAAGATTTGATGGCTTCTGAGATGAGAGCTGAAACAGGTGAGAGCGATTCGCTCTCTCATCAGAGTGAACTCACCCCGTTAAGAAGGTCGCGAGCCAAAGTTGCTCCATTGGTGGTTTCTAGCGAAGAGTTCCTCGCTGCTATCGAAGAGCTTCAAGAAGGAGTGGGTCCACTCGCTGTCGATGCGGAGAGGGCATCGGGTTATCGTTATAACTCGCACGCATATCTCTTTCAGTTCTACAGGCGAGGGAGCAGGATTTTCCTCATCGACCCGATAGAACTTCGCGGCAAGAGTGAGATCATCGAGGAGTTCAATGAAGCTTTCAATGAAGAGCTCTGGTTGATCCATGCCAGCACGCAAGATCTCCCCTGTATTCGCGAATTTGGATTGAAGCCCGCACGACTCTTTGATACTGAGTTAGGCGCGCGATTGGCTGGCTTTCCTCGCGTCGGACTTGGGCCATTAACGGAAGAACTTCTGGGCCTCTCCCTCGCGAAGGAACATAGTGCGGTTGATTGGTCTATCCGCCCGCTTCATCCTGAGTGGCGCGCATATGCCGCACTCGATGTCGATGTACTAATTGATATCTACGATGGGGTTTTGCGTGCGCTTATTGAGCAAGGAAAAAATGTCATTGCAGAAGAAGAGTTCGCTTCGATACTTGATGCGCCACCGCCGGCACCGCGAAAGGATCCATGGCGTCGAACATCGGGGATGCATAAGGTCAAAGGGCGCCGCGCTCTCGCTCTGGTTCGAGAACTCTGGATCACTCGTGACGAGCTAGCGCGCGAGCTTGATATCGCACCAGGTCGGCTCTTTCCCGATCTTGCAATTGCCGATCTTGCGGTTGCGACTTCGCAGATCACTATCGAACAATTCAATTCCAATGGTGCCGAGATGATTCGAACTCTTCCGAGCGCTCGAAGGAAGGGTGTGGAGCACATTGGAAAATGGCAAGCGGCGATTCTTCGTGCTCTCGAACTCGCCGATCGGGATTTACCACCCATGCGCTCCGCCACAGATTCTCTTCCACCGGTCAAAGTCTGGCGAGAGAAAGCTCCACTTGCTTATGCCCGTCTCACGCACGCAAGATTTCATCTTCAATCCCTTTCGCACGAACTCAAGATTCCCCTTGAAAATCTCATATCGCCAGAATCTGTTCGAAGGCTCATCTGGGTTAGCGAGAAACGAACCTTTGACCTTGATTCAGCGAAGGCATTCCTCCTTGAACTCGGTGTTAGGACGTGGCAAGTCAACCTTTCCTCAGAAATCATCGTCCGGGCCCTCGACGAGAGTGAGCCATTGATAATGAAAGATGAGCCAACGGATTCACAGCCTGAAGAATGAAGCGAGGCTTTACTGTTCAGTCCCAATACTGACGGGTAACATGCTCCGTGGCCGAGGCGAATAGCTAGGGCCACGAACCACGGTGACCCCAAGGGATTGGAAATGGCTATGGCAGTCAATAACTCTCAACAATCTGGTGGAAATACTGGTCAAGAGAATGGAACTGCGCAGCGACAAGTTGTGCTTGTAGACGCAGTACGCACTCCCTTTGGTAAGGCCGGAAGTCTCTATGCGGGCACTCGCGCCGATGACATCATGGTGCGAGCGATTCGTGGGTTGCTGGAACGAAATCCACAAGTTCCACTCGATCAAATCGATGATGTTGCGATTGCTGCTGCTACGCAAAGTGGTGATCAAGGAATGAATATTGGACGGAGCGCCTCACTCCTTGCAGGACTGCCGAACACGGTTCCTGGTTATTCAATCGATCGTTGGTGCGCCGGAGCGATGACCGCGGTAACAACTCTTGCCGGTTCGATTGCGATGGGCGTCAATCAACTCTGTATCGCAGGTGGCGTTGAACATATGGGTAATCACCCGATGGGTGATGGCATTGATCCTAATCCTCGCTATCTCGCTGAGAAATTGGTCGACACCGATGCGCTCTCCATGGGAGCGACTGCAGAACGCTTACATGATCGCTTGCCACATTTGAGCAAGGAGCGCGCCGATTCCTATGCAGTGGGATCACAGAACAAGACCCAAGAGGCTTATCAACGTGGTGTCATCCAGCGAAATCTCATTCCTATGGCAGTGCGAACCCCCGAACTCGGTTGGGGTGTTGCAACAGTCGATGAGCCACCACGGCCAGGAACTACCATCGAAGCACTTGGTGCTCTCAAGACACCATTTCGTCCAGCTGGACGAGTGACTGCAGGTAATGCAGCTGGCCTCAACGATGGCGCAACAGCTGCACTTCTTGCCAGCGAAGCAAAAGCAAGAGAACTGGGACTGCCCATTAAAGCGAAGATGGTTACTTTCGCCTTTGCTGGCGTAGAGCCAGAGGTGATGGGATATGGACCTGTTCCTTCGACTAAGAAGGCGCTTGAAAAAGCTGGAATGACGATGGATCAAATTGGTCTTATTGAGATCAATGAAGCCTTTGCTATCCAGGTACTTTCTTTCCTCGATTACTTTGGCATCGCTGATGATGATCCGCGCGTCAATATCTATGGTGGTTCGATTGCAGTCGGCCATCCACTTGCATCATCCGGAATCAGATTGATGCTCAATCTCGCTGAAGGATTCAAGGAGCGCCCAGACGTGCGCTACGGAATCACCACTATGTGCATCGGCCTTGGCATGGGTGGCACAGTCATTTGGGAAAACCCCAACTACAAGGGAGCGAAATAAATGAATTCATCGGTTCTGACACCGCCCCCTGGCGCGCCGGATGAGGTTGTAACGAAATCACTCCTTCGAGAAGTTGATCTCACCGCTTTTGGCTTCAACGGAAAGATCGCCCTAATAACTCTCGATAATGGCCAAGACTTCAATCGTCCAAATACGCTTGGGCCCCAGACTCTTCATGAGTTAGGTGAAGCGATTCGTGCGGCTGAGGCGCTAGATGTGGCGGGAATTGCCGTAACTGGTAAACCTTTCATTTTTGCAGCGGGCGCAGATCTCTCGGGACTCTCCTTCGTCACCGAGAAGTCGCAATCTTTCGCCATCGCAAAGCTTGGCCACGATGTATTTCGATTGCTTGGCGAAAGCAAGAAGAAGACTTTCGCTTTCATCAATGGTCTTGCACTCGGTGGCGGTCTCGAGATCGGGCTCCACTGTCATTATCGAACCCTTGCCAGTACTGCATTCACCGCACTTCCTGAGGTCTTTCTCGGCATCGTTCCTGGTTGGGGTGGGGCAACTCTCCTGCCGAAATTGATTGGGCCTGAGAAGGCGGTCCAAGTGATCATCGGTAACGCGCTTGCAAATAACACAATGATGAAGGCAAAAGATGCGCTTTCACTTGGCGTCGTGGATCGAGTCTTTGAACCAGTGGATTTCTTGGAAAAGTCATTTGGGTTTGCCGCGCAAATTCTCTCAGGTAGCGAAACCATCACCCGAAGCGACTTCTCGAAAGAGGACGAAGTCTATAAGGGAGCCATTGAACAAGGCCATGCGATGATGAAGAAGAAGTATGGCGGCGCTGATGTGGCAGCTCCGCTCAAGGCACTGGAGTTGATCAAGGCAGCCCAGCACGCCACCCTTTCGCAAGGCTTTGACGCCGAAGATGAGACTTTGAGCAACTTAGTAATGACTGACGCTGTCCGCGCTTCGCTCTACTCATTCAACTTGATCCAAAAGAAACGAAAGAAAGTCGAGGGAGCACCGAAGGCTGCCCTTGCGCGCAAGGTGACCCGTTTTGGAATCGTTGGCGCAGGATTGATGGCCTCTCAGCTTGCCTTACTTGTCATCAGGAATCTCAAAGTTCCAGTAATCATCTCTGATTTAGATCAAGAGCGAGTCGATAAAGGAATCTCCTATATCCATAGTGAAATCGACAAGCTCGTGACGAAGGGACGAATGAACGAGGAAGGCGCTCGCCGGCTAAAAGGGCTGGTCATTGGCTCTGTTGATAAGAAGGCATATGCGAATTGCGATTTCATCATCGAAGCCGTCTTTGAAGAGCTCGAGATAAAGCAGAAACTCTTCTCAGAGCTTGAAGCCATCGTCTCTGCCGAGTGCGTCCTTGCTACAAATACCTCCTCACTCTCGGTCGAAAAAATGGGAGCCCATCTCTCTCATCCAGAGCGTGTGATCGGTTTCCACTTCTTTAATCCAGTGGCTGTCATGCCGCTCCTTGAGGTGGCAAGAACCAGCAAGACTGACGACGCTACCTGCGCGACCGCGATCAATGTCGGTAAAGAACTGAAAAAAACGATGATCATCTGCAAAGATGCTCCCGCCTTCGTCGTTAATCGACTGCTCACTCGCTTCATGGGAGAAGTGACAGATGCGATTGATGAAGGAACGCCTCCGGATGTCGCGGATAGTGCGATGCGACCCCTAGGTTTTCCAATGACTTCTCTCGAACTTCTTGGCTTGGTTGGACCAGCCGTTGCCTTGCATGTCTCTGAGACCCTTCACCACAACCTCGGTGATCGCTACAAGATCTCACCAACGATGCAGAATTTCGTCAAGAATGGTCTCCGCTCTTTCTTCACCAAGGACGAGAATGGCAAGTTGGCGCCAGATGCAAAAGCGCTCTCTTTGATTGTCGCTGGTAATTCAGCTTCCACCGCAGATCAAGTTCGATTGAGAGCCCTTCGTGCACTCGCAGTCGAAGCGAGGATGATGCTCGATGAAGGCGTGGTCGCCACACCAGCTGAGATCGATCTCTGCATGCTTCTTGGTGCTGGTTGGCCGATGCACCTCGGCGGAATACTTCCTTATCTAGACCGCGAGGGAATCAGCGAGGAAGTAACAGGCAAGCGATTCCATCCAGCAGGTGTTGCTTCACTTCCTGCCTGATCAGATCAATCGCGTAATCGATTGATCTCAGTGGAGAACGTATCCTTCACTGCTTTCGAAGAGTGAAGGGCGACTAACCGTTGCGCAATCGCTCCTGGATTCATTCCCAAATCTGACAGAATCGCGACACGTTTGCTATGTTCGATGAATCGTTGTGGCACTCCAATAGCGGTAACCTCACTCTGGATACCTTCACTACGCAACAACTCTGCAACAGCCGCACCAATTCCTACATTTTCCAACCCATCCTCAACCACCACTATGTTCTCGAATTTCCTTGCGAGTGAAGATAATTTTTTCGGCAGTGGTCGAACCCAACGTGGATCAACGACGGTAACGCCGACGCCTTCACGGTAGGCCAGTCCTGCCGCTTCAATCGCCGATTCAGCCATCGCACCAACAGCAATAAGCAAGATGTCAGCGCTCTCGCCCCGATAAAGAACATCAATCCCATCGATCTGCTCGAATGCTGGAATATCTGGAGTTACCGGCCCTTTTGGAAAGCGAAGCACTGTCGGGCCATCGCTCACTCCGATGCACTCTCCCAGCAACTCTTCTAATCGTTTGCCATCTCTTGGCGCCGCAACTTTGATTCCTGGCACGATCGAGGTCAACGCAAGATCCCATATTCCATGATGTGAAGGTCCATCATCTCCGGTGATTCCAGAGCGATCAAGGACGAATGTGACGCCTGCCTTATGGAGCGCTACATCAAGGAGAAGTTGATCGAATGCGCGGTTGAGGAAAGTGGAGTAGACCGCGACAACAGGATGAAGCCCAGTAAATGCCATTCCCGCAGCTGAAGTTGTGGCATGTTGTTCGGCTATACCGACATCGAAAGTTCTTTCCGGAAATTCCTCAGCAAATGCATCAAGACCGGTTGGGCCAAGCATCGCGGCAGTGATAGCAACGACATCTTTTCGCTCGTTTCCGATCTTGACCAGAGCGCTAGAGAAGACGGAAGTCCAGGACTTTCCGCCTTTAGCGAGTGGCTCGCCAGTCTCCGGATCGACCACCCCAACGGCATGGAATTTCTCTGCTTCGTCATTGAGCGCGGGTAGATGCCCTCGACCTTTCTCAGTGATGGCATGAACAATCACTGGACCTTGGAAGCGCTTGGCATTCTCCAGTTCTCGCTCTAAGGCTTGGATGTCATGTCCATCAATCGGACCGAGATATTTGATTCCCAGATCTTCGAACATTCCCTGTGGTGCGACAATATCTTTGATGCCCTTCTTCATTCCATGTAGGGCTTCATAGATGGAGTGACCAACAACCGGGGTCCGTTCCAGGACATCTCTACCCCAGTCAAGAAACTTCTCATACCCTTTGGTTGCTCTAAGTGTCGAAAGGTGCTTTGCCATTCCACCAATCGTTGGTGAATAAGAACGCGCATTGTCGTTGACCACAATCACGAGACGAAGGTCATCTGATGTTGCGATGTTATTGATTGCCTCCCATGACATTCCACCCGTAAGCGCGCCATCTCCGACCACTGCTACAACAGTGCGCTCTTTCTCCCCTTGGATCTTGAATCCACGAGCAATTCCATCTGCCCACGAGAGGGCTGTTGATGCATGCGAATTCTCGATCACATCATGGCGACTTTCGCTTCGCGATGGATATCCGGCTAGACCGCCTCGCTGTCTCAATTTCTCAAATCCTGCCAACCGTCCCGTCAACATCTTATGTACATAGGACTGGTGACCGGTATCGAAGAGAACGACATCATGTGGGGATTGGAAGATTCGATGTATTGCAATAGTTAATTCGACGACACCGAGATTCGGACCGAGGTGACCACCGCTTCGTGAGACTTTTTCAATCAAGAATTTTCTTATCTCGGTGGCAAGCTCTCCAAGTTGCTCACCACTAAGGCGTTGTAAATCCGAAGGGTTTGAGATTCGCTCGAGAAGTGACATGAACGTTATCCAAGAAGTGAGCGGAGGACGTATTGCATGATCCCGCCATGTCGATAGTAATCAGCCTCACCAGGGGTATCGATGCGAACTCGAGCAGAGAATTTGATTTGCGAGTCTTGAGGAGAGGTAGCAATCACGTCGACACTCTTTGGTGTCGTACCCGAATTCAATTCCATAACGCCCGTTATCGTGAAAGTCTCATCGCCTTTCAATCCCAGCGCTGAGGCGCTCTCGCCATCATTGAACTGAAGCGGAAGCACACCCATGCCGATGAGATTTGAACGATGGATCCTCTCGAATGATTCGGCAATGACGGCACGGACTCCGAGAAGTGCAGTCCCCTTCGCCGCCCAATCACGCGAAGAACCTGATCCATATTCTTTTCCGGCAAGGATGAGTAGAGGAACTCCAGCCTCTTGATACTCCATCGACGCCTCATAGATGCTCGTCTGTGTGCCATCGCGGAGGAAGTTCTTGGTAAATCCACCCTCGATACCATCGAGCAAGAGATTCTTAAGTCTTATATTGGCGAAAGTGCCACGGATCATCACTTCATGATTTCCGCGTCTTGATCCGTAAGAATTGAAATCCGCTCGAGCCACTCCATGCTCCTGCAAATACTTACCTGCTGGAGAATCAGCCTTGATATTTCCTGCTGGCGAAATGTGATCAGTGGTCACAGAATCGCCAAGTAGTGCCAAGACTCTTGCTCCTGCAATATCCGTTACCGGCCTTGGCGAACGTGGCATATTCTCGAAATATGGGGGCTTTCTGACGTAGGTCGATTTAGCATCCCACTCAAATGTCTTGCCACTAGGCGTAGGAAGGGATTTCCATCGGTGATCGCCATCAAAGACGCTCGCATAATCTCGCTTGAACATATCCGAAGAAATCGACTTATCAATCACAGCTTGGACTTCGGCAGGAGAAGGCCAGATATCTCGAAGGAATACCGGATTGCCAGCGCTATCTTGACCAAGCGCGTCACGCTCAAAGTCATGATTCATCGAACCAGCAAGGGCGTAAGCAACAACTAGCGGTGGCGAAGCAAGATAATTCATCTTCACATCCGGATTGATCCGACCCTCGAAATTACGATTTCCGCTCAATACCGCGGCAACAGCTAGGTCATTCTCATTGACCGCCTGGCTTACCTCTGCGGGAAGTGGTCCCGAATTTCCGATACAAGTTACGCACCCGTATCCCACGAGATTGAATCCTAATTTGTCGAGATAAGGGATAAGCCCTGCCTTCTCGTAATAGTTCATAACAACTTTGGATCCCGGTGCCAACGTCGTTTTGACCCATGGCTTTCTACTCAGTCCACGTTCTGCAGCATTCTTTGCCAGCAATCCAGCACCGATCATCACACTAGGATTGGATGTGTTAGTACAGGAAGTGATTGACGCGATGACAACATCACCATGCTTGACTGCAGTTGATTTGCCATCAAGAGTGATTGCAACTTCACTTTTTGCGCTCTTCTCGCTGATGTAGCTAGGTAGAGCTTTAGCGAAGGAATCCTTTGATTCTGAGAGAGAGATACGATCTTGTGGTCGCTTAGGTCCTGAGATCGATGGAACGACGGTAGATAGATCAAGTGACAAACTCTCGGAATAGCGAGGTGTTGCGGCGGGGTCATGCCAGAGGGATTGGCGCTTTGCATAACTCTCAACGAGCGAAATCTGCTCTGCGCTTCGACCGGTCAGGGCCAGGTAACGCAATGTCTCATCATCAATCGGGAAGATTGCGCAAGTCGAGCCGTATTCCGGGGACATGTTGCCGATAGTGGCTCGATTGGCCATAGGAAGTTCACTCACGCCTGGGCCATAGAACTCAACGAATTTTCCAACGACGCCGTGCTTTCGAAGCATCTCGGTAATAACAAGAACCAAATCTGTTGCGGTGGTGCCAAGCGGAAGTTGGCCATTGAGCTTGAAGCCCACCACTTTAGGAATCAACATCGAGACTGGTTGGCCAAGGAGCGCCGCTTCGGCTTCGATTCCACCTACACCCCAACCAAGAACGCCGAGCCCATTGATCATCGTCGTATGTGAATCAGTTCCTACGACAGTATCAGGATAAGCGCGATGCTCGCCTTCAACTTCGCGGACCATAACAACTCGCGCAAGGTATTCAAGGTTGACTTGATGGACAATCCCGGTGCCCGGTGGCACTACTTTGAATTCATCGAATGCACTCTGCCCCCAACGCAGGAATCGATAGCGCTCTTGATTTCGCTGATACTCAATATCGGTATTTCGTTCGAAGGCATCAGCGCTTCCGAATACATCTGCTATCACTGAATGGTCGATCACCAGCTCTGCTGGAGCAAGTGGATTGACCTTGCTGGGATCGCCACCAAGATCTGAGATTGCTTCACGCATCGTTGCTAGGTCAACGACACAAGGAACTCCGGTGAAATCCTGCATGATGACTCGAGCTGGTGTGAACTGGATTTCTGTTTCAAGGTTCGCTTTTGGATCCCACTCGGCTAGAGATCGTATTTGATCCGCGGTGATATTCGCCCCATCTTCGGTACGAAGTAGATTCTCAAGAAGAATCTTCAATGAGAACGGCAGCGACTCATGCCCCTTGAGTTTCGTAATGTCGAAGAAAGTGAACTTCTTCCCTGAAGATTCAAGGGTCGACTTGCTGGAGAAGGAGTCAAGGCTCATAGGGCGATTCTAAGGTGACTTCACTCTTTGAGCAGATAGAGCGAGAGTGGAGAAGGGATTTCCTCGAGATTTCATGGGGTGATGATGAAATTCGCCACACTCTCCACATGTTCGGTATTTGGAAAAAGGTCCAAGAGACTAAGCGATGCAATCGCGTAGCCAGCCGAGACCAACTCCTTACTATCGCGTGCAAGCGTGGCAGGATCGCAGGAAATATAGAGAATCTGTTTGGGGGCGAGTCGAACCATCTCCTTGACCACAGCACTTCCTGCTCCAGTTCGTGGTGGGTCGAGGACGATCCGATCGACATCTTTCTCTTTGCCCAGGAAATTCTTTACATCTGACTCGATTACTTTCACCGACGAGATTTCTTTGAACTTTCGCTGCGCATCTTTGATCGAACTCATATCAGACTCAACCAAGATGACTTCGCCGCTCTCCCCCACCATTTTGCTGATGAAGGCAGAGAAGAGACCCACTCCCCCATAGAGGTCGAAGATTCGCTCGCCCTTCCTACCATGAAGGAATCGTTGCAACTCTCTCACCAACATCTCGGGTGCAAGGCGATGGGGTTGCCAGAAACTTTCAAGTGAGACCTCAAATATCTCGTCAAGAACTTGATGCTTGAGTCGACTTCGCTTCAAAAGCGTTGTATGAACATATGAAGATGCATCGATCCCGACACGTATTCGCTCTCCCCACGCACCTTGCCTCTGCTCGAGATCGAGATTGATCTGCTCGATGTTGATCTCTCGTGCCGCAATTGCGCACTCACTAATCTCGGTGAGTGAGTTGCTTCTCGCTGGATGCAACGCCAATCGACCACCGGGTGAGGCGTTGAAATCCATTCGCGTCCGCCAATCAAAACCATCCCCTGGCACCTCGATCAACTCTGGGATGAGATCTATTCCGCCAATTCGCTTCATGGAATCTGCAACAACTTTCACTTTCAAATCCTTTTGATGATCTAGCGTCAGGTGTTGGAAGTCGCAGCCGCCACAAGCAGAGTTGATGTAATACGGACAACGTGGCGTAACTCGATTACTCGAAGGTCGCTTCACTTCAACAACATGACCGCGGGCAATCTTCTTGGTTAATTCATCAATCTCGACAACTACATGTTCTCCGGTATCGGCACCGCGAACGAAGATGGTGATCCCGTCATGATGCGCGATGAAGTGTCCACCATGCGCTACGACTCCGACTTCTACCTCTACTAGATCCCCTACGGAAACCTTCGATTGGTGCGAGTCAGACATCACGAAGCGGAGCATAGATGCGAAGGTAAGCGGGTGTAGTCTCTGCCTTTGTGCATGTTGTGATCATGGGCTGTGGTCGCGTCGGATCCACACTCGCAATCCAGTTTCAGGCTTTGGGGCACTCTGTCTCTGTCATCGATCAGAATCGAGAAGCATTTAGAAGGTTAGGTGCTGACTTCAACGGTCAGACTGTGGCCGGAGTGGGCTTTGATCGCGACACACTTCTAGAGGCCGGGATTGAAAAGGCCGGTGCATTTGCAGCCGTTTCCTCTGGTGATAACTCGAACATCATCGCCGCTCGCCTTGCGCGAGAAAGTTTTGGCGTTGCCAATGTAGTCGCGCGAATCTATGACCCGGCGCGTGCCGAGATCTATCAACGCCTAGGCATCCAAACGGTTGCGACAGTTCTCTGGACCACTGACCAGATTCTTCGAAGACTTCTACCTGAAGGAGCGAAATCCGAATGGAGCGATCCTTCAGGAAATGTGCAGCTCTGTGAGATGCCGGTTCATAGGGATTGGTTCGGGCAATCGATTGCATCGATTCAAGAGGGCACTTCCGCTCGGGTCGCCTTTATCACTCGACTTGGCGAAGGAATAGTTCCGCTTGATCGCACCATCTTGCAAGAGGGAGATGTCCTCCACATTTTCGTCGCTGATAAAGAGATTGCTACTGTCGCAGCAACACTTGCTGGATCTCCAAAGGAGAGATGATGAAGGTCGCTATCGCAGGAGCTGGCAATGTAGGGCGTGCAATCGCTCGAGAATTGATTAGTAATGGCCATCAGGTGCTGCTCATCGACAAAGATCCAAAGGCTCTGAAGATGGAGAGTGTTCCAACAGCCGAATGGTTACTGGCCGATTCATGCGAGATTTCATCGCTAGATACTGCACAACTAGTCAACTGCCAGGTTTTGGTCGCTGCAACTGGCGATGACAAAGTTAATCTTGTGACTTCGCTCTTGGCGAAAACAGAATATGGCGTCCCTCGAGTCGTCGCGCGAGTCAATCACCCAAAGAATGAATGGATGTTCGATCAATCATGGGGTGTAGATGTCGCGGTATCGACTCCTCGCATCATCACTGCACTCGTGGAAGAGGCAGTGAGCGTTGGCGATGTCGTTCGCCTCTTCTCGCTTCATGGCGGAAAGACAAACCTTGTTGAGTTGACTCTTCCTGATAATTCACCCTGCAACGGAAAGACTGTTGAGGAGATAATCCTGCCAAGAGATGTCGCACTTGTTGCGATCGTGCGGGAGAAAAGCGTTATCAAGCCCTCGGATCATGACACTTTCGCTGCGGGTGATGAGTTGATATTTATCGCCAATGAGAGCTCTGAGATCGAACTGAAATCCTGCTTCGTTTCCTGAAACGCCTTCTCCGGAAGAGGTCCCTCGCCTAAGAACTCGAACCCTCTGCAATTTCAGGTTTCTTCGCCACAGGTACTTGTTTAATGATCAGCCACGTTCCCCACGCGACAGCGATGAAGAGTGGATATCCCATCACTAACCTTGCGATCCCAAGGGCATTGATATAACCGGCAAGATAGAGCGGAAGTTGTACTGCAATGCGAAGAAGAAAGAGGCCGACCCAGAGCCATCCTGCTCGCTGATATGCGCGCTTTCGTTCTGGGACTTTTCGCCAATGTAGGTCTTCACCTAGTAACGGGCCAAGAACTAGGCCAAGGATCGGCCAACCAGCAATATTGGTGACGAGGTAGAGCGCGCCATATCCAGCATTGATGAAAAGGCCAGGAAGATAAAAATCTTCTGCCTTGCCGGTAGACCTCACTAAGAGATAGCAGATCAAAACTCCAATGACGCCAGTAACCGCGCTCTGCAATTTCTCTCGGCGAAGCAAACGAAAAACACCCAAGATCGCCGAGAGCGCGAGTGCGACCATGGCCGCTTCTCTCACATCATCTCGAAGATTGAAAACGACCAAGAAAACTATTGAAGGTATTCCTGAATCGAAGAGGCCCTTCTTACCGCCGAGCGCCTGGACGATCTTGTCGCGATCCTCGTGATTCATCGCAAACCGCTCGATCCAAAACCACCAGCGCCACGCTCACTTACGGCGAGTTCCTGTACTTCGACAAGTTCTGCTACTTCCACTTGCTGTATCACGAGTTGTGCAATTCGATCGCCTCGTTTGATTTCAAAACTCTCTTTTAGGTCATGATTAATAAGAATCACGGCAATCTCACCGCGATAACCCGAATCAATGGTTCCTGGAGTGTTGACCATAGAGATCCCATTGTTGATCGCAAGGCCAGAACGCGGGTGGACTAGCCCGACATAACCAGCAGGAATTGCTATCGCAACTCCCGTTGGTACTAGTGCCCTCATGCCTGGCTCCAATGTCATATCTACTCGAGAGCGAAGGTCGAGGCCGGCATCACCAGGTTTGGCATAACTGGGAGGCTCGACATCCGGATCAAGGAGTTGAATCTCGATCTTCATGGATTGATTCCAAACTCGGGATCGATAAAAGTCACCAATTCACGATGCTTCTGTAGATGCTCGAAATATCCCTCAGGTGCGTTATTGATGAAGTGATCCATCGTGACAATCACATAGAGCGAGCTACCGCGCAGCGCAAGGGGCCCATCGGGAGAATCCAATCGACCTTCTGCCCTGCTGTAGACCTTCCTACCCTCTTGTCCCACGATCTCAGCTGTTATGTAAAGCGTGCTGCCGATGGGGACTGGCTTCATAAAATCAGTCTCGAGTCGTGCTGTCACTGCTGGCGCTCGAAGTAACCACATTAATTTTCCGAGCGCCTCATCAAATGCCAACGCCAGTAAGCCACCATGGGCTAAACCTGGCGCCCCTTGATGTTGATCGGTAACAACAAATTGGCCAGTGAGATTCATGCCCGCTCCGGCATAACTCACAAAGTGAAGACCTGATTGATGCAGGTCGCCACATCCAAAACAATGGCCAAAGTGAGATGGGATCTTCTCGCCAGGCTTTGGCGCTTTCGGATGTCTCGAAGGAATTACAGCGCCCGCTGGAGGAAGCGTCGATGGGGACATAGTTGAAGGCTACACGAGCGATATCGTGAACCCGTGAGCAAGGCACTTCGTTATAGCGAGCGGATCTTTCCCTCGCTCGGCGCAACACTTAGCCTCGTAGCGCTTATCGCTTCGGTCACTTTCGCTATTTGGGCTGCACTCGGATTACTCATCGCTTCATCATTTACAACCCCCGCGATCTTCCTCGCTGGGCTCTGGTGGTTTCACGCAATTCAAAATATAGAAGTGAGCCAAGAATCGCTTCAAGTCAACGATGCAGAAGTGGCGACCGAGCATTTAGGCGCTATCAAGATCCTTGAACGGAGCGATTGGAAGAGAGAGTGTGGAACTAATTTTGATCCTGCGGCCTATCACGCCCATCGATTCTGGGATAGAACGGGATTGAGAGTGGAGCTACGCGATAATCGAGACCCTCATACCGCCTGGGTCATAGCGAGTAAAAATCCTTCGGCGCTCGCTCAGGCACTTGCTAAGGATTAAGCGCACTCCTTGCAGATTGCGTTTGCACCTTGGCCACGAGCCAATTGTGTGTGGTGGTGAATCAAGAAACAGCGTGAGCAGGTAAATTCGTTCTCTTGTCGAGGTACTACTCGAACTGCCAACTCTTCGCCAGAAAGGTCAGCACCGGGAAGCTCGATGTTCTGTGCTTCTTCCTCTTCATCGATATCTACTTGCCCAGACTTGGCGTCTGCGCGCCGGGCCTTTAGCTCTTCGATCGATTCTTCGTGTAGCTCCTCATCCGTTTTACGCGGGGAGTCGTAGTCGGTTGCCACCTTCTTCTCACCTACCTCTGCTCGTTAACGGGGCGGATACTCCCACAACCCCAGTAGATGCCTACTCCAACTCTCGGCGTGTCGCGCTTATTCCCACTCTGTAACCCTCGCCTACGAACGACCTTCACCGGCCCTATCACTTCTCCACTTAGCAATCGCAGCGTGATTGCCTGAGAGAAGGACCTCTGGAACCTCGATATCGCGCCACAGTGGCGGTTTCGTATAGACCGGATACTCCAAGAAACCTTCGCTGACATGGCTCTCCTCGACGAGAGAATCTGGATTTCCAATCACACCAGGAATCAATCGCGTGATCGATTCGATCATCGCAAGTGCAGCAACCTCGCCGCCATTGAGAACGAAATCGCCCAATGAGAGTGCATGTACTCGAAACCGCGAATCTCTTCGGTAGTGCTCTTGCACGCGGGCATCTATTCCTTCATATCTGCCACAAGCAAAGAGAATAGATTCTGACTTACTCAACATTTCGGCATCTCGCTGAGTGAACCGCCTGCCAGAAGGAGTGAGAATTACGAGGTCAATTACGCTCGCGTCATCCTTAGACGCGAAGCTATCAATTGCATCTCCCCATACATCAGGGCGCATCACCATTCCTGCCCCGCCACCATACGGAGTGTCATCAACGCTCTTATGTGCACCAGAGGCAAAATCACGCAAATCTAGAATCTTAAAATCGAGCACTCCGCCACGCTTGGCCTTTCCGATGAGAGAGAGCTCAAGCGGTGAGAAATAGCCAGGGAAGATGGTCAGTGCTGAGATTTTCATCAGTCGAGCATCCCTTCGGGAAGTTCGACAGTGATGGTTTTAGTACTTCGATTGATCTCAAGAATGAACTCCTTCACCATGGGAATCAAACGTTCGCCATCAGCAGATGTGATACTAAGCAGATCCTGACCTGGCAGAGAGAGAACTTCATCGACAAAGCCAAGTGAGGCTCCACGATGGATAACCTGGGAACCGATCAATTCAGCGACATGAAAAGACCCATCTTCACTACCCTCTTCAAGGTCAATGTCAGCAGAGAGCATCACGCCTCGCAATTCTTCTGCCTGATTTCGATCAACAATCCCTTGGAAAGTGAGCAACCAAGTGCCGGCATGAAGTCTTGACGATGCGATCACGAGTTCTGAAGGATTTTCGCGGTCAGTCGTGAGTCGCTTGCCTACGGTAAAGCGAACTTCAGGAGAATCGGTACGCACTTGCACCGTGACTTCACCTTTGACCCCGTGAGGGCGACCGATTCGCGCGACAACCAACTCCACCGAAGGTGGCCCTAGAACTATCGATCCCGGTCGGATCGGATTTCGTCCGTCTCGATCAAATCGACTCGAACTGAACGGCCGGCGAGCGCGCTTACGACAGCTCGAAGTGCACGGGCGGTTCGACCATTTCGACCGATTACCTTCCCTAGATCTTCGGGATTGACGCGAACTTCCAGCGTGCTGCCGCGACGCCCACTTCGCTCACTGACTACAACTTCCTCGGGCTTGTCAACAATTCCCTTCACCAGATGCTCAAGAGCTTCATCAATCATCATGGAAGGCCTACTCCGACGCTGGTGTATCTGTTGAAGCTTCAGATGGTGCGTCAGTTGAAGCTTCCGCACTCACTTCTGGTGCGCTCTCTACAGGAGCAGCGACTTCCTCACTCGCAACCTCCGCTGAGTCAGCGCTCTCGACAGAAGCTGGAGCCTGCTCAGTTGCAGGTGCGCTCTTCGCTGCTAGTTTCTCTTGCGCTTTCTTCTTCAAAGTCGTTGCGCCATCGGCAGGTTCGTTTGCTGCTGCCTTAACCGCCGCCTCATAGGCAATGCGCTTGCTCTCCTTGGCTGGAGCAACTTTGAGTGTTCCTTCACTTCCTGGCAGACCATGGAACCTCTGCCAGTCACCTGTCACTTTGAGGAGTGCAGTGACGGCCTCGGATGGTTGAGCGCCTACGCCCAGCCAATACTGTGCCCGATCAGAATTAATTTGAATCAATGAAGGCTCGACATTTGGCGTGTATCGACCTATTTCTTCGATCGCCTTGCTATCTCGTGCCGAACGCGAGTTCGAAACGATGATTCTGAAATGTGGTGTCCTGATTTTCCCAAGACGCATCAAACGAATCTTAGCTGCCACTCTGTATTCTCCTTTTATAGAACTGCTAGTTGTTGTGAAGAGCTGCGCCAACAATCGAGGTTTGACCTCGAAGAGTCTTGGCTTCTGGCGAGTGGGCCGCAAGAAATCAATCTCAAGCGTCAGTTCTTTATCAAGCTGAGAGGTAGAGGGGCTCTCGAGCAGGTTTCGTATTCTGCCAGCCGATCGCTACCCACCCAAATCGAAGGGCGCTAGCCGCGCTCTTGAGCGGCTCGCTTCGCGGGATTGCCAGAGCGACTCTTCTTCTTCGGAGGCTGGCTCCCTCCTCGCCCACCGGAGGCACCACCAACACCACGACCAGGTGCGCTAAAGGAACCAGGTAGCCCCGGCATCCCAGCCATTCCGGGTCCACCTGCCATCTGAGCACCAGGAATACCTGTGCCCGAACGCATCTGTTTCATCACCTTCTGCGCCGCTTGGAATCTTTCAACAAGATCATTGACCTCGGTGACGCTGCGTCCACTGCCGCGAGCGATTCGCGCGCGACGCGAGCCGTTGAGAACTTTCACATCTCGTCGCTCTCCGGGTGTCATCGAATCGATTATGGATTGGGTTCTTATCAATTCCCGATCATCTAATCCCTCAATCTGCTTCTTCATCGCGCCACTTTGAGCGCCAGGCAGCATTCCAAGCAACTTTGAGAATGAACCCATCTTCCGCATTGCCTGAAGTTGCTCCAAGAAATCTTCAAGTGTGAAGTCATCACCCTCCACAAACTTCTTCTCAAGGCGTGCAGCGGTATCGGAGTCAAAAGCTTGCTTCGCGCTCTCTGCCAAAGTTGCGATATCGCCTGCCCCAAGAATTCGAGAGGCCATGCGCTCTGGATAGAAATAATCAAAATCTGCTGGCTTCTCTCCGGTGGAGATAAACCGAATTGGCTTTCCGGTGATTCTGGCAACCGAGAGTGCGGCTCCGCCACGTGAATCGCCATCTAACTTGGTCAGGATGATGCCATTGATTCCAACACCCGATGAGAATGCTTTCGCTGTTACGGCAGCATCTTGTCCGGTCATTGCATCCATCACAAAGAGGACTTCATCGGGATCTGTGGCCGCCTTGATTGCCGCTGCCTGCGCCATCATCTCTTGATCCACGCCTAGACGCCCCGCAGTATCGATGATTACGACATTATGAAGTTTCTCTTTTGCAAAGATAATCGAATCCTTAGCGACCCGTACGGGATCACCGACGCCATTTCCAGGTTCTGGTGCGAAGACGGGAACTTTGACGCTCTCTGACACCAGCTGAAGTTGTGTCACCGCATTTGGTCTCTGCAAGTCAGCGGCTACAAGAAGTGGTGTGTTCCCTTGAGATTTGAGGAATCTCGCTAACTTGCCGGCAGCGCTGGTCTTTCCTGCACCTTGAAGTCCGGCCAGCATGATCACAGTTGGCGGCCGTTTTGAGAAAGTGAATCGTGATCCATCTCCCGAGAGAATAGAAATCAACTCTTGATTGATGATCTCTGTGATCTGTGATGCGGGGTTGATGGATGGTGTTGCCTCTGCCAAACTCTGAAGGCTTCGCGACTTTATCGTCTCTACGAATTCCTTGACTACTTCTAGGGCAACATCGGCTTCAAGAAGCGCTTCACTTAACTCACTTGCTATCTCATCGATGTCGGAGGCGCCAAGGCGTCCCTTGCTCCTTAAGGACTTAAGGGTCGAAGCGATTCGCTCGGTGAGGCCTTCAAACACCCGACGAGCCTAGCGAAACCGGAAGTAAGTGCTTCTCGCCCCCGGTTTCGCTAAGAGATATCTCCCTATATTGCTGAAGTTCCCGTCTCACCGGTTCTCACGCGAACCACATGATCCACCGGCGTCACCCAGACTTTCCCGTCTCCTACCGCACCAGTTGATGCCGCTTTTGATATCGCCTTGACTACGCCATCGACATCCCTCTCATCAACAAGTACCTCGATTCGGATCTTCGGTACTAAGTCAACTGTGTACTCAGTTCCGCGATAGACCTCAGTATGTCCTCGTTGACGCCCAAATCCGCTCGCCTCTGAGACAGTCATTCCAGCAACGCCATATTCGGTGAGCGCGTTCTTCACATCCTCCATCTTGGCAGGCTTGATAATCGCTGTTATGAGTTTCATGATGCGTATCCTCCTCGTGTTGCACCCTGACTTCCAATTTCATAGCTCGACTCAGCATGGACTGCAAGGTCGATGCCCGTTATCTCAGCTTCTTGAGTGATACGGAAACCCATCGTGCGATCGATGACCGTAGCAATCAACCATGTTGCAACGAAGGAGTAGCCAAGTACTGCAAAACTAGCGATGGTTTGTTTGACGAGTTGATCACTACCACCACCATAGAAGAGTCCATCGACTCCAGCCGGCGCTGAAGAGGTTGCGAAGAATCCGATGAAGATGGATCCGATGAGTCCTGCCACCAAATGAAGGCCCACGACATCGAGCGAGTCGTCATAGCCGAGTCGATATTTAAGGCTCACTGCATAGGCACAAGCGGCAGATGCAATCGCTCCTATCGCCATCGCACCAAGGGGATCAACCGCAGAACATGCTGGTGTGATCGCAACGAGACCAGCGATAATTCCAGAGGCTGCGCCAAGGCTTGTCGCATGGCCATTTCTCACTCGCTCAACCAAGAGCCATGCAAGCATTGCGGCCCCTGTTGCGGCGACGGTATTAAGCATGACCACACCTGCAGTTGCATTTGCAGCGACAGCAGATCCGGAGTTGAAACCAAACCACCCAAACCAGAGTAGCGCTGCACCGAGCATTACCAGAGTGAGGTTATGCGGTTTAAATGGTTCTTTGCCAAAACCGACGCGTTTTCCTAAGACAAAGGCCAGTGCCAGGGCAGCGATGCCAGCATTGATATGGACCGCAGTACCGCCGGCAAAATCAATTGCGGCGAGATCATTGGCGATCCACCCACCTGGATCGATCACGTTGCCATCAGCATCCTTGCCATCGAAATCAAAGACCCAGTGAGCTACGGGGAAATAGACAATCGTGACCCAGATAATGACAAATAGGATCCATGCGCCAAAACGAGCTCGGTCAGCGATTGCGCCTGAGATGAGTGCGACTGTGATGATGGCAAACATCATCTGGAAGACTGCAAATACTGATGTGGGAATCGTGCCAAAGAGCGAGTCACTTCCCAAGATGTCAGTCAGACCAAACGACTCCGTGGGAGATCCGAGTAACCCTGATCCGAGATCTTTTCCGAAGGTCATCGAATAGCCGTAGAGGACCCAAACAACTGCGACGAGTCCCATTGAGATGAAAGACATCATCATCATATTGAGAACGCCTTTTGCTCGGACCATTCCACCGTAGAACATTGCAAGTCCTGGTGTCATCAATAAAACCATCGCAGTGCTGATTAGCATCCACGCGGTATCGCCGGTATCCATAACTTCACTCCTTCAAGATTCTTCTTGACTGGGGCTCACGTGCCCGCAACTCGACTCTCGACGATGAGGTGAGTAGCGAATCGTGGTTGGAATGAGTTACAGAAGAACCCTCGTTCTATTTCGTCGAGGTGACTTTCTAGCGCGCTCTGTTACGAAGGTGTTACGAGGCGAGCATTCGGTCGAGAAAGAGAGCAGGTTCGAAAATCTCAAGATCAGAGACCTTCTCCCCCGTCCCGATCAGCTTGATCGGGATCGAAAGTTCCCGCTCGATCGCAAGAAGCGCCCCGCCCTTGGCCGATCCATCCATCTTGGTGAGGACGAGGCCAGTTATTGGAACAGCACCCATAAACTCTCGCGCTTGAACAATCGCATTCTGACCCACCGTGCCATCAAGTACTAGCAGGACTTCATCGACGGAAGAGACTTTCTCGGCAACGCGCTTGACCTTTCCAAGTTCACTCATCAAGTTGCTCATCGTATGTAATCGACCTGCGGTGTCGATGATGTGTACTGTGAAACCTTCACTCATCGCCCGCTTGGCACCATCAAAAGCAACTGATGCCGGATCAGATCCAGTAGTACTCGAATGAATTGCCACGCCAATTCGATCGGCCCAGGTTGAAAGTTGTTCGATGGCAGCCGCCCGAAATGTATCTGCTGCCGTTAACAAGACTCTCTCGCCTGAGCGGTGAAAACGCTCTGCAATCTTGGCAACGCTTGTGGTCTTTCCAGTTCCATTCACCCCAACCACCATAAACGTGGTCAATGGTTCGCGCCTTATCAGCTCCCGAGAATTGGAGACAAAACACTTCATCAACTCACTTTTTACTGCCAAGGCAAGATCTCCTCGTTCACGTTTGACGAGATTAATGATCTCTTGAGTGAGGGTAGGGCCGATATCTGCGGCGATGAGCGTCGCTTGGATTTCAGCTACCTCTTCTTGAGTTGGTTCACCACGGAGTGAGGCAACTTTTTCAAAGAAGCGTGCAAAGATTCCCATCTCTTCTCCGATCTGAGATCTACGAGGAGAGAGCTTGTACTTCTCGAATGCGCTGCGAAATCACTTCAGAGACGCCATCGCCGCGCATCGTCACGCCATAGAGGGCATCTGCAATCTCCATGGTTCGCTTTTGATGCGTGATGACAATCAACTGCGAACTCGCGCGCAGTTCCGCCAGAATGCCAAGTAATCTGCCGAGATTGGTGTCATCCAGCGCTGCCTCGACCTCATCCATCACATAGAACGGACTCGGTCGCGCCTTAAAGATCGCAATCAGAAGCGCCACCGCAGTAAGGGAACGTTCACCACCCGAGAGAAGTGAGAGTCGCTTTATTCTCTTGCCTGGTGGCCTTGCTTCCACATCAATTCCGGTGGTCAACATGTCGTCAGGATTGGTGAGAATCAACTTTCCTTCACCGCCAGGGAAGAGTCTGGAGAAGATCCCTTCGAATTCTTTCGCGGTGTCGTTGTATGCCTGAGTGAAGATCTCCAGGACCTTGTCATCCACTTCTTTGACGATATCCATCAAGTCTTTTCGTGACTTCTTCAGATCTTCCATCTGATCAGCGAGATACTTCAATCTCTCCTCGAGCGAGCTGTACTCCTCAAGGGCCAGAGGATTGATCTTGCCAAGCAAGGTGAGCGAGCGCTCTGCAGCGGCAAGGCGTTTCTCTTGCGCTTCTCGCTTAAACGGTACTTCATCCCCTTGCGTAATCTCGCCGCTCTCACTCTCGATAAATGTAGGCACCAGGTTCTCGGGGCCATATTCAGCAACAAGAGTTTGACCATCAAGGCCGAATTCCTCAAGCGCTCGAGTTTCAATCTGTTCGATACGAAGTCTCTGTTCTGCCTTGGCAATCTCATCTTGATGAACACTTGATGTGAGAGTCTCAAGCTCTGCGGCCAACTCTCGAATCGTCGATCTCAAAGCCAAGGTCTCGCCTTCGCGATCAGATCTCGAAATCTCAAGGCGCTCTCGTTCAGCAGCTGCCGCAGCGATAGAAATCTCGATCTGGATCAGAGCCTCATACGCTGTCTCTGCGATCTCCTGGGCGATTACTGCCCCGCGCCCTCGCGCTTCACGTCTGGCGATCTGCCTCGAAGCGCTCTCACGTTCGCGTTTTGCACTCTCAATCAATTCCTCTATTCGATGAACTAACGCAGTGACTCGCTCTTCAGTGGTTCGAAGTTGCAGTCTGGCATCGACTTCAACGCCACGCGCCGTTGCAAGTTCTGATTTCAAACTCTCTGCTATCGAAGTATCTGGCTCAGTAGCTGATACAGGGGCGGTGGTGAGTGCATCCTTCGCTTCCTTCAACTCATCTGCGAGCTTGGTGATATTTGCTTCAACCGCGCTTATTGCAGTATCAATTCGAGCAATCTCATCCTTTGCGCTCTTAATGCTCTGACCAAGACCGGCCATTGATTCGGTAAGGGATGCCATCTTTGAATCAGATTCGTTGAGCTCGGCTTTCGCCGCTTCATAAGCCCGCTCTGCATCCTCGCGCTTTTCTTTCACAGTATTTGATTCGAATTTGATGCGATCGCGTTCATGCGAGAGATTTCCGATTAGTTCTTCAGTTGTCTCAATGAGCTTGGCAATCTGAATCAAGGAGTTTCCGGACCCACCCCTAGCAAGTCGCGATGAAATCATTTCCCCATCTGCGGTTACAGCGATAATTTCTGGATATTCCTTGATGATTCGTTCCGCCTCAGATAGATCATCAGCAACGACATGGTTGGGTAGAAGTGACTCGATCGCATTTCCAAGGATTGTCGAGGAGACTTTCGACCTCAGCGAGGTAAGCGTTGCTGGAATAGAAACTTTGCCACCACTGCTTTCGCCAAGAATCAGCAGGTCTGCTCGACCTTGATTCTCGCTTTTGAGAAGCGCTAGTGCCTTTACCGCTGATGATAAATCGCTTAAGACCAGAGCATCAGCGAGGGAACCTAGAGCACTCGAGACGGCGCTCTCCCAGCCTTTTTCAATCTCAAGAAGTGAGGCAACACTTCCCTTTATTGCGATACCGCGTGGATCGGCAAGAAGTGCTCCTGCGCCATCTTTATGGATTGAAGCTTGCTGTAGTGCGTCACGTTTAGATTGCGCAGATGAGAGATCTCGCTCAATCTCAACTAATCGCTTCTGTAACTCTGATTCCTTAGCCTTTGCATTCTCCAGAGCAGCGCGCGCCACCTCATAATCCGCATCCAAGCGCTCTTCACCCGCGCCAAGGCCCGAAAGCTCAGCCTCAAGGGCTGCGAATGAAACTGTGGATCGCTCCATCCTTTCCTGAGAAGAAGCGCGGGAGGCAAGCAATCGACTCTTCTCATCTTCTGCGGATGCAATCTTCGACTCCACCATAGTGAGATGACCTTCACGCCGAGCGCTTCCCTCTCGAAGATCCGCGAGGGCGCGTAGAGCCGCAGAAACTTTCGATTCCTCATCGCGGTAAGACTTTTCTAGCGCACTCACCTTGGAAGTTGCATCTGTGAGGTCACTGGCTGCAACCTTGACTGCTTCGCGAAGTTTCTCTTCCTCCACTTTCAATACGGCGGCCTCAGCTTCGAGCGCCTCAGGGTCTCGCCCGGTGATCTTCGCTTCTTCGACATCTTCGGCTAAGAGTTTGGCTCGCTCGGATGCAAGGCTCGCGGTTGCACGTAATTTCTCTCGCTCGGCAGTGAGGCTGTAATAGTTATCTTGAGCCGCGCTTAACGCCGGCCCCTCGGTTGCTGCCAGTTGATCGAGTTCGACCTCGCGGTTTCTCATCCGACCAAGCTCGCGGTCAACCTCACTCTTTCGCGCTCGCAATGAGTTCTCATCTTTGCTCTCGTTCTCGAGTACTCGTCGCAAACCAACGATGTCATCGGCAAGCAATCGCAACTTCGCATCACGAAGATCGGCTTGGATAGTCGCAGCCTTCTTCGCCACCTCAGCTTGCTTGCCGAGAGGTCGAAGTTGTCGACGCAACTCCGCGGTGAGGTCTTGGATCCGAGCCACATTGCCTTGCATAGACTCGAGTTTTCGAAGCGCCTTCTCCTTGCGCTTGCGATGTTTGAGGACTCCTGCTGCCTCTTCGATAAATGCCCGTCGCTCCTCTGGATTTGCCATCAAGATTGCATCGAGTTGACCCTGACCGACGATGACATGCATCTCTCGGCCGATACCGCTATCACTCAACAATTCCTGGACATCAAGGAGTCTGGCCGTGTCACCATTGATCTGATATTCACTCTGGCCATTTCGAAAGAGGATTCGTGAGATCGTCACCTCGGAGAAATCGATAGGAAGTGCACCGTCGCTATTGTCGATCGTCAGCGAGACTTCCGCTCTACCTAACGGCGCCTTGCCGCTTGTTCCCGCAAAGATGACATCTTCCATCTTTCCGCCACGAAGCGACTTTGCCCCTTGCTCGCCCATCACCCATGCGAGCGCATCAACGACATTGGACTTTCCAGAACCGTTCGGTCCGACGACGCAGGTGATTCCTGGTTCGAGTATGAGAGTGGTGGGGTTGGCGAAGGACTTGAAGCCCTTGAGCGTCATACTCTTCAAATACACGCGTAAAACCTACCTGAGCACCTCGTTGATGATGCGGAGGTGGCCACGTTAAGGATCATTAAGTCTGAAGTATGAGTTGAGGCTTTAGCGACGCGGTTGGCAATGCGGGCAAAAATGCGAGGAGCGATTTGTGAATTTGATTCGCTTGATGAGATGACCACAGCGAGAACAATCTTCATCTTCCCTACCGTATACCTCAAGCGAATTCTCAAAATAGCCGCTCTCGCCGTTGACGTTGGTATAGAGATCATCGAATGAAGTGCCACCTGCCTTAAGCGCGCTCTTCATAACGCGCTTTACCGAGGTCAATATCGTGGCGAGTTCCTTCTCGCTCAATTTCTCAGCCAACTTCCGTGGGTGAATTCGCGCTCGCCAGAGTGCTTCATCGGCGTAGATATTTCCGACACCACTCATCACGCTTTGATCCAGAAGCGCCCGCTTTATCTCGGTGCGCTTTCCCTTCAGCTTCGTGATCACCGCCTTGCGATCGAACTTTTCATCGAATGGATCAAGGGCGATATGTGAGATTGATGCTGGCGTTCCCTTAATCAATTCGTCTACTCGAAGCCAGCCAAAAGTTCTCTGGTCATGGAATGAGAGTAGGAATTCGCCTCTTCCCTGCTTCATTCGAAATCGCGCTCGACAATGAGCATGCCTTGACTGTCCAACGTCATCGATTCGAAATTGCCCACTCATACCTAGATGTGCAACCAGAGCTAATGGCTTCTTATCCATGACAAACCAGAGGAATTTTCCTCGACGATTCACAGATGTGATTTTGCAATCATCGATTGCTGCTAGAGGCGCAATAGATTCAGGCGAGAGTGCTCGAGGATGAAACTGGAGGGCACGAACTATTTTTGCGCCTCGAATATGTTCCTGAAGCCCTAACCGAACGCTCTCTACTTCAGGCAATTCAGGCACGTGCCACTAACCCCGCTCAAGAAGTATCTGATAAGCAAGTCGTGCAGCCTCTTGTTCAGCTTCTCGTTTACTTCTACCTCGTCCCGCAGAGACTCGTTCTCCTGCCACGATTGCTGTAGCTTGAAATTCTTTCGCGTGATCAGGTCCAGATTCAGAGATCTCATATTCCGGTGACCCTTCACCTCGAGCAGCAACCAGTTCTTGGAGTGAAGTCTTTCCATCAAGTGAGGCGCCACGGGAGATTGCTTCTTCAATTGCTTCCTGCATCAGGGTGATGATCGCTCGCTCTGCCCTTTCAAGACCATGCTCCAAATAGATCGCACCGATGAGAGCTTCGAGTGAGTCTGCGAGGATCGAGTTCTTCTCTCGCCCACCCGTCACCTCTTCGCCTTTACCGATAAGGACTTCTCGCCCAATCCCAAGTGAACGCGCAACTTGCGATAACGCCCTCGTACTGACAACGCCTGATCGCAAAGGTGAAAGACCACTCTCATCCATCTCGGGAAATCTTCGATAGAGCTCTTCTGTGATCACAAGCCCGATGACGCTATCGCCGAGAAACTCCAACCGTTCGTTGGTTGGGATTCCGCCAGATTCATATGCGAAAGATCTATGCGTCAGGGCGAGATTGATGACTTGATCCGAGAGTGCAACGCCAAGGTTGGCGAGCCTGGAGTTGAGGTTCTCGTCGGAAGTATTCATGAGATTGAGGTTTCGACCCTAACTAGGGAAGAAGTTGCTTAACTGAAAAACTCAAAGTTAAAGCGAAATAACCTGTCGACGGTTATAAGTGCCGCAGGTCGGACAGGCGGTGTGCTGCAACTTAGGTTGCTGGCACTGATCGCAGAATGCAATCGCGGCTGGGGTCGCCTTCCATTGTGAACGGCGGGCCCGGGTCCGAGAGCGTGAGAGTTTTCGCTTAGGTACTGGCACGGGCGGGAGTATTCCACTCAATCTAGGGAATGTAAAAACGGCAGGATTTCAGCCTCAGCAGGCCCTAACGCTCATCCCTTTTCTCCCCTTCTCGCAACTTTTCGGCGAGGGCAGATAGCGCTGACCAACGTTGATCTTGTTGATCATGGGAGTGGTATTGATCCACATCGCGAAGGGTAACGCCACAGTGAGAGCAGAGTCCAGGGCAATCGGGATCACAGAGTGGATTAACAGGTAGCGCCAAGAGAATGGCATCGCGAATCGGTATCGAAAGATCCACATCATCTTCTTCGACAAGGAGGATTTCATCTGTATCGACTTCCTCATCGGTAAGGGCGCTTGCCTTGCTTGCATATTCAAATAACTCATCGAAACTCTGATCGACATCAATGACGACTGGCTCGAGACATCGAGCACAATCTCCACGCGCTATTCCTTGGATTTTTCCTCTAATCAAGACACCCTCGTCGACAGATGTAGCGGTCACCGCAACAAGGATCGCTTCGCCTTTGCCGATTGAGATCAGATCGAGCCCTAGCGCTTCTTCAAGGACCAGATCAAGCTTGTAATCCCGATACTCCCCAGCCCGACGCGGCAACTCATGGATATCTAGCAAGAATCTCATGGCGAAAAGATCAATCTGCGAGCTCGGAAAGCACATCCTTATCGGTGGAGCCAGCAAGTCTCTCCCGGCCACGATTGATCGCTTCCAAAGTTTTGTTGAGAATCACTTCAAGGGTAGCAAGACGGGAATCGATGTAGTGATCGACCTCTGCTCTTTCATTCTCTGCCTGCGACCTAGTCTCATCCAGAATTCTCGTTGACTCCTCTCTTGCGCTTGCCACAATCGCAGTCTGCTCGACCATCCTTGCGACTTCCTCACGAGCGTGAGCGATCAATCTCTCTGCCGATGTACGACCTTCTTCGACGATTCGATCCCGAGCAGCGATCAACTCTTGTGCAGCGTAGAGATCATTTGGTAAAGCAGATTTGATCTCATCAAGCAACTCGGTCAACTCACCGCGATGAACGACGCATGAGCCTGAGAGCGGAACAGATCGCGCCTCTCGAACCATGGTGAGAGCGCTCTCTAACTTCTCCAAAGAATCCATGGTTCATCCTCTCCTAATGTGAGTGTTTGATCGTTCAATCATCATTCTCCAAGTGCTCCATAACGGCTTTTCAATGCGCTAAGGACATTGCCTGGCACCCAAGAGCTCACATCGCCGCCATATTTGGCTATCTCTTTGACCAAGGAAGAGGAAAGGAACGAATAATCTGGTTTGGTAGCCATGAAGAAGGTCTCGACCCCTTTCAGCTTGAGATTCATCTGGCTCATCTGCAGCTCGTAATCGAAGTCGCTAACTGCTCGAAGCCCTTTGATGATCACTGAAATCTCGCGCTCTTTGCAATAGTCAACGAGAAGCCCGCTCCAAGAATCGACTCGCACATTTCCAAGTGGCGCTACTGACTCTTCAATCATTCCGATTCGCTCTTCAATGGAGAAGAGCCCGCTTTTGGATGAGTTAATCAGAACAGCAATCACGACCTCGTCGAAGATTCCACTTGCGCGTTCGATGACATCAAGATGACCAAGGGTGATGGGATCGAATGATCCGGGGGCGACAGCTCTGCGAATGGCCACCGAGGGAGTTTAGCCCTGAAAAACTCCTTCTGAGAGGTGAGCTTTTCCCTTACGCAGAGATCAATTCGCCGTAATGCATGCTGGCATGTCCATATCTGCGCACTTTGACCTCACGCATAGCCGATGGCCAGGTGAAACCACTCTTGCTCTCACGCTCGATTACGACCAGTGATTTCTCATGGAGCAAGTTCTTCTTGATAAGCGTCTCTACGATTTCTCTAATTGAAGAATTCGAATGTTGATATGGCGGATCAAGAAAAATCACATCGAATGCTTTCGCTGCATTGACGCCAGCTAAGTATCGCTCCACCGTCACTGCATGTACTTCACGCTCACGAGTATCTGCACTCTCTCCGACCATCTCGAGATTGCTCCGCGCTACCTCTGCATTCTCTCGATCACCTTCGACTGCTACAACTCTAACTGCGCCTCTACTCAATGCCTCCGCTGCTACAGCACCGGATCCAGCGAAGAGATCGAGAAATGAGATTCCATCGACATCTCCGAACTCTGATTCCAATGAAGAGAAGAGAGCTTCGCGTGCTCGATCTGAGGTGGGGCGAGCGCTCTCACCGATTGGCGAGAGCAGGTTCCTACCCTTCGCTGAACCAGCGATGATTCTCATGGCTCATCCTTTCTCTACGAAGGCGGCTTCACTCTCGGCCTCCATCGCTTGGACTACCTCGGCCAAGTATGGCGAGAGGAGTAGCTCTGGATCTCGCTCAAGAATGCCTTGAGCAATCTCGCGCGCTTTGATAATCACTTCTTCATCTGCTAAGACCCGAAGGAGGCGAAGGTGAGATCGAGTTCCAGACTGTGTCGCACCTAGAACATCCCCCTCGCGTCTCTGCTCTAGATCCAACCGCGCCAACTCAAAACCATCGAGAGTGCTTGCGACAGCGTTAAGTCTTTCGATTGCGGGGGAATTCTCCTCGGCGCGCGTGACAAGGAGGCAGAGACCTGGATGCGCTCCTCTACCGACGCGACCACGTAATTGATGAAGTTGTGAGACACCAAAGCGATCGGCATCCAAAATAACCATGACGGTGGCGTTAGGTACATCAACTCCTACTTCGATCACCGTAGTGCTGATCAGTAGATCGATCTCACCTTCTTGAAAGCTCTGCATTGTCTTAGCTTTTGCTTCCGCCGTCATCTTGCCGTGAAGCGGTGCGATCCTGATTGATTTAAGTGGTCCATCTTTGAGTAGCTGATAGAACTCCGCCACGGAAGCCATCTCTCGATCGATCTCTACGTCGCCATCTTCCTCGACTAACTTGGCAGCGCGTTCGGCAACATCATTGGTGAGACCAAATGTCACATCAGTCAGAGAGTCTTTCTGATCGATTCGAGGCGCGACGACATAGCCTTGCCTTCCCTTCGAAACCTCTTCAAGAATTCTCTGCCAGGCACGTTCCAAGAAATGGGGTTTTGCTAGTACCGGAATCAGATGGGTAGCTATCGCAGATCTTCCTTGCGGGAGTTGATCGAGTATAGATACGTCGAGATCTCCGAATACGGTCATAGCGACCGTCCTCGGGATTGGTGTTGCCGTCATGACCAGAACGTGTGGCGTCACATCACTCCTCGATCGCAATGCATCTCGTTGTTCAACGCCGAAGCGATGCTGCTCATCAATGACGACCATCGCTAAATTCTTAAATCCAACCTGTTCCGCAATTAGCGCATGAGTACCAATGACGAGGTCAATCTCACCTCTCATCAGTCGCTCACGAATCTGCGACTTCTCTGATGTTGGCAATGAACCGGTTAGGAGTGCAACAGAGATTGCACTGGTTGCAGAATCAAGTCGTCCTGCCTCCGCTAAGGGCCCTAAGGTGCGAAGGAGATTTTGATAATGCTGCTGCGCCAATACCTCGGTCGGTGCAAGGAGCGCTGCTTGCCCACCGCTATCGACTGTCGCCAGCATCGCGCGAATCGCAACAACGGTCTTGCCTGAACCCACCTCGCCTTGAAGCAATCGATACATCGGCGTCTCATGTTCAAGGTCGGATGCGATCTCTGCCGAAACTCTCCGTTGTCCTTCGGTTAACTCATACGGCAGAACTTGATCGAATTTCCCCAATATTCCCTCGCCATCGAATGAACATCGCCTGGCATGGAGCCGTCTAATCGAATTTCGACGTCTCATCAATATCAGTTGCAGGATGAGCGCCTCGTCAAAGGTCAATCGCTCTTTCGCCGACTCTGCCTCAGCAACGCTCTTTGGGCGATGAACTGAGATCAAAGCACTCATCCGTGACGGAAGACCAAGTTCCTCAAGTAATTCTTTACTGAGTAGATCTTCAACCTGGCTCGGACTCTGCTCTTTCAGTGTGGAAGCTTCTGGAGGGACTAATGCGCTAAGTGAGTCAATGATCACCGCCATGGCCTGTTCGATCTTCCATGATGGCAACTTCGAAGTAGCTGGATAAATCGGTATCAATTTGCCAGCGAAGCCATCGATGGCTCCATCAACATCATCCCCATCAGGTATCAATTGATATTCAGGGTGAGTTAGCTGTCTCTTTCCATTGAAGAGAGTTATCTTGCCCGCAAAAAGACCTTGCTTTCCTGGGCGAAGATCTCGTTCGCGCCAGACTTGGTTAAAGAAAGTCAATGCGAGTTTTGCTTTTCCGTCGGTGACAATCACTTCAAGGAGGCCGCCCTTGCGACCTGGAATCCTGCGACTCTTTGCCGAGAGAACCTGCGCGAGAATCGTCGCCTCACTTCCATCAGGAATCTCATCGATTGGAGTGAGTTCACCCCGGCGCAGATATCTGCGCGGAAAGTGTTGAAGTAAGTCAGCTGCCGTCTCGTAGCCGAAGGCGGTTTCAAATGCGCGGGCGCTCTTTGGGCCGATCAGTCGGTCCAGTCTTGTTGCTAGAAGCGCTCTCTCCTGCATATCACGCTCACTCTAGGGGCATCTCGCTTCGATTTCCCCGAACCGCCCCCTTGCGACTACCCTGTAGCCCCTCACACCAGTTCCAGAAATAATCTTGGAATCACATCTTCAAGGAGTAATCGTGGCGTCAGTATGCGACATCTGCGGCAAGGGCCCCAGCTTTGGAAACAACGTATCTCACTCCAAACGTCGCACCCGTCGTCGATGGAACCCAAATATCCAGAGCATTCGCACGCTAGTCCGTGGCTACACCAAGCGACAGAATGTCTGCACTTCCTGCCTCAAGGCTGGCAAGGTCTCTCGCTAATCTGCTCAAACGGCTCCTCGGATCCCGACGGAGCTATCTATGCCTAATGAACTCTGCTATCTGAGGATCTTGCTTAAGTCGCTCTAAATCACTCTCACTTGGAAGCGTCGGTCTATCGCGATCTACCTTAACGAGGCAGAGAAACCCGAGGAACTCATCTTCGGCCGCTCTGAACTGATGCCATGACCAGGATGGCACATGAATCATGTCATTGATCGAGAGTTCAAAGAGACGATTCTCGACCAGGCAACTTCCTCTTCCCCGTATTGGGATCACTAGATGCATATGGTCGTGCTTCTCTAAGGTCGTATGTCCGCCTGGTCCAATTTCAAAATATCGAAGTTCAATCCCAGACTCGGCTGATTCGATAAAGAGTTTTCTTCGACTGACATCCTTGAAAGATGCAGTGCCATCTTCTGCCTTATAGATGAACTCATCTACGCCTTGCCATCGAAACGGTTCGCATTGAGCGAGATTTATAGGACGAAATTCCTGGTTATCACTCATCAGCGCTTCGCTCTCGCATGCTCAATCTTGAAACACCGATCTTGCACAACTACGATCCTTGAATCGCTTGCAAGTCGAGCAGATTCCTCATGTTGTATTCCCAGCTGAAGCCAGAGAACTTTTGGCTTGAGAGTGAGGACTTCGGGCAATAGCTCAGGAATGGCATCGCTTCTTCGAAAGACAATGACAACATCGACTTCGCCAGATAGATCGCGCAGTGAAGCTAGGGATTTCAACCCCAGAATGCTCTCTTCTTTGGGATTGATGGGGAAAATTTCAAAGCATCCTTGATCAAGGAGATATCGCATGACTTGATGAGAGGGACGACTTGGATCATTCGACGCACCGACGATTGCTAGCGTCTTTGAGTTGAGAACAATCGCATCAATCTCGGCCGTAGACGGCTGGATCCAGACCACTTGATCTCCTATACCTGCTAGATACATTCAGTAAGACGTTGCACCCTACTCAAGGTTTCGACTTTTCGCACTCGGTTATCATGCACCATGCCGTTCAAGATCACCTATGAGATCGATTCTGATCCGAGCGACCTACTTATTGATGCGATTCGAACCGAACAGACAGTCGAATTCCCGCTCCGACTTACCCCGCAATGGATTCAAGAAAAAGTAGTGGGCCAAGTGCTTCGGATTGAAGAGATGGGCGATAGAAGGAAGTCGGTAACAATCGGTTACGACGATCGCCTTGTGGGGAATGAATTCCCACAATTCCTCAATCTTCTCTGGGGAAACATCTCCCTCTTTCCCAAAGTGCTGATTACGAAGATCAATCTCCCTCAATCTTTTCTTGAATCGTTGAATGGACCGCGATTTGGCGTAGCAGGTCTCCGCTCGGGGCTCGGTATCGAGAACCGACCATTCCTTATGACGGCACTCAAGCCGATGGGACTCTCGACAAAAGAACTTGCCACCATGGCAAAGACACTGGTTCAGGGTGGAATCGACATCATCAAAGATGATCACAACCTTGCTAATCAACCGTGGGCGCTCTGGCGAGAGAGAGTTGAAGTTCTTTCAACCGCAATCGCTGAGGCCAACCACGAATTCGGTCGACATGCCATCTACGCGCCGAGCCTGAATCGTCCGACTGAAGAGTTGTTTGAGTCAGCACGCTTTGCCAAAGAACATGGAGCGGGAGGGCTGCTCGTTCTGCCTGGCATATGTGGACTCGACACCATGCGCGCGATCGCAGATGACGACTCCATATCACTTCCGATTGTGAGCCATCCAGCACTTCTCGGTTCCTTTGTGATGAATCCGACTCATGGATTACGCCATCACCTGCTTTTCGCAACGCTAGTCCGACTCGCTGGCGCGGACTTTACGATCTTTCCTAATCATGGCGGTCGATTTAGCTTCAGCAAGAAGGAGTGTGCAGAGATCGTCGATCAATGTTTTTCTTCCATGTCAACGATCTCCTCGATCTCACCCACTCTCGCCGGAGGAATGACACTCGAACGAGTACCAGAGATCATCAAGGAATTTGGTCGGGATATAACCCTCTTGATTGGCGGAGCACTTCACGATGGAGATCTTCTGACCAACACCGACAAGTTAGTAGAAAGAGTCAGATTCGCATCTACTAATTGAAGTGATCGAAGCCCTCTAGCCCTAAAGGTGCGCCATCAAGATGGACTTCTCCCTGAACGCTTTCACCTATTCGTCCCACTCGATGAGCGAAAGTCTCTACCTGGCTTCGATGACGTGGTGAAGAAGTAAATAGCGGTGTGTGCTCTTCGCCGCTTCCTAGAATTGTCTTGAGGGGATCCAATCCAAGCCTTGATGCAATCATCTCGTGTGAAGGAAAGTCAGGGTGCCTCATTAAGAGTTCACTCTCGATTTCGATGCAGACCCCACTTGCTTTGGCGATTTCACGGGCATCCTTCGCGATGCCATCGCTGATATCAATCATCGCCGTTGCGACTTCTCGTACTTGATCGTAGGTACTCCAATCAAACTCTGGAACCAGATGAAATCCAATGCTGGCTTCATCTAGTCGCTTGCCCTGCATCAACTGTGTCAAGCCGAGAAGTGAGCGTCCTGGAAGATTGGCAAGATAGAGATTATCTCCAGGATTTGCACCACCTCGAAGAATTGAGCGCTCACCCTCGCCGATTGCAGTTATTGAAACCGTCAAGCAATCCCCTAATGAGATATCCCCACCAATTACTTGTGCATCAACGCGCGTGGCCTCACGCTGTATCCCTTGGGCTATCTCAAAAAGTGAATCGACATCACTTTTCTTTATCGTCGCCGAGACTAAAAGGAAATTTGGCCTCATTCCCATAGCGAAGATATCGGCAAGATTTGCAATCGTTACCTTTCGTCCGATTGACTTGGCATCGCTCCACTCACGATTGAAATGAACTCCTTCAGTGACAATGTCGGTCGATGTGGCAATGAGCGAATTGTGAGGCGAGAAGATTGCGGCATCATCGCCAATGCCCACTCGTAACTCTTTCGCAAGGCGTTCTGAGGGAGTGAATATCTCCTTAAGGCGTGCGATGGCCTCGCGCTCATTCATCGCCAAACCTCCAAAGCTTTATCTGACTGTACTTCTATCTTTCCCCCCTGCCCATTCTGCGCTACATTCTGGGCATGGCGATTCAGGCGTATATCTTGATTCAAACCGAAGTTGGCAAGGCCAACAGCGTGGCAAAGAGCGTTTCGGCCATCGCTGGAGTGACTATCGCTGAAGGTGTCACCGGCCCGTATGACGTCATCATGCGAGCAGAGGCTGCCTCCATGGAGGAATTCGGACGACTCATTCTCTCGAAGGTTCAGGCGGTCTCAGGAATCACGAGAACGCTGACCTGCCCCGTAACAAGTATGTAGCGCTCGGATCCCATAAGAACTACTTGGGGTCTGTGAGCGCCTCTTCAATCAAGACAGAGACGACTTCTTTGTAATCCTTGCCAGTGGCTTTCCAAAGCATCGGAAAAACTGATTTCGGAGTGAAACCGGGCAAAGTATTGATTTCATTGATTACAACCTGCCCCGATTCTTTTAGGAAGAAGTCCACTCGTGCAAAACCTTCACATCCAACTCCCTTGAATGCACGAATCGCCTGCTCACGAATCGTCTCACTTGCTTTCTCATCGATAGGTGCAGGGACCAGGTATTGAGTCAAGTTATCCAGATACTTCGCCTCATAGTCATAAAACTCTCGCCCGCCCAAGACTCGAATCTCTCCTACGACTGAACTAGTGACTTTGCCATTTTCTACCAAAATGCCACATTCAATCTCGCGGCCGATTACCGCCTCTTCAACTAAGACCTTCTCATCGAATTGAAATGCAGAGTCAAGTGCACGCTCCATTTCTGCTTCGCGCTTAACCTTAATAGTGCCTCTGCTTGAGCCACCCCTAGCTGGTTTAACAAAGAGCGGGTACTTAAGGTTCGACCACTTTTCTCGTGCTCTCTCGCTAATTTCAACGGTCACACCATGTGCTGTTGTAAGTCCACTCTTTGTGAATGCCTCTTTTGCGATGGATTTGTCCATCGCGATTGCAGAAGCGGATACTCCTGAACCTACGTAATTGAATCCCTGCTCCTGCGCGAAGCGCTGGAAGACCCCATCTTCCCCATTAGTCCCGTGAAGAATCGGAAAGAGAAGATCTACATCCGACGGAATATCCTTGAAATCGCCCATCTGTGGAATTAACGGAAGACCATTCTCATCGCTATCAAAATCTGTCCGATCGTTGAGCTCGATAAAACGACGGCCATCACTGGCGATACCGAGAAGGATCGCTTCATATTTGTTTCTATCAATCGCTGCGAAGATTCCGAGTCCCGAAAGGCAGGAGATTTCGTGCTCTGGGCTCTCTCCGCCACAGATGACTGCGATCTTCTTCTTTGAAGTCATTTCAACCTGGTCCACTGAGATCTATCTCAGCGCCGGTATCGATTTCACTCAATGTCGCCATCGCCTTCATGGGCGAGATTTTCCCGGAGACCACATCAGCAACTGCCTCGATGATTGGTATCTCAACTCCGACCATATGGGCCATATCAACAACTGCTCCTGCGCTTGCAACACCTTCTACCGTCTTACCAAGAGTCTCTCTCACGCTTGAGGAATTGCCACTCTGTCCAATCGTCTCGCCAAATGACCTATTTCGAGAGAGTGAGGATTGGCAGGTTGCTACGAGATCGCCCATTCCGGCAAGTCCTGCAAAGGTCAGTGGAGCTGCACCTAACGCAACACCAAGACGAGTTACCTCATTGAGCCCCCGCGTGATGATCATCGCTTGAGTATTTTCGCCTAGGCCCATACCGACAACGATGCCCACGGCGAGAGCAATCACATTCTTCAGCGCCGCCGCTAATTCGCAGCCAACAATGTCATCTGATGTGTAAACCCGAAAATATGGCGTCTTGAAAATGCTAACAATCAGATCTGCAACTTTTGGATTGATAGAAGCGCCAACTGCTCCTGCAGGTTGTCGTCGCACCAATTCCTTGGCGAGATTGGGCCCGGTGATGAATCCGATCTTCTCTTCTTCAAGTCCAATCACCTGGGCCAAGACTTCCGACATGCGGAGATGAGTGCTTACCTCTATTCCCTTCAGCGTCGAAATCGAAGGAATATTCGCTGGATATCGCGACTTCCAGTTTTCCAAATTTTCACGAAGGCTCTGTGAAGGCAGAGCAAGAATCAATGCATCTGCATGCGCAAATGCTTCATCAATGTCCGCAGTTGCTCGAATCGATTGTGGTAGTTCGATTTCGCCCAAAAATCGAGTGTTTCGATGTGATGAGTTGATCTCAGCGACAACTTCCTTATTGCGTCCCCAGAGCAATAAATCGTGGCCAGCGTCGGCTGCTACTTGCGCGAGGGTTGTCCCCCAGGCACCTGAGCCAAGAATGGATACTTTCATGTTGCTCTCCCGAAGCGCTTCTTCTTGTTGAAGTTTCCGATGCGAGGCAGATCAGTTTTGCGAGTATCGAATCTCACTGCAGGTGCTTTCTCGCCCCGTAGCTCTTCCAATAAGACTGTGATGGCTTTCATGATCGCCTCACTCGCCTCTTCAAGTGCGCCATTGTCATGGGCCATTCCACGCCACGGTGAGAGATCTACTGGGTCTCCCACTTTGATACTTAACTTGGTCCGCGGGAAAAGCTTTACTCTTTTTCCGTATCGAGGAATTACTTTCTCGGGGCCCCACGAGGCAGAGGGAATCACGGGCGCATCTGTGAGGAGTGCAAGACGAGCAGCGCCAGTCTTTCCTGTCATTGGCCAGAGATCAGGATCTCTCGTCAAAGTGCCTTCGGGATAGATACCAATCATGTGTCCTGCTCTTAGCGCTGCAACTGCATGATCTAGCGCCTTTACTGCATTGGCGCTCTCTCTATCGACGGGAATCTGTCCAGCCTTCGTGACAATCCAACCGATTACCGGAAAGTCAAAAATCGATTTTTTGCCGAGATACCGGGGTGCTCTACCGTTGTTGTAGAGAAAGTGCGTGAATGAGAGCGGGTCGAGATAAGAGATGTGATTACAGACGACAATTACTGCGCCACTTTTGGGGATCTTCTCTCCGCCTCGCCAATCCTTCTTGGTTATGAGTGCGAGGAACGGCCTTAAGACATTCGCTGCAATGCGATACCAAGGAGTCACACCGAGCGGCTTGCCCTCTGGTGCGTCAAAGCGCACCACTTCAGAGCCTTTGACCGAGGTCATGAGTTAAGGATAGGCATGAAAAATGGGCTGCATCGGAATGCAGCCCATCTCTCGAAAGAACAAAATGCCTAGCGGCGCTTGCCCTTCTTAGCCTTCTTAGCAGCCTTCTTTGGCGCCTTCTTAGCAGCCTTCTTTGGCGCCTTCTTAGCAGCCTTCGCGGCCGCGGCCTTAACTGGCTTTGATGCTGGAGGCTTAGGAGCAGCCTCAAGCTTGCGGGCGCCTGCGATTACTTCCTTGAGTCCTTTTGCTGGGAGGAAGCGAACCTTCTTGGTCGCCTTGATCATGATCTCTTCGCCGGTGAAAGGATTGCGGCCTTTTCGAGCCTTGCGATCGACCTTCTTAAACTTGCCGAAATCGTTGATGGTGACGTCTTCACCTTTGTGAATGTTGCGCACAATCGAGTCAAATACGATCGAGACTGCGTACTGTGCTTCCTTCTTGCTGCCGTTGAAATATGGAGCCAACGACGCAATGAATTGGGCCTTATTCATCTATTCCCCTTATACCCGTTCTGGTGCAAGTTAAGCGTTCGCTTAACTTTGTATGAAACTTACGCAGGAAATTGCGTGTTTTAACGAATTCGCTTCGGTGTGTCGCAAGAAAAAATCACCCCTGATTCGACGAAAAGAAGTGATTTTCAGCGTGAAAAACTCTCCAGTTGCAGTTGAGAGTTTCTCTTCAATGAAGAACTGGAAGCGTCTTTGGCTTGAAATTCGCTCGTTTTGCCTCGAATTGATCGACTGCTTCGGTATGGCGAAGCGTCAATCCGATGTCATCTAGCCCCTCCATCAAGCGCCACCGCGTGAAATCGTCCATTTCAAAGGCGATCGAGAGCTCTTTTCCCTCCGCCAGATAAGAGACGGTGCGTTTTGTGAGATCCACCGTTATCTCTGTTGTTGGCGCGCTCTCAACCGTCTGCCAGAGTGATTCAATCTCACTTTCCTTGAGGATCACAGTGAGCAAGCCACCTTTCAGGGAGTTTCCTCGGAAGATATCGGCGAATCGGCTAGAGAAGACCACCTTGAATCCGTAGTTCTGTAGCGCCCAAACCGCGTGTTCACGTGAGGACCCCGTGCCGAAATCAGCGCCTGCAATGAGAATGGTTGCTCCCTGATACTCACTTCTATTGAGGACGAAATCTGGGTCGCTACGCCATGCTGCAAAGAGCCCATCTTCGAAACCCGACCGAGTGATCCGCTTGAGGTAGACCGCGGGGATGATTTGATCTGTATCAACATTGCTTCTTCGAAGCGGCAGAGCGCGCCCGGTATGCGAGGTGAATTTCTCCATATCAATCATTTCCTCTCAACGAATGATTCATTTCTCAGCTCACAAATCACTTGGGGATGCAAGAGTCCCCTTAAGCGCTGTCGCAGCAGCTACCAGCGGGCTTACCAAATGGGTTCTTCCACCTTTGCCTTGTCGCCCCTCGAAATTTCGATTACTGGTTGATGCGGCACGCTCTCCTGGTTTCAACTGATCGGGATTCATCCCAAGACACATTGAGCATCCCGCCGAGCGCCACTCTGCTCCTGCATCGATGAATACTCGATCAAGGCCCTCTCCCTCTGCCGCGAGTCGAACTCGTGCAGAACCTGGGACAACAAGCATGCGAGTATCTGGCGCTACTTTCTTGCCCTTGATGATCTCAGCAGCTGCACGTAGATCTTCGATTCGACCATTTGTACATGAGCCCAGGAAAACAGTGTCAATCTTGATTGATTTCATCGGCGTTCCAGGGCGAAGGTCCATGTAGGTGAGCGCTCGTTCGGCCGCGCTTCGCTCTTGTGGATCCGCAAATGATGCTGGGTCGGGCACTTGCCTATTGAGCGGAAGGCCTTGTCCTGGGTTGGTTCCCCAGGTTACGAATGGCTCAATCTCGTCAGCATTGAGGATTACTTCCGCATCAAATCTTGCGTCAGCATCACTAGGGAGCGAGCGCCAATAGGTGACTGCCTTTTCCCACTCCGCGCCTTGTGGGGCATGAGGTTTATCTTTGAGGTAAGCAAAAGTCGTTTCATCCGGGGCAATCAACCCAGCTCGCGCCCCTGCCTCAATCGACATATTGCAGATTGTCATTCGCGCTTCCATCGAGAGCGCCCGAATCGCTGATCCTCGATACTCGATGACGTAACCCTGTCCGCCACCGGTGGAGATCTTGGCGATGATCGCAAGGATTATGTCCTTCGAAGTGACACCGGGTTTCAAAGTCCCATCAACAGTGATGGCCATCGTCTTCGGTCGTTGAAGTGGCAGAGTCTGCGTCGCAAGTACATGCTCAACCTCGCTCGTGCCTATGCCGAAGGCGAGCGCCCCAAATGCTCCATGCGTCGATGTATGTGAATCACCACAGACAATGGTCAATCCCGGTTGCGTAAGTCCTAACTGAGGACCGACGACGTGAACAATTCCTTGCTCCACATCACCTAACGAGTGGATACGAATTCCAAACTCTTCACAATTCTTTCGCAATTTATCGACTTGAAGTCGCGAGACGGGATCAGCAATTGGCTGATCGATATCCAAGGTAGGAACGTTGTGATCTTCGGTGGCGATGGTGAGATCAGGACGACGCACTTTTCGATCTGCAAGTCGCAGCCCATCAAAGGCTTGTGGGCTAGTCACTTCATGGATCAGATGAAGGTCTATATAGAGCAGATCAGGCTCTCCTTCAGCGGTCCGAACTAGGTGATCAGCCCAGATCTTCTCGGCCATCGTCTTGCCCATTGCGCCCCCTTCACCAGAGATATCCAGAATTGTTGCGTCTCAACTCGTGAGATGCCAATATTGGATTGTGGACAAGCGAAAGAATAGCGGAGTTGGCGTTCTCGACAAGTCCATCCATATTTTGAGCGTCCTGGAAAGTGGCCCGCATTCACTTGCCGAGTTGGTGGCAGCGACTGGAATCGTTCGCCCGACAGCGCATCGTCTCGCGATGGCCCTTGAATATCATCGTCTTGTCGCGAGAGATCTTTCAGGAAGATTTATCTTGGGTCCGCGATTCAGCGAACTCTCCGCTGCCGCTGGTGAAGATCGGCTCTTGGCTGCCGCCTCCCCTGCGTTGATCGCTCTGCGCGATGCCACAGGTGAAAGCGCCCAGCTCTATAAGAGACAGGGCGATGTTCGAGTATGTGTTGCGGCTGCCGAGCGTCTCTCAGGACTTAGAGATTCGGTCCCAGTTGGAGCGACGCTAACTATGCAAGCGGGCTCTGCAGCCCAAGTACTTCTCGCCTGGGAGGATGCCGATCGACTTTATCGGGGACTACAAGGCGCACGATTCACAGCAACTAATCTCTCAGCAATTCGGCGGAGAGGTTGGGCGCAATCAGTTGGTGAACGAGAGCCAGGTGTTGCATCTGTCTCTGCGCCGGTACGTGGACCCAATAACAAAGTCATCGCGGCAGTCAGCATCAGTGGCCCGATTGAGAGATTAGGTAGACAGCCTGGCCGTCTTCACGCAGCAGCAGTCGTCGCCACTGCGGCAAGGCTCTCTGAAGTCATTGCAAAGCGGTAAAGCAGCCCCGAAGGGATTCGAACCCTCGTAGCTGGCTTGAGAAGCCAGAGTCCTAGGCCGCTAGACGACGGGGCCCTAGTACATTCGTTACAACATTCGCTGGGGTACCAGGACTCGAACCTAGACAAGCTGAACCAGAATCAGCTGGGCTGCCAATTACCCCATACCCCAAAAGAGCATGCGAACTTTACCGCCTCTTATAGAAGTGCGGAAATCCTTCCGAGGGTGCGCGTCTTTCCAAGGAGCGCAAGGGATTCAAACAATGGCGGCGAGATATGACTTCCAGTCACTGCGATTCGCACTGGAGTGAATGCAACTCGAGGCTTGAGGCCCATCTTCTCTATCAACTCGCCTCGAAGCGCTGACTCAATCGAACTCTCATTCCACTCCGAAACGAGTCTAAGAGCCTCTTTGGCCGCATTCAATGTTTTTAAAGAGAGGTCATCTCCGATCTTTTTCGCTTCATCGTCTGCGATCACGACTGCTTCACCGAAGAGGAAACTCACCATCGGAATCACTTCGCTCAAAGTGACGATTCGCTCTTGAATCAAAGGCAGAGCTTTTCTAATGACTTCGATTTCATCGTAGCTGCCCGTTATCACTTTCGATTCGATGAGAAAGGGCAAAGATCGCTTGAGCAACTCATCTATCGATAGAGCGCGAATCTTCTCGCCATTTATCGCTTCAAGTTTCTTCATATCAAAACGCGCAGGCGAAGCATTGACTCGCGAAACATCAAAGAGCTGAGCGAGCTCGGATAAGGTCACATTCTCGCGATCATCACCAGGCGACCAACCAAGCAAAGCAAGATAGTTGCATATCGCTTCGGGCAAGAACCCTCGCTCTCGATACCAAGCGATCGAGACTTCGCCATTTCGCTTCGAAAGCTTGGTGTTATCTGTTCCCATGACAAAAGGCAGGTGGGCGAAGATCGGATAATCCTCAACTTTCATTCCCATTGCCTGATAGACCCTGATCTGGCGCGGAGTCGATGAGAGCAAATCTTCACCCCGGAGAATATGCGTGATCTTCATCAAGACATCGTCCACTGCAACCGCCAGGGTGTACAGCGGAGAACCATCATTTCGCATCAAGACAAAATCTGGGACGAACTTATGTTCAAAGGTCACTTCGCCGCGGATGAGGTCGTTGAATGTGGTCGAGCCTTCAGGCATCCGCATTCGAATCACAGGCTTTCGCCCTTCATCACTCATTCTCGTGCGATCATCTGCGCTCAAGTTTCGACATGCACCGTCATACCCCGGTGGGCGGTTCGAATCTTTAGCTGCCTCGCGCCTTGCTTCGAGTTCTTCATTGGTGCAGAAACAGAGATAGGCATCTCCTTGGGCAAGAAATCGCTCGGCCCACTCCTTATAGATTTCGAGACGTTGTGATTGAAGATACGGGCCATAGGGGCCACCGATTTCAGGTCCTTCATCCCAATCCAGTCCAAGCCATCGTAAAGTCTCTGCGGCTGCCTGGATGTATTGATCTGTGACTCGTTCACGATCAGTATCTTCGATTCGAAAGACAAATTTCCCATCTGTATGCCTCGCATACGCCCAATCAAAGAGCGCAGTTCGAATGTTGCCAACATGTAAGTCACCAGTTGGCGACGGTGCAAAACGCACCCTTACTTCACTTTTTTCACTCATCCCTGAGAGACCTGGTTACTCAGTGAACCTAAACCGTCGATGCTCACGCGAACCTTCCCACCTTGCTTGAGCGGACCAATCCCTGCGGGAGTTCCGGTAAGAATCACATCCCCTGGAAGAAGTGTCATCACAGAAGAGATGAACTCAATGATCTCGGGTACCTTGAAGAACATATCTGAGAGCTTTGCTTCTTGCCGCTTCTCATCTCCGACATAGCAAGTGATTGCCTGATCTCCTGGCTGGAAATCCGTATCTATCCATGGTCCTAGCGGGCAGAAGGTGTCAAAACCTTTTGCTCGGGTCCACTGTCCATCTATCTTTTGAATATCTCGCGCGGTGACATCATTTGCCAGGGTGTAGCCAAAGATCACATCTCTATATTTATCTCGCGGAACATGGCGACAGATCTTGGAGATGACAATAGCAAGCTCAGCTTCATGATCAACTCGCTCACTCTCCTTCGGCCAGATGATTGTCTCCTCAGGACCAATAACCGTGGTGTTAGGTTTAATGAAGATGATGGGTTGCTTTGGCACTTCACCACCCATCTCTGCAGCATGGTCTGCATAGTTCTTTCCAACGCATACGACTTTACTTCTCGGAATGACCGGAGCGAGAAGCCTTACCTCGTCCAAGGTGAAACTCTCATCACGTAACGAGATGCCTGCATAAAGTGGATCACTCGCCACCGCACGGATCAGATTCTCTGATTCCATAATTCCAAATTGCGGGTCGGTGGCTCCAACGGCCGCACTCCGCTCGACAAAGCGAACGATCTTTGTCATGACTTTACCGTTTCTGATTCATTCCCCATTTTTTCAGCAAGAATCGAAGTAATCCTATGTCTCCTACCGGCTGGTCGTTCTGCGGTGAAGCGCCATCCAGAGATCTCGATGGCGCTACCTGGTATCGGAACACGGCCCAATATCTTCGCCATATACCCGCCGATGGTGTCGATATCGCCATCTTCAGCGTCCTCAATCGAAATCTCAAGTTCTTCTGCAAGATCTTCAATATGCATGCGCGAGGAGATTCGTGCCCTAGTTGGATCAATTCGCTCGAATTCCTCACCAAAATCGTCATACTCATCGGCAATCTCACCGACGATCTCCTCGAGGATGTCTTCAATCGTGATGATTCCCGCCGTTCCACCGTATTCATCGATGACGATGGCGAGATGAATCTGTTCTCGCTGCATCTGCCTCAGCAAATCCGCGGCATTCTTTGATTCTGGAACGAAAGTCGCCTGTCTCAGATGCTCAGATATGTTCTCACTTGTCTCCGATTTCGGATGGTCGTGGACTCGCCTCACGATATCTTTTATGTAAGCGATACCGATGATCGAATCGATATCCTCGCCGACGACCGGAATTCTCGAATACCCCGAGCGCAAGAAGAGCGATAAGGCCTGGCGAAGATTCTTATCCCCTTCAATCCAAACCATCTCAGTTCGTGGAATCATCAATTCGCGAACCATGGTGTCGCCCAATTCGAAGACAGAATGAATCATCTCGTGCTCGGATTCTTCGACCAGTCCGCTCTCATGAGCTTGATCCACCAAGTCACGCAACTCAGCTTCGTTTGAGAACGGCCCTTTTCGAAATCCTTTTCCAGGAGTCAAGGCATTTCCTAGCGCAATCAATATCACGGTAACCGGGCCAAGGATCTTTGCCAAAATCCATGAGATGTAAGAAGCAGGGACTATCCACCTCATCGGGTTCTGCTTGCCGAGTGTTCTTGGGCCAACACCAACAACTACATAGGAGGCGACAACCATGATCGAGATGGCAATCGCAACAGCAGCGAGATCGTTCTCCATCTCCACAATCAAAGCTTCTGCGACCAAGACCGTTGCAGTGAGTTCTGCAGCTTTTCGAACCAAGAGAACGACATTGAGATAACGAGCCGGATCCTTGACGATGCGGGCGACCATTGCACCTTGTGCCTTTGAGCGTTCAGAAATCGCATCAACTGCGACACGACTGACGGAATTGAGGGCAGCCTCACTACCTGCCAGGAAACTGGCTAGCGCGAGAAGGAGAATCACCGAGATGATCATGGGAGAGAGCACCACTCTCTCAGAATCTCCTCCTGCAATGCAAACATCGCCTTCTCATCAGGCTTGTTCCGATGATCGTATCCAAGGAGATGAAGGATGCCGTGGGCAGTTAGGAGTTGAAGCTCCTCATCCAAACTCTTGCCATTTTTCAACGCATTGCCTAAGGCATAACTCGGACAGAGGACGATGTCACCAATCACGCCTGGATCACTCTGTCCGGGGCGCATCTCATCAATGGGAAAGGAGAGTACATCTGTTGCACCCTCCTCACCCATCCACTGCTTGTTGAGCGAAGTCATCTCTGCTGATGTGACTAATCGAATGCCAAGTTCAGATTGCAGGTCAAGGCGCATCTTCGTAACGGCGTATTCTGCAAGTGAGCGTAATTCCGCTTCGCCGCAGGGCGTATTACTCTCATTTGAAATCTCAATCGCCATTATGAAATGAACTCAGAGGTTTTGTTGGCGACGTGGCAACTTGGCAACATCAAAACGTGCATAGGCATCGACGATGTCACTGACGAGCCGGTGGCGAACTACATCCGATGACTCAAGTTCGATGAAAGTGATGTCATTGAGTCCACTCAAGATATCGGTGATGGTTCGAAGTCCCGATTTTGTTCCACTAGGCAGATCGACCTGAGTGACATCACCCGTGATAACCATTTTCGAGTTAAATCCAAGACGGGTAAGGAACATCTTCATCTGTTCGGGTGATGTGTTCTGTGCTTCATCGAGGATGATGAAGGCATCATTGAGAGTTCTCCCGCGCATGTAGGCAAGTGGCGCGACCTCGATCGTCCCATTTCCCATCAGTTTGGGGATCGAATCCGGATCGACCATGTCGTGGAGTGCATCAAAGAGTGGACGAAGGTAAGGATCGATCTTTTCATGGAGAGTTCCGGGCAAGAATCCCAATCGTTCGCCTGCCTCGACCGCTGGCCTCGTAAGGATGATCCGAGTGACCTGTTTTGCCTGAAGGGCTTGCACAGCTTTCGCTACCGCAAGATAAGTCTTTCCGGTTCCGGCAGGACCGATTCCGAAAGTTATCGTGCTCTGGTCGATTGACTCGACATAACGCTTCTGGTTCGCTGTTTTGGGCCGGATCGTCTTGCCTCGGTTACTCAAGATATTGAGCGATAACACCTCGCCAGGCTTTTCACTGCTCTTGCCTCGTATCATGGCAATTGATCGCGCAACTGAATCCTCGCTCAACATCTGGCCCGATCTGATCACGATCAGTAACTCGGAGATCAGAGAGCGGAACTCGGAGATTGATTCTTCAGGTCCACGTACTTTGAATTCATTACCGCGGACTGTGATACCAAGTTCTGGAAAAGCATTTTCATATTGTGTGAGATAGGAATCCCCTGGCCCCGTCACGGTCACCATAGGAACTGATGTGGGTACAGCTATGACGGTCTTATCCATTGCGGCGGATTTTAGTGGAAAGAATCAATGAGGGTGAAGTCGAATTACCCGGGCGGCCAACCGAAGGTGCGACCAGCCAAGAGGTGTAGATGGGCATGAAAGACGCTCTGCCCCACGCTGGCGCCCGTGTTGAATACGGTGCGATATCCATCGAGGGATTGAGCTCTTGCGATCTCATCTGCCAAGGCAAATATCGATGCCATGACGGCAGAATCAACTCGCACCACCTCAGCTGCATTCTCAAAGTGATCCTTCGGGATGATCAAGATATGAGTGGGCGCGACAGGATTGATGTCTCTTATCGCAAAAGCATTTTCATTTTCGCCGACTCGCTCGACCGGAATCGAACCATCAGCGAAAGAACAGAAGAGGCATGACATCATCGAAATCCTAATCTCATCAACGCCAGATTGAAAGCGCGCTTTGAATTGCACCGAGAGCAATCGCTCCGGCATGTGCCGACCTCAGGACGGGGCCGCCAAGACGCAAAATAATGGCACCCATTTTCGAGAGTGAGGCAAGCTCTTCGGGGGTGATTCCACCTTCAGGTCCAATGACAATCACAATTCGATCTATTTCTTCAAGGTTCGGAAGAACCGTTGAAAGACTTGAATCAAGAGTATTTCGTGAGTTCTCATCGAATGCCAAGAGAATGGTGCTCTGATTGTTGAAATTCAAATCGCTATAGGTGGAAACTAATTCCCCCAGCGAGGGGATTCGATTTCTCCGACTTTGTTTTACCGCGCCACGAATCCACTCACTCCACTTGGCATGGGAAGCTTGCCCTTTCCATTTACCAACGCTTCTTGATGACTGCCAGGGAATGATCTCGTCCACCCCGGCTTCCACGAGAAGTTCGACGCACTCATGTGCTCTATCTGACTTGGTCAGCGCCTGAATCACGCAGAGAGTTATCCGAGGTGCCGAGTGATTCTCAATCTCTTGAACGATAACTGTGACGCTCTCTCTATCAATCTGACTGATTCGCACCTT
>Ga0194117_10000366_pt1 | contig 61086 bp, 101 predicted proteins | sample TA2MahsurfametaG_FD_160579 | JGI IMG/M metagenome (GOLD analysis project Ga0194117, IMG submission 160579) | Freshwater microbial communities from Lake Tanganyika, Tanzania - TA2015009 Mahale N1 surface | ecosystem: Environmental > Aquatic > Freshwater > Lake | place: Tanzania: Lake Tanganyika... | reverse complement strand
TATTATTTGGATTTATTTTTGTTCTTATGTGTATGATGGCCTGTTCTTCAAGATTAGGATAATAACTCCCGTATCCCCACATCTCTTCTAATATTTTACATTCTTTTATTCCTGCTCTAGTTGCAAGTCTATGGAATATTGCCTCATCTTCAAATGAACAATTAAATTTTAATATTTCATCTTCAACTAAGTGTTTTCTTAATGTTTGTCTCAAATTTAAATCCATTCTCCATATGCATCCTCCAAAATATGGATATTCTATATTTGCTAAATTTGGATGGATTTTTTTGAACATTTTAAAAACTCTTTTTTGATCTTTTGTGAATATCCCAACTCCGTCAGTATCTTCGAATATACTTAAATTAACATTTTTTGTTTTAAACATATCTGTATCCATCATTACTACAACATCATATGAATCAAAAATTTCATTAAGCATGTGCATTTTTTGACACGGGGGACTCAGATTGGAATGAAAAACATTTCCAGTTATAAGCTTATATTCTGATCCCACCTTCTTTGCATATTTACTTATATTTTCTATTGATAATTTTACTAAGCCGCTTATTTCACCAGTATAATGCTGCATTATGATTTTTTTCATTACTCAATCCTTTTACTTAATAAATATTTCTGGTATGTTTCGATCATGATTTACCCATCCATGCATATTTCTGTGCCTTGAACCATATGGCATACTTAAAACTTGATACCATCCCATTTCAGCTGGATGAAGTATTTTATTTCTGTCCAGCTCTTCTACGGTTTTTCTATTTATGAAATTTGCAGGATGAATGATCAGTTGATCAAGCAACCAATCAGATGTGCTTTTTTTTTCTCCCTTGGTAGACTCATATATTTTATTAAACATACTATGTCTTGTCGTTGCAAAACCTATTGTCCTGTTATTTTTATAAGAATCACTAATATATGATTCAAAATTTGCCTCTTCCCATATTCTTGCATCAAATCTTGTTCTTATTACAATGTCGTATTTTCCACTTATCAAATCGGCAAGCCAAGAATGAATTATTATTTGTTTTGTATGATGAGATGACCACTCCATCCCTTTTCCGTCTTTTTTCTTTTTTATATATTTAAAAGCTTCCTTAAAACGTGCAGATATATAATTTTTTGGATTAATATCTTTATATGGATGATATTCTATTTCTGGCTCTTGAAAATAAAAACATTCATATGTTGGAAAAGTGTTTAAAAAAGAATCTTTATAGTAATCCCATGTTGCATAATAAAAATCAGCACCACAAAATTTGTCTTTCAATATACTATTATTGGAGATTATTAAATCGCGTGCACTTTCAAATTTTCCAGATACGCAAACAGCTACTTTCATTTTTAATTTTTATTGTCTGTAAGGTTTTAACTTTCAGAATAATCTAAACTATTATATTTCAAACTGTTTAAAAATTCTTTTACTATCATTTCAAATATCGCTGAATATTCAGCAATTTTTTTTGTCTTAAAAGAAATTTCTTCTACTACTTCTTTAAAAACTCCTAGTATATTTTTTTCTTCATTCTCGTAAACAGATAATAATTCTTTTACTCTTATATTAGATATTATAGCTGTTTCTCTATCTGCCCATTCATTCTTTTTATTAATATTGCTAAGAACACCTGAAACAAGCTTTGCTCTTAACATCTTGTAGGAATGCAAAGTTATTTTATCTATAATATTTTTATTTTCCATTAATTCATTAATGGCCTTGCCGAGTTTAAATGCTTTGCTTAGTTTTAATATCGAATCAATAGCGCTATTTACAGAATGATTAACTTGTTCTGAAATGTGAGGAGAATAATATCTTGATATTTTTGTTTCTTTATTCTCAAGATCTTTCTCTCTTTTTTGGGTCAATAAATATTCAGGCTCTGTTTGCACTGTTGGTACAGAATCTTCGGAAGGCCTACGTCCCCTAATTGTACCTTGTTTGGCATCTTCTTCATACATTTTAGTCTGATGTATGTTTCCCAAAATGTCATCAATGTCACCAATTGCTGGTCCAGAAAATTGCGCTCTTTTTTTCCAGTTCATATTAATTGTTGTCTTTCCAAAATGATGGATCATCCCATCCTGAATCAGATGTATTTGATAATGGTGGTTTTTTACCAATAATTCTTTCAAGGTATCCAGATTTTATTGCTCTTTCTATTTCTTCAGGGGTCATTCCATATGCTAACAACCTTTTCATTAGATCTTTTGCAAGATCAGAAACGGTCTTTTTATCTTCTTTTTGGGAACATTTTTTGTACCAATGCATATCGTTTTTTAATTAATAATTATATACAAACCTTTGTTTTTAACTTTTTTTGTCAATGCTATTTAAAAAAGACTTGGCCATAGCTCCAGTTCCCCATTCTTTGCTTGCAAAATTTGCACAATCTGCATAATCTATTTGTTCTAATTTTTCAATTAATTCTATTAAGTTTTCACCTTTTAACCCAGTCTTCCCATTAATTACACTATCTGATGTTGCATCATTTTCATATGCAACTGTGGGCATGCCGCAGCATGCGGATTCCAAACAAACAAGTCCCAAAGTATCTGTTTTGCTTGTGAATAAAAAACCTCTGTATCTATTCATTGAGTCGCTAAGAGCCCATTTGCTCAATCTGCCAAGATATTCTATATTTTTATGTGCCAATATATCCGATCCAACCATTGGACCGTCTCCTGCGATCACCACCCTAAATCCATGCTCTGCAACCATTCTTACGTCTTCTAGATTTTTGTCTTTTGATATTCTTCCAGCCCACAATATTGAATTTTTCCTGATGCCATTTCTATATTTAAAGCACCTGTCAACTCCGCCTTTTAGCACGTGCCCATCCATCCCGGTTTTTAATTTCCATTCTTTAGCTGCACTGCTATTTCTAAAAAAACGTATATCTGCTTTTGTAGTTCTAGATGTAAACCATCTTCCAATCAGTCCGCCTATCAAAGGTACCATTTTTGAAAGTATTTTTTCCCAATCAGTATGAGAACAAGCACTGCTTCTTACGCCATTATATGATGCCCATTTTAATCCTGAGCATCCCATTGGTCCTTCAGTGGCAACATGAACATGGTCTGGCTTGAACTTATCCAGCAATTCATAGCAGTATCTTTGTGCTTTTATTGGATTCGCTAAATGCAATCCTGGACTCCACCTTGAAAGATCTATTCCGTTTATTTTTTCAGCATCGATGACTATTGCTCTTTTGCCTTTTTCTTTTAATTCTTCAAAAAGAATTTTTACGCTTGTTGATACGCCATTCATTTGCCTACAGGAAGTATCAGTAACTATTGCTATCTTCATTCTTTATTCCAGTAAAATATTTTTATATCTCCATTTTCTTCTTCTGCTGCCCATGTAGCATGCTCTATCCAGTCTCCACAATTTACATACTGAACTCCATCAATTATTCTTATTTCTGGGTTGTGAATATGTCCACATATTACGCCATCGTACCCTCTTCTTTTTGCTATCATAGTTATTGAATTTTCCCAGCCAGTCACCCAGTCAACCGCTTTTTTAACTTTACTTTTTACAAATTTACTTGCAGACCAGGGCTTGAGACCAATTATTTTTCTAATTCTGTCAATCATCCTTGATATTACCACTAAATTGTCATATGCGTGACTCCCAATTATTGCAAGCCATGGAGTAAGTCTCACAGACGCATCTATCATGTCTCCATGAGTAATCATCATTTTTTTCCCGTTTGCACATTCATGAATAGTTTCTAATGGGACAAGCTCTATGCCTGCTATCGTGTCTGCAAATTTGCTAACCTCTCTCATGAATTCGTCATGATTTCCTGCAACCCAAATTACCTTGGTGCCTTTTCTTGCTGCTTTTAATATTTTTACAACTGGTCTTGCATCATTTTCAGACCACTTCCATCTTTTTTTCAATCTCCACCAGTCTATTATGTCACCTACTAGATAAATTTTTTCTGCTTCAACACTATCAAGCCAATTAGCAATGTCTTTGCTCTTAGAGCCATCGCTTCCAAGATGCCAATCGCTTACAAATATTGTTTTATATTTGGTTTTTTTCATAGCGTGATTTAATATTCTATATCGTAATCGGGTTCGTCTTCGTCCATGCCTTTTTGATTAAAGGCCATCTCCTTAATATTTTCATCTTTTTCAAGCTGTTCTTTTATATTATCCATAATATAAGGATCCATGGGCTCTTCTCTTCCTGATTCCTCAATGCATTTAACCGCTGTTATATTTACTTTTATTTTTATATCTGATTCTGGCGGATCATACCATGTTCCACTGTCATAACTAGCTTGATACGAAATTTCAGCCTCTCCACTACATTTACATGGTGGGTTTTTTATTTCTAAATCATCAAATTCGTAATTGAATTTTCCAGACCAGCTTGATGCCTGCTTGAGATGATGACTTATTTTTTGCCTATTTTTATTGAGATTAAATTTTTTTAGATTAAATTTCATACTATTTTTCCTTATATATATAATATATTTTTTATCCTAGTCTGTTTTTATAGTCATTTTTTTCATTTTGATTTATAAAACCAAAATCAAAAGCACTTTCAATAATTTTTGAACCCCAAGTACGATTAAAGATTAAATTTTGACCATTTTCTTCATTAAAAGCAATGTTTGCCTCTGATATAAAATGCTCTATTCTTTTTATGGACGCAGTTTTTGCTTTGTCTATTCCAGAATTTGACAAAATCCATGTATCTCCATTTTTTTCAAACCCCAATTGTTCTTTTAATCCCATTTGTGTACTCCTGAATTTTTATTTTCAATTATTTTATAGTGAATCATCCTTCAATTAAAAGATCATTTTTTAATAAACCACGGATTGCAGTCAAGATGAAATTTTAAGCATACCCTATCTTCTTTTCTATAAACCCACCATGGAGTCCAGTATATCTTTATTTTTTTATTTAATGCTTCCCAGTTTTCTCTGTTTATGTGTTCTAGGCCTCCAGGCATTTTGTCGTCTCCTATTGGTCTTGGTTTAAATTCCCATATTCGATATCCATTATTAATCATAAGATAATAATAATACGAGACATAACAAAATGTGTACCAAGTAAGTGTATCTTTGATATAGTTCCAGTCACTCCAATTAGAAGCCTTTAGAAAGGAAGGAACGACCGACATGTCATATATTAGCATTTCACTAAACCATATATTTACATTCATCATAATGTTATTTAGTCTCATCTTCTCTAAAGAAGATTTATTTTTAAGTACAAATTTTTCCCTTTCTCCATTTGATATTATGTTGAATGAAGCATGACTTATATTTCTGAATATATCAGTAAGGTGAACAGAAAAACCGGCCAAGACCTTATTTCTATCAAGCGCTATGCAAGCATCTAGCATGAGAGAAAGGTCTACTGGCTCTACTTCTGCTTCAGTCATTACAACCCAACGATATCCACTTTTTCTAAGTTTATCTAAAGCCCAGTATTGCTTATAACTACGTATTGCATTTACTTTTTCTATATGTTTTAATCTTTCTTCTCCTACATCATCACCAACTATTAATATCTTGTATTTGCCGTTTGTTATTTTTTTAAGCTCTTTCTTTTCTGATTGCCTTGTTATAACAAATACAATATCAACAGTTGGCTCTTTTTCAACTGCTTCTATTATTTTTGGTATATATTTATATTTAGCTGGATATGTAGGTAGAGCCCAAAGTACTTTATCTTGTCTCAACTTTTCTTTTTTTATTTTCATAAAGTACCATGATACAAATTATATGATTAATTTTTAGGCACGCAGTTTGGCACTTTTTTACCATTTTTATTTTTCATTCCAACCATTTTGTACCCCTCCCAACACTGCCCTTTATTCTTTTTTGCTTCTTTTATCCATCCAGCTTTTTCCCCTATTTCCAACCACTGATCTTTTGATAATTTATATTGCATGAAATCTCCTTTTTCTATTCTATATTAGAACATAATCATATTAGATCCTATGTTTTATGCTATATTATTTAATCGATGCTTTATCCTCTATCGATATACAAGCTATGCTTAATATAGAAACAAAAGAAAAGACCGCCCCCTTTCTTCTTGGAGGTTCCATCTTGGTTGCGCTTGCGGTTCAGAGCCTTTACGAAAGCGGCATGCTTCTGCGCTCTCTTGCTTGTATTGAGAAAACCACCTTTGCTGCTTGCTATGAAGTGCCCTCTTGTTTACTAATAATTAGGTAAGCAATTTATGCCCGTGGCTTGCCAGTTGGGGGATTCGTAATGACCGTTCCTGGGTTGACCACGGCTTGCGGGAATGTTGGCATGGTGTACGACCCCCATGCCGCTAGTACCCGTGACAGGTCGATCCCGTCCACCTTGCCGTCTCCATCCATGTCCTCAAAGACAGGTTTCGTTTGACCCCATCTGGCGAGGATTCGATTTAGGTCTTCCTGATCAACCACACCGTCCTGATTGATGTCTTCCATCTTGGCAGACAACTTGACATGCTGCACCTTATATCCAAAGGGAGTGAGTGCTGCAACAAGGTTTGCGAAGGTAGCCTTGCTGACCGATTGACCACCGTACTCCAATCCAACAAAGACTGTGTCTCCGTATGCGTCTCGCACCATCACAGGTGAACCCGAGTCGCCAGCAAAGATAGCGAGTGCTCCGTTCCTGAACGCCCCATCGTTGATGCCATCCAAGCATGCGTTGAAGTTGTACCCTCTCGTATCGTTGGTAGTTGTATCCAAGTATGCGCTCTTAAAGAGTGTCTTGTAGATTTTGCCGTTGCTATCCTTCGTCCACAGCGAAGTGCCTGTGGGAATGTAAAGCGGATCAGCGATCCTGTTATAGATTTTGACATCGGAATCGGGAAGTTCCTTATCAAACTCAAGCATAGTCGTATCAGGGCCGATGTTGAGATAGACGCGAGTGACCTTGTTTTCATAGAAAGCACCGCTCTTTCCTAGGAACCGAATACCACCTGTGTTGTCATTCGGGTCGGGTCTAGCACCACGGAAGTGTTGGCAGATAAGCGCATGCCGTGGCGAGATCAGCACCGCGCCATAGGTGCATTGATTCCAAAAGTTCACGCTGTTTCGATCATATGGAATCGTGAAGAAAATATTGTTGAAACTATTGTTTGGAATGTTGTTGCAGAAGTTTCGATGGAGGGCGCTGGTGCCCGACCAGTCAATGTGGTCATATGACTGACACTCTGAGTTGTAACCATTGGGTGCGATACCCCCGCTTGTTGGTGTGGCTTGTGTTGGGTAGCGGTACACATCGTGGATGTTGGGTTTGTAGTAGCGCAGTACTGCCATGTGGTCTCCTTAAAATGTAATATTAATATAATATTCTTACACTCCCGCTAAGGTATCCCCCTTTTTAAGAAATTCTAATTTTATTCCTTTTCTCCAGTCTTTCACGTATCCGTGCACGCATCTACCACCATAGGGATTGATCTTTTTGTTTCGTGCCTTCATTTGTTATTCAGTCATGTGTCGATATACAAGTTATGCTTAATATAGAAACAAAAGAAAAGCTACTTAGAGGAGACATCTGGTCTGGACTTCAATTGATGGAGCCTGATTACAGCGGATGGAACGGTACAGCAAGAATATTCGGAGATCTAGTGAGGGAATACAAACCCCCCTTTATACTAGAAGTGGGAACCTGGAAAGGACAATCCTGCTTCACAATGCTCGATGCTGCAACCAAGGAAGGACTAGATACAGACATCATATGCGTAGACACCTGGCTAGGATCCCAAGAGATGAGGACGAATCTTCCTCCTAGATCTCTTAATGAACATGATGCAAAAATATGGCTAAGGGAGAGGGATATGAAATTGGTGCACGGATACCCCACCATCTATCAGCAATTCCTGAGCAACTGCGTACATAAGGGATATTCCGAAAGAGTCATTCCACTTCCACAGACATCAGTGACAGGAGCCACCATCCTAAAGACATTCAAAGTACATCCGAATATGATCTATCTAGACGCAAGTCACGATTACGAAGACTTTACCCGTGACCTGAATCTCTATTGGGATCTACTCTCTCCAGGAGGCGTTATATTCGGAGACGACTACAACAGCTGGCAGGGAGTGGAGATAGGCGTCAATGAGTTTGTCGAGAGAACCAAGATACCACTGGGAGTATTCTCACTCCTCAGAGGATGGGGAAAAGTTTTTGAACAGACCTATTGGGTACTCCGAAAGAATTAATGAGATTCTGCCCTTAAGCGTCCTTACTTTCCTGTTCATCAAATTTATAAAATAAATCCTTTACCTCTCTGGTGCTCTCATTTTCCTTCCAGGGCATTTTTATTTTTCTGGTCCTCAGAGGCATGTCTAGTGCGCGGGCAGCCGCAGCGCGAGTTCTACCTCCAACAATAAAGCTTCCCAGACCCTCAGCTTCAACGATGTTTACTGCAGGATAGTCACCTCTGCCTATACCCACTAAAAGATTGCGAAGATATCCTTCTGGATCTCTTAGTCTTTTCTCTCCCCATTCGCTCTCCGCACTGTCTTCTCTATTCTCTTTCTTTGCCCATTCTATAAATTTATTAATTCTTTCCTCTTCGGATTCTCCTGTAACTTCTGGAGTATATGTATTCCCTATTCTGTCTAGATCAACTGGATCGGTGTATCCCACTGGAGATTCTGTCCATATTTTTTCTATTTCTTTGTCCGTGAGTCCGGATGCGACACCACGGTCCCTGTACCACTGAAATTCTTCCATAAAATCTTTCATTTCGCTGTAATTAGATGCATTTTTATACCAATTCATTATTCATCCTCATCGTCATCCCAGTCTTCATCATCATCCGTCTCTTCCTCTGGTTCATTCCAGTCTTCTGGAGTTCTCTGCAGTTCTGTATCTAGATCCCATGGTCCGTAGTGCTTGTGCTCGGTAATTTTCTTTCTTACGTCTGCAAGCGTGTACGACATGTAGCTTCCCTTTTCGTCTGGATTTATGTTTCCAAGGGCGTAATATATTTCTTTTGGTATATCTATACTCTTACCACTGGAGTGGTCCATTGCAATGCCCTCTTTTGTCTCAACCCAAGCATGAGGAAATCGATGCCCGTATGCACTTCCGCGACCGTGCACCAATGCGTGAACCAGCAAATCTCCGTTGTCTTTAGGAAAATTCCTCACTAAAAGAAGATTTAATGCCGCTTTAAAGCAGTCTCCGTCTCCTTTTGTCCATTTTCCTGCGCTCTTATACCAATTCATGATACTAATATTTAATATTATAGATTATAATAACCTTTTTTTTGATTGCTAATTCCCAATATCCTAAGCCGACCCTTTTAGGGATCTCCCCCATGAATTTTATAAATTTATATTTTTGGGGCAAGTTAAACCATAAATTTTACTTGATTCGTCTGAAAGATCCAAAGAATCCAGATATAATTAATCCTATTCCAATACCATAACTTATAAGCTGCTTTGTCATTAAATCATTTGTGTCTCCCATCCATTGCCTTTTCAGCCACCCGTTTCGGTGGATCCCCCCTTGATTATTATAACTTCTATCGCCACACCCATTCTCTATGTTACCCATATGCGCTAATACACCACTTTCTGAGATGTATCTCTTACCGTATAAATATTTTTCGGGCTTCAATAATACCTATTGGGTTTGTGCCATCGGACTCCATCGGATGCCCACTCAGCCGCTAAGGTATCCCCATAAGGGGCTTTTCATCACTAGAGGGAACGGATCCGCCACAACTGCCCTACGGGCAGAACAGGGAAAATATACCAGGCTTCTCCTTGCCCCAAAATTTTATTACCAAAACACCTTACGTCCCATGGACCATCCATAAACGCATGTGCCCGTAATTGAAATCCCCAGAGTCCATCTCTTTCCATGAATAGTGACACGATCCGCAGTCCAGATCCCTGTCGTCGTATCGCTTGAAACTACAGCCTATATCACCGAAGCACCTCTCTACGGCTGCAGCACTCAAAAACGTACCTACACCCGTAAGGCTCTTGTCCATGCCTCCCGTGTCATTCGAGTTTATCTTCACCCACTTAGGATCACTCGAGTCCACTACCTCACACTCGTAGCTCATTACCGGGGCATGACCCACTGCACACATCAGATCGTACTCCCATGCATCAGGAGGAAGATGGTGCGATATACCCCAGTGTATCACAAGGTCAAACTTCCCAAGATCGTAGTCCTTACTCTGGTCCACAAGCTTTACCTCAAGGTCTGGCCAGTAGTAGTTCGTTGCCTCCACGCACCACTCCCTGCCGTCCGTTGCCAATGGGTTCGCTCCCCAGTCCTTCAGCATCTTGCTCACATGACCGTGACCACAACCAAGCTCAAGAATCCTCTTGCCCCCAAACCACCCCTTGCCACCCATAAGCTTGCACAGCTTCATCATCCTCACCATTCTCCATGGCTTGTACCACTGACCATTGAAAAGACTGCCGTGCTTAAGCTCGTTCTCCGCTTGCTGGCGGTTTAGCTCCTTCCACAGCCTCCCGTAGTCGGTAGGGTCGTTCTCAACGTGGTCGTTGGTCTTGCTTACGCTGAAATGTTCTATTTTATAACTTTCCATAGTGCGTGCTCCTTTAGGCTTCTATCGACTTTACATAAATAATAATATCATAAACTCCCACTAAGGTATCCCCCACGCCCAAAAATAATAATGCCATAACCTCCCACTAAGGTATCCCCTACGCCCGAAAATTAAATCCAAACACCCTGCTGTCAAGACTATGCTGGATCGGTGGTTGGATCGAAACCAACACGCTGATTCATTATTTTTTCAGCCATTTCTACAGATGCTGCAAGATTTTCAGGGTGTAAAACTTGCCGATCACCCAAGGTTTTTTTGATGAGTGAAAACAGCTCAATGTATCCATCCCTCTCCATCATTTTGAATAGTATGTTACCCCGACCCCAGTTTTGGCTTATTCTTCCAGGAGCTGCAGGCTGGCTGTAGGCCTCGCCTCTCAAACTTCTTATCCGCTTAATTGCTGAAGCTATCTCACGAGCTTGGGGCCAAAGCCACTTCCCTAACTCGCTTGGCTTACCTGATTCAAGTGCCTGTCTGCCCACCTTTGCCCAGGACCTTGCCATCCCTCGCAACTCCTCCTCAAGGCGACGGTACTCTTTGCGTTCCTCAGAACTTCCTAACTCAACTAATTTGCGATAACTACCTGAGGCACCTATCAGAGAGGGCTTCTTCACAAAGCGCCTTTCGGTGGGGTCGTAAATGGCATCAGCATTGGCACTCTGGGTCCCCACTAACGAATCTGGTGCGATCTTGAACTGGATTGGCCTCTCCTTAAAATACATAGTTTTGTCAAGATTTTCTATAATCCAATCGTTGATGACCCAAAACCTCCGATCTGTTTTAGGCATGTTGATGAAAACGGTGGTGTCTATGTCGCTCTTGGGGGTGTATTGGTAAGTTACTGCTGCTCCAATGACTTCATGATGCGTGATCTTGACCCCGGGATGGGTGGAATCAAGATATTCCTGTATCTGTGCAAGACCCCTGTTGATCATCTCAACGACATAATCGCTCATGCGGGTGGAGCCCGGATCAAATACATCGCTCAACTCCTTGGATGGATTGTCTACGATGCCCGCACGCTTCCACCAGTTGCCCACCGTTCTTGCCGCCATGTTGCGATTGATGTCTCTCACGATTACATTTTACCCCACCGCTTCGTAAAGTTCCTCTTTCAACCAGTTCATAATATTATACCTATACCACCTCCCACTAAGGTATCCCCTACGCCCGAAAATTAAATCCAAACGTTCTCGGGAGAACCCCGTACCGCAGAGATCATGTTGCGGATCCACACCCTCTTCACGTTCGCAACCGACTCATCTGAATCGTATGAACACGGAGATATGTGGACGTTCTCGTAACGACGCAGACTTTCGGTCTCATGCCTGCCACTCTCCACAGAGTAACCGCGAATCCTGCCCCCGTCCAGAGCATCCTTCAACGCCCCAATGTCAACAATAATGTCCGTTGCAAGATTCACCAGTATCAGGTCCTTACACATACCCAAAAGCTTCTCCCCTATAAGACCCTCATTGCTCTTGTTCGTATGAGGCTGGTGGCACGGTACGTGGATGCTCACCACGCAAGCCTCCCTGAATATGTCCTCCAGAGAATCCCCGCCGCCACGCTTCGGATCCACATCGTTGTACATAACACGCATCCCCAAAGCCTCAAGGAATGAACCCACGCGTGAACCTATGTGTCCCTTACCTATCACCCCTGCAACCTTGCCCTTCAGGTCAAGAGACTTCCTGCACTCCACGTCACGATCCTTCACCACGTCAACATACGCAAGATGACGGTTCCTAGCATGCAAAAGTATCTCCGTAAGTGCTGATTCAGCAACACTTTCTGTCGTAGTGTCAGGAGAATCCTGAAGCACAATACCAAGCCGCTTCGCAATACCAGGACTAAAGAAGTCCGCGTCAGTCATGTCAACATTAATCCCCTTCAAACCCCGAACACCCGGAAATTTATAAAATACCTCCGTAAGCTTGTCCAACTTGTTCGGGTCCGGAAAAGGCATCGGATCCATGTTCAACATCAGATAGTCGTAGCCCTCGCAACGCTTACCAAGCTCACGCTCCGTAATGTGCTTCGTCTGAACCCAATCCACCTGGGCAATCTCACGCAAAGGCTTCAGATCTTCGTCCGTAATGCCCCACATGTCCGGAAGAGACACCATAAGCACCCTGGGTTTCTTTCCCGAAAGCACCCTGGGTTTCTTTCCCGAAAAATTATCTCGCTCGTCCCTTGCAAATTTCAACCAGTTCATAATATTATACCTATACCACCTCCCACTAAGGTATCCCTTCCACCCAAAATTAAAAAACTACCATTTTCCCACTAAGGTATCCCCTCAGAGGGATTTTACCCCAAGTAATAGGGGGGTACGGTAGGGGGTAGCCGCCAAGGCACTTTCCGGTCGGCTCAGTTTGACGCTGGTTTGTCCGTGGTTTTTTCGTGGTTCGGTTGCACAGTTAGTCTATTCGCGGGATGCAACTTGTTACCCCACGGATTCCGGTTGGTCTGTGGCTGAGTCCGTCTGTGCAGGGTCTAGTGTAGCGGCGTGCTGCTCTGCCCGGTTCGACTTACTAGGGTTCGCCGTACTCGGCTTGCAGACGGGCTTCGTGAGCGGCTTCGGCTGCGGCTGCACGGGCTGCGTCTGCGTCTGCTGTGGCTGCGGCTGCGGCTGCCTTCGCGTTGGCGACGGCTGCCAACTGCGCGGCGTACTTGGGCATGATCTTGCGGAGGGATGCGATCTGCTTGGGGGACAGGGAGCCACGCCCCTTGAACTGCTCGACAAGGGAGGTGCAGAACGAAGCATCCACTCCGTTGAAGCCTACGCCGTTGTGATGGGTTGTGCTGCCTGCGGCGCGTTCGTCCTCGGTCTGTAGGGCGAAGATGGCAAGCAAGCCACGAATGAGCCAAGCGTCATCGGTCATCAGTTTGGTGCGGACGGTTTCGGCGGTGTAGGTAGTGGTGGGCATGGGTGGGTTCCTCTTGTCTAGTTAGTTTGTTTCCCCGATGCAACAATGGTACAGGGCGCGGTGTACGGCTCACCACGCCCTGCTTGGTTCATCCTGACCGTGGGTTCACCCGTTTAGGTGACCTGCACGGTGAAGGTGTTGAAGGTCTGCGTTCCTGGCACGGTGCGGACGGTGGTTGCGCCGATCCCTTCCATGACTTCCTTGACGGATTCGCTCATGGAGTCGCGGTACTCCTTGCGCTGCTCATCGGTCATCTGCTGCACGGTACTGACGATCTCGGTGATGCGACCGCGACCGAATCCTGCGAGGTGGAGTGCCACAGAGAGTAGCGTCCACGGGCAAGCGGCTTGGGGGACGGTCTTGGTGTACGGTTCGCCGCGCTTCATGTCGAAGGTGATGGCGAAGGTGATCTCGCCGCTCATCGCGCTTCCGGGGGTGATGTCGAAGTGGGTCTTGACGGCATCGCGGAGTGCGGTGGCGGTATCCTTGCTGACGCTGCTGATCTGCTTCACGGTTGGGTTCTCCTTGCAGGGGAACTATTCCCTTGCCTGATTAGTTTATTTCCCTGATGCAACTTCCCGCCGCAGTTCGCTCTTGGCGCGTCTGCGTTCGGTGCGGGGGTCGGTGTTCCGCTTGCCCCAAGTCTTGGCGCGGAGTCGGATGCCTGCTCGGAAGGCGTCGTGTACGAACTTTCCGGGTCGGTGTCCGGTGGGTGGCTTGGTGGTCATGTGGTGGGTTCTCCTTGCCCGATTAGTTTATTCTCCGGATGCAAGAAACGCGGTGGGGCAGGGAGGCGAGACGCTGCCTGCCCTGCCCCACACGCGGAACCCAATGTGTCAGGGGGTGACGAAGTGACACCGTGCAAGGTCGTCCATCGCGGTGATCTGATCTGCGGTCTTGCGGATTTCGGGGCAGGGAGTGTAGTCCTCGCCGTCCAGTTCGCCCTCGTCGTTGACGCTGCGGACAACCACGCAGTCTCCGCACAGGAAGTCTCCCATTGGTCGCAGACGCTTGTACCACAGGAAGGTTGCGACCGGATTGATGGGGAGGTTCTTCAACTTGCCCTCCTCGTCGATGTAGGCTGCGTGACCATCGCCCATCGGGACTGCCTCAATGTAACCGCCGCCGATTGCGGCCACGATGCTTTCGTATCCGGTGTTAGGGATTTCGCTCACGGTTCCATCGACCTTGATCAGGATCATCGTCTTGGTGCTGCTCATTGGTGGGTTCTCCTTGTGCAGTTAGTTTATTTCCCTGATGCAAGTTTCAGTCGGTGTTGAGGCTTGAAGCGTCATTGACCGCATCGGTGGGCGGGTTTGGCTTCTTTCCCTTTGGCGGGTTCTTCCGCTTCGGCTTGGTCTTGCCCTTCGGTGCGGCAGGTGATTCCTTCTCAATCACCTTGCTGCGGTTGTAAACCGGATACTTGAGGTGGTTGAGATCGTGGTGGAAGTCACCGAACTTCTTGCTCGTCTTGCTCACACGGTTGACCTTCCGTGCGACCATGAGCGACAGCACGATGTGGGAGACGAGCGATGCTGCCACACCAGTAGCGATGAAGGTCAATGCCTTGGGCATGGATCTGTCCAATGCGATTGCCACGGCAAACGAGACTGCTCCACCAGTCAGGGCAACGGTCAGGTACTTGAGGTTCCGGTTCATTGGGTTCTCCTTGTCGGATTAGTTTATTTGCCCGATGAAAGATTGTTGTGAAGCCATGAGTCGTAGCAGTCTTGGGCGGCTGCAACGGTTCCCTTGCTGAACGCCTCAGGGAAGGCGATTGGAACGGCACACCACGAAACATCTTCCTCAAAGTATTGATCGGAGGTGAACGAAAGGTTGCGTAGGTGCTCGGGCATCTGATTGAAACGCTCACGGGACAGAAGGTAGCCTCCGTGTCCTGCGGTGCTGAGGAAGTGGATTCCGTCAGCCACTTTCTGAGTGTCAAGAATCTTTCCCCACGGGCAGGGTGCGCCTTCGCGGTACATTGCTTGGTTCGACATGGGTTCTCCTTGTCGGATTAGTTTATTTCCCCGATGAAAGATTGTTGCTAGTTCGTGTAGTAGGCGTTGAGATTCAGCACCTTCTTGGTGATCTGTACGCCCCGTCGAATGTCGGTGATGCGGTCAAACAGTTTGCGCTTCGGAATGTATCCGTTCGTGACGGCCTCGTTTCCGATGCCACACTTGCGCTGAAGTTGCCATCCGCCGTAGGATCCCTGCAAGCAGAACGATCCTTCCTGCCCCATCGTGTAGCCGAGGAGCGAGTTCAGTTCGATCACAGCGCGATCCAAGTCCTTGATGGTGATTCGGGTGTTCATGGGTTCTCTTTGCCCGATTAGTTTATTTGCCCGATGAAAGATTGGAGGGGCGTGGTCAGGAACGCACCCGTTGGCTACCCGCCACAGGATCTCGTCAGAGAATCCCTGCCACGCCCCATGATGCACCCATTAGGCAAACTTGATCTTGACGGAGAGAATCTTGCCGTAGCGGTCACGCTTGACATAGACAGGGTATTCCCCGTCACCTGAATAGGTGGAGGAGGCAAACGCAAGGCCACCGAACTCACCGCAGAGGTTCTCCGACAGGGTGACAGCGCAAGCACCTGCGTAGTTCAGACCCGCCTTGTCGGTGCTTTCGCTCTCAAAGTCCTTCTTGATGTAGCACGGGTCGATGATCATGATCTGACCGCTATCGACCGAGATGTAGCCTTCCTTCTTGTAAGTCATTCGGTTCTCCTTGTCGGATTAGTTTATTTGCCCGATGAAAGTTTCAGACGGTAATGAAACTCGTCCCCTTGCCGTCCTTCGGCCAACGGTAATCTCCCGTGTTAACCCACTCATGGAACGGTGCGACAGTCCCGTCCAGGGTCACGATGAGGAGGGCATCGCAGTTCCCACAATCGGTGGTGGAACCCGCGATTTGGTCGAAAGACTTCAACTCAGGACTGAAGAAGCCCCCGCTGTTGCAGCAGGGGCAGGTGAACGAGACGCGGAGCGGAGTCGTGTTCATTGGTTGATCCTCGTCAGGTGGCGGGTGCGAACTTGCTCCACTCGCTCGGGCTGTATTCGTCCTGCCAACGCTCAATGAAGTCGCTGATGATGTCGTGAACCTCGTCCTCGTTCGGGACGGAGCGGTCAGCCTTAGCCCAAGCGGTCACGATGGCGTTGCCAGTGCTGCCCTTGCAGAGGCTGATGGTGTCCTCGTAGACGAAGACGATCATGTTCGGGTATTCGGGGTTGGACTTGACGAAGTGGACGATCATGGCTGGGTTCTCCTTGTCCAGTTAGTTTATTTCCCCGATGCAAGTTCGTAAGGTGACGGGGTGGACAGCCCGCTCGGACTGCCGCACCCCGCCACACAGGATGGCTCAGATTCCCAGTCCGCGATTGTAGACGCTGTTCTGTTCGTCCAGTTCCTCACGGGCTTCGCGCTGCTCCGGTGTTTCAGAGGCACGGTGGATGATAAACGCCATCCAGTCAAGCGCGTCCTCGAATCCGGTACGAGAAACCTCAACCATCTGCGAGTCCGGGTTTCCCTTCACGGCGACACGCGGTGCGATGTCCAGTTTCGCCTTCAGACGGTTGATCTCGCTGATGAGGTTCTCTGCGACCTTCGGGCTGATGTCAGTCTTTGACTTGCACATGAGACTCTCCTTGTCCAGTTAGTTTATTTACCCGATGAAAGTTTCAATGAGCGGGGAAAGCATTCCCCATCTCTTGCGGCGTTCGATGAGGCGATGCAGCGCAAGCGTCACACGGCAGTCTTGCAAGCAGTAACCAAGCATCAACGGATCCGGCTTGCTCCAATCAATCGGAGGCTTTTCCTTGTGGACTCCCAAGCGGTATCCCCAAGCCTCAAGCGAGTTCGACCCCTTGCGATCAGGGTTGGTGATGCGGTGTTCGCGGAAGCCGTGGGGAAACATCTTCTTAACGGACTTGTAAGTGCAGTTCTTCTTGATCCGGGAGGGAAGCGGTGTTCCACTCCACACCTCCATTGCACGGATATCAAACGCAAGGTTGTGTCCGATCAGCATATCAGCAGAGTAAACATGGATCAGACCTATGTTCAGCGTGTCGCTTTCGTAAGAGTATTCCTCTCCGGTGTCTGCGTCAATCGCGCAAAGGCAATGAATCTTCTTGAGCGAAGAACTGTCTCCCTTGTTCCAAGCATTGAAGTCGATTGCGTTTGTTTCTGCGTCAATCACAAGTCGCATTGGGTTCTCCTTGTGCAGTTAGTTTATTTGCCCGATGAAAGTTTCACTCCCCGAAAGTCCTCTTCATGAACTCCTTGTCTTGAGCCTCCCGATCACGCAAGATTTCGGCTGCAACCTCAGCGCGATGCACAGGCATCTCTCTTGGGAAGTCAAAGGTTATCCTTACCTTCCCGCTCTTGATCTTTTCAATCCGAATAATTCCAAGCGGTGCGGCAGGATTTCCGACCACAACTTCTTGGCCTTCTGAACGGGTGATGCTAAGCATATCTGTCCTTGTCGGGTTAGTTTATTTGCCCGATGAAAGTTTTGGCTGTTGACTCCCCGCTGTAGACAAGAGTGATGGTCGGTTTTTCAAGACGAGTTTTGTCAATGAAGACCCCGTCGCGCTTGAGATTGTGCATGGCGGTCTTTTCCACCATGCTGTCTTCGCGTCCCGTCATCGTAATCACCTCCACGGTGACCACGCTCGTCTTCAGTTTCCAACACACATGAAAGGTTTTCATTCGATCACTCCTCTTCGCTGATGATCTCTTCCGCAATCTCGCGGCGGTTCACCGGGACTTCCTTCGGGAACTCAAGTGCCACTTTAACTTGGCTTCCCTTGATGGCTACAATACGGATGATCCCAAGCGGTGCGCGTGGCTCACCTATCACGATCTCTTCGCCTTCTCTACGGGTGATTACAAGCATTTTAGCCTCCTTGCTGAAATTAGTTTATTCGACTGATGTAAGTTTGCCAACGCACAGCCCCACCTTTCCCGCGAGAATTTCTCCTCTTTGGGTCTAGTGGGGCTGCGGTGGGTTCCGTTCGCACCCTTTTTAACACCTTGAGCGAGGGAAGGATGCCGACGCTCTTTCTCCCCTGCGGCTGCGCATTCACCACAGTTGGAACGCGGTGCTGAAAGTCCGGACTTTCTGCATGGCGTGGGAGGCGGTAAAGCAGGTTTCCCTGCCGCTCTGAGCCTAATACCCTGTTTATACTCGCTCAGACGAGTCCGCAGTTAGTTTATCCCTGCGATGAAAGTTTACTTCACATACGAATCAAAGGCACTCTCAATCGCGCCGTTGATGGCATCGTGAACAGGACTCGGGTTGATGGAGAAGATGATGCTGTCCACATCATCGTCCGACATTTCACGGTCAAACTCTCGCTTGCCCATCTTCTTAACCTGAGTAGCAAGATCGCTGAACGAGCGATCAAAGACGAAGATCAGGCTGTCCCCACCATGCGTCTTTTTCATGGCGTTGAGGGCTTCGATATACTGGTCAAGTGTCATGAGTTCTTCGTGCATTGGATTCCTTTGTTTGATTATTTCATTTTCTCCGATGAAACTTCAGCCTCGGTGTTAGGCTTCTGTTCTGCACGGAGTGAGGAAAGTTGAATTGTCAACGCCTCAAGGTTACGGTTGAGGAGAGCCAGTTGGTCAACCAAAGTCGGAATGTCACGAAGAATCAGCCTTTGACCCATTACAGTTTCATGGAGTTGAATCACGGGAGTCCCTCTGCGGTGCTGTTGGGAAGGATGAAACATTGCCTAGTTAGTTTATTTGCCCGATGAAAGTTTCAGAATGAGTCCGTGTTGAACTCGTATTCTTCCATATCCGCCCACTTGCGGATGTTACGGGCGATTGCAAGGCGGATGATGTAGCGAGGCTCGGTGTCTAGCGCACCAAACTTCTTTTCATATCCAAGTGCGATGATCTGACGCTCAACCTCACGGAGCATCTTCGTGGCAGCACCAACCGCAGCGGTGCGACAATTCGTGATGTTGTTCTGAAGTTGACAGTTGATGATGTTATTGATCTTCGCTGCCGCATCCTCTGACTGACTCCGGTCTCCGTTGTCGGGGGTATACAGTTCGTACTGGTCGGCATCAAAGTTGGCGGGAATGAATGTCATGGGTGTTCTCCTTGTCCGATTAGTTTATTCATTGGATGAAACTTTCTTTCACGCGGCGGCTAGGCGTACATCGGTCAGTCAGTCCACAGCACTGCGCGGAGGCGCAAGATGGTCGCATCGAGTTCATCGTCACTGATGTCCATGCGCTCTGCAATGGACGCTCCAGTGCGACTGTCGGACAGAGCCTGATAGGCGGCTTCTAGCACAATCGTCAGATCGGAATCGGTCCATCCACTGATCGCGGTCTTCGTTGTTGGTGTCGAGTCGTTCCTGCACGGTGCTGGGATCTCCGCCGCGTGGTGCATCCGCGCCGACTGCACCTCCGCATCGATGCGCCCGACTGTGTTGCCGTTCACATCCTTCAGGATGCGCCCGATGTGCGAGGTGACGGTATCGGTCGCCGTCTCAAGTGCCGTTTCGATGACCCAAGGCATCGTGCCGTCGTTGATGATGCGCATGACCTCCTCGTATGCCGCAACGCTCGATCCTCTAGCATCGTCCGGGGCGAATGCGGCGTTGTTGCATGCGAGGTTGATTGTGATCTTGATTTGCATGGTCAGGTTCTCCAGTGTGAGAGGTATCAGGCAGTGATCTTGGACAGGGGTTTGTGAATCCAGTAACCGTAGACGCAACGAGTGCCGTCACGGGACGGGTCAAAGGTATCGTTGATTACTCCGTCAATCACGGCGGTGTAATGCTTGCTGACCTGCACAATAAGACGGCCCTTCGGCAGTTCATCCGAACGCAAATGGGTCTTGCACCCGCTGCCAATTCCCATCGTTGCGACATACTGGAAGCCAAGTGCCTCCATGTAATCGCGGAACCACTTGCGCTTGGTGTTCACTCCGTTACTGGCAGATGACTTGTAGCGACCTCCACGGGTGATGCGCTGAGTGCGGCATCCGTTCGACAGGACATCGTAGACCTCCTGATACGGAAGCCCGGTGATAATCGCAATCGAACGAGTCACGCAGTCTCCGGTGTGTCCCTTGTATCCGGCAGCGGCTCGTCCTCCATCGTTGTACCTGAAGTTCATCGGGTTCTCCTTGTACAGTTAGTTTATTCCCCGGATGTAAAGTTGACGGGTAGGAACTTCCGAAGAAGAACCTACCCGTCTAATGGGGAGGAGAACCCAAAGTCTTAACCGACAGCGCGGACAAGCAGGAGAGTCTGAATGGACTCCTCCGCAGCCATCCCTGCGAGATTCGACTGATGATCGTCAGGAATGTCAAGATTCATCAGAATCTCTTTGATATCATCCCAACGGTCGGTGATGTGTTCGGAGTTGTAGTGGCTCCCGCAAAACTCAGGGGCGAGTTCGCGGATCATCGACTTCGCACCACCACCACCGTAGACATCGTTCAGCGACAGGTCGAGCATCGTAATTGCGATGAGGCAATTGTTGCAAGCCAACGATTCGTGCACGGTCATCTTCTTCGTCATGGGTTCTCCTTGTCCGATTAGTTTATTCAGCGGATGAAACTTTCAGAAGTCTTCGTCTTCGTCTTCGTCTTCGTCTTCGTCCTCATCCATCCACGGTTCGTCATTGTCTTCGTCATCTTCGTCATCTTCGTCATCATCATCCGCCTCTTCGTCGCCATCGGTTGTATCCTCAACAATCTCTTCAATTTTCTCGAATATGAAGTCAAAGATGTCAGTTTCGTACTGAATCAGTTCTTCCATGACGGCGGCGACCTGTGCTTCGGTAAGTTCAGGGTAGGTCTGACTGACGATTTCCGGTTCTATATTTAATGTAAATGATTTGATCTTGCCCATAGGAGTTCCTTTCTGTAGGAACCCTTTATCGGCTAGAAACCCACCTAACCAAAAGAGAAACCTCGTCAGGGTTAACAAAACCCTTCACATCTTCACTAAAGTCAAAACCATCGGGGCGAACAAAATCGCCGTCAGGGTTGAAGACGGCAACCTCGGCGTTGGCGCACTCCAGAGTCCCCTTCGGCCCATCAAGAAACATGGTTGAGTCTGCGTTCAAGTCGCGGTTGGAGCAGTAGTTGAACGCTCCAAACTGTACGGAGATCATCCATCCGTTGGAGAAGGTCATCTGAAAACCCATGTTTCGGCATGAACGGAAGCATGGGTCTTTCGCAACGGTTTTGCCGGGATCGGTCAGCATGGCATCAAAGTTGGCGGGAATGAATGTCATGGGTGTTCTCCTTGTCCAATTAGTTTATTTACATGATGTAACTTCGACATCTCCTGACCTCCAACGCTTGCTTACCTTCATCCGGTGTCTAGTCCACCGCGACAAGAAGGTGCGGTACTTCTCCCTTATGATGTTCCTAAATGACGGAACAACATGGTGATCTTGGATGGAGAAAACGAATTCCCCATTGGGGATGAGTCTTTGAAGATCGTCCTGATAAATAAAGAAAGAATCAACGATCTCGTTGGGAGTCCACTCCGAATCCCTGAATTTCACCTCAATGTGAGTCCTATCTGGACTGTCCGTGTTTCCGAAAGAAAGACTTATATCTTGATAAGTAAAGTCCTTCATGTATTGGATCACGACAGGAATGTCGCGTGGATGGACATAGGCATCAAGGATACAGTTGCATATCGCAGCCGGAAATGGCTCCTTTAGCGCAGCAAAGATGGAACGGAGAAAGTTAGCCATATCTCCTCTATCGGCAGATTATTTGCTTTCGATAGTGCCTTCACGGAACATTGCACAGATCGTCTGTTCCAACTCCACTTGGCGTTTCGCAAGTGCCTTGATGCACCCTGCGTATTGCTTGGAATCGCCAATAATGTTCCACTTTCCTGACTCACCCTCAAGGGTAAAGTCAAGGCGGAAAGTCAGTTTGGGGTAGGCAGCGGCAAGTGCGTGAATGACAGGGACAGGCGGTGACCAAGCGGTATCGAAACTGTAGATAGTCATGGTCGCTGTTTCTTGGGGGCTGTTACCTTCAGAGTTACAGGCATTCCACTTAGTCCCCCAATGGGCACAGCACCATTCGTACCAGTTATCGAAACCATAGCGGCTCTTAAGTTCATCAAGACGCTTTGCATCATCTTCAGTAAGAGCGTTTTCAAGCCGCCACTTCAGAGTGTCCTCCGGCCATTCATTCTCCTTCGCCAAATGAATGATTTGCTCTCGCGTCATCGGACGGGGAGAAGTAGTGCCTTCCAGTTCCTCGGGCATTGGGATCACGAAGTTGAAGTCGAACACCGGAACGATTCGCTTCTCGTACTTGTTGCGGCACTCGTCTGGGTTTTCCTCCGCCCACTTGTTGATTAGAGGCTTGAACTTGCTGCGGATGAAAGCCTTGAGTTCGGATGCAAACAGATCGCGGTCGGCCTTCTTACCCTTGACCTTGAGAAGATTTCCAGTCCAGTTTGGCATTTATGCTCTCCTTGTACGATTAGTTTATTCAACGGATGAAACTTTCGTGCTCGTTCTCATGGCGGCGGCCCCGGCATCAGGGCATCCCTGATAGGATGAAGAACATACTGTGAAATGACATTTAGTATTGGTGTCTTTATGAAAATGTAAAGTAACACAAAGAATCCGCATAGAAACCAAAATGAAGCCATGATGGATTCTGAGTTTGGACTCAAAGCCCTGCGTATTTCGCTCTGTCTTTGCTTCTTCATACTATTATCCTGTTTGCCGGATGTAAAATGACCACCTGAGCATTTAGGCTACAGATGGTCGTAGTGTTTGCACTTATAACGAGAGTGCGACCCGTGAGATGAACTCAAGACTCGTGGGTTCTCAAAACGACATCAATCCCCGTTACGAATCCGTCCTCAAGGCGCACCGTGACGGCTCCTTCGCCGTCATTTGTGAAAGCATCCTTGTTCTTGTGATATCCTACGGCAGTCATAATGTCGGAAGTATCAAGACCGACAAGCGTACCGTCCGTATGGACTGCAACTGCTCCCGTCAGATTGCCGTCATCGTCATTCAGCAGGATGAGTTCCATTCCCGTTGTATTGTCGCCTTCTGCAAGCGCAACGGCAGCGGTCACTTCGCTGAGACTGAGGAAATCTTCGTAATTCGTGTTCATATTTCTAGTTTATTCCTGTGATGAAACTTTGAAACGCCCCCGACAGGGTTCGAACCTGTGACCTACGGTTTAGGAAACCGTCGCTCTATCCAACTGAACTACGAGGGCTTTCCAAACTATACGGCTCCATCACGGGAGCGGCAAGTTTTTCATGTGCTTCAGGACTGATTTAAGTTCCTGCTTTTCCTTTTCCTTGATGCCATCGCTCTCAATAATCTTTTCGATTCGGTGCGATAGATTGAAAGCCAAGACTTCCATGAAAGCCTTGCCTCCTTCCGTAAACGAAATGTCGTTCAGATAGCCCTTATCGTCAAAATTGGCATTGACGATTCCCTCGGAAACAAGGGAGAGGACAAGAGACTTAAGTTCTTTGTCAACCACATCTTTCATGTCCTGCTTCATGGAGGAGACATGAGAGTTTATTTCTTTAGAAAATGCATCGCTCATTGCTTGTTTCCTGTGCAACTACTTTATTTCCGCGATGAAAAATCTTCGATCTTCTTCTGACAGACAATCACGGAATACTCTTCGTGTTCGTTATCGGGCGTTCCCCAACAGAAACCCCTGAGCGGAATGTCGTTGAACCAAGTGATTGTACGACCGCATCTTGGACAACGGTCAATCAGTTCCCCAAGGCTCTTTGATTTTCTTGAAGAATCGTCTTTCTTGCTCATTTTGCACAGTTAGTTCATTTGTCGATCACCACAGGTGCGGTGACCGGAGGTACGCTTCTTCATCCAGTTTTCTATCTCTAGCGATGCATGACGGGCAGAAGTGGAAAGTCTCCCAAGATTCGTCCACATAACGGTAGGTGGCAGGACGCATCAATGATTCGGGAAACTTGCCGTCACAGCCGTCACAGGAACACTCAGGTTCGTTGTCAAAGGGGTTCTGCATCCGGTTCTCCTTGTCCTATTAGTTTATTTGCCCGATGAAAGATTGCCAATTATTGAGATGGCACTTACATACTTGGCATCATTGCGATGCTGAGGATGTAGCCACGCGGGATGGTCACTTCCTTCTGATCGTCTGTTGGTTCACTACCAAGAACCGCGACAACATTGTGGGCATCCTGAGACTTGATCCATATGGGAACAAGAAAAGCACCACGGTTTGCAAATGCAGGGATGAACTCATTAACACCGTCCTCAGAAATCTGAGCGAGGGCAAACTTGTACCCTCTTCCAATCATAATCCGTGCGCGTAGTTCAAATGACATTGTTAGTCCTCTTCTTCGTTTGCAAACATGATTTCCCAACCCTTGGGCGAGATGCCTGTCTTGATGAACTCACGATCCCCTGCGTTAAGGTAGTGGAAGATGTTCTGAATCAGACCCTCGCCGTTCTTGTAACGCTCAAGGTCGCCTGAATCCACCGTGACTGAGTAAGCCTCTCCGGTGATTCGGCAGTTTTCGGTGATGGTAACGGGGTTCTGCATCCGGTTCTCCTTGTCCGATTAGTTTATTTCCAGGATGAAAGATTTGCCCTGCTTGGATTTGAACCAAGAAAAGGAGATCCAAAGTCTCCCGTGATACCGTTTCACCACAAGGCAGTCATTATGTTTATCGGCAAAACCCCTCCACCGGATTTCTCCGGTGAAGGGGACTGAACTTGACAGACCATACAATGGCAGGGCATACCTAGACTCGCCATACCTAACCTTAGTTCGGTTTACCCAAGCACAGACAATGCTGCGTCATGGGCTTCGTTTGTCATCTTGAAGCCCGTTGCAAAACGGTTGCTCCAACCACGGATCAGGGGATTGGTCGATTCGTTCTTCACCTGATTCTCATGCTGAACCCACTTGGTCACGGAGTTCATCGCAAGCCAAAGGTTCGGCTCCTGACCAAGAACGCCGCGCTCGTTGTCAAGCGTCATGCTCCACTCTGCACGGACACGGGAAGCCTTGCGGTTTGCGCGTTCGATGGTTTCAACACGGGCTTCATACTGCTCCTCGTTCTCGTCTGCACGGCGAGGCGGGATGTTGGTCATCGGCATGATGGCATCATAGTACGAAGCGATCTCTGCATCGGTCATCTTCTTGGAGATCATTTGGTGCATCTCCTCATCAGCCTTGTCGAACGCGGCAAGGGTGATGCCGAGAATGCGCTTCGCCTCAGCGAGTCGGTTCCATGCACCCTTAGTGTGACGAATCTTGATGGCGCGAGGAGAACCCTTGACTTCGCGGAGCATGAGATTCAGAGTATTGGCGCAGACGATCCTGTTCATGTGCGCTCCCGCAACGAAGTGGCGCATACCACAGAAGTTGTTGGTGATACCGATGAATGGCTTGTTGACATCCTCACCGCTGCGGAACTCGCGGTCGATGCCGAGATCAACGAAAAAGTCCTCGCGGTTGTGAAGGCTTCCTGCGCTGACAACACGACCCGTCCCGTGAGCAACAACAAGATCGTTAGCAAGACCAAACATCTCGTCAAGGTTGATGATCTCGTAGGTGTCACCCACGACACCGTTGCTCTGCTTGTCATCGGTAGTGATGACAGCCTTGAAGCCTTCAACTTCCACGCCATCGGCGGTGAACATCGGAACCTTCTCGTAGGAGTATGGGAACTGCTCCTTGAGATCGGTCATGCTGATCGAATCCATCTGCTGACCCAACCCGTGCCAACCACGGTCACCAACGATGAGGACGCGATCACGATTCTTAATTCCATGTGCCATTGTTGTTCTGCTCCTAGATGATTGAGATTGCCCACTTGGGCAAGACTACTTTATTCAACGGATGCAACTTTGCCGTACCCACGAAAGCCTTCAAACCGGGTTTCCCCGGTAGAAGGCGAGAAGCATACCTCTTCTGACCTTACCGAACCTGACCGTATCATGCCCCAACAAGACTAAAGAAAGCCTCCAAACCGGGTTTCCCCGGTAGAAGGCGAGAAGCGGAACACATCGCATCACACCCTACCTAAACTAGCCCAATCTGAGGGCATCCGACCTAAAGAAAGCCTCCAAACCGGGTTTCCCCGGTAGAAGGCGAGAAGCAGACCACTCCTGAGCGCAACGAACCGTATCCTGCCAAAGCAGACCATAAGAAAGCCTCTCTACGCATTTCTGCGGAGAGAGGAGAGCATCACTTGTAAGACTCAATGGTGAACCGACCCATCGTTGGACGCAGTTCGCAAAGACCCTTGAGCCTACCGCCCGTTTGAACCCAACGGATAAGGTCTGCTTCATCAACAACGGACGGATCATACTCAACATTGAACTCGCACGACCAATCGTGGAAGATCGGGCGGGTTCGCGTCACCTTGCTGCCGTTTACATCAACGAGGCGGGAGTCGATGAAAATATCTTTGCCACGAAGGTCAGCAAGAGTCTTGATCTTGTTGTCTCCCTTGTAGCGCAGACGAGCCGATTGAGTAATGAACACTCCTGCCTTGAAAGACATCCCGCCTTTGAAAGCCTTTGCTCCCGCGAGAAGGGTCGCGTAAAGACACTCAGCGGGAATGATGGGATGCGAGTCCTCAGACCAAAGACCAGTATCCGCATCGCGGCTACTCATGTAAAGACCGCCTTCCCACTCAATCTTAGCCACCTCAATATGATCCTCTTCGGTCTTGCCGCGCTTCTTGGTGATCTCCTTCAGACGCTTGGTATACGAATAGAAGGGCGAAGCCAACAGACCGTTGTGCATCATCAACGGTGCGATTCCCTTGATGATGAAAGTCAAGGTGCGTGTTCCGGTATCAATAGGACTTGCAACAGGCATTATTTGTATCCTTGTGCGAATGCTCAACTTGTTGTGCCACTCGGTGCGGCACTATTACCCCATTAGTCTATTCTCGGGATGCAACTTTCACCTATGTAGTCTATGCACCTTGAATCATCTCTTCAGAGGTGGAACTATAGCCCAATAGACCAAATAGGCAAGCAAAATAATGCAGATTCCCCGGATTAGTTAAAATACCCGGCTATGAACCGGGTATCGTAGAAGCGTTCCCGGCTGGACTCGAACCAGCGACCTGCCGCTTAGAAGGCGGCTGCTCTATCCAACTGAGCCACGGGAACTTAAGATTGTCTAGTCAGCCAAAACTTGTTCTGTTTCAGCGGAAAGAGGCTTTGCTCCTCTTGCCATCCACTTCTCGGGCTGCATACCCGCAAACCAATCTTGAGGAGTAGGGATAAATCCCATGTCCTCAATAATGTGTTGCTCCGCAATGGTACGGACAGGCACGGGCTTTCCGTCAGAATCCCGCACAAGAACCTCACCGAAAACCTGTTGGCACAGGAAGATTCCGAAAGACGAATGAAGGATTGCCCGATGACGAACATCAGGGATAAGAGCCTTCGTCTGATCGAACCATTCGTGAATCTCAATGTAATCGCTCCAAGTGCCTCCGAAACGCTTGACACTTGACAGAGCGTGATGGTAAGGGTGACTCATGCCATTAGTTTATTCACCCGATGAAAAATCATACCTTATCTAAACAAGCCTCAACCAACCTAAACTGACCCTGTTGTGTCAAATAAGTTCGTCAGAGCGGTACTCATCGCTCGGTGTTTCATCTCTGACGAATTGCATCAACTTTGCGATGCAGTCATCGGGACTTAGTTGAATGTATTTCCATTGACCGCCTGAGTAAATTGGGCGATTGATGAAGTCCCTTACTTCGTAGTCGTATTTCAGTACCCTAAAAGAATCGTTTGACGGGTTGTAGAATATGTGGAGCATGACTGATTTATTGAAAACTCAGGATTGTCCAGTTGCCCATTTTCAAGCCACCATCTCTTGATTGCAAAGGCGTCTTTTTTTAGTTTGCATGAATAAACAATTTCGTATTGACTTCCCCACGACGAAGCATATCGGGAATCCACCTGATTGCTAATAAAAGGACACCTTTTTTCCGCAGAAAGCACAGATTCCACCGCGTCTACGGTGCAGCGAACTACCAAAATGTATGATCTGTTCTTTCTTGACATGACAATCCTTCAAACACATAGAACTAAGCATTTCTATATGAAAAGAAAAAATCCTTTGTAAAACTTGAGGAAATGCAAGAGATTTAAGACTCGGTGTTAGCCGTGCAAGTTCAAGGCTTGCCGTACTTCGCCTGAGTACCCTTAGACGCTTGTTCGGAACACCGACTCCGACATCGGTGTTACACATCTCCAAATGCCCTCAGTAGGGTTCGAACCTACGACCAACCGGTTAAAAGCCGGTTGCTCTACCAACTGAGCTATGAGGGCGTTTTTATGAGTGACTCTGACGGGATTCGAACCCGTGTAGCAGCCTTGAAAGGGCTGAGTCCTGAGCCAGACTAGACGACAGAGCCTTTTGCTCAATCAGTCATTTCTGTTTTCGACATTTAGGTGTGAATGTCCACCAAAAGGACAACATCTTGTGTCTCTTCAGTCTCGGCAGCATCACGAAGGTCGAAGCAAGGGTAGTCATATGGCGTAGCCATTGTACGACTGAACAACCCAAACCGGGAAGAAAGAATACAATCTCTTATAAGTCTTGTCCTGTGGATGTGATTTGAAACCTCCTGTTGAAGCATTATGGCTACCTGTTCATCTCCATTTGATTTTGTCTCTATGTCCACACCATCCATCCACCAAACTTTGTTTGACTGGATCGTTTCAACAATGTGTGCGTCCAAATAAGCAGCCAAATCCTTCTTGCATATTGGTGGAGGGTTTCCTACTGTCCCATCCTTCTTGTAAAGACCTAATTTCCAAATAAGTTCACCTTTGACAGTTTCGTGACTGAAATCAATTAGCCCGTTCCAAGTCTCCTCGGGACTAGACTTGATGAACTTTGAAATGATGGAATCACGACCCCTGTAATCTTCCTTGCCATCAAGCAAGTTGAAAGATTCGCCATCTTCAGAAATGATTCCGCAAATCTCGTACCAGTTGTTTTCATCCATGTGACTGGATGATGCATAGTCGTTTTCAAAGACTTTTGCTGCGTGTTCTGCCTTTCCCTTAAGAGAGAAACAACTTGGCACGGAGATCAGGAATGCATATGTTGCGTGCATGGCACTATTATTTTATTCCCGGGATGAAATATCCTTATACTGTGCATCTCGGTATGCCTTGTCCATGTCATTTGGCATAATTCTGCCCTTCGGGTCGGGCAGAATGATCCTCAGTACAGGCCGTTCACATTCCTCTGCCAAGACCAACCTGCACTTGTATCCGCCTGACAGAACATCGTCAAGAATCTCTCCATCGGAGAACTTGCGACCACTTTTCGTTCTTGCGGCAAGATCATGGAAAATAGAAGAAGCGATCTCAGGCTTGAGTGGAAGGGTGATCTGAAGATCAAATCCTCCGATCAGGTCAAGACCGTGAGTATGGCAATTGAATCCGCTCGGACTCTGCGGGTCATGGTCCGTAACATAGTGCATAAAGAACCCATATTCCATGAGTGCCTTTGCTTCCCATTCCGCCGCCTTGTCAGGCGCACTACAGTATGCACATTTGCAGTTTTCATGCTCGTCCATTGGGCATTATTCCTTTCAGGTTTAGTTTATTCACCCGATGCAATATCTCGCTTTTCAAAAGCGCGTTTGCCCATCCACAGTCTTTTGCTCAGTTCACGGGCCTCAACCGATGATGCGATAGCAGCAAGGGCTGCACCACGACTCGTAAGACTAGACCTGTCAGCCTGATTGATGGAGTTGCTATGAGCCGCAGTCTCCAAGCACACCCTCGCGTTATCTCGGATGTCTCGCATGGATTCGCGGTAACGCCTGTCGCTCTCGCGCAGCGTATCGACTGCACGAACAGGAACAAGACCCGAACCGCTGTTCTTGACGAAACAGGCGTGACCGAAATCTCTCTTGAAAGCCGTCTTGATATAACCACGACACTTCACACGAGCGATGCTCCAGCGGTCAGTTCCGATGCAATCAGTCGGAACTCCCGTAACGCGGGAGATGATCTCTGCGGTGATGATCTTGCCTTCAGCGATCTCTCCGGGTTCAAACCTGACTTTAGCGGGTCTGCCACGCGGACGAGAATCTAGGTCTTGACCAATCACTTCATGTGCTTTGGGATTGTCAACGGAGGAGGTATCCATGCCTCTATCTTATTCCCCGGATGAAAAATTGGAAGAGGATGTATCTCGCTTTCGGTGGGGCAGAACCGAATATCCGGTTGTCTCTCTATCTACTCCATATACATGGAGTGACATTCAAGAACAAGAACGAACAAACTGATTAAGTGTTCTTTCTCTGATCTGTTCGATTGCCGATTTTGTTTTATCGGTAAGGATACAATCGGTGCTGTTCATCAGAGTGTTGACGCTAACAGAAACCGAACGCCAAGCATATCTCCAAGCGTCAATGTTAAACTCAGGTTCAGGGCAGAGACTTTCATCCTCTGCCTCGTTGATACAAACCCTCACATACCGATTGCCGTAATAGTCTAAGGCAACGGTGACATATCCGCCTTTGAAGAAGAAATGCTCAATCAGTTTATCTCTGTTCTGATTCTTCATTAATTATTTCCTTCAGCCGAATAGTGCCTTCTTCTTTCTCGACACTTTCCCGAAGCCTCTGAAGGGCGATTTTTCTTCGCAACCAAAGAAGTTGTTGTGATTTTGGCGTTTGGAACATCGGGACCATGTAGATCACCGACTCACCATAGCAAGTCTCTTGATGCTCAATACTGGATGCGAAATCCAACTTTCATCTCCTTCCTCGGTATTTTCAAGAGCAATAGAAGGCGATACGGAAGATGCTAGATCGGGCTTGTTAGAACAAAATTTACTCAGTTCGGACTTTTTGATACTTGCAATCACAGCCTTGCCCTTGTCTCCCGAACGGAAAAAGGCGATTGAAGCAACCCTCTGACGGGTCAAGAAAAAAGGATGGTCGTGCGGAATGTTGTGAACTCCACCAAACTCGTCAGAGATAATCTTCATTCTTTTGATGTCCTTATCTTCGTTTGCACGAACAAGAGGACCACTATAGATCACACAAAAAGGATTGTCGCTGTCCTCGTCCTCAACTTCCTCAAGAATAAAGTTCGATGCGCTGATGAGTCCGTTTGAATCGACTCCGCTCGTATTCTTGGTGTTGCTGACCATGCCCCACCAAACTCCGTTCTCCGTGATGATGTTGACGCAATCATACATCTTATCGCGCTTGGAGTTCTTCGTGCAGTATGTGGTGAACTCAAACTTGTGGTAGGTTGCAGCGAATGTCCTACGGGCATCAAGTCTGTCAGTTGTCCTCATGTTTTCAAAGTCGGGAACAGACATAAGTCCACCTGAGAACAAGGGATGCTTACTATAAGGAATGAAACCGAATGTCACCACCTCGGTTGCATCATCGTTGGAGAAAACGATTTCCGTTTCAATCAATGATTCCTTGTCATTGATTTTTTTGTTGTTGATGACGCTCCACTTCTTCTTTTGCTTATTCATAGAAAACCTTCCTTTACCATATTATTTAGTTCACGGGATGTAACTTTGTAGACGAAGGCAGGAGTGCCTTCGCCAACCCAAGCACCTGTCACATTGAACTCAAAATACTCAATTGCTTCTTCTTCGGTCATTCCATCACGGGCGACCATCTTCTGAATGCACTTATCTGCATCATAGGCTATGACCGTTGGTTGCCCGCATCTGCGGAAATAACCAATCACGCAATCCTCAAACCCGTCAGCAAACAGAGTCTTGCTCAACGACAATCTCCTTCATCAACTCATCATCAATGTCTATGAACTCTTTGACGCTTGATGCTCTGTCAACATAGAAAATAACCAAGCATCTGTTTGTCTCACCGAAAGATGTCTTGATCCTGTTTAGTTGAATTATTTGAGCGCGGAAGGCATGAGCCTTAGATTGGCGAACCCTATCAAGGTCAATGACTCTGCCATGTCCCTTGAGGACAGAACTCTTGCATACATCCTTGAACAATGTTTCGCTGATCTTGAGTCTCATTACATATCCGTGTGTTCGCCATCGAACTTGGAAATGTCGAACTTGATCTTCTCGTAGCCCCCTGTGTCGATCACCATTCGACCTTCAATCTTGCCGTAGTCATCAGACTCAACCAAGTGCGCCCGTGGGATCGCAAGATGTCCTTCGTGCAGTTCGTCTATGACAGAATCATCCATAGGGACTGTGCTGATGATTGATGCGTACCCTTTTTGCGTGTTGAACTGCGACAGGAACATCATAATGTCGAAACGCTTGAGCGCGGGATGGTTCTCAGGGATAGCACCAATGCCACCAAACTCATCAACAGTTGACTTCACAAGACGATTGATTGTATCTCTATTGTCCGCAGCCTTGCCAAGACGAACGGCGAAAGTCTTGCGAAGCGCACAAGTCCACGCCTCTCCGTATGAGAAAGTGAAGATCGGCTTCGCATCGAAGTCCTCCTTGATCTTCTCAACGATGACCCCGACAGCCTCCATGAAAATGTCCTTGTCATCGCTGTCACGGAACTGCATCGGCTTGATGACCGCTAGGAACTTGTCAAAAACGATTGCCTGAACGAACTCAAACTGTTCGCCTTCATCTTTCTGACCCTTGATCTGATGGATGCAATCCTTCTTGATGTCATCAATAAGATCACATAAGTCAAAGTCATCTTCATTGCTGACCGCATCAGCAAGAGCCTTTGCCTTCTCTCCCCACTCAAGATTGTCGAAACCAATGATGCCGCACATTGCGGTAGGGGCGGGAGCGTTGATCGCATCGTTGATTACTTCGGCAGTATCCTTGTTGATGCCGTCAAAGTGAGAGTTGATGTTCTTGTCAATAGACATTTGTTATCCTTCTTTTTCGATTTCACGATTACACAGGCGGCAAGTAGCAACCCCCGCAGGGTTAATGTAGCCGCATCCGTCACACTTGCAAGCACCAACTGCAATCTTCCCGATTTTGACGATATCAGACTTGGGACGACCTTTCATAGCGTCACGAACTACGCTCTCCATGCCACCCCCAAGCGTAGCACAGAAGCCTCCGTTGATTTCCGTTTCACTCAAGCAAACTTGAGTTACTTGCTGACCAACATGAGCAAATGACAATCCAATCCTAGACAGAAAAGATAAAATATCAGTTTCCGTCATGTTTGTCGCTGATCCTTCAATAAAGTCATTCCAAGTATTTCCGCTATCTTCATCGCAAACGATGGAACGCTTTTCGCAAAAAGTCTTAAACTCCTCTTCGTGGTCTACGCTGATGAAGTCTCCAACTCCTTTGCTCCAATAGCGAAGGTTAATTTCATTCACGACTTTCTGAGCGACTTCAGAATCAGAAAAGATTCCAAAAGTATGATAGCCCTCAGTCGGATAGTGATATTCGTCATTGTATTCCCAAGCGTTCTCATTGACGAGCCACAGGGAAATGGACTGTGATTTTTCTTCGCTCATGGGTGTCATCCAAAGTTACTTTATTCATCTGATGCAACTTTGACTCGTCTTAGTCGATGAGATAGTAATAAAAGTCCCAAAACCACTTGGGCTGCATCCAAGTTGGCACGGTACTTATCCACCATTCCATGACCCTTTCCAACTGACGCAGATAAAGAGGAAAGTTGTCCATTTGGTCGAAATACCATTAATCTTTTTTAAGGAGGTAACTATGCAGGAGATTCTTAATAGTACGCTTGGTACGGTTTTCTACAGCGTTGTCGTGTTCGTTGCAGGAGCCTTGATTGGCGCACCCCTTTGGGCGTGGGTCAATAAGTTTTTCCCTTGGAACAAGAAGGTTTGATTAGTTATTTCATTCTTGTGGAGATTGGGGTGGGTTTCGACCCGCCCCTTTCTTTTTTTATGATACGGCTGACAGATGCATTCGGACACCACTATTTTATTTCCCGGATGTAAAATCCCCCACCCGTGAGGATGGGGGACTACCATGATTCCCATTTATACCGATTATTTGAATTACGGTAAGGTTGGGTCTGCCGATGTGGATTATGTTTATCGACATACGGTTAATTATCCTTCCAAGATTTTTGTATTTTTCACTTCTTCATTGACATCGCAATCTGACGGATGAAGCGAGACATGATCGGGAGTGACGAGGAAACATCTTCCAAGACCACGAAGTTGTCCTGACCATACATTTCATTGCCATGCCTGTTCTCGTATGCTTTGTCAATGCCGATGCCGTAGACCTCCACGCCAAGTTTTCTGCGACAGGCATCGGCAACCTTCTTCATGTGCTTACGGGCTGTCGATCCGCCATAGTTACTCCCTGCGGGTTGACCATCAGAGATGACGAACATGATCTTGCGATCATAGGTTCCATAGTCGCGGTAAAACGCATTGGCGGTGTGCTGAATCGCAAATCCATCGTGGTTTTCCATGCGACCCAACATTCCCATGCAGGATGAGAGATTCGGATTGCGAGGAGTGAAATACTCTCTGATGGTACAACCCGAAACATTCTCCTCTGCTGTGTGACCATAAACAGAAGTGGTAATCCCACCAACGCCACCCAATGCAGAGGCAAGAGTGATTGCGACATCACGCGCATTGCGAACTCTGTCGCCACCCATTGAACCACTCTCGTCAACGAGAAGGCACACGGCGATGCTCTTTTCAGAGATGGTTTCGCTGCGAAGCATGATCCTGTCATCATTCATCTTGATCTTGAACAGAGCGTTCTCGTCAATATCCCCTGAACGATGACCATACGAGGGCATCTTCATGGAGTTGTTGCGGAACGAAAGACCGTTGCGAATCGCACGAATGGCAGACGAGTGCTTCTTCAGTATGGAATCAAACTGACTCTTGTTGCCCTCTTTCGCAATCAAGAACTCATGTTGTCTTGAGAAATCATCATCGCCGTCCAACTGAATGTCAACTCTCTTGTCGGTATCGGATTCATCATCGCTCTCGCCCTCTTGATTGGCGAGACTTTCATCGGTATTGTTTGTCACGCGATCACCAAGAAGAGAACTATCCAATACCTTCGGGGTATGATCCTTACTCTTGCTTCCCTTCTTCTTTGCTTCTGCTCTCCTCTTGCGACATTCCGCACAGTTGCAACCATCATCGTCATCCTTGCTATCGACCCCACTTTCGCTGCTGTCCTCTTCCTTCGGAGGACTAGGGAGCATAGACGCGATCTTCGATGACAGAGAGAACGCGGTACGGAAACGATCCTTCGACTTGATCTCCTCGCTTAGGATTTCTGCTGCGGCATCAACACAGGAGTCATAGCAGTCGGGAATCCTGATGCGGTCACTTGGGTTCAAGAGATTCCAAGAGATAGCCAATACCGCAGCATCAATGTTTGGATTTTCAGAAGAGGCATCAATGAACTTCTGAATGTCATCCTTTGTCGCAGAGGAGCGTTCCGAATCCTTGCAGATATAGGGAGCAAACCCAACCCAATCCCCAATCACCTTGTGACGGGCGATGGAGGTTTCGATTGCTTCCCAAATCTTCACAGCACCACGATGAATATGGCTTTTTGCCGACATATCACGGGCAACTTGAGCAGCACGGTACGAATCTTCATCGACCGTATCGCGCATGGCTGATGCGAGGTAGACCTTGCCCGTCATGGCATCAACAGTCTCTTCTTCGACACATCCTTCTTGGTTGGTGAGGTTGTCGGGAGACAGGTAGACAACACCTGTCGTGTCATTGCAATTCTCGCCATTCGACCACTTTACCTTGAGGACACCATCATCGTTATCACCGATGATGTTCGCGCTGTTCTGCAACTGATTGAGTAGATTCTGAAAGACCCGCTTCGGATCATCCTTTTGATAACCGTACCATCCCGAATAGCCGCAGTCATCGTAGCCACCGAGTTTGCTCATCCAACCACGGGAACCACTCTCGCGGCTATACGAGTAATCACGGTAATCGTAGTCGTAGCGGTCAAACCACCAACCGCTTTCGGATTGACCTTCTTTGTCGTTTCTCTTGCTCATGGGAAGTCTCCTTGTGCGACTACTTTATTCAGCGGATGTAACTTTCACTCGCCCTTGATCTTGCTCTTGGCGGCGTCCTCGCCGCTGCCGAACTTGCCTTGAATCAACTGAAGCACGGAGGCTCGTTCGCTGTTCGTCCCACCTTCGGCAGAGAACAGATTGGTCATGGTGAACTGAAGTGAATCAGAGCCGTCAATAACGAAGTCCTCCGCGACAGCGATCAACTGACGGGTTGAGAAAGCCATAGAGAAGGACGATCCAACACCCATGCTCTTCTTGCGAATCTGATTGGCAATGTCCACCAACTTAGTAGCGTCAGACTTGCTGATGCCCGTGCGCTTGCAGAGCAGTTCGATCTCCTTTGCCTTCACAAGATACTGAACCTCAACGATGCGAGAGAAGCGGTCGCGCAGAGCGATGTCGGTCGCGCTTGTACCCGTGTAACCCGCGCCCTCGTTCATGGTAGCAAAGATCACAGTCTCGTTGCCGACACGGATGCAGTCTCCCTTTTCCTCAAGGTAGGTAAATCCACGACCGTCAAGCAGCGGGATAAGAGTGTTGAGGACAGAGGGATGAACACGGTTGATTTCGTCAAGCAGGATGACATGACCACCCGTGCTGATTGCACGGTCGAACTGAGATTCGTGCCACACAATCTCTCCGTTCACGATTGTCTTGTATCCGAACCAATCACGCGGCTCCTTGAGATTCGCGCAGTCCATGATGAGCATGGGTCTGTTCGCACGGGCTGCGTACTGCATTGCCATCTCAGTCTTGCCTGCGCCATGTGCGCCTTGCAGAAGAACCTTCTGTGTCTTGTTCTTAGACAGGATGTTCAGTCGGTTGAAAAGACTCTCAACCTCTGCGGTGATGAAGTAGGTGTCATTGACCGGGGGAACGAAAACGCCGTTGAACTTGTTGATTGCAGCAGTAATGGGTGACATGGTGATTTCTCCTTAGTGACGCTAGTTTATTTCTTCGATGAAAGTTCTGACTGTCCCGAAAAAGACAAGTCCCGCCCACACGGGCAGGACTATTTTATTCACCGGATGAAAGTTTCTCAGATTCGTTCGCGTAACCTGAGCAATGCCAACTCTTTATGCTTCGCCTCAAGCATACAGTCGAACTCCATTCCGACATCGGGAAGGTCTTTCCATCCATCAACGAAGTCATGGTGGGCTTGAGGATACTCTTCGTCACGCGGGTCCGAATAATGAATCTTCGGAACCCTTCCACTCTTCCAAGTAATCAAGGAAGTCATAAGCGCATCCTCCACGGACAGAGTTCCGGGGTTGAGCCTGTGATGATGAATGTCCATCACGATTGGCAGATTAATTCTTTTACAGATGAGGTCGTTGATTTTGTCAACGGTCCACATATTCTTCTTGTCATCGTTTTCGATGGTAAGGCGAGATTTTACCCGATCAGACAATTTGTTCCAGTTGGCGATGAACCTGTCTGCGGTCCCATTGAAATCTCCACCGTATGAGCCACCAACATGGATGTTGATGACGAACTCATCGTGACCGAGCAGATCGCCCATGAGCGAGTGCATATTGAGAGAGTCGATTGACTTTTGGACAATCGCTTCATCAGTAGATGCAAGACAGGTGTACGGACCCGGATGAGAACTGAGTCTCATCCCTGCTGAGTGCGCCACTTCTCCTGCCCTTGCGATGATCGCCTTGATGTCTGATGCGTGTGCAAGATCGTCAATTCCGTACTTCAGTTCCGGGTGATCCATGAATGGAAACACATTGCTGCCTACCCGGAAGAAGTGGATTCCGTGATCCTTGTTCCAATGGACGATCTTGAGCAAGTCCTTCACATTTTGAAGGATCAGTTCATCTACTCTTCGGATGCTGAAATTGGCAAGCCTGAGAGTGCGGTCTGTGAAAACCCTCTTGCTCTTGGGTTTGACCAACTCACTCAATGTCATGTTCTGACAGGCATACCCGAAATGACGAATCACTTTATTACCACCTGTATCCTTGATTCATCTCGCGCAGGAGCCTCATGTGTTCCGCGCCGATGGTTCCGAAGTAGGGAGTAAAAGGGATTCCGGTGGCCTGTGACCACAGGGCTGCATCGGTTTGAGGACTGATGCCTGAATCCTGATTGATGGTGACGGATTCGCCTACCTGTCCCCTGTCCTGTTCATGGTACTCAACCATCGGCACAGAAGAAGATGCCGTTTGCACGAATTGCGGTGGCAGACCTCCGCACCCGTTAAGGTGATACGGGCTGCCGTTGGCCACGAACTCATCGAACGAATCAAACACTTCGTAGCAGGTTCGGTTCATGTCCGGTGGCGCAGGTCTGCTGTTGATCCTGTTGTTCTTGTGAAGTTCCCAAGCCATTCGTTCTTGTTGATTGGTCATTCTTGAGTCTCCGCCATTAGTTTATTCCCCGGATGTAAAAACGCCCACCCGAAGGTGAGCGTTCTCCCAGATTCCCTCACTCCGCCCTCAGGCCACCTCAGCGGGTTGGCTGTTACTGGCGATGGCAACAGCCGGAGCAGACACCGGGCGGTCCTGCGCTCCGTTGATGATCGGCTCAATAGACGCGATGATCTCTCTTGCTTCTGCATCTCCGTTCTTTGCGCGGGACGAGAGAATCGAGACTGACCATACGATACTCTTGATGAGTCCCTGATTGGTCAGTCCAAAAGGACCGGATGGGTTAGTCCAGCCGCCATTGTTCACGGCTTTGGAATAAGCACCGTTTGCTGCGGGAGAAGAATTAATCGTGCCAGCGAAAGCGTCAATGTAACGGGATGCGCTCTCTTCGTCACGGATGCTGATTGATTTAAGGCCATTATGAGAATTGCGAGATGTTCTTGCCATTTCTGTTTCCTTTATTAGCGAGATTCTTAAATATCAACGAGTGGGAGATACTGGATTCGAACCAGTGGTATTTCGATTATGAGTCGAAGGCTTTAGGCCGCTAAGCTAATCTCCCTTCAACCTTCAAGCAAGACAAACATACGGTTGGGGATTACATTTGGACAAAAAAGACCACACCTTTCGGTGCGGTCCTTTTAATTGACTGAGCAAGTTTCTCAGTCGTTTCCGTGGTTCGCGTTGTAGAACCTTCGTCTGCGCTCCCGGTGGAAGTCGCTGAAGTCCATGTTGTTCTGCAACTTTTCGGCAAGCCCAACGAGTTCCTCGTTGCAACCGTCTTCAACGACATTGCCACGATCATCGCAGCAAGTGTCCTTGATCAAAGCGATCAGTTCCTTCGCCATTTCCTGGTTCACGCACATGAAGATGCTACCCGCAGCGAATGGTGCTTGGGGGAAGATGAAACTCTTCGGACGCGGAACTCTTGATGACGAAACTCTGCTTTCAATCTCGGAGAAAGTGGGGCTCAGTCTCATGCTAACGGCGTGTTCACTCATACTCATTGTTAACAACTCCTAAAAACGGGACTTAAAATTGCTTCCTTGCAAGACTTGAATGGCACTAGCCCATCCATACGGTATCAACTGGTCCTGACTTTGCTCTTACGCTTGGCTTGACCTGATGGTTCACGCTCTTGCGTAAAGGTATGTCATACTTGGACTTCGCCTTATTGTAGCCTGTGGATTCGCCTAAGGCAAATCCGTCTTTCTTGCCTTGCTTGAAGCCTATCCAATAACCAAACGATCCTACTCCTATAGAAAAAACAACCGACCAAAACATAGTGTCTCCTTTCCCTTGATTTGAGAACAATCACTCCGACTTTAGGATTGACTGATTACTCAAAATCAGGGAGCCATCCTTTATTTGAAAATTGAGGTTGTCTCCATCGCTCCAACCCAATTGATTAACTAATTCATCAGGCAGAGGGATGAATACTTCATCCTCTTGCTGCTGAACCATTGCTATCCAAGTTTTTGACTGATTGGTCATTAGTGAGACTGGTGGGACTTGAACCCACAAGACTTTTGAGGTCGGCAGATTTTAAGTCTGCTGCGTATGCCGATTCCGCCACAGTCCCGCATTAAAGATTACGAACACAAAGTCTGTATCGGTAAAAGGTGGTTAATAAAAAAGCGGTAGAGGGACTTTGCAGTCAACCTCTACCGCCTTCCGGGGGCTTGGTGTTCCCTTTAGAGGGTGGGGACAGGAGAGTATACGGCTCTGCTCTCCTGTCCGTCACCCACTATTTGGGATTTTTACGCGGCAACTTCCGAGGACTCCTCAGCGTTATCAGCCGCTTCGACCACCACGGTAGCGGTGGAACCCTTCGCGGTGACCTTCGCCACGCCACGCTCCGAACGGTCAATCATGCCGTCCTTAGCGAGTGCGCTGAGAGCGTGTTGGATCATCACATTGATGGTCTTGGCAGACACATCGTAACCCGCGCTCTTGAGGTGGCTGATGATATCGCTGACATCCACGCGACCGCCGTTGTTGCGGATCACGGTCAGGACGGCATCACGGAGCGAGTGCTTGCCCTTCGACGGGCGACCGCGACCGCGACCTGTTGCCGGAGCAGCGGTAGCCGAAGCCCGCTTCTTCTTCATCGGGGGGCGACCAACCTTTCCTGCCTTCTTCTTGGCAGGGCGACCGCGCTTGACCGCAGCGGGGCGACCGGGCTTGCGACCGGGCTTTCGACCCGGCTTGCGACCGGGCTTGCGACCGGGCTTGCCTTTAGGAGCCTCTTCCTCGTTGCCGAGCATCGTGTCGATCTCGCTGAGTTGGCTCGTCAGTTCCCTGCGCCGCTTGTTGATGGCAGAGATGAACGACTTGTTCGACAGAGCGAACTTGCGGATGGTTTCGACCGAGAAATCGGTCACGGTGGGAGTAGCAGTTCTAGCCATTGTGTTGAATCTCCGGGGTAAGGATCTGTTAGGAACGCCTAACTTCAATTTAGGATAGCCATTTGCCAAGAATAGTCAAACGCTTTCCTGTTTATATTACTTTATTTCTGCGATGTAATTTTTGTTGTTATCAGGACTCAAGAAGTTCCATTTCGGCAAGACGGGATTCCGTGACGAACCCGCCAAACCCGTCCCCATGCATGGCAATGCGGAGGGCGTTGCTTTCTGCTTCCTGACGCTTCTGAAGCGGGTGAAGCGTCTTTGCAGAGTCCGTCAGGACATTGAGCATATCGTACTCCGTTCTGATGTCACGCTCCGTCAGGAACATCGTTGCGCTCTCAAGATGGGAGTTGGTGATCGCCTTCCCGTTGAACAGGCTCTTAAGAACGATGAGCGGGTGGTGGTTGATTCTCTTTTCAACCATTCGCTCAAAGTGACGCTTGCACTCGTTTGAGAAGTCTCCCGCAGCGTCAATCGCACCGTTCATCTTGGAGAAGAATGTGTCGGGGTTGCTGCGCTGATTCCACTTGGCGGTTCCCGCAGAGAAGTCACGGCGCAACGCACCGTTCTCGCAGATCACGCGGTAGATGCCGAGCGAGAGTTCCGTAGTGCTGAATCCATACGGGCTGTGGATCAGCGAGATCATGGGATACATCTTCACATGGTTGTCGTTGCCCATGATCGTGTTGCCGAACACGAATCGGTACACGCTGTTGCGACCGCCTTCGGTCACGACTTGCACACCGAGGATGCTGTCGCCGTACTGAGCGTTCAGTCTTTCCGCGACTCCACGGACGATGGTGCTTTCACCGACATTCAGTTGCCAGTTTCCTCCAACGAAACTCTCAACCCTTCGGCTGATTCCATCGCGGAGGCAGTCGGTACGGGCGTAGCAGCCCCGCTCGTTGTGCCTCATTGCTGACGAAAAGTCGGAGCAGAACTTCCGCTGCCAATCAGAGAAGTTCTCGCGGAAATACTGCGGAGTTGTCTTGAGCATCCTGCAAGCGGATGAGATCGCGGAGTCAGACAGTTCAATGTCCCTGTCGTTGAAGGTCATCAGGAACTTGTCCTTCTCTCCCTGCTCCTTGTCTCCGATCTCGTAGCGCAAGTCCACATCCTTAGGGTCAAGGATCATAAAGTCCTCGCGGTCACGGTCACGCTTCTCCAACTTGGAGATGAGTTCATCGACCTTGACCATTGATGCAAGCGGCATTCGGGCGATTGTCTTGGTAGTCATCGGGTTCTCCTTGTGTCACGATTAGCCTATTCACGGGATGAAAGATTCCCTCCCGACATGGCGAAAGAAAACCATGCCGGGAGGGTTTGCGGTGTCTGTCTCAGCGACCATTCACGCTCTTGCGCGGCGAGGTCTTGCCCTCATCGCTCCGCTTGGTGATCGCCTTTCCTCCCGTGCCGACCGGGATGCGCTCAGGCTCCGAACGGGCAACGGGGACTTCAACAGTCTCCCAAGTGACGGTCCCGCTGACGGACGGCGGATAAGTCACCTCTTCGGGGAGCGAACGGTCCATGCCTTCGATTGTCTCGCGCACGGCGGGATCAACCGATGTGAGGATGGTCTTGGTGTCGAAGCCATCACGCCGAGCGGACTCAGCGGTGAACTTGATGCGGATGCGGTCCTTGACCGACTGAGGAACGGCTGCATCGCTGAGGAGTTCGATGAGAGCCGCCTTGTAGTTGTCCTTCGCCTTGACCGCGCAGACGCGGGGCTTCTGCGTCTTGAGCGTCCCACGGATGCGGATGTTGGCATCGAAGTGGTACTGCTGATTCGGCTCAAACGAACGCTTGCAAGCGGCGATGATTGCCTTGTCAGCCTCGCCTGAACCAAAGCAGGAGGAGATGGCTGCGGCGAGGATCGCCTGATCCTTCGTGACCGAGCAATCGTATTCCCCGGTGGACTCGTTGTAGACAGCGGACGGACGAACAATGGGATTAAACATTACTGTATCCTTACTTGTTATTGACCAATCCTGACTCTCAACGCTGAGAGTTCTTGTTGGTCACTCCATTAGTGTATTCCCCTGATGTAATTTTGGGGAAAGAAGTTTGAGACTTTTCAAACGATTAATTATTTTTCCGCCAAACTCAACCCTTCGCTGACGCAGCGGACTCCGAACCCGTGGTGTTCAAACCGGGCAGAGATACCTGAACGACCCCAACGGTTCTTCGTGACATGGAGAGAGAACTGGTTTGGAAGAAAGGCAGTTTTCGCCGTAAATACCTGATCCACAAGGTGTTCCACGCTTCGGCTACCCGCAACTTCACCCTGCTTGTTCAACTGACCGATGAAGCAGACATGGAAACCGCGCTCCATTGCAGCACACTTGTAGGCAGCAATACATCGCTCAATGCCTGATCTGTTCTTTGCCTCTGCAAGCATCTGAATCGAATCAACGACAACAAGGTCGGGACAAAGTTTTTGCTCCGTAATCCAGTCCAACTGATCCTTCAACCTGTGTAGATCGCCGCAGATGAAGCGACTGCCTTCCTTGATTACGCGGCTAGACATGACTTTGAACTGGCTTAGGGCAAACTCGTTCTGAAAGTAGACAGCCGTGGACTTCTTTTTGGCTATGGGTTCCGTCATGGAGCCACAGACGGCAACCATGAGTCGGGTCTTTCCGACACCCGGACTTCCCGCGATAAGGCTCACCTGACCACGCGGAAATCCCCAACGCTTGAACTCATCGGAATAACCAAACAATTCGTCAATTTGGCTTATTCCACAGGCAATCCGGTCAACTGGTTGAGCCTTGATATTGTCAAAACCAACCATTTCGCCTTTGCCGACAATGCCATCAATCATGTCACTCTCCTGAGTTTCAAACTTGAACTTGCTTTTTGTTACACGGATAAGATTCCTGAGATTCTTCATCTTATCAGGATCGGAAACGGTCGGATCGGTGGCAACGAGAGCAGCCACAATCCGTTCCTCGTCCCAACCGAACAGTTGGACAAAGAACTCAACCTGTCTGCCGAGAGAAACCTTGCCGACAATTCCCTCCACAGTCCCCTTTGTACGAGCCATAATTATTTTTCTCCTCTGAATCAGAAATGTGGCGAACCCTACTAGCGTATTCTCACGATGAAACTTTTGCCCCGGTCTTAAACAACTCACCAAAGTGTCGTAATATACCACAGCGCACCCCTCTGTCAAGTGGTGCGTGCTTCGATCCGCCGATGTAATTTTCAGAACCGCTTCCCGGAAACTTTCATCCGATTAATTTTTGCTATCACAGTCGCAGTCACGGATTTCGCGGATTGTTGTCCATCTTCCCGAATTCTGCAGATCTGATGTCAGTTCCACCGTCGCCAGCACTGTGTTCTTGCGGTACGGGGTGACCAGGTCATTCCGGGGGATGACGACCTTCCCCTGGACGTGTGAAGCCAAGCGGATATGGATATCCCCACCAATGCTCAATATATCCACAGAATGTCCTATCTGTGCCAGTTTGAGGCCATAGGGATGCATGCCGGAGAGTCTCTGGAGCTCCCGACCGATGTCGATCATGTTCTTCGGGTTCTCTGATCCAGCTCTTCTCTTCCTATAGGAGTCAAGAACCGTACCCCCTTTAAGTTCCGTCAGGGCAGCGATATCGATGAATTTTTCGCAAACATTCTCTGTCCTGTGTGGAGTGTCCTTGCCAAGTTCCCAGAGTGCGCCTACGAAGCAGGAACGTATGCCTTTGCGGTACGGTGCTACCCATACGCCGTCTGACCAAGCTCTACTCACACACGAGAGCTCACATGAGCTGAGATGGTGTTTCCTCAGTTTAAGAAGTTCAGTGCTTCCTGATTTTGAGCGATCCGTCATTTTCCTGACGTGTGAATAATTTTCTTTTACTAAACTTGTCATTTTTTGATTCTCTTAATTTGGACGAGAAAAGGGTACGTTTTTAACAAATCCATTCGTTATTTTTTTAAAGCCTATGCGTCCTTTTCCTCGGGTTGAACCTGTCTACCTTTCCACATTTGTGAAAAACTTCCTCCATATTTCGGGGGTGGAACGTAGCGATTTTTCAATTATTGAGCACACCCACAATCGAATGGAGCAAACAGATCCTGCCATTCGGGGGACAATGTTGCTGATTAATAAAGTCTATGCACTGTACGGAGAGGTAACGGATATGGGTACCCTAAAAACGGAACACGTGAGCTCCGTCGCATCACTTGTTCAGGCCTCTGTGGACGCCCGTTCTGGATCTGACTGGGAGATTCGTAGAACCAAGACGCCCCCTCTGCGTGTACCTGCAGACCCCATACCTACTGGTTGTCTGTCTAGGGAAAGTGGTGAGGCCTTTATAATAAAGGCAATTGAGCACATACGGGCTCTCGAGTCAGCTCGAGCCCTCCAGCAGGCGGAGTTTGCTTGGTTGCTTCCTTTCCGTTTTGCATTCAGTGCGCCCTACCTAAGCAGAAATTTTGAGACTGGGATAATGATCTTCCTGCTATTGCGCATGCATTGGGGGCTGCCATTCCACCTGTATGGATGGACACGTGGGGAGATCTGGAATACTCGTAATATGTATTCAAAGTACTGGCTACACCATGGATTGTGGCAGAACCCTGACTTTTACCCACCCTTGACCCAAAGAGAAGAGACCCTAATAGGCACGTCTCTCTAGTCCGCCCCTTCTCGGTGCCCCGAGTCGGGACTGTCCGAGCTCCGGGAATATTCCGCACAGATCTCTTCTGCCCGCTTCAGCTCTCTGCGCAACCCGTCTTCGCCACGGAAACCAACTAATCGGGCAATCGTCTCTCCTGCCCAAAAAATCATGACCGTGGGCAGCGCCTGCACCCCCAGCTCACGACAGATCTCTCCTGCCTTGTCTGTGTCTACCTTCACGATCTCCACGCGGTCACTCCACTCACCTGCTAACCGGTCAACGACCGGTGACATGAGACGACAAGGTCCGCACCATTGGGCGTAAAAATCGACCATGACTGGCTTTGGGTTCTCTAGAACAACCTCTCTGAACTGGCTTCCGTCTATCTCTCTTGCTTTGCTATCCATGCTTGGACTCCTTTTTTAAATTATTCGGGCAAAAATAGAACCTAGAGAATTCTTTCGTCAAAGCGGGACATTTCTTTTACCAAAAAAATTATGCAAAATAAAATTACCCAACCGAGACCCTCCGTTCGTACCGTGACTCCGCCACCAAGTGGTGCCAGAGTCACCAATCATCAGATTCGAAAAGAATGGCTCCTTTTAATTACAACCTTCCCTACGGAGAGCTGAACATGCGGGAGACACCGCATCTGTACAGAGTCGGAAGAGGAGAGCAGGGGGTTCTTTTAGTTCAACCCTACAAGTCAGAGATCTTGCCTCACTGGAGATTCCGGGCTCCTGCCGAAGCTCAGCTCAGTGCGTCCAGCATCCTGTCTCTCTACTGCAGATACTCACTGGACGGAGACTTCCCTGGTGCCGACATGGCCAGAAAGTTTATCCAGATGGGCTTTACCCGAGCACGCAGGTACGCAAACCATCCTGATGGCAAAAAATATGACCGTAGGGACGGTTCAGTGCGTCCCGCTTCACCCGAAGCGCTGCTGGGCCCCAAGGCCCTCAGTGCCTCCATATTCAGATCTCATCTTTCAAAAATCATCGAAAATGAGCACTACAAGGGTGCGCGTCAGGGCTGGAGACAATATGAAAAATGCATTAGCCGTCTTGATCCTTCCTGTATCCCTCCTGTTCCAGACAGCCTGCGCGACTGTATCCGACTCTCAGGCAGAACGATCCTCCGTTCAGGGCTCTCCGGAGAGCCGAATGGAAACCTGGTTCAGATTCCACTCTACGCTCCTGGATGAGATGCGTAAGTGCCCTAATTACAAAGAGTTAACTCTTAAAGACGATTGGGCACGCAGTGTACGCCTAGGGATCAGACGAGACATCTACGAATGGGATTTCTCGCCTCACGAGAGAGACGAACTTCTCAGGAGACTCCGCATCGCCCAAGGGGAAGGGACCCTTGCCTACGTAGACACCTTCATCCCCCTGCGCAGTGCTGCGGAGGATCAACTTCTCTACATCAAATCCACTATCAATTCAATTGATCGGTCAATGGATCTCTGGGATGAACCCGAAACCATCCACCTGAAGATCGAACAGACAGGAATCTGTGCGAATGAAGCGATTGCCATGATCTACGAAGCTCAGGGCCTGGGACTACAGGACCAGTTTAGTGCGTGCATGACCGCAGCATCCGATGCTTCAAAACGAGCCGTGACCCTCCTCTCTCAAGGACCCGAAATCCGCCAACAACTCCGACGCAACCGCTAACACTAGAAAATAATCATTATGAAAACTTTCATGTCTTCACAAAAATTCATCGATATCGGAAACAGTGCCCTCGCCGTAGACACAGATCTGCCCGAAGCAGAATCACTTCTTGAACTCCTGGAAACCGAACTCGACAACGCCATTCGGGAAATCCCACCGCTCCACCCAGACGCCATTGACGACTACCTGTACGCAACATGGGCCCTCCACATCTCCTGGTCAGCTCTCCGGAACAAAGACTGGACCTACCTCAAAAATACAAGAAAAAAGGCCGTAAATAATATTTCGGGGCAGGAAAAATATCCCAAAACCAAATAATAAACCCCCATAGAACATTCCAGAGAGTCCAGAACTCTCCGGTTTCCAAACCCTCTGCCGCAGACCCCTTCTGCGTGCAGAGGGACTTTTTTTAATCACAGAAACAAAAATAATACCAGAAGGAACAAAAATAAAAAACCGAAAATATTACACCTGAACTCTATAGGGAAAAAGAAAATGGCCGAGAACAGTATATCTCTGACACATCTGGATAACAAAAACTCAGGATACACACCCTCCAGAGCCAGAACTCCAGAACCCTGTACAGAGACACTGGTTAGGGGGCTTCTCCAGCCACTCCAAATTATTAATAACTCATAATACACATTTTTTAAGGTAAGGTTTGCTTAAGAGTGCGGAGAAGCCCCTTTATACCAGAGCGTACACCAAAAAGGATTATATCCAGCTCTGTCGATAATAACCCTCATACACTTTACAGGCCCCACAGGGGCAAGGAGATTCATATAATGAATAGTTACACAATTTCAGCAACCCTCGTAGCTGCACTCTCAACAGCCGCCATCGCAGGGGACGGCTGCTGCCCACCCGCCATCGCAGGGGACGAAACACCAGCAACACCAGCATGCGACGCCCTCAGCCTCGCAAAGTTCTCGTTCTCCGAAGAAATCAACTTCTTCAACCTGCAGAACACTAACGTCACACAGTTCCTGTCCACAATAGACTGGCAAACACCAATACAAGACCTCAGTGCCAGCCTCACACTCCCCGTCTATACGGACGGATCCACAGGCACAGGCATGCTTGATCTCGGACTCTCCTGGGTCGCACTACACAAGCCAGTATCCTTCGTAGATACCCTCTCTCTCGCACTTGACCTCAAACTACCCACAGACTCCGCAGGATTCGGTGGAAACGGCGTTAACCCCGTCCTCGGTGCCTGGATGGACGGCAGTACACCCGTCGAAGCACTACACTGGAACGCAGGAATGAACTGGGAGTTCAATACCAATGGAGACTATATCCCAGTCTTCGGTGGCTTCACCACAGAAGATATCGCCAACGTAAAGGGTGGACTCGCCTACAACCTCTCGAAAACTATCGAAGTCGGAGCCAACTATAACTTCTGGTACCTCGACAACGGCAGCAACGTCAACACAATAGGACCAGCACTCCAGTGGACACCATGCAGCAACGCATCACTCGGGTTCAATTGCGATATCCCATTCAGTAACAATAATGCACCCGAACTCGAACTCATCGTCGGATTCAGTGCCCAACTAAAGTTCTAAAAAACTCCCCACAAAGGGGCTTGCGTACACGCCAGGGTACGCTTGATTTCCAAAAGAACCCGTCCTCAAAAAAGGGCGGGTTTCTTTTTTGGCATGCAGAACAGCACGCCCAATTAGCATGTTACAAAATTAATAACTCAGTGCCAGCATCGGCATGTTATAAAAACAGCAGTGTCGAAGAGTGTAGAAAAGTGTCGCAATGTGGGGCAAAGTGGGGATTATTTAGGAATCAGGAAAACAAAATAATTTACTAATGGAGACGCAGTGCGTAACTCCCTAGCGATGTATTAGAGGCTCCTAGCGATGGAGGAGAGGCTCCTAGCGATGGAGGAGAGGGGAACCGATACATTCCCCTAGCGATGGAGGATAGTCCCCTAGCGATGGAGGATAGGCTTCCTAGCGATGTATTAGAGGGTTTTCAGAGCGGATCTTAATTTATCTTCGGCTTCACACGCTCTCTGTATTAGGAGGATTTGCTAAGCAGAAGCTAGTAATAGGATGCATGTACGAATATAAAATTGCGTCTATAGAAAAAGTTGTGGATGGAGACACCGTTGACTGCACCCTAGATCTGGGATTTGGCATATTTTGTAAGCAGAGAATCAGGCTATACGGGATTGACGCTCCTGAAACTCACACAAAAAATCTGAAAGAAAAGTCCATGGGCAAAGAATCCAAAGAATTTCTGGAATCTTGGCTCCAAAAGAACAAAAACAACTTGGTCATCAATACATTCAAGGACGACAAATATGGCAGACTGCTTGGGGTCATAAGGGAATCGGACGGAGAGGCAATTAATGACATAATGGTGAAGCTTGGCTATGCATGGTCATATGACAGCGGAACCAAAGTCAAAGACCTGTCTGATTTGGAGGAGTTGCGCAAGTCTTCAGGATCTTGAGTTGGTGGCTCTGCGTTCGGACTCCCATTGTGCTTGTGACTGAATTCCTGCGTGTGGGTCCTTGAGTAGGTATTTTAGGTGTAGAGCGGATATTTCCGTCCCGAAATCGTGTATTCCTGTCCATCGTACATACGGGTTTGGGTGGAATGCGGTGAGTACAAGCAGTCTGCCGAATCGTGGTCCGTCACCCTTTGCGGATCTTAATTTATCTTCGGCTTCGGTTCCCTGTATTTGGAGGATTTCGGATATTCTTTGTGTTCCGGTCTCCTGCTCTTTGCGGATCTCTTCGTGTATTTTTTGTGCGAGTTCGGAGAGGCTATCTGGGATTTCGTCACCTTCGGGAAAAAGCTTAGTTTCTGCGGCTGCTTCAGCGGGGTTTACGGGACCGTACTCCTCTAGTGCTTCTCTCTCTCCTTCGGGGTATAGATCGAGCAGAGAGATTTCCTTTCGGAGTGACGCCTCTTTGGTCCGGTTGTACCGTGACAGGTTGAACTTCATGAGTTCTGGTGGTGTTTTAGATACCTGGGACTTCGGTGTCTCCCGTCATTCCTGGACTTCCCATTATATTTTCGCCTGATCCTTTGGGTTTCCTGGGTTTCCTGGGGGTCTTGGGTGTCTTCATAGGGAATCCTTCGGGTGAACTTTGTTTACTACTCGGTATGTCACCGAGTGTTGAGCATTCGTGCATAATGAGTATGGAGGCCTTGCATGTATTTGCGAGTTTTTGTACAAGCTTCTTTCGTTCATCGGGTGTCATTTTGCCCAAATAATCCCTTACTTGCCCGTAGTCATGACTGTTGACGGCATTGAAAAGTTTGCTGTACTCTGCGGGGAGTATGGGTTCTCCAATTTCAAGTAATGTTGGTAGTTTACGGGTTTGGAATGTTGGGTTGTTTAGTGGGTCTTCGCGGCGTTCCTCAAGAAGATGGGTACCGAGAAATACGGCCTGCTTGGTGAGCCATCCTGCGGAGTTTCCTATAGTGAGCCATTGATCTTTTGTAATTTTTGTTTTCATGTTTAATTAGTTTCCTTTCGGTTCGGTGTCCTTTTATTACTATTGTGTTACTATTTGTACCTATGTGAATTTGTAAAAAAAGAGCCATTCCCTTTGGGGGTTTGGCTCTAGGGGAGTTTGGGAGATGTTTTTTGATGCCCGAAAATTAATTGGTTCGGGGGTTTGCGGATGGTAGGGTACGGGCAGATTTTGTAAGGTTTATAAGGCTACGGTTGGGGGGATGGGGCTACCATCTTACTCAGAGTCGGTCTTTGCTTTCTTCTTCTTAGCCATTGGTGTTCTACTTGATATGGATTTCCCACGCAGGGAGTCCGGTTCCAGTTGAGTCATTTAGAAACTCTTCTGCCAAATGCTTGACATAATTGCGGAGATCGTCGTCGGTAAAATCGTCGCTTGTGGTGATTTCAATTGTCATCTTAGCCATTGGTGTTCTCAGTTCTCTTAGTCATCGCTGTTAACGTAGACACTGATTTTTTCGATTCGGAACGGACTCTTTGCAAAGATGTTGGCAGTCTCCTCCATCTGTTCACGCGAACCAGTAAAGTGGAGATCGCGCAGACCGTCAAGCAAAGAGAAACCTGTTCCAGAAATAATGCTTCCGGGCCTCTTGACTGATTTGATCCCTTTAGCATTTTCTAGGAACCAGTCCTCGGGTTCGTGGATACCATGCTTGTCCTGAAGATCAAAAGAAATAGTCATGTCAAACTTAACGTTTGGAAACTTGATGCCTTTAACTCGCTTGAGATTTCTGGCTTTTTGCTTGAGGCAGACTGATTTTGTTTTGGTGGTCATTGCGGGTTCCTCTTTCTTAAAGTATGGTGATGCTTCTGGTCGGTCGAACGTGAATGATGAATCGCAGGATCTCTTCTTCGCCTTGGGTAGCCTTGCCATCGGGCAGATTGCCATGTGATGTATAGTGCAAGATTTCATCGGGTGTGAAATTGTACTCGTCCACATTCAGGCATCTGATCTCGCGCCAATCAGAATTGACCATGTTTTCTTCCGTTGCAGGGACTTCCTCTCCGCTCTTGGCGCACTTCATGAAGGGAGAGAAAGGAAAGAACTGTTTCAATTGGGAGAAGGTCACGAAAGACTCTGGAACATGGTCTTCGTGTCGATCTCCGGGACGGGTGACGAGAAACATGGGATGATGGCTCACCCTTCTAGTATATTCACCCGATGCAACTTTTGGATATCCTGTCCCTATAACGGGAGGCGATAGAAAGATTCAGAGCTGCAGAGAGAGATATGCTTGGATAATTGCAGATTTTGCTTTTTAAACGGCACGGATCTGATTTTTCAACCAATTAATTTCACAGGATAGGGCTACGCTGAGGAGTGAACGCTTTACAGAGGAGTCGTTGCGCTCAGGTTTCCCACAGAGCGGGATGGAGCGTGTGGAAGCGTGAATGGATCAAGTTACTTTTATGTATATCCAAATTGCGATTAGGTAAGAAGGTATTGCCAGAGACGCTGACACCAATGCTGTGTGATCCCACACCCAATTGGCAACTCTTAGGCGACGAGAAAACAAGCTTGAGTTCCTGTACACATATTCGTAATCTTCAGGGCTCATGGTCAATTATCCCTCTCCCTGAAGTAGGGCGGCTCTCATCTCGGCTTCACCTTTGGCGCAGCCACCGTAGCACGAACTCTTGCGGTCGTTACCAAATGAAAAATCATTACTTTGCATTCTCGTCATGTCGTAACCCGGATGGGTAAGTACATCTCGTACATCTCGAAACGAGAACCACGGGCGCTGCGGCGAGACACAATACTTATGGAAATTAATCAAAAAGTACGTGGCAAGGGGCAAAGACAGAGTCAGTGCTGTTGCTACAACGTATTTGTTTTCCGATGTGAGTGCTAAGAATAAGGCAACCCACAGCAGAGATATACTCAGCTTGCAGGCATGATTCGAAAGTAACATCATGAGTGAATAATTTAGGGACGAAAAAAACGATTTCTTATAAATGGATTTCATTGTTTACCTTTCTTTTTATTTCCATAGCCAGTAAAAAATAGAGATTGAATACATTGCAAAACTTAGTATCAGTGCTCCTACAACTACCATCAGTTTAAGGGTGTTGAGCGATGCAATTCTCTGATCAGACTTGGCCCTGCTTATCACTTTCGTGATTATTTTCGGTGCTGGCCGAATTAGGATTGATTTCTTGTTTATTTTCCTGTCATTGATTCTTGATTTCATGTATTCCTATTGCTCCAAGTATTTTATCTCTTGTGTTTTTATTGTATTCGTTGCAGTCGTCGATTTGCTTTTGAAGCTTTAAGATCTCTTCAGTGCTTCTCTCGCTGTTGCGAGAGTAATTTAGGAAATCTTTTTCACACTCACGAATCATGCTATTCAGTGCCACTATCTCGGTTGCTTGCCTTTCGCATAGATCAAGAAGCTTCATGAGGATACCTTCAGGATCGTTACCAAACTTAATCCTGATCTTCTCTGATGTCCACTCTTCATAAGATTCAGGAGTTGCTGGTTTTGCTGGTGTTTTTACACTTATGGTTATCATTTTTTGATGCGGCAAAATCCGCCTACTGATTTATCGGCAGAAGGGAAAAATAAAAAACCCAACCTTCATTTTTTTGGTTCGGTGCTTACGCCTGGGATCATCCCCACCATGCGAAGTTCTTTGCGAATTTTTTCAATAAGCTTGGCCGCATCAACTGTGTCAAAAGGCTTTATTTTTTGCTTATTTTTCGGCTTTTTCGTTATCTTCTTCAGTGCCATGGCTTAGGTCATTTTTTTGTTGTTATTTTAACGTAACAATAGTATTCCGGTGCAGCATCATCAGGCGATATCCCCTTCAGTGCGCAAGCCTCTTCATGCCTTATAAATTTGACGCCGTCAACGGTCTCGTTTTCAGGAATGGTTACGCCGCACTCCTTGTCTGCGCTGACATCACAGCAAGCCGCCATCGGCATGCCCACCGCAATAAATGGACCGCCTTCAAAATCAACCATGCCCTCTGCTCCCCTTGAGAAGCGGGAAGAACCCTCAATTATGTATGTTCCTTCGCATATCTTGTGGAGGTGCCTGACTAGGCCGTACCTGGCTTTGAATGTGTGAGGTATTTTGGGACAGATTTTTTCTATCATTTTCTTAAGACTGCTTTTCAGTGCGAGAAGTTTCTCTTTTGAGGTAACACATTATTTAAGCCCTCTTGTTTTATAATTGACTGCAGTTTAACAACTGAATATCAACAGGACTATATCGTCAATCTTTGTTCGCTTCTCAAAAAGTAAATAATTTAATAATTCATAAGCGACTGGCCCATGAATCCATTTTACCCATTTTTATTTTAGCTTGACTTATGGCAACCTTGTACATATTCAACTTGGGCATTCCTATGCTATATGCATGAGCAAAGAATTTTTTTATGTCTAAGCTTTTGACCGCATCTAGTATCTTTTTTTTGCTGTCAGTCATAAATTCTGTAAATTCCTGTCCATGTCTTTCATACGATTGCTCGGTCACGAAGGATTTCGTTCCAGCAATACTTCTGTAGGAAGACCATATGATGCCAAGCGTGTCGAAACCAATCAATGTCATTCCTTTACTTTCCATCACTTCTTCCATGTAGAGATTGTCTATACTAGAGATGTATATAAGTATCTTTTGCACTGATTCTTTGTCCATTTTTTCATGATTTACCACGAATGGAGAAAGCAAACGCAAAATCATAAGTGTGGCACTTTGGGGGCTATAGGCATTAAAAATATGCCTGCTTTTCAGTGGCTCCAAACTGTGTTCTTTTTTCTGTATTCCTCCCATCGCAAGGGCAAGTGAAAAAAGGTTTTGCATTGCTGTTTTGCTCTTGGTTTTCGTGCAAATTTTAATAAGATATTCCATCAGCGTAGATTTTTCTTCGTAGCTGAACTCGCCAGTTCTACCGGGATCGGGTAGGCCTTTCCCGTGAATATCATATTTTTTACTATCAAAAATTTTAAGCATATGATGACTCAATACTTCTGCAATTGAGTCATTTATTGTTGCTCCCGGTGACATGTCGAAGAACAGGGCATTCACGCCGTTTCTGCCGTAAGAGGTAAAAGTATTCTTTTTATCATTGCTAAGCATCCAATTCATGGCATCGCCACTGCCATTCGGATTTTTGATAAGCCAGTGGAAAGAATCGTTCCTGTACCCCGTAAGCTTAGCTATTTCTAGCTGAATTTTGCTTGAGGTGTTTTGGTTTTTAAATAATGTTGCGTAGGTTTCCTCTCTGATCATCCATGACATTTCGTTTCGTGAACCACTCGCTTTCTCCCTTTCATTTCTGTCCAATTCCCAAAATGCATCTATCATCTCAGTGCTTATGTATTTGCTTGAAATTAACACGACCTGAGAATCCCTTGATCTATTTGGGCTATCTACCGCTAATGGCATGTAGGTCTCCATGAACCAATGAGCAAGATTTGCTCTTGTCTCATCGATTATTGAATGACGAGAGTACATCGAGTCTATGCCAAGGTCATCGAGCAAAAGTTTCTCAAGTGCCCAGTATGGTCCCCAGCTTCCTTGTATTCCCCATGGCTTAGCTTCCTTTCTCATACACCTAGAGAATGCAAGAGGAGCGTATCCAGATCGAATAAGTTCAACCACTGACGGATAGTTTTTCAATATATCTTCAGGAAAAAAATCTTGGTAACCTGATTTTTTTCTTAGGTTAATGACAAATTTTGAGTATGCGAGTAGCTCATCATTTGACATTTCACATTCGGGCGATCCAGTCTGCGCAGATTTGTACCACGTCATAAACTTGCCCCCTTGTGCATTTCCAGGCTTTTGACAATAGTAAGTCTAATTGAATACAAATTAAAGCTACCTATTGTACTGCCACGAACATCTATGAATTCATTCGGATTATCCTTAATCTTTTTCATAAATGTTTTAAAATCAAATCTTCTTAAAGCTCCATCAAAAGACTCCTTTAGTTTTTTGTTCGTGAAATTTCCGCTTATCTCCGCTTGATGTGAACCTTCTATCCCAGCGCGTGTATCAAAACTAGTCAGGCTAAGTATAATTGGAGCTATAGGAATTCCAGCAGAGGAACCACTAGGATCCATTCCGAACGCATGCTGCTCAAAGTGATGCTTTATCAGAATCTCCATTAACTGCTGCACGTCTTCGTCTTTCAGTGCTGACTGCCTCATGACAAAACTCATAATCAAGTTGTGGGTCAGATAAGATGCAGGAAGAATTAATCCTCCCTTGCCAATTTTTGACACTGGCGATTGTTCTTCATTAGGTCTTGCCTTTATCAACGTTGCCTTCAGGTAGGTGTCGTAATTCCTCCTTATAGTCTCTGGATTCTTACTGTAAACATTCATCCACATTACCAATTCCATCATCGGATACAGAGGTGCTGAGTCCATTGCCCTCATGGAGTCGAACATTGACGAATGCCACTGGCTGACAATCTTGTTTATGTACTCAGAAACAACTTGAAGAACAGATTCATTCGGAGTCACTTTCCCAGTATGCGCAGATCTCCAACTCCACATCTTGTTAAAAATTCCATTGTTGGCATTTATCATTTTTGTCAAAGTGGAGTTTAAGTGAATTATGCCACCGGATAACATGGATTTCATCACATCTTGGTTCCCATTTGGGTTGCACATTAATCCAACCGCAACTTCAGCCGAATGAGAGTCTTGTGTGCTTGTCGCCATAATCAAATTTTTATTTTTTACCATGTCATCAAATATTTTTTTCTGCAACTCATGCGGAGAGTTGGGATTGTTCATGACACCGTAGACCCAAGACCCAGCAACTATGGCAGAATTATATTCAGAAGTTTTTGTAAATTCAAGGACCCGCTCCAAAGATTCCTTGTCAGCAAGCCAGAATGGTAACCTTTCAGCCCACATTCCGCTCCTCAGTGATTTTAAATTTTCCATTGGAAACCGCCCCTTAAATAATTTTAACACCCCAGAAAGGTAAGCCATACAAGCAGAGCCATACCATCTGGATATGTTCTGGAGAGTCTCAGGTATATCCACGACTTTTTCACCCTTAGCAATACTTATCATCAACCCTTCCATGTCTCCTGGATTTGGCACTCTATATTCGCCTGTTGTGCTTGGATCAAGGGCAGAGCGCATGCAGCGCGACCATTCAAGTAGAGATTCCTGGTATCCCTTAGTATTAAAAAGAAAACTATTTTGTCTGCCCAACTGTTCGCCCAATTGCTTAAAATGGTCAAGTGTCATTTTGCAATTCCCTTGACTCTGTGATGTCTTGTACCAGTTAATCTTCATAATTTCATATCCCACTCTACAACCATTGCTGCCTTGGGAGTTCCTGAAAACTTACTCTTAACCCATCGTAATCTTTTTACAATAAGGGATTCACTGTATGCCCCCCACCTTACATGCCTATCCATACCTTTTTTAAATAAATCATTAAAAATACCCATAAGCTTAGAATCATGAATAAATTTGTTTACAAAAGGCGTTGCCACCCCTTGTACCATTACGTCGTTGGAGTAAATATAATCTCCGGATATCATTTCTTCTAACTTATACAAAATATATTCTATTTCTTTTTTAGTTGTAAACTTAGAGTCAGCCAATAAGCGTGCCACAACATGCGGAATTTGTGTTCTAGGATTTTCAAAAATTGATTTAAGCGCCACATCGTATAATTCACGTGTAAAATTAGGATGGCTAAAAACCAATCTTTTCAAATCTGCATTTTCTTCTATGGCATCTAATCCATTTATCACGGGGCCCCGTTCATCAAAAGTAATTAATGATTTTAAAACTGCAGGAGAAGCACCGTTATTCATCCCAATCAATTTAGGAAAATATGTATGTGAAGTAATTATATTACGATGTAAAGAGTTTTCTATCATCATAAGAAGCACTTTTTCAGGAGTGTTTGGATTTACGGCAACTGAAGTCAATTCAGACAAATACTCTTCTCTTTCTTTGGTATTTTCTGCCCGGACTCCCATAAGAGAATGCCTAACATTACCCCCATGCTCAGCCGTTTCATTCATCATCTTGTTGATACGGTTAAAGTCAGCATTGTCATAAGAAACCGTACCTTTACTTATCCCTTCAATGGCCCGATCTTTAATCAAAGAAAGGCAACGGTCTTTAAATTCTTTTGATTCCTCTACAAATTTTCGATCTCTATTCGTTACCACACCAAACAATACATCATAAGACATGTTTTCTAATCTAAGATGATTATCTTTAACAGCTTCAACCAGAAGGTGGACCAATTTTACTGATCTTGCCACAAATGCCAAAAACCAAGTTGGAGCAACAGGATTCATTACTGCATACTTAATTCTCCAGTAATTTGAGTCAAAGTCCTCGGAGGTAGGACTTCTCATCCAACGATGCATTATTTTATTGAAAATTTTGTCGGTAGCCTTTGGTGAAAAGGCTGCACGAGTATAAAATACTTGATGAGGACTATCAATCAATTTCTCGAGAAGATCTTCGTCCATGTTCGGGTTACCAAAAATAAATAACTTTATGGTTTCAGGAAGTCTACCATCTTCTAAAATAAGCTCAAGGACATCAACGCCTGTCTGCGGGTCCTCTACCAAAGCCTTGGCTTTTTCATAAGCAACAGGATCATGCCCACCACGGAACTCGTCAAATTTACCACTAATGCTACGGAGAAATGCAATGCGCTCCTCCGAGGACATAACCCGCTTATCCCCCCGGAACAATTTGCCCCAAAAACCACTCCCAGACTTCTTGTACCAATTGGATTTCATAGAAATAATTAAATAATTTAAAGGAACTATCCTGTAAAATATCTTTATCGTCTACTCAAATTGTAATAAAAAACCCCTCCGGAGAGGGGCAAAAAGAATTAATTTTTTCGGGGGCAAGAGACAGGCCTACTTCGCACTGTTTTCCGGAGGGGCCGAAGGCCCCTCCGGTCTAAATTCATGCTCAATGCGCATAAGTTGAATCATGCCAACCATCCTCTCAACTTCAGTTGCTGTCCGACGCATGGCCTCCCCCATCCACTTGGGCATCGTAACGTCAACCGCGTCCGCAGCGGTACGCAAACTGCGTGCATCAAGAAGAATATGGTAAAACTCGCCTTTCGTATCGTCTTCAGAACCAGGTGTAATCTCAGTCATCATGAGAGTGTCTCCTTGAAGCAGTCCCACCCCTTGCTCTGTGCGACACCATCAGTCTACACACGACCAATGTGTTTAGATGTTTCACCGAAATTATAGAACAACTCCTCAAGTTTGTCAAGCATCTTTCTGTCCATTCTTCCTCAATTCGCAAAACATTTTGTAATTGTCAATTAACAACCAAACAATAACTAGAAGTTCAAACACAGAAACAAATAGTAAATATTCGGTCATTACTTTCTCCTACGACTTGTTCCAAACACAAAACTAACCATCCCAAGCGCAAATGCTCCGGGAGCAGGAACAGCTTCCATGTAGTAGAAATTGTCCATTATGAAATGCTTGCGATCATCAAATTGACCTGAAATATTATTCCAAATCAACAGAGTATCAATTTCATACCCTGCTCCATAACTTAGCCAAGAACGATACTCGCTTGAAATGCTTTGTGAATAATCAAATACAGTTTGACCGTCCTTGATTCCTTGAACACGAATGTTTCCCGGATTCCACATGGCTGTGAACCAAGCACCAAAGAAATGCCAATCTCCACCATTAACTCTACTGATTGACCATCTGGTATTCACTGGATTGTGCCACCAGTTAGAGTAAAAGGGAGTAAATGCTGCTCTATCTCCAATCACACCAACACCCGCTCCGGGGATAGGACCACCGGGAATAGACCCCCATGCCCCCCGTTCATAGTAACCCCACCCAGAACTATTCCATTGTGAGGGGGAATGAACATCAGGTACACCATTTTCCAAACATTGAAATCGAAGACCTTGATAATCCTCAAGAAATCCTACATCATCATAATATGGAGCGTCTGCATTAGGATCAATTTCAAAATCAACAAGAGTGACGCTTGCGTTTGCAAAGCACGAAGAAACACATAGAGTTAAAATTCCATTGTAAATATTCATAGTAGTCCCATCTCTCTCAATTCATCCAGTCTGGCCATCTTTGCTTTCTTTGAAAACAGATTACGAATTGCTTCAAGATGACGGTTACTATCTGCACCATGTTCGATACGACAATCAATTTCATTCATAATGCGACCCTTCTCCAACAATGCTTCGTCACGCTCCTTGCGAAGCCGTTCGATCTCCTTGATGGCACGACCAATCAAAATCTGATGAAATGTATCTCGGTTACCGCTGTTGAGGTAGTTGTTCAGTACATCAACAATTTCACCTTCTGTTGGTTCAATCATTCGTAGTTTCCTTCATATTGTCGCCCACAAAAGGAATCGGATCGTGGCTCATGAATTGGCATCCCTAAAACAGTCCCAACCCTTGCCGTCCGCAACCTCACGGGGATGGGGCGGCTCACCCTCACCACGGTAAAAGTCCGAGTACAACGCACAGTACTCACGCCTAGCCTCGTCACGCTCACGTAACGCCCTCCACATCCCCTCGCTCAGCACGTCAACACGAGACTCCAAAGAACGCATACGGTCAGCCCACGCGCAGTGACTCCTATCCACGCAACCCCTGCCACCGCATACATCGCACTCTCCACTCATGGATCGACACTCCTCAGGTACAGGTACACCCCGAAAACACCATACAACCACAACAACACTCTATCGACAAAAAAGCGCAGACACCCGTACTAGTCTATTCCCGGGATGCAACTTCTACACGCCCTCAAAACAAAAGATCCGTCAAAATGGGGGGAGACACACCTAGGGGGGGGAGAGGCAGGGGGAGAGGACCAAAAACGGCCCCATACGACATACGGCATGACAATATAATAATATAATAATATAATAATATAATATGGTAATATGGTAATTATTATTATGGTTTATCCAT